>Ga0299913_10003695_pt1 | contig 12612 bp, 13 predicted proteins | sample RVTome_9_FD_201360 | JGI IMG/M metagenome (GOLD analysis project Ga0299913, IMG submission 201360) | Soil microbial communities from uranium-contaminated site in the Upper Colorado River Basin, Wyoming, United States - RVT155D38 (version 2) ... | reverse complement strand
CAACGTGGAGCACCAGCAGCGCGAGCAGCGCTCGGCCGCGCCCGGCCGGGAGGTCCACCAAACGAGGCCCCTCCAGGACCTCCATCGACCCCAGGATTCGAAACTCCATCGGAGCCTCCATTCCGGCCGCGACGGTAGCACACGCCGATCCCACCCGGGAGAACTGCCTTTAGCGAGCCGTTAGCGGCGCCTGGCAACATCGGCATCAGTTACCGACCGCGTTGGGCGGGAGGTGGTGGGAAACCGGCGGGCAACAGGCACCGACCGGCGGACAAGAAGGAGGAAGCAGCATGACCGAACCATTGGTTTTCGTGGGCACGTACTCGATCAAGGAAGGCAAGCTGGAGGAGACGAAGAAAAATCTGCAGGAAGTCACCGATCTCGTCGAGGCGAACGAGCCGCGGCTGATCTCGTTCAACTTCTACCTCGACGAGGAGGGCGGCAAGGCGACCTGTGTGCAGGTGCATCCGGATGCGGCCTCGATGCAGTTCCACATGAGCGTGATCGCCGAGCACCTTCAGAACGCGTTCGAATACCTCGACAAGACCGAAAGCCTTGAGCTCTACGGCTCGGCACCCCATGACTTGGTCGCAAGCTTGGCCGAGTACGTCGAGCCGGGCGCGCTTCGAGTGATGCCGGCTCACGAGGTTGGATTCACCCGCGCCGCCGTGCGCTGAGGTTGGTTGAGAGAGGCCCAGCCGGCGCCTGCCAGCGCCGGCTGGGTTGTGCTTCAACCCTGGGCGGGGCCGGCGTACATGAGCGATCCCGGAGTGGTCAACAGCTCGCCGGTCTCCAGATACGTCTTGAGGCCGGAGAGGATCATTGGCCAGCCGCCGTAAAGTTGCTCGTTCGCACCCTCTCGAAGCTGGTCGTGGACGACGGTGAGACGACAGGAGTCGGCAACCGGTTCGATCTCCCAGGTTACCCTCGACGTACCCTCGGTCTTCACATCCTCGCCCCACAGGGCCCTCATACTCTGGACCAGGCGGCGCGGCGGCTCGACTTCGAGGTTCTCCCCCTGGACCAGAGGCCCGTCGGCGCCGGCGTGAGAGGTCTCGTAAGGCGAGCCCGGCGTCCAGTCCGAAGCGATCCGGACACCGAAGTTGTACTTGCACCTGATCTCGGGGTCGGTGATCGCCTCCCACAGGCGCTCCGGGGTGGTCTTGATATAGATCTCGAAAACCTTTTCCATGCTCTGCTCCAATCTGTCTTTGAGCCCGCTCAGCGCGGCGGCCCATGGTTCGGCGTACTTGCTCACCCACCGGTCGTGGACGAGCCGGATCGGGACCGGGTTCAGGAAGTGGAGCTTCTCGCGGCCTTGGCGCCTGGTCACCACCAGACCCGCCTCTTCCAGAACCTTGAGGTGTTTCATCACGCCGAAACGCGTCATCGGCAGGCGCCCCTCCAGCGCGCTAAGAGTCTGCCCGTCTTCACGGAACAGCTCGTCGAGGAGGCTGCGACGAGTCGGGTCGGCAAGGGCTCGAAACACTTCATCCATAGCCGTGAGTATAGGTGACCATATAGTCACATGTCAAGGGTTCAGCCTTACTCTTGACAGCCGGTCCGAACGTATATAACCTTATAGTTATGGAACTTGTAGGTTATAAACAGAAGGCGCCGGAGCAGCTCGACGCAACTTTCGCAGCCCTCGCCGATCCCACTCGCCGGGCGATCCTCGCTCGCCTGGCCTCCGGCGAGGCCTCGGTTACCGAGCTGGCCGAGCCCTTCGCCATGAGCCAGCCGGCGATCTCCAAACATCTCAAGGTGCTCGAGCGTGCAGGCTTGATCTCCCGCGGGCGCGACGCACAACGCCGGCCGTGCAGGCTCGAGGCAAAACCGCTCGCCGATGCCACCGAGTGGATGGAGCGTTACCGCGAGGCGTGGGAGAGCAACTTCCAGCGCCTCGACGCCCTGCTCGACGAGTTGAAGGCGGGACAAAAAAAGACGGAACCAAAAGAAAGTGGTCCGACCCGATAAGGAGGCAAGGCGATGCAGAATGCCGTGAGTAACGCCGCAACACTGGAGATAACCACACCCTCGGAGCGGGAGATAGTGATGAGCCGCGTGTTTGATGCTCCCCGCAACCTGGTATTCGACGCCTGGACCAAGCCGGAGCTGGTCAAGCAATGGCTAACCGGACCTGAAGGCTGGACGATGGTGATCTGCGAGATCGACCTGAAGGTTGGCGGCAAATACCGCTACGTGATGAGTAACACAGACGGAATGGACATGGGTTGGGGCGGCGTTTACCGTGAGATCGTGCCGCCCGAGCGCTTCGTGAACACCGAGCTGTTCGACGAAGGATGGTACCCGGGCGAGTCGCTGATCACGACCGTCCTCGTCGAAGAGGATGGCCGGACCAAACTCACGCAAACGATGCTCTTCGAGTCGCAAGACGCCCGCGACATCGCCGCCGGGTCCGGCATGGAGAGCGGAATCGCTCCCAGCTTTGACCGGCTTGAAGAGCTGTTGGCGTCTCTCAGGCAGTAAAGAGTTTGGTGACTATCGCGATCGCTGCGGGACCGATGACCACAACAAAGATGGCCGGGAAGATGAACAAGAGCATGGGGAAAAGCAGCTTGACCGGCAGCTTGGCGGCCTTTTCCCGGGCGGTCTGGCGTCGGATCAACCTCATCCGGGCCGCGTTTGACTGAAGCACATCCGCGATGGGGCTGCCGATCGCGTCGGCCTGGATCAATGACAGCGCGAAGGACGACAGCTCGCTCACCTCGGTTCGGCTCCGCAGCTGGTGAAGGGCCTGCCTCCTGCTCGAACCGAGCTGGATCTCCTGTAACAATCGGTGCATCTCGTCTCCCAGGGGTCCGGGCAGGCTTTGTGAGGCGAGCTCGATGGCCGCCTCCAGGCCCATACCCGCCTGCACGGAGATCGCCATGAGGTCGATCGTCTCGGGCAGGTCCACCCTGATCTGTTGCTGGCGCTTCTTGCCCCGCCGGGACACCCAGAAACCCGGCACTATGAAGCCGAGACTGCCGCCTGCAGCTGCAAAAATCAATACGCTGCCAAACTTCACTCCCAGAGCAGCCATGGCGAGCGGAACCAGCGTCGCTCCCACCGCAGTGCCGACGGCCCTGATGGCCAGGACGGCTTCCACGCCCCCGTACCCCATGCCGGCGAGGGTGGCGTGCCAGCGCATCTTCTCGAGCTGGGAGCTCGGGGTGAACCTTCGGCCCAGCCGGCCCAGCTTTCCCCTGGCAGGCGCAAACAGCCGCTGGCTCAGCGGAGTGCTCTGTTCGACGTCGAAGTCGATGAAGTCGTCCGAAATCTCGGCAAGCGGCTTTTCCCTGCCCTCTCTGGCCGAGCGGGCAGCAGCGAAGGTCAGCATGAAGATCCCTCCGGCCACTGCGAGCATGCTCAGGAGCTGCATAGGTTCCATGGTCATACCTCCACGCGGCCGAGCTTTTTCATCCACAAGTGGCCGATCACCAGACCTATGCCCCCTCCGCCCAGCATCAGCTTCCCGTAGACGGTGGTGAACAGAGGCATGATGTAAGGACGCCTGATCATGAAGAGGAACAAGCCGATCGAGATCGGCAGGCCGATCAGGATCTTCCCCGAGATCAGAGCTTCCGCAGAAAGAGCGCGGACCTCGCCCCTCACCTCCTGCCGTGCGTGCATGAAGTCACCCAGGACACGCAGAGTGTCGGCGAGCTTTCCTCCGGTCTGGTGCTGGATCCGGATGGCCTTCACCGTCCAGGTGATGTCTTTAGAGCCGATACGCTCCGCCATGGCATCCAACGACTCGAGCAGGGGCCTGCCCACGCTGGACTCGGCCACAACACGGGCGAACTCCAGGGAAAGCGGCGCCTCTCCTTCCTCCCCAGCCAGCTCCATCCCAAGCAACAGGGATGTTCCGGCATCCAATGATCCTGCGATGAGCTGCAACACCTCGGGGAGTTGTGACTCGAGCTTGATTACCCTCTTCCTTGCCTTGGAGTTCAGTCTTGACATGGCCACCCATGGAATCACCACGATCGCCCCCAGCGTCGCCAGAGGTGACCCAGTGAGCAGGAGGGCAAGGGCGGCCGCGATCAACGTCACCAGCGCGACCGTGGCTCCGAACTCTCCCGCCTTGAGCGTCGAGCCTGCCTGCATGAGCTTGAAACGGACTCTTCCGAGCCTCTTCGATTCACCCAGTGCACGCTCGGCAAAGGCGCCTGCCCGCTCCATCAGCTGGGAAATGTCCTCCGGGGACTTCGTGGGCTCATCAAGCTCCGATTCGAGCAGCTCCCGGAGGGCGGAGTTGCGCTCCGAACGAGATTGGAAGTACCCGTACGCCCCCAGCAGGATCCCAGCTCCCACCATCAGCATCGAAAGGATCTGCGTCATGGCCGCGACCGCTTCCCGTTGGAGGCGCTCAGCAGCCGTGAGGTCCCGGCACCTGGCTCGGTCCGGGGGCGGAACAGCTTCGCCGGAACCTCGACTCCTTTGTCCTGAAGCTTCTCGATCACCTTAGGCCGCAAACCGGTGGGCCGGAGGCTCCCCGAGGAGTTTGCAGAAGCGCGCCCTCCCTCGGCGAATGTGTACCTGAAAATGTCCTGCAGGGTGATGATCTCGCCCTCCATGCCCTGGATCTCGGAGATGTGGGTGATCCGGCGAGACCCGTCCCCGAACCGGGCGATCTGGATAACCAGGTCCAGAGCTGCGGCAACCTGCTGCCGGATGGCTCGAACCGGAAGGTCGTATCCTGCCATCAGAACCATAGTGTCGAGGCGGGTAAGCGCGTCGCGAGGCGAGTTGGAGTGGATGGTCGTGAGAGACCCTTCGTGGCCGGTGTTCATGGCCTGGAGCATGTCGAGGGCCTCGCCTCCTCGTACCTCTCCCACCACTATTCGATCCGGACGCATGCGCAGGGCGTTGCGAACGAGGTCGCGGATTCCGACCATGCCCGCACCTTCGATGTTGGCCGGCCGGGCCTCCATCCTCACCACGTGGGGCTGCGACAGGCGGATCTCGGCGGCATCTTCGATGGTTACGATCCGTTCGTCCGACGGCACGAAGTCGCCGAGCACGTTCAGCAAGGTGGTCTTTCCGGTTCCGGTCCCACCGGAGACGATGATGTTGAGCTTTCCCAGCACACACGCTTGAAGGAAGAACCCTGCGTCCTCGGTCAGGGCGCCCAGCCGGATGAGGTCGTGGATCGTGAAGGGGGTTTCGGGGAAACGGCGGATGGTCAAAAGCGGTGAATCGACGGCGACCGGTGGCAGCATCGCGTTGACCCGAGAGCCGTCGGGGAGCCGGGCGTCGACCATAGGAGAGGACTCGTCGATCCTCCTGCCCACGGTGGCGACTATCTTCTCTATCACCTGGCGGAGGTGCGCCTCGTCGGTGAAGCTGACATCCGTGTGGACGAGTTTGCCTTTCCGCTCCACATAGATGTCGTTGTAACCGTTGCACATGATCTCGGTGATGTTCGGATCTGCAAGCAGCTCCTCGAGAGGCCCATACCCCAGCAGGTCCGCGCTGACCTCCGCCACGAACTTCGTTCGCTGAGACGCAGGCAGGAAGATCTCCGCCCTCGTCAACGCAGCCTCCAGGTTTTCCGAGACCACGCCCTTCAGCTCCTCCGCGTTGGACTTGGCGTAGAGCTTGGTGCCCAGCTCCTCCATGAGGGCATCCCGCACTTTCCGTTTCATCTGCCCCCAGGTTGGGGACCCGGCAACACCCTTCCGTTTGCCCGCCGGGGGAGGTTTGATCCCCGACATCCGGGGTTTGTCGGTCTCGATCTTTACGAGGCGGTCCGATAGGGCCATCAGCTCTTACCTTTCACGCGACTCAGTAGCCCGGCTCGCCGGGAGGTATGTGCGGCGGCCGTCCACGGTAGTGAAACCCCGCCGTCGGGAGGCACCATCTTCATGAACCCCTCCGCGAGCTGGCGTGAAACTTCGGCCTTGGGGTTGCCGTGCAGCATGGGCACTCCCATGTTGGTGGCCCACGGGACCTCCTTTGCCACGGGCAATACGGCGAGGAACCCCTGCGGAAACAGTTGAGTCACGCCCTTCAGGTCGATGCCCAAACCTGTGTCGAGCCGGTTGACCACCAGAACCGAGCGACTCGCGGGCACATCGAGCTGCTCCATCGTTTCCAGGAACCGGCGCATGTTCTTCAACGACGGCACGTCCATGTTTGCGGTGATCACCAGCTTCTCCGAGTGATCGAATGCAATGAGGCTGACCTCGTTGAGCGAGGGGGGAGTGTCGACGACGATGTAGTCGAACTGCCGCCGGGCAACGTCGAAGATTGCGGAGATCTCGTCGGGGCTTATCCGCTCCCCGGCAAGCGGGTCGTTCGGCGCACACAGAGTCTTGAAGCCGCAGGCGTGATCCACCAGCGCCTCCGGGAGGTCTTCTGGATCCTTCGCCAGGTCTTCGATCGTGCGTTTGGGGTGCAAATGAAGCGAGGGAGCCACCTCTCCAAACTGAAGATCGAGATCGATCAGGAGGACCTTGCCGCCGGTCGCCTTGACCAGATAAGTGGCAAGGTTGGTTGCCACCACCGTCTTACCGCTGCCGCCGGAAGCTGAAGCGACGGTGAAGACTCGAGCAAGACCAGGTGTCTGGGACCCCGTCTTTAGATTCGGTTCAACCGGGGCAGCCTCCTGAATCACCAGTCTCTCGGTGACCACGATGTTTTCCTCACGGAGTTGCTCGGCGGTGCGGAGAGCGGCTTCAAGCTTTGAACGGAGCCGCGCCCGGGAAGGATTCGCCGGCAGAAAATCGCTGGCGCCGCTGGCAGCCATCTGGGCGGCCGACCAGGTCTTGTCGTTGTCGGAGAGCAGGATCACGATCTTGGGCTGAGCTTTGTGGATCTGCGCCAGGCGCTTGAGGCCTGCCGCGGTCACCTCCTCCGGACTGAAAACGATCACATCCGGGTCCTCCACCTCGACGATCTCGACTACCTGAGTCGGACGATCCAGCTTCAGGATTTCGGGCTCGTGACCAATCCCCTGGAGTGCCCTGCCCAGCTCGACCGACAGCTTGCCTACGCGGTCGACAACGATCACCTTCGGGACACGGATGGGAGCGCGCTCCGGCACCGATTGGACAGCGGCATCTGCCTCATCGTCCTGGACGCTGATGCTGCCCGGGTGGGGGACGCGGTCCTTGACTCGCCGGTCCCACGAAACAAGTGGACCTTCCGGGGCGCGGGGGACGCCCTGGTCATCCAGGGCGGCCTCATGGTCTGCCACCGCATCCTCAGACGAATCGCCGGACTGCTGGATCCGGGTCCGCAACGGGTGAAGCTTGAACACGTTCGGGGAGTGGTCGGACTCAATCTCCGGGCGCCGCGTCACCTCGTTATCGATCCGAGCCAGACTCGCCGGTTGCGGGTCGTAGTCGGACGCGGTGGAGAAGGATGCCCGAAGGCTCGGGGCCCCGCCGGGAGTGAAGTCCCTCATATCAGAACCGTCTTGAAAGAACGACCGAGTCCTACACCGGCCGGATCCCCGGCGTGCATGAGGGTAAGCCAGACCGCTCCATTCTCCTTAGCGAAGATGATCCGTTCGGCCTGATCGATTGTGACCGCAAGCGTGAGCAGGACCTCGGGCCCACCTTCCGGTGGTGCCCCTTCAGCCTGCGCTGCAGCGCTCAAGGCGCGCCGGTTGGCGAGCACAGTCACATCGCTCACCAGGAGGCGAGTGACCGTGGCCTCCTCAGGATCTGGCTTTCCGGGAAGCCCTTTGAACGTCACGAAGACGTTGGCCTTGGAACCGGGCTGAACATAGTCGCCCACACCCTGCGGGAGGGGCAGGCTGATCGTCAGCGCACTGAAGCCCGGTGGGACCTTAAGGCTTTCCGCTCCACTCTCGTTGAACTGAACCGTGGTCAGGATCTCGCCCTTCGACATCGATCTGACCAGCGTCTTGCCCGCCGCCTGGCTCGGTTCGGAGATGGCGCCGGGGGGCCGGAGGGAGACCGGCACCTGCCGCTTCTCAACGAGACTGCTCAAATCCTCCCATGTAGTGCCCACAATCAGATCCGAGATCGCGACGTACGCCGGGGCCGTAGCGCCCTTGGATGCCGGCTCCTCGGCGGTGCCCTTGGCGGCATTCGCCGTGTACATGTAGGAAAGAAGCATCCCCAAAAGCGCAAGGACTGCGCCGCCCACCAAAATCATCTTTGAACGCTTCATGATCTGCTTTCTCCTAGTTGATCCCGTGCGGGATTCGATCTGCCATTAAATGTCACGTACGCCTTCACTCGACCAGCTCGAATCCATTTTCACGGCCGGGATACGAGAGGTTTCTGGTGATGGTTTGCGAGGAGCCGCTGAGCTTGACCGTCTGGGCCACCAGCCGGCCATTCAGCGAAGAGACGATGTTCGTCCCGGAAAAGTCCAGTGGACCCCGAGGGGCAAATAGGACCCCGGTCCAGGAGTGCGAGTTACCGTTTAGCTTGAGGACCGCGTTGCCGCTGTTGCAGCTGGGCTCCAGCTTGTTCGCGAAGATCAGAAGTCCATCGGGATCCCAGGGCGTGAAAGAGAAGTTGTTGCCGTTCAAATGGACGTCGCCGTCTGCTGCGACGAAGGTCACGCCGGCGCCCTCGTACCCTGAGCTGTTTAGATGTATTCCGCCCGTTGTGTAGTAGAGGCCCGGCGTGATGGTATTGGTGAGAATGTTCTTGCGCAGATGCAGGGTGAGCCAGAGGTCGTTTATCTCGGCGGAGCCCGCATTGTTGTATTTCCCCTGGGACTCCGCCAGAAGGGCCTTGGCCCCCCCGGGCGCGTAGTCCTCGATGGAGTAGACCTCCGGGTAGGCGAGGGGGGTGGTCAGCCGCGTCGGGTTGTTGGTGGACGGGTTGAAGGTGATATTCCCACTCGGGGCATCGCCGTTCAGGTAATCGACCGCCCCGTTGATCACCGTTCCGGACGAGGTGACTTTCAGGTCGTTGTTGGAGTGGACGCCGCCGTTGATGGTCCGGTTTGACCCGGAAAACGTAACCGCATCGGCACAGGTGGTCGAACCCGCAAAGACCGCGTAGGGCCCGCCCAGCCCGGGGCTGGCACAGGCGACTGCGCCGGATGCCACCGTGATCGATCCGACGTTGAATATGCGGCCGAAGATCGTGGGGAACTGCTCGGAAGGCTTCACCTGAACGCAGCCGGCCACGCCGGCCTTTGATCCCGAGGTGGGGGGAATATTTACCTCGGCATCCTCACCTGAAAAGCCATTTCTGGATGCATAGTCACGAGCCTCCGCTTCGGCTTCTGCGATGGTGCCGGTCCTCAAGACACCGGCTCCCGCGAGCGCCGCAAAGTCCGCGCTGCTCCGAGCCTGGGTACGGCGCTGCCGGGCAAACCCGAGGTCGACGGCCAATGCCGAAAAACCAAGCAACACTGTCATGCACAGGCTGACGAGGATCAGTACAGAGCCCCGATCGTTGGGCCCACGGCGGGCACTCGCGCTGAGCACTAGGAGCACCATGTCCAATCACCCTCCGGCAAAGCCGTTTCGGAGGTTGAGCCGAACGCCGAAAGATCCTGCTCGATGCGCATCTCGACTTTGGCTTTCAAGATTCCGTGCAGGAGCGGGTCAAACAAGCTCGTGGTCGAGTCCAGTGGGTATTGGGCACAGAGAATGAGCGAGCCACCCCTGACTTTGGTGGTGGGGAAAGAGACTTTGGTTCGGCTGTCGGCCGGATCCAATCCCATCGAGGTCTTGGTTAGGCAAATCAGCTTCTGGGTCTGTGCGGTGGCATCGGCGGCGCCCGTGATGGAGCAGTCGCTCGACGAGCCCGGCTGGTCGACGATCCCCTGCCGGACGCTCGACCCTACTCCCTGGCGCATCGACATCAGGTCGTTGAAGACCATCCCGAAATCCATGATGCCTGCCAGGAACATGAGGAGTACGGGCAAAACGAGTGCCATCTCGACGGCACTGGCTCCGCTTTCTCCTTTGAGGCGAACCAACCTGGTCCGGTTAAAAGTCGTAATCGACACCCCTTCGCAACCCTTCCTACGTCTTTCGCGGTACACCCTCCGGGAAATTTCCCGTATCACCACCGGTGGAAGCGTGGTATCTATCGGCACGAAGAGTGACAGAATTAATCTCTATCTCACCGAGAGTGATTTTCTAGTCATTGGAGCCTGCACACGATGGCACTTTTTCTCTTCCAACAAATCCCTGTTATGTGTATCGGCATGAATCGGGAGTGGGTTAAGTCTTTGTTTCAGTGAGCTAGAGAATTTCTGAACATCGCTGAGGTGCACGGATGGGAAGCTTTGGTGGAGGCACCGGAGATCGCGCACAGGTGGGGGGCTCGGAAACCAAGTGTCGGGCACCCGGGCGTGCGCCTCAGACTGCGCCGAGCTATGCTGGATCCATGTCCTTTGGTTGACGCAGGTTACCGTCTAATGCCCGCCCGCTGGCCCGGCTGGCGGTGGGCTGGGCTCTGCTCGCCGACACGATCCCCATCTACCCTCTCTACGCGCTGCTGTTTGCGGAAAGCGGCCTTTCCAATTCGCGGATTTCGCTCCTTTTCATCATCTGGTCGGCCGTCGCCTTCATTGCCGAGATTCCTTCCGGCGCGCTGGCCGACCGGTTTTCCCGCCGCGCCGCCCTGGTTGCTTCGAGCCTGCTGCAAGCACTCGGATACCTGCTCTGGATAACCTTGCCCGGATTTGGAGCCTTCGCCGCCGGCTTCGTGTTGTGGGGGTTGGGCGGGGCGCTGGCTTCCGGATCTCTCGAGGCGCTGCTTTACGACGGTCTCGCTGCGGCCGGCGCCGAGGACCGCTACGCGCAGGTTCAGGGCAGGGTCACGGCGATGGGCCTTGTGTCTCAGCTGCCGGTTGCACTCGCGGCGACGGCATTGTTCTCCCTCGGCGGCTACCGGCTGGCGGGCTGGGTCAGCATTGTTTGCTGCCTCGCCGCCTCATGGGTTGCATCGCTGTTGCCCGAACCCCCCCGTAGAACGGATCATCAACACGCGGGAGGCTATCTCGAGACCCTGCGCACCGGGATCGCTCAGGCCGTGTCCCGGCCGGCGGTACGTTCAGCGGTGATCGCGGTCGCCGTAGTCGGCGGGTTGGACGCAATCGAGGAGTACTTCCCGCTTCTGGCGGGCAGGTGGGGTGTCGCTACGGGGGAAGTACCTTTGGCTTTGCTGGGCATCCCGATCGCAGGGGCGGCGGGTGCCGCCCTTGGTGGCGCGGCCAACCGGCTGCGCCCGTCTACCCTTGCTTTGATCTTAGGGTTAGCTGCGGTGTTGTTCGGGGTGTCGGGCCTCGTGGGGCGCCCCTCCGGCTTGGCGGGCGTGGCAGCCTTTTATTTCCTCTATCACGTGGTCCTGGTGGCGTTGGACGCTCGCCTGCAAGCGAGCATAGAGGGCGGTTCTCGGGCGACGGTAACCTCGGTGGCCGGACTGGGCATCGAGCTCTCGGCAATCCTTTTCTTTGGGTTATGGGCCATCGGCGAGCTGTATCTGGTCGCCGCCGTCGGCCTTTTGGTCGCGCTCGCACTGCCCAGATGGCTGAGTGAGAGGGAGCTAGACCTCGTGCCCGACCAAAAGGCCACCCACGCTAGAATCGACGCATGATCGACGCACGCATGGGCCAGTGACCGAAGGTCCTCGCACCGAGGACGGGGGGCGGGTCATCGAATCGATCAATGGAATGACCACCAGGGGCCTGCGTGTGCTTCAGCAAGCCTCCGAGCCGCCCATGGAGATGCACTCCTGCCCGACTGACGGCGATGAGGGCCGGCTGGGCTTTTTCGGGGCCTGATCGCCGGCGTCGTTTTCTGATCCAAGCAACCTTGACGTAGGCTCTCCTCGGTATTCGTCGCGCTTTGAGGCCAGGGGGTCCATGGCAGAAGCACCTTTTGTCAGGTTCCCGGCTCTGACGCCGGCTTCCTGAGGGTCATCGCGGTGAAGTCATTCCGGGCTCGGTGACCTCCGCCACACGGACCAGAGCGTCGACCGCCCCGGCGGCAATCGGCGCCGGTCTGCTGGCGCTCGCAGCGCGGGCCCCCTCGGTCGGAGCCTTGCTGGTGACGGCCGGCGTCGGCGTGGTAGGAGCCATCGCCCCGGTGGAGCGCCGGTACGAGGAGCCGAGCGCCCGTCTCCCGTTCCCCTGGGTGGTCGCCCTCGGCGCCGCTCCCTTCTTTGTTGCTGCCTCCTGGATGAGACCCTCATTCGTGAGTGCCGGCGCCCTGGCCATCATTGCCAGCGTGCTTGCCGCAGTGGCAGAGGAGCTTTTCTTCAGGCGTCTGGTCTTCGGCTGGCTCTCCGCCTGGGGCCCAGGGGTTGCGGTCGTGGGCTCCGCCGCGTTGTTTGCGATCGTTCACGCTCCCGCCTACGGTTTGGCCGTGCTGCCCATCGACTTTGCCGCGGGTCTGATCTTCGGATGGCAGCGGCGAGCCTCCGGAGGCTGGCAGGCACCGGCGCTGACGCACTCGATCGCCAACCTCCTGGCGGCGTTGTGAACGGTACCTCGACGGGAGCCGGGCCCCGGCGGCGCCTCATCGCCTGGGGGCTCGCAATCTCCCTCGTCTACCTGGGGGTTGTGGCGGTGTCCATCTCGCTGGGTTGGATCGCCTCCCGGCCCCTGTACGATGGGATGGTGCCTCTTCCGCCCTACCGGTGGATCAACCCTCCG
>Ga0299913_10003694_pt1 | contig 12612 bp, 9 predicted proteins | sample RVTome_9_FD_201360 | JGI IMG/M metagenome (GOLD analysis project Ga0299913, IMG submission 201360) | Soil microbial communities from uranium-contaminated site in the Upper Colorado River Basin, Wyoming, United States - RVT155D38 (version 2) ... | reverse complement strand
CGCCGATCAGTTCCTCGCCGGGTGGGGCCTGTTCGCCGTCGAGGGGATGGCCGCGGGCAAGCCGGTGCTCTCGAATCTGGAATCGATCCCGGCCCTGTTCAAGGGGTCGGCGGACGTCCGGGAGTGCCCGATCGTCGACACCTCGCCGGCGTCGCTGACGGACGACCTGCGCCGGCTCGTCACTTCGCCGAACCTTCGCGACGAGCTCGGTCGCGCGAGCCTCGACTACGTCCGCCGGTATCACTCCTACGAGGCGGTGGCCGAGGGGTGGAGGGCGGTGGTGGAGTTCGTCTGGCGCGGAACGCCCTTACCCCGGCGGTTTCAACCGCCGGTTGTCCCCGAGAGGGTCCCCGCTACCCTGCCGGATTCCAAATGAGCGCAGATACAAGAAACGCGACCGCGATCCAGGCCGAGCAGGTAGGCAAGCGCTACTACCTCGGCGAGGGGGTCGGAGGGCCGGGGGGTCTCGCGGCAGCCTTGGAATCCGGCCTGAAGGCGCCGTTCAGGCGCCTCCGCGGTCACCGGCCCGTGTCCCATGTCGAGGGAGAGGAGTTCTGGGCGCTGCGCGACGTCTCGTTCAGCATCGAGCGCGGCGAGGTCGTGGGGATGATCGGCCGCAACGGCGCCGGCAAGAGCACCATGCTCAAGATCCTCGCCCAGATCACGCCGCCGACCGAGGGGCGGGTGGTGCTGAGAGGGAGGGTGAGCTCCCTCCTCGAGGTCGGGACCGGCTTCCATCCCGAGCTCACCGGGCGCGAGAACATCTTCCTCAACGGCACCGTCCTCGGGATGCGCAGACGGCAGATCGTGGAGAAGTTCGACGAGATCGTCGAGTTCTCCGAGATCGGCCAGTTCCTCGACACGCCCGTGAAGCGCTACTCGAGCGGGATGTACGTCCGGCTGGCGTTCTCGGTCGCCTCCCACCTGCTCACCGAGATCCTGTTGATCGACGAGGTGCTGGCGGTTGGCGACGCCGCCTTCCAGCGGAAGTGCCTCGATCGGATGGAGGCGATCTCGCGCAGCGGCGATCACACGATCATCTTCGTCTCCCACAGCACCCAGACCGTCCGCAAGGTCGCCGATCGGATCATCCTGCTCGAGGACGGTCGTCTCACGCTCGACGGCCCCGCCGAAGAGGTCACGGCCAAGTACCTGGAGCGAATTCAGCCGATCGAGCACGGAGGGTTCTCGGTCATCGGCCGGGACGTGACCCGAGGCGGCACCGGGGAGGCCCGGACCGTCCGCGTCGCGCTCCAGGACGACTCCGGGAACATCAGGGAGAGGATCCACTTCGGCGAGCCGTTCACCGTCGAGCTCACGGTCGAAGTCGACAAGCCGATTCCGGAGGCCGCCTTCGACGTCGGCATCTCGACGCAGGACGGGGGTCGGTTCATGACCGCGAGCAGCAGCGACAAGGGCGGCGAGTGGCTCGAGCTGCGCCCCGGAACGCACAAGATCCGGGCTCGAATCGAGGCGACCCTCTACCCGGGCGAGTTTGTGATCGACGCCGGTATCTATACGTCCAACGGCACCCAGATCGACGACATCGAGCGGGTCCTGAGCTTCACCGGCCTCAACACACCCGCCGTCGAGGGTGGCGAGCGCTATCAATGGGACGTCAGTCAGGGTTACGTGCGGGCGCCGTCGTCCTGGACGCCGGTCGAGGAGCCCTCGCCGGTCGAGCCGCTGACCGCGCCCGTCTCCCCGGGGCAAGGCGCGCGCTGATGGAGAGCAGCGTCCAGCCGGCCCGGGGCGAGCGGGTCATCGTCCCGCAGAGGGGTTGGCGGAAGCTCGAGCTGCGCGAGCTGTGGGACCAGCGCGATTTGATCGGGGTCTTCATACGGCGCGACCTCGGCACGCGCTACAAGCAGACCACGATCGGGCTCTTCTGGACGGTCCTGCAGCCGCTCGCGCTGACCACCATCTTCAGTGTCTTCTTCGGCCTTCTCGCCAAGGTCCCGTCCGCCGCGGGGATCCCGTACCCGCTCTTCGCCGCCTCGGGGATGATCCTCTGGCTCGCGATCTCGGAGGCCTTCGGCCGGGTCTCGATGAGCACGGTGTCGGCGAGCGCGCTGCTCTCGAAGATCTACTTCCCGCGTCTCGCCATCCCGATTGCGTCGCTCGCGGCGCCCGTGCTCGATTTCCTCGCCGGCGTCGTGATCGTCCTCCTTCTCTCCATCGGCTACGGCTTTGAGCCCACCTGGAAGCTTCTGCTGTTCCCACTGCTGATCGCGGGCTTGATCGGCACCTCGCTCGGGGCGGGTCTGTGGTTCGCGGCGCTCAGCGCCAAGTACCGGGACGCGCTCCTGGTCCTGCCCCTGATCAGCCTGGTCGGCCTCTTCATCTCTCCAATCATCTATCCGATCGAGCTCGTTCCCGAGAATCTGCAGGCGGTCTACGTCCTCAACCCCGTCGCGGGCCTGATGGAGTTCTATCGCTGGATGCTGCTGCCGCTTGCGCTGCCGCTGCACCTGCTCGCGATCTCGCTGACGGTGAGCGTCACCCTGCTCGTATCCGGGGCCTACTACTACAAGCGCGCCGAGCCGGGTTTCGCCGACGCGCTTTGAGCGGGTTCGAGGGCGGATAGGACCCGTGTCGTTGCCGCGGGCACGAATCGGTCGTGCGGTGGCGAGGATGCGCGGAGCGGGGTCTGTGATCCTGGCTCGCGTGGACCCGCGCCCGCCGTTCAGCCGGGCGTTCGCGGCGTCGCAGCCCTACCGTGTCGTCATAGCGCTGGTGGCATCGGCGCTCCTGGAGCGGCTGCGCACCGAGTGGCGGCGATGGCGGCGCCGAAACCCTCGCCTCATCTGGGGCCCCGTGCCGATCATCTCGCTCAAGTACTGGTCCGAAGCGATGCGCCGAGCCGGGTACGAGAGCCGCAGCTGCGTCACGGCCTACTACGCGATAAACCGCCGGGAGGACTTCGACGTCCACCTCGATCAATTCGCGGGAGACGACGCGCCCTCGCAGCAGGGTGCCCGATATCGGTTCTTCGCCTGGGCGCTTCGCCACGGCGACGTCTTCATCAGGTTCTTCGACGGCGGATTCCTGCGGTACACGCCGCTCGAGTGGTGGGAGCCCAGGCTGCTCAAGCTCGCCGGGAAGCGGCTGATCCTCTCTCCCTACGGCTCCGACATCTCGGTCGCCGGCCACCTCGGCGGGCTGGAGGAGGTCCAGTACGCGGACTATCCCGGCCTCCGGGACCTCAGCGACGAGATCCAGCGTCGGGTCGACCACAGCGCGAGGTGGGCCGACCTCGTGGTCAGGAACTGGCAGGTCGGCTACCTGCCGCGCTACGACGTCGTCTGGCTGAACCAGCTCGCGATCGACCTGGATCAGTGGGCCCCGGCCTCGGCCGGGTCGGACTCCGCGGGACGGGATCAAGAGGTGACCGTCCTGCACACCCCCAACCACCGTCACACCAAGGGAACCGCGTACCTGGAGCGGGCGGTGCGGGAGCTTCGCGAGGAGGGGCTGGCGGTCAGGTTGGAGCTGCTTCAGGGCCGCCCGAACGAGGAGGTTCGCGCCGCGCTGCTGGCCGCCGACGTCGTCGCCGACCAGTTCCTCTCACCCGGTTACGCGATGGCCGCGGTCGAGGCGATGGCCGCCGGCAAGCCGGTGATGGACAACATGAGCGGCCTGCCCCCCGAGCTTCGATCCACCGAGGCGTTCGAGCGCTGTCCCGCGGTCGACACCAACCCTGAGCGGCTGAAGGACGATCTCCGGCGCCTGATCGAGAACCCCGGTCTGCGCGACGAGCTCGGCCGGGCCGGTCGTGACTTCGTCGAGCGCTTCCACAGCTACGAGGTGGTGGCGCGAATCTGGGAGCAGATCCTTGATCACGTCTGGCGCGGCGAGCCCCTTCCCGAGCATCTGCTTCCGGCCCGCCGACGCGCCGCGCACCTCGACGCGCCCGCGCGCTGATCTCGCCCGCGCGGCCGGGCCGAAGGACGTTGGCGATACTTTCCGGATGCCCGAACTCCGGCCCAGCGAGCGCCCGGCGCGGATCCTCCATGCACCGTGGAACGTCGGCGGCAACCCGTACGGGCTCTCGCGCGGGGAGCGGGAGCTCGGATTCCACAGCGACGTGATGGTCTTCCGCGCGCACGAATTCGGCTACCGCGAGGACATCGACCTCGGGGTCGGCACCGATGACACCTGGGAGAGCCGCCGAAAGCGGCTGCGGTTCCTGCTCTGGGCGCTGCGCCGTTACGACGTCTTCCATTTCAACTTCGGCTACACGATCATGACCAGCTTCGGGGAGGACAGGGTCTACTCGGAGCTGCCGCTGCTGCGCCGGCTGGGAAAGACGATCCTCGCCACCTTCCAGGGCGACGACGCTCGGCCGCCCGCCGACAACCCCTGGGGGCCGCAGCAGCCGAGCTACCTCGAGTGGGCGGCGCGCTACCAGCACTGGAAGCGAGGCCTGCTGGTCAAGTACTCGCATCGCTGCTTCTTCCTCAACCCGGATCTGCGCCGCTACCTGCCCGGCGCCGAGTTCCGCCCCTACGCGAACATCGATCCCCGGAGCATCACCCCGTCGCCACTCCCCGACCGGAAAGGGATAGTGGTCGCCCACGCCCCCTCGCATCGGGGCATCAAGGGGACCGATCACGTGATCGCGGCCGTCGACGGCCTGCGTGCGGAGGGTCTGCCCATCGAGCTGGATCTGATCGAGGGCGTCTCGAACGAGGAGGCGCTGGCCCGCGTCGTCGCGGCCGACCTCGCAGTCGATCAGCTCAACATCGGGTGGTACGGAGGCTTCGCGGTCGAGTGCATGGCCCTGGGCCGACCGGTCGTCAGCCACATTCGGGAGGATTCTCCCGAGGACAACCCATTCGGCAATGAGCTGCCGATCGTCCGCGCCGATCCCGCAAGCGTTCGGGACAGGCTCCGTGACCTGGTGGCCGATCGCGAACGGCTCCGAGAGCTGGGGCGGAGGGGGCGGGAGTTCGTCGAGCGGGCGCACGACCCGAGGGAGGTCGCGCGACGCAATCTCGAAGGGCTGGTGGCGATGCCCGACAGCGCGGCGCGGCCGGACCGCGCCTCCCGAGCGGCAGCAGCGGGAGCGTAGGCCGATGTGCGGGATCGCCGGCGAGGTCTCGACGGCCGGTGTCGACGTCGACGCCCTCGAAGCAATGGGGGCGGCGATCAGGCACCGGGGGCCGGACGGGCTCGGCTATCTGCTGCACGACCCTCGAAACGGAATCAGGGTGGCGCGGTCGTCCGAGGCCGTCGCGGCCGATGCGAGGGGCGCCCGGGTCGGGTTCGTGCAGCGCCGGCTCTCGATCCTCGATCTCAGCGACGCAGGCAACCAGCCGATGGTCAACGAGAGCGGGGATCTGGCGCTCGTCTACAACGGGGAGATCTACAACTACGTCGAGCTGCGGCGCGAGCTCGAGGCGGGCGGGCGCCGGTTCCGCAGCAGCGGCGACACCGAGGTGGTGCTGGCCGCCTACGAGCGCTGGGGCCGGGACTTCGTCGAGCGGCTGGTGGGGATGTGGGCGCTGGCCCTTCTCGACGTGCGAAGGGGGGTGCTGCTGCTGTCGCGCGACCGCTTCGGGATCAAGCCGCTCTACTACAGCGCCACGGCGGGGCGGTTTCGGTTCGCCTCGGAGCCCAAGGCGCTGATCGCCGCCCCCGGCGGAGAGGCGCGGCCCGATGAGGCGACCGTCCGCCGTTATCTGCTCACGGGAGCGACCGACCAGGGTGAGCGGACCTTCTTCGCCGGGATCTCCAGCGTCCCCGCCGCCCACAACCTCGAGGTGCCCCTGGCCAGCGCGGCCCCCGGCTCGGCCACCCGCTACTGGCACCTGCCCGAGGAGGAGTACGGCGGCTCGCGCAAGAGCGCGGCTCGGGAGTTCGCCGAGCTCCTGCGCGACTCGGTCCGCGTCCACACCCGCAGCGACGTCCCGGTCGGCACCTGCTTGAGCGGCGGCCTCGACTCCTCGGCGATTGTCTGCCTCGCCGCCGGGCTGATGGAGGCGGGCTCGGTCCCGAGCTACGCGCATCGCGGGTTCGGTTACGTGCCCGACGACCCCGCCGTCTCCGAGCGCGAGTACATGGAGGAGGTCGTGCGCAGGACCGGGATCGAGATGACCTACGTCGAGGTGAATCGCGAGCGCTTCGCCGACGTCCTCCCCGAGATCGTGGTCCAGCAGGACGAGCCGTTCGGGTCGACCAGCATCGCCGCCCAGTGGTTCGTGTTCGAGGCCGCACGGCGGGCGGGCGTCAAGGTGATGCTGGACGGCCAGGGCGCGGACGAGGTGCTCGGCGGCTATCACAGCTACTTCCCGCAGATCGGGATCGCCCAGCTGCGCGCCGGAAGGAGCCTCGCCTACGCCCGCCTCGCACTCGCGCATCGCCGGCGCTTCGGGAGTTGGCCGCTGCCGCCGCAGGTAGCGCTCCACACCGCCGCCCCCAGGCTCGGGCCGAGGGTATGGCCGACGCGACCCGCGGGACCCTCCCCGACGCTGCCGCCGGCCGCGGAGATCCTGTCGGCGCAGATGCGCGAGCGCTGCACCGCGGCCGACTTCTCCTCGCCCCAGCATGCCACCGTTCACGACATCCTTGCCGCGAACACGACCTCGCTCGGGCTGCCAGCGCTGCTCCGCTTCGAGGACCGCAACTCGATGGCGCACTCGATCGAGGCGCGGGTCCCGTTTCTGGACCACCGCCTGGTCGAATTCGCGTTCCGTCTTCCGGCCGAGATGAAGGTGCACGGCGCCACCACCAAGCAGGTGCTCAGGGATGCGCTCGAGGGGGTCCTCCCCGAACGGATCCGGACACGCCGGGACAAGATCGGGTTCAGGGCCGACCCGTCCTCGACCTGGACGCTGGCCGCACGCCACCGCGAGGCCCTGGTTGCGAACCGGACCGGGCCCGAGGTGGGTTGGTTCGACGAGCCGGCCGTCGATCGGCTCTTGAGCGGGGCCGAGACCGGGATCGGCGCCGAGTTCATGGCCTGGCGGGTGATCAACCTGAAGATCTGGCTGCGCGCGGTCTGCGCCGGAATCGAAGATCCGCTGGCGCCATGACCAGGGTGGTTTCGGTCACTCCGATCGAGCTCGAGCGCGACAGCCGCACGCTGAAGCAGGCCGCCTCGCTGGCCCGACTCGGCTACGAGTCGGTGGTGGTCGAGGAGGGCGAGAGCGTGGCCCTCCCCCGGGAGCTGCCCTTCCGCCTGATCGGCACCGCTCCCAGCGGAGACGATCAGCCCGCGGCCGTCCCCACCCCGGCGGCGGCGCCCGTCGCCGGGGGGCGTCTGCGCGGGCGGCTGGGGTCGGCGTTCGGCGCGGCCAGAGCGAAACTCACCCCCACGAGCGGCAGGCTCAAGGCCTCCCGCCGCTTCCTCGCCGACTACCGGGAGTTCAACCGGCGCACGCTGGCCGCGCTCCCCGACGCGGAGCTCTACTGGCTTCACTCCTACTGGCAGTTTCCCGCCGTGCGCCGCAAGTGCCGCCGCACCGGCGCCCGCTTCGTCTACGACGCGCATGACTCCTATCGCGACATCCCCGCGATCGACCTGCCGCTGGTGCCGTCCCTCCTCGCCCTGATCGAGCGCCGCTGCGTGGCTCGCGCGGCGGCGCGTACCACGGTCAGCGCCGGCGTCGCCCGCCGGCTGCGGGGCCGGTACGGCCGGGAGTTCACCGTGATCCGCAACTTCCCCGACCTGCGCCTCGATCGCCCTGCGACGACGACGATCCGCGACGCGCTCAACCTCGGCGACGAGGATTTTCTGGTGGTGATGGTCGGGCAGTGGAAGTTCGGGCTCGCCCTCGAGGAGGCGATTGCCGCCCTCGGGGAGCTGGAGGCGAGCGTCCATCTCGCCTTCGTCGGTCCCGGCTTCGAGCGCGAGGGGTCAAGCCTGGCGGCCGGTCGATCTCGGGTCCATTTCGTGGCGCCGGTGGACCCGACCCGGATCTCCGGCTTCATCGGCTCGGCCGACGCGGCGGCGCTGCTCTACATGCCGCTCACCGAGAACATGGTCAACGCGCTGCCGAACGGCTTCTTCCACGCCGTCGCCGCCGGCCTGCCCCTGCTCTATCCGCCGCTCGCCGAGGTGCGCGAGCTGGCCGAGCGCCACCGGCTGGGCCTCGAGATCGACCCGGCCGAGCCGAGCTCGATCGCGGAAGGAATCCGCGCCCTGCTGACGGACCGCCCTCGCCTGCGGACGATCGCCGAGGACGTCGCGCGCGCCCGGGTGGAGCTCAGCTGGGAGCGCGAGGAGCCTGTCCTGGTCGAGCTCGTCCGGAGGGCGCTGGCGGGGGGCGGAGGCTGGCCCGGCCCGGTCAGGGGCGGCGCGCCAGCACGCTGATCCCGCTCTCGGCGAGATCGAGGCGCTCCACCTCCAAGCCCGTGTCCGCGCACCAGCCGCGGACCTCGTCGGGGGTGTGGCGGGAGGCGTAGGGCGGGTGGTACCAGTCGAAGTTGACCAGCGTGTTGAGGCGCTCGGAGAAGTCCTCGTTCCAGAACGCCTTCAGGAAGTGCCAGTAGATCAGCCGCTGGACGTCGTGCTCACCGGGTTCGATTCCGAGCAGCGGCACCCCCTTCTCGAGCGTGACCTTGGCATCCAGCCGCGAGAGCTCGCGCCCCAGCTCGGTCAGCTGCGAGCTGAACTCCATGCACTCGTCGACCGCCATCTCGGTGCTGATCTCGCGGACGTGGGTGTCGGCGAGCTCGCGGAGAAGAGCCTTGCGGCGGTAGACGTAGACGGCCAGGGCGCCGCCGGGGCGCAGCAGCTTCGCCAGCTCGGCGAAGGCGCGGGGAGCGTCGGGGGTGTGGTGGATCACCTGGTCGGAGGAGACGAAGTCGAAGCTCTCCGGGCGAAACGGCAGCGCCAGGATGTCGCCCTGGACGTAGTGCAGGTTCTCCGGCCCGCCGAAGTGGCGCTGGGCCATCGCGATCCCCTCGCTGAGGTCGAGCCCGACGACCTGGGCATCTGAGAGCCGCGCGAAGCGGGCGGAGTCGCCGCCGAGCCCGGTCCCGGCCTCGAGGATCGCTTCGCGGCCGTCGAGGAAGCGTGCGAGGCCGTCCTCGTCGCCGAAGCCGTAGCGCTCGACGTACCACACGTACTGCTGGACGAACCGCTGCTCGAGGTCTGACTCGCTCACATCCCGCCACTTCGCCGAGAACGACTCGAAGGTGCCGGCCTGCTCGCCGGGATCGCTGACCAGGCGGGGGACCGAATCGCGCACCTCGAAGCGATGTCCGCGCTCGCAGACGAGGGTCCCGGAGTCGATCTCCCCTTCCGCGGGTTCCCCTTCCAACCGCAGCGCGCCCATGTCCTCGGGACACGAGACCAGCTCGAGAAGGTGGGCTTTCACGCGGAGTCTTGGTTCCCGGGCCGCACGCGAGGCGGCAGTCTAGTGGTGGGGTGTCACCTGACGACCCCTCTAACGTTCCACCGCGCCGCAGCGATGACCGAGACCACGGATACCCGCCACCCTCGCGAGTGGACCCCCACCTGCGAGCCGACCGCCCAGTTCCTGCCCGGCCATGGCCTCTCGGTTCCGGAGCAGCGACCGCGGAGCGGTGGCGTCCTCGTCCTCTACTTCAGCCACGGACTGCCGTTCGCCGAGAACGTCGTCGAGCACGCTAAGAGCTTCAAGCGGTACTCGCGGTTCCCGGTCTGGAACGTGAACACTCGCTTTCCGTTCCCGCCCGCGCTGGCCGAGCTCGACTTCGCCGCGATCATCCTGCACTACTCGCTGTTCGGGTCGTCGACGGGTCCGCTCGGCCCGATCCTGGGGACGCCGCTCTACCTCCTCAACCAGGATCACGTCGCCTTCCTGCGCACCTCGGCGGCTCGGAAGGTCGCCATCTTCCAGGACGAGCTCTCGTTCGGGCGCGCCCGGTGGAACTTCAGCAACGAGTTCGGGATCGACTGCGTCTACACCTGCCTCGAGCCCTCGGAATGGGACAAGACCTGGCGCCGCTACACGAGCGTTCCCGACCTGCGCACGACCCTGCCCGGCTACGTCGACGACGGCCTGATCGAGGTCGGGCGCCGATTCGCGAAGCCAGCCGACCGCCGCTCGGTGGACGTCGGCTACCGCGGCAGGCCGATTCCGATCTTCATGGACACCTCCCGAGAGAAGACCCTGATCGGGGAGCGCTTCAACGAGCTCGCCGGCGGCAGCGCCCTGCGGCTCGATGTCAGCGTCGAGGAGGGCGACCGGATCTACGGCGACGACTGGTACCGCTTCCTGGCCGACAGCAGGACGACCCTGGGGGTCGAGTCGGGCGGCTCCGTGGTCGATTGCGAGGACGAGGTCCGCAACGACTACGAGCGGCTGGTGGTGGAGCAGGGCGAGGTGACGCTCGACGACCTGCGCCGGACCTCGCTGGCGAGGTGGGACAACCTGATCCGCTACTGGCTGATCGGGCCCAGGCACTTCGAGGCGGCCGCCCTGCGCAGCTGCCAGGTCCTGTTCGAGGGCTCCTACTCGGGCGCGATCGAGCCGTTCGAGCACTACATCCCGCTGCGAAAGGACTTCTCGAACCTCGACGAGGTGCTGTCGCTGGTGCGCGACCGGCGCGCCTGCGAGGAGATCGCCGAGCGCGCCTACGGGCGGCTGATCGCGTCGGGCGAGTTCAGCTACCGCAGCTTCATCGCCGGCGTCGACCGAGATCTGCTCGAGGCCGGGCTCACTCCCGAGATCGAGCGGCGCGAGGCGCGCACGATCCGGCGCGCCTGGCGCCGCGGGCGGCGACGGCGGCTTTTCGAGCACTGGTTTCGCCCGCGCTTCGACCGCCTCTGGGCGCGTGTGTTCGGCCCGGACTAGATGATCAGCGGCGGCGCAGCCGGTAGCTGCCGCCGACGCCGGCGTGCTTTCCTCGCCAGGCCGGGTAGCCGTGCTGGTCCAGCTCCAGCTCGGAGAGGAACTCGCGGTGCTCGGCGGCCAGTCGCTCGTCGGCGATCGCCCTCTCGCGGGAATCGCGGAGCCAGTTCAGCTCGCTCTCCGAGTGATAACCGCCGAGGAACTCCGTCTCGAATCCGGCGTCCTCGCAGAGCGCGACGAAGTCCTCGGGTCGGTAGCAGCGCGCGATCGGGCACGCGGGCCCGTCGGTGGTCCGCTCGAAGGCCTGGGCGGCGGTCAGGTTCGGGTATCTGCCCTGCCAGAGCTGCAGCTCGCAGGCGGTGAAGAGGTGAAACCAGACGCTCTCGCGGTTGTAGACCATGATCCGCGCTTCGGCGCTCCGCTTCGCCACCCGGTGCAGCTCCCGGAGGATCGCGGCGGGGTCGGTGGTGTGGTGCAGAACGCCCATGCTTTGAAAGAAGTCGACCGATTCGTCCTCGAGCGGGATCGTCGGGTCGGCGTCGGTCAGCTGGGTCAGCCGGAAGCGCCGATCGTCGACCCCGTGGAGCGCGATCCGCTCAGCGGCCAGCGCCAGCGCCTTCGGCGATACGTCCATCCCGATCACCCTGGCGGCACCGCTGTAGAGCAGCAGGCCGACGACGTCGTTGCCCGGGCCGCAGCCGTAGTCGAGCACCACCTCCCCGTCGTGCTCCCCCCATAGCCCCGAGAATTCCCGGAACAGGGGGTACTGCCCGAAGCGCCATTCGAGCTGCTCCTCGGACTCGCGCGGGGTCGCGAACGAGTCGTGGCTGACGAGGGTGCGGGTCCAGTAGCGATCGACCCGTCTCTGAGGGGCGAGCCGGTCGACCGCTCGCCTTAGGCCGGCCCAGGTCGCGCCCCAGCCAGTGCGGATCGAGCCGAGTGCAGCGCGCAGCCTCACCGCCCCGTTCCGAGCGGCGCTCCTGAGGTCGGGAACCCGCACGGGCCCGCTCGGACTCAGCGGGCGGGGCTGGCGGCCTGGTGCCGGCGGCGCCATTCGACCACGGAGCGAAGCCCCTCCTGGTACGGGATCTCCGCCCGGAAGCCGGTCAGCTCCTCGGCCAGTTCCGTGCTCCCGACCCGGTGGGTGACGAACATCTGCTCCTGGGGCAGGTACTCGGGGTCGACCTCAGAGCCGGTGATCTCCAGCAGCGAGTCGACCAGCTGCTTGATCGTCGTCTTGATCCCGGTGCCGACGTTGAGGTTGACGTCGGTCGCGTCGCTCTTCAGGGCCATGATGTTCGCGCGGGCGACGTCGGCGACGTGGACGAAGTCGTAGGCCTGCGAGCCGTCGCCGAAGATCTGCGGGCGCTCGCCGGCCTCGATCTTGTCCAGCACCTTCATGATCACGCTCACGTAGGTGCCCTTGTAGTCCATCCGCGGGCCGTAGACGTTCATGTAGCGCATCCCGACGTAGTCGAGGCCGTGCTGCTCGTTGAACGCGCGGAAGAGCTGCTCGCCGGCGATCTTCGTCGCCCCGTAGGTGGTGCGGTTGTTGAACGGGTGCTCCTCGGTCATCGGCGTCTCGACCGCGTCGCCGTAGACCGACGCCGACGAGGAGTAGACGACCTTCTTCACCCCGGCCGCCTGCGCCGCCTCGATCACGTTGAAGGTGCCGACGATGTTGACGTCGATCGCCGAGCGAGGCTCGTGAACGCACTCGCCGAGCCAGAGCGCCGCGAGGTGGAAGACGTAGTCGGTGCCGTCCATCAGGCTCGTGAGCACGTCGCGGTCGAGGATCGAGCCCTCGACCAGGCGCACCCGCGGATCG
>Ga0299913_10003693_pt1 | contig 12616 bp, 7 predicted proteins | sample RVTome_9_FD_201360 | JGI IMG/M metagenome (GOLD analysis project Ga0299913, IMG submission 201360) | Soil microbial communities from uranium-contaminated site in the Upper Colorado River Basin, Wyoming, United States - RVT155D38 (version 2) ... | reverse complement strand
GTTGATGGAAGGCGCGAAGGTTTCGCAGGCCCGTCAGCGGATCGCGCGAGGCCGCCTCCTCCATCTCCGCGTACCGCTCCGCGTGCTGGACGGCACGGGCGGCCGCGTGCGCCATGAGCTGGCAGAACGCCAGCTCCTGGCGGCTGTACTCGATGCGCGAGCGATCGTTGCGGATATAGAGGACTCCGCGCGGCGTTTCTCCCACCAGGATCGGCGCCACCAGGATCGTGCGCCGCACCCGCCGGCGCGTTCTTAGCCGGGTTCCGGCGGCAGGCTCCCGCCGTCGCACGACGATGGGGCGCTGCCGGGCGATCGCCTGGGCGATCTCCGGATGGTCGGGAAGATCGAGGTACAGGTCCTGCTGAAGAGGATGTCCAAGGTCGGCGGCCGCCACGACCCGCCCGACGTCCGGCTCGTCGGTCAGCTGGATCATGGCCACGCGATCGGCCTGCAGGAGCTTCGCCACCAGCTCGACCAGCCGCCGGTAGACGGTGTCGACGTCGAACGTTCCAGCCACGAGCGCGGAGATCTGGAGCGCGCTGTCGAGCAGGTCCCCTGTGGACTCGTGCCGGGAGAGCTCCTCGGTGAGGTGGCCGACGGCCGCCGCGGCGACCAGCAGGATCACGCCCTGCAGGATCAGCGCGCTGGATTCGATCGCCAGGCCGCTCCAGGCGCCCAGATCGGAGATCGTGGCGTAGAGCGGCACCTGGACCAGGGCGGCTCCCGTGGCGACGACGATCGACCAGCGGACGTTGCGGGCGAAGGCCGCCAGCAGGATCGTGACCAGAAACAGCGGCAGGTAGAGCGCGCCGCCGTCCTGGTAGACGGCCACGAGGCCTCCCAGGAGGACGAGCTCGGTCAGGGTGAAGATCGGCAGCAGCCGAGGGCGCTCGAACCAGACCCGCGGGACCAGCGGTAGCCCGACGGCGGTGGCGCCATAGAGCACCCAGAGCGCGACCGCCGCGCCGCGCGCCAGTCCATCGGGCGTGTGACTCCAGAGGAGGACGCCGGTCGCCGCCGCGGCGCAGAGCCGCAGGGCGACGAGGGTGGTCTTCGTCGTGGCTGTCGTGGGGATCTGCATCGGCGCTGCCGGAAGGAGCAAACCGCGGGCCATCCAGCGGGCACGCTCCGGTCCGTCATGTCGCATAACGTATATTATGTAAAGTCACGGATAGGGAGATCCGATCGACTCCCCGCGCGGCCCCTTCCCTCCGAGGATTCTTTCCTTTCCCGGGCCTTTCTCGCTCGGTGGTGGCCCTCGGCTTGCCGGGTAGATTGCCCGAATGGCCGCCAGCCCGCGCATTCTGATCCATCTCGACCACAATCCGCACCCGCGGGTCTTCGACCAGATCATGTCGCTGGACGGCGGTGCCGATCAGATCCTGGCCCACGGCGACGTCGACCCGCAGGACGTGCCGGTCCTGGTATCGGGCGCCCTCTACTCGCGACCCCGCGACGAGCTCCACCGGACGGCGCTCCTCATCACCGGGACCAACGACCACGTCATCGACGAGATGGTGCGCCAGGCGCGCCGCGCGTTCTTCGGACCGTACCGGATCTCGCTCATGTCCGAGTGCAAGGGCGGTAGCACGGTGGCCGCGGCGACCGTGACCCGCGTGCGGCAGCTGGTCACGTTGACCAAAGCGCGCGCGGTCGTGGTCGGCGGCGGGCCGGCCGGAGCGCGGGTCGCCGGGATCATGGCGGCCGAAGGGGCCCGCGTGCGTCTCCTGGCGTTCGACGAGGAGGAGGCCTCCGAGCGCGTGGCGTTCGTAGCCGAGACGTTCGAGGAGGAGATCGAGACCGCGGTCTGGAAGACCGGCGAGCCGCTCGAGGACCTGGTCGCGGACGCGCGGATCGTGATCACCGCGGGCCCGCCGGGACTGGCCCTCCTTCCCCGCCGCGTCTGGTCCGCGATCCGGGGGCTAGAGCTCCTCGTCGACATCAGCGGGGCGGAGCCCGCCGGGATCGAAGGGCTCTCCGGTGAAGAGGACGGCGATGCGATCCCCAACGGCAGCCACAACGTCCTCGCCGTCGGCGGCCTGGCGGTCTCCCGCTACAAGATCCGGGTCCACCGCGCGGCCGTGCAGGGTCTGTTCGAGCGCGAGGCGGTGGTGCTCGGCCCCCGCGAGATCGCCCGCCTGGCGCGCGACATCCTCACCCCCTCGCTGGACTGACATCGCCCGCGCACCTTTAGCTGATCTTGCATGTTCGGGTCGAGTCTCAATACCACAGTTGGGCTTTCGGTATGTCGTACTGGCAGGAAGTCGATGGGGTCACCACCCGAAAATCAGACCCGCGATATGATCCGTTACATGAGGCTCTGATCGCGAGATTGTTCAAATCTGGGTAGGTCTTCGTCCCGTTGCTTCCGATTGCCTGCGCCGGTCCTCCGTCGATCGAGATCGTGTATCCGTCCGGATCCCGATCACCGGCCGGGGCGGGCTTGCCGGCTTGATCAAGTGTGCGATTGGCTAGGCCGACGGCTGATCCTGGCCGCAGCCGGCAAAAAGAATCCCCAACAGAAAGAGCCAGGCCAAGCCACACCGCAACTCGTCCACGGGAGAAATGCTTCCGTTGCTTCGGTATCACTGCAGCTCCCACAGGACTGCCGTGAAGGCACCGCTGAAGTTGCCGCCAGCCGCTTTGCGGCTGGCCCCGACGATCTGCCCGAGATCGTTGATGTCCCAAGCGATGCTGTCTGTGTCCCGGCTTCCCAGGTCGACCATCCCGTCGAGCGGTGTCCAGAGGAAGGCGTGCTGGTGTCTCAGATCATCGTGGCTTTCACCCGGGACCTCACTGTAGCCGACCACATGACCCGCATTGTTGATTGCGGTGGCCGAGCTACCCCCGCCCAGGGAGCCGAGGTACTCCGGAGCCGCCCAGCCGGTGGGGGTCTTCCGCCAGAGAATGGCGCGCATGACACCCGTACCGTCCTCATCCCGCCCCACCACATCCCCATGGTCGTTGATCGTCCAGGCGAGGATGTTCGTACCGCCAGACAGGGGCGTTAGAGCATGGAAGGTCCAGGTGCCGAATTCCTTGGTCCAGACGCCGCCTGCATCGACAATCATTCCGTTCGCGTTTATGTCGATTCCCCCGCCCGGCAGGCTCTCGATCGTCCAGTTGCCTGCGACCTCTCTCCAAACAACAGCTTGCCCACCGGTCACACCGACGATGGCCGTCCCGTCAGGGCTGATGCCGTTCGCTCCGCTAAGCATGGGTCCCGGAAGAGTGGGAAGGATCGTCTCTTGCCAGGCCCCGCCTACTTCCTGCCAGACCGAGGCGGGTTCAGTGCCGAGAACCCTGCGGTTCTCGCTGGCGGATCTTACCACTCCTGATCCCACCTCCTGCATGAGGCCGTTCGTCCAGATGAAGATTCTGCTCCGGTAGGGTCGCGAATTGCCCGACCCGCCTACGATTTCCCCGGTCTCACTGATGTTATTGGCATCGCTGGCCTCATCTCCGGGAAGCGTTCCGAGCTCCGTCATGGCGTAGGAGATCTCGAAGAGCTCGATCCCGATCCCGCGCTTTCCCTTCGTTGTCGTGACCAGGATGTCGTACAGGTCGGGATCGGCGTCCACGGCGATCGTGATGTTCGCAATCAGGGTGGTCTTGTTGACGAAGCGGGTCGAGTTTGTTTTGACCTTCGCCGAAACGATGCCGTCGAGGGCCATATCCACGCGCGAGCCGCGGTCGAAGCCGGACCCAGAGACCTGGACATCCAGGGTGGTGTCCTGAGGTGCGGTGTTCGGCACGGTCGCGGTGACGATCGGATCGCCGGTCGACGGCGCTGAAGGTTTACCGGCAACGGTGATCCCCCGATCCACCGGACCGACCAGCTCTTCCTCTCCGCAGGCCGAAACGAGAGCGACGCTCGCCAGAGCAAAGCACAGGAACCGCACGTCCCATCTCCAGCAACGCAGCCGATTACTCATTCGGCCACTCCTACGGAAGGGTTGCCAAGGTCGTCCATTGGATTATGAAACGCCTCGTATGCGAAGGTTTGCGCCGTTTCGCCGATACTCGCCTGATCAATGGATCTCAAGGGGACTTCGTCCCCAGAGATACGATATCCGGCCCAGTAGTACGGCCGGCGGTAGGCCTCCGAGCCCAGCAAATCCCGCTGAGCCAGGGCAAGCGCCTCGGCGGGCGAGCGGTCTTGCAGGTGTTGGTAGAAGCGGGTCGCCAGCTCTGCCGCGCCTCGATCGTCGATCCGCCACAGGGTCGCGACGACGGATCCGGCTCCTGAGTAGAGGAAGGCGCTGGCCAGCGTGGCGTAATCCTCCCCCCGCGCGAAGCCGCTCGACCACGCCTCCCCCATGCCGGTCTCGCAGCCCGACAGGAACACGAGAGGGCTCCGGATCGGGAAGTCCAGGATCTCGTGGACCTCGAGCCGGCCGTCGTCCGCGGGATCCCCGACGACCTTCCGGAAGAGCTCGATCCGCGAGAAGAGCGGGTTCCGGAAGTTCAGCGCCCCATGAGAGGCGATATGGACTATGGCCTCCGAAGACAGGGCTCGCCGCAGGGCCGATTCTGTGGCACGGTCTCCTTGGAGCAACGACGCGCGATCGTGGGTCCGGTCAATCGCCTTCCCTTCGATCAGAGATCCCGGCAGATCCTGTGGAAAAGGGACCATTGCGAGGGTCTGGCGCCGATGCGCGGAACCATCGGACGTCCTGCGCAGCGCGGGGAGAGCGCCCGCGGAGGGCAAATCGACGATAACGTAGTCCTCCGCGACGTAGCGACCTGTGGCGCCGTCCCGCAACGCTGCGAACGGCAGGTATGCGAGCGCATCGTGCGGAACGATGATCAGCCGGCTTACCCCCTCGAGCTCCCTGCTCTCGACGACAGGCCTGATGAGCTCGGCGTGGAGTCGCCGCAGGATCGCATCCGGGTCGGGGCCATCCCCGACAGTGACACCACCCGTGAGCTCTCGAGCAAGGCGAACCTGGCGGCTGAGATCCGCGGCGGGGGTTGGGTGGCTGTAGACCTCCACCCTGTCCGGAGTCACGAGGAAAATCCGCAATGCCTCCAAGGTGACGTAGTACTCGATAATTGCCTCACCATCCATGAGTGCCGCTTGGACTTCCGACACCTGCACCTGCTGCCCCCCGAGGACCGCGTAGGCGGGTTCGCGCTCGCGCGCATGAATAGCCAGGGATTCGTACCGGGCGCGGTTGTCCGCGAGGCGCCTAGCGATCCCCGCCACCGTCGTCGAGTGCTCGTCGTCTCGCTCGTCCGGGGGGATCGCTTCGGTCTCCCTGAGGAGTGTCGCCAGGCCGTCGATCTCGCGCAGCAGCCTCTCCGCTTGATCGTGCCTGGAAGCGGGAGCCCGCCCTTTCGGCTCCCCGCGAGCGACGTGCTCTTGGAGGGCTCGTCCGCGGGATGCGTCGGCGACCTGGAACGCGTCCTCGACCTCCCCCATCTCGAGGAGCACTTCTACGAGTTGCGCATAGAGTGCGCGTCGGTCGTTGAGCAACGTGGTTCTGAGGTAACCCGATGCGTACCCCCCGCGTGCTCTCTCGACTGCGGCCACGGCCCGGTGACCAGCCGCGGCCGCCAGGGAGAAGCGCTTCATGTGCGCATGAGATTGGGCGCGGAGGCCCTCCGCTTCCGCGACAACGAGGTAGCTCGCTTCGGCCAGGTCGGGCTCTGCGCGTTGCAGGGAGGCGAGGGCAAGCTCGGGATCGTTATCTCGCTCGGCGACGCGTGCCTCCGCGAGCGCGACCCCGAGCCGGGCCGCGCGGGAGTCGAGTCGCAACGCAAGCTCACGTGCTTCGTCCAGATATCTTCGAGACGCGGACGGAGAACGCTCAAGGTCGGCCAGCACTAGGAGGTCCTCCAGGGCATCGACGGGCGCGCCGGCCGCGCGGTGGTTCGCAAGCGCTCGCGACGCCAGCGCTTTCGCCTGATCCGGGTCGCCGAGGGCCATGTAGGACTCGGCCTCGCGCCTGAGATCGACTCCCGTCTCTATCGCGAGGCCCAGGTCGGCGTTGATCTCCGCGGCCTGTCTGTAGAACGTCAGCGCTCGCCGATGATCGCCGGCCTCGGCATGAATCTCGCCGATCTGCTCCAGGTCACTGGCTTCTTCCTGCCGGAGGCCGTGCTCACGGGCCAGCACGAGAGCACTGTCGAGGACCGCGATCGCGCGGCGTGGCTCCCCCAGCGCGGCGTATGCCACGCCGAGCTGCCCGAGCGTATGCTGCTCGCCGGTCAAATCCTCGGACTCGCGGTAGCGCAGTCGCGCGTCTTCGAAGTAGTCGATGGCGGCGAGCGGATCCCCCAGGCGGGACTCGAGCATACCGAGGTTACTGAGCGCCCGGCCCTCGATCAGCGGATCACCGAGCTCACGGGCCGCGCGCACGCTCTCTTCGAAGCCGCGTCGTGCCTGAGCGAACTCCCCCAGATCCGTGTAGACGAGACCGAGGTTGTTCGAGGCCTTGGCCAGGGTTTCCCGATCCTCCACGGCACGCGACGCTTCGGCTGTTTTCCGGAATAGATCGGCGGCATCGATCAGCCTCCCCTCGCTGAGGGCGAGGAGTCCGAGCGCGTTGTAGGAGCGAGGCAACTGGTCGGTGAGATCGAGCCGGAGCTTGAGGGCTAGCGCGCTCTCCCCCAGGCTTCGGGCTTCGTCGTACTCGCCGAGCCGGAAGGCGGCGAGACCGAGCCAGGTGAGCGCACTGGCCCGGGCCGCGGAGTCTCCCACCGTGATTGCGCGATCGTGGGCATCCTGGAAGACCTCGCGTGCCCCCTCGAAGTCTCCATCCCAGTAGAGCGGCTCGCCGGCCGCGATGAGCGAATCGAGGGGTGACATCGCCACTGGTGGATCGGCCGTCCCCTCGATAGGAGCCGGCGAGTCCCGAATGACAATGGTCAACGCGCCAGCAGCCAGTGCCGCTGCGCCGATCCCGAGGACGGTTCCCCACCGCCTCACTGAGACACTCGGAAGTGATGAATTCCGCTGGTCGCGGTTCCCCCGCCGGGCAGGAGCGCGTCCACGTACCACAGGTACTCCCCGCTCGGATCCAGGGTGACCGGAATCGCGGCCGCGGAGTCGGGAGTCATGAGCGCCCAGACGCTATCCCCGTCCGAGGTGGTCACGGTAACGAGGTACCGCGCGTCCGGTTCGACCGGCGCCCACCGAAGGATCACCTCGCCGGCCTCCACGACCGCCCCCGACTCCGGCCCGAGGATCGCGATTGAGCTCCGCTCCTCAGGCTGTGACCGTTGGACGATCGGCGTCCCCTTAGGGAGTTCCACCGGATTGTCCGAGGGGCGAAGAACGATCAGTCCCGCGAGTGCCGCGGCCGCCCCGAGCACGACCAATGGAATCACGAACCGGCCTCTATGCCGACTGGGCAAAGTCCGAATCGTCTCCTCGAGCGCGATCAGCTCCTCGCAGCAGTCCGTGCACTCTGCCAGGTGGGCTTCGACCCGGGATCGCTCCTCGGCATCGCAGACGTTCTCGAGGTACGAGGCTACGAGGTCTGGATCCAGGTGGTCAGCACGCGTCACAGGGAGCATCCTGACGACCGTATGAGAGCCGATGGCGTCCATCGACTGTATGAAACGCAGCCAAGAGCCTGACTTGTGCGCGCGAACATCAAGGTTCTTCATCCTCGATTCCGCTGCGGGCCAGCTCGTTGCGTAGCGTCCCGCAGAGACGGGTGCATCGTCGGTACACGTGGAACGGGGTCGGATACCCCATCAAATCGGCGACCTTTCGGGCCGGTAGGTCGAGCTCGAACCGCAGCCGGAGAAGCAATCGATCACGCGTATTGAGGCGTTCCAGCGCGGTCGTCAGCGCCCGATGGAGGTCGTCGCTTCGAATCCCCGAGTCAGGCGCCTGCCCGTTCATTTCCGCTAGGGACTCCACGTCAACCTGTTCGGCGAGAAGGTCCACGAGGCGCTTCCGGGCCGCGCGCGTGTCATGATGTCCGTTCACCGAGGTGTTCGGCGATCCGTACCGCCGACGATGGTGATCGAGCCCCAGTCGATGGACTACCACCACCAGCCACGTCGTGAACTTGCTCCGCTGACTCGGCGTGTACGTGCGGAGCCGATGATGTCGATCGCGTCGGAGCTGCTCGATCACGTAGGCGTATCGATCCATGACCGTGTCATGGTCCCCGCCCAGCCGATGGAGGGTGTGCAGGATCAGACGGCTATGCGTCTCGAGGAACTCCTTCCAGGCGCGCTCCTCCGAGGGCGCGTCCGGGGCGTCCAACAAATGGGCGAGCTCGGGCGGTAGTTCGCCGGTAGGGGCCACCGAATGTCCTGGGATCGAGGGACAGGCGACGAGCGCGGCATTCCACACTCCTGCTTGTCCCGACGAGATCATTGTATCAGAAACGCCCTCTTTCCGATAGATGCAGACCCAATCGGGGGCAGCCCGATGCGGTCTCGATTGACCTTCCGCCCACTATGGAACGAGAGATCATCCGTGGATTGCGGGTCGGGGGATGGCCCGCGGGAGTCGTAACCCCCTCATCTCATGAAATCCGGGGGCCATCTCACGTTCTATGAGAGTGGAGAGTCGACACCAATCCAAGGAGGTCCAGAGATGCGAGCGATCGTGATCTTACCGTTCCTTATCCTGGCGTCCGGATGCGATCAGGGAGGGTCTGAGCCGACCGCCGAAGATGCTGGCGCCGTTCGCGACACGACGAGCACCCTTGCGGATTTAGAGGCGTTGCGGGCGGCAGGTCAGAGAGCACTGGTCGCCTTTCGCGAGGGAGACGCCGCGACACTGGACGCGCTCTATGCGGAAAACGCCATTCTCGTCAATCCGGGTGCGGAGCCCCTGGACGGCAGGGCCGCGATCGACTCGCTCCACCGGTATGAGATGTCACGGCCAGGATACGTCGTCGATTGGGAGTCGATCCGCGTCGAGGTCGCGGAGTCGGGAGATCTGGGCTACGATTTCGGCCGTTGGTCGGCCCGGTCTGATAGCGATCCCGAGTCCTCCGATCAGGGATACTATGTGAGCGTCTTCCGCAAGGTGGATGGCGTGTGGCGGACAGTGGTGGAGGTGAACGGTTCCTCTACTCCGTAGACCGTTAGGCTATCCTGATCATGGATGACACGAACCAATCCACGACCGCATGGCTCAGGGCGATCCGCCTATCCGAGAATAGGTGGTCCGTGCGCTCACCGCCCGCTTGTCAACTACAGCTCCTCCATTCCAGGCGGGCAGATGGAGTCGCGATGCATGGGGTCCATGGTTACAGGGTCGAATGACGCCGGCTGCTCTTGCGCTGAGCCGGTGACCGCCGTCATCGCCGTAAGAAGCAAGGGCAGCACTAGCGCAAGTCCACGAAGGAGCCGGATAGGTGAAGCAGTCACTGTAACCCGCTACTCATTTGCCTCTACTCCGGCGGTTTCAGTGCTCACGACCGGTCTTCCCTCTACGTCCAGAACGACGAGCTCACCGAAACCGAGCTCGAGCACGCGGTCCATCTTGGATAGGTCGCCGACCAGCAGAAGGCGTGCTTGTTCGGGCAGAGCGTACTTCTGGGCGGTCGCGTTCACGAGTGGGAGATCCGCGCTCTCTAGTTCCTCCACGGCCCGTTGGAATTCCGTCATGGGCAAGCCCGCTGTCCAGAGCTCTGCCACTTGATTTGCGACGTCACGCAGCGCTTCGAAGTTCTGCGCGTACCCTCGAACGCGATTCGCCTTCGCGTGGGCCAGCTCTTCCTCGGTGATAGGCCTCTCTCCTGCCAGGTCGTTGAGCTCCGCCACGAACTCCACGACCGACTCGCGGGTCTTGTCCGTCTGTACCCCCCCGCCTGCCATCCACATACCGTACCTGGAGAAATGCGTGGGGAATGAAAAGACGCCGTAGGAGTAACCTTTGTCTTCCCGCAAGTTCAGGTTCAGCCGCGTCCCAAAACCGCCGCCCCATACGGCGTCGGCCACTTGCAGGGGATAGTAGTCCTGGGTCTTGCGTGGGGGGCCCGGGAGGATTTGCGCGACCACCGTCTGGGCAGCACCTTGCCGATCCACCACGTAGACCTTCCGCGGGTCCATGGGCGCCGGCTCAGCGATAGCGACCTCGGGCGGTGAACCCTCCCACACGCCCAGGTTCTCGCGGCCGAGTTCGACGGCTTCCGCGAGCGTGATGTCCCCAACGAAAACCAGCGCCGAACCTCCTGGCCTCCAGTATGTGTCGTGAAACGCCGCCAGATCGGCGCGAGTGATGCCCTCAACCGACGAGGGGAGCCCGCGGCGTGGTCGCCCATACGGGTGATCCCGGCCAAAGAGGAGCATGTTGCCGATCCGATCCCAAGCCAGTGCGTTTGGGTCATTTCCTTCCTGTGCCAAGACGTCCAAGTGCATGTTCTTCTCGCGCTTGAACTCGCTCTCGGGGAATACTGGATTCCGCACGAGGTCGCCGAAAATCGCGAAGGCGGGCGCCAGGTTCCGCTTGAGAACATCGAACGACAGCAGGGAGCTCTCGTGAACCGCCGTACCATCCAGCGAGGTGCCGAGGTCCCCCAGGGCATTCTCGATTTCGAGCGCGTTCCGATTCACCGTCCCGAGATCCATGGTCGTAACCGTCAGATGAGCCACGCCTGCTTTGCCGGGTGGATCGGCCGCACTTCCGGCACGGGTGACGAACGTGACGTCTACCTTCGGAAGCTCCGATCGCTCGACGACGAGGATCTCGAGCCCGTTCTCGAGGGTCGCGGATAGTACCTCGGGGGCGTGAAACGGTTTGTCGGCTCCCAGCGCGGGGGCACTGGCTCGGTCCAGCGCAATGTCTAGTGCACGACCGGATGTTTCAGGGTGAAAACGCACCAGCACGCGGTTCCTCGTGTCCAGCCAGGTTGCCACCGCCTGTCGAATTCCTTCCGGGTCAGCTCGGCGGAAGCGCAGGATGTCCTCTTCCACCATCCCTGGATCTCCGAGAAAGACGTTGTACTGGTTCAGGAGGTCCGCTTTGCCGCCGAAACCGCCGATTCGCTCCAGGCCGGTCAAGAAAATCAATTCACGCTTCGCGCGTGCGCGTTCCACCTCGGCGGCGGACGGTCCTTCCTGCGCGAGCCTCGCGATCTCTTCGGTGATAATCGTTTCGACCCTCTCCAGGTCCGCATCAGGGCGTACGGTGGCGTCGATGACGAAGCTGCTGGCCATGACCCGGGAATCGACGTAAGAGGAGACGTCGGTCGCGATTTGCTGCTCGTAGACAAGGGATTTCTGTAGGCGTGAGGAGAGTCCATCTGTCAGAATCAATGAGGCGAGCGTGAGCTCCGCATCGCCGGGATCGAAGTAGGGCGGCGAGATCCAAGCCATGAACGTCCGCTCTTGCGGCACCCGGTCCATGACCTCGATAACCTTCTCGCCCTCGAGCTGCGGTATCCACCTGCGCGGACGATCGAGTGCCGGTCCAGCGGGGATCCCGCCGAAGTACTTCTCGACTAGACGCTTCGCCTCCGCGGGCTCGAAATCGCCGGCGATCGTCAGCGAAAGGTTGTTCGGTGAATAGTAGGTCTTGAAGAACTCCTTCACGTCTTCCAGCGACGCCGCCGAGAGATCCTCGTGACTTCCGATCACGGACCAGGAGTAAGGATGGCCGGATGGAAACAGGTTCTCGTCGATGAGTAGCCACGAGCGACCATAGGGCTGGTTCTCGAGCCACTCGCGCCGCTCGTTCTTGACGACCGCACGTTGGTTCTCGAAACCTTCAACTGTGAAGGCATCCGGATGCGTCGCCAACCGGTCGGACTCGAGCCATAGCAGGAATTCCAGATTTTCGGACGGCACGGTAGCGAAATAGTTCGTCCTGTCGTTGCTCGTCGTACCGTTGACTCCACCGGTGAACAGATTAGCGCCAGCTTTTTCCACGTATTCGAAATAGTGTTGAGGTGCGTTCTTAGATCCGTCGAACATCATATGCTCGAACAGGTGAGCGAAACCGGTGCGACCTGGCCGTTCGTTCTTCGAGCCAACGTGGAACCATTGATTCACGTGCACGACCGGTAGCTTTGGGTCGACGTGTAAGATCAGCTGAAGGCCATTGGGAAGCGTATGCTTCTCGAAAGTGATTTCAGGAATGTCCTGGCCTTCGCTGGATCGAACCTGCTCGGGGACCTGAGCGTGGACCAACGGGGCTAGTACCAGCAATAGCGCTATGGCAAGGAGCTGAATCAAGCGCCGCGGCGCGAGTACGGAGTTAGCGATTGTTAACGTTTTCACTGTTTTCTCCTTCCATGAGCGGTCTTAGGCGATAGGTCGCCCATACTCACCACTCGCCTGTTCCACGACCCGACGGGCCTGCTCAGGGCTCGCTGACCGCTACAGGCACGCTGCTGTTGGTCGTCGAGCCGTTGCCGAGCCCCCTCTGTGGTTGTTTCCCCAGCGGTAGGCCGCCCCGGCCGTGGTCACCCCGCAGCTGTTGCTACCGCTTGCGCTCACGGACTAGAAGATATGGGTCCCCGAGACCGCCATCGGCACGTTGCTGCTAGTGTTCGTGCCGTTGCCGAGCTGGCCGAAGGCGTTGAATCCCCAGCAGTAGGCCGCCCCGGCTGTGGTTACTCTGCAGCTGTAGCTACCGCCTGCGCTCACGGACCTGAAGGTATGGGTCCCCGAGACCGCCACCAGCCCGGTCTAGGGT
>Ga0299913_10003692_pt1 | contig 12617 bp, 13 predicted proteins | sample RVTome_9_FD_201360 | JGI IMG/M metagenome (GOLD analysis project Ga0299913, IMG submission 201360) | Soil microbial communities from uranium-contaminated site in the Upper Colorado River Basin, Wyoming, United States - RVT155D38 (version 2) ... | reverse complement strand
GCAGAAATACCGCCGCACCCATCAGGATCGCTCCCCATAACTTGTCGGGCACCGCCCGCAAAATCGCGTAGTACGGCGTGAAATACCAGACCGGAGCGATATGTTCCGGCGTTGCCATCGTGTTCGCCGGCTCGAAATTGGCGTGTTCCAGGAAGTAGCCGCCCATGTCCGGTGCAAAAAACACAACGCCCGCAAAAATCATCAGAAAGACGATGATCGCAACCAGGTCCTTGCTCGTGTGATAGGGATGAAACGCCACACCGTCCAGCGGAATATCGTCCGGACCCACATAGTCCTTGATCTCGACGCCATCCGGATTATTCGAACCGACCTGGTGCAACGCGACTATATGTACGAACACCAGGGCGATCAGTGCGAGCGGCAATGCAACAACGTGCAGCGCGAAAAAGCGATTCAAGGTGATGTCCGAAATCGAATAATCGCCCTTTATGTATTCGACGACAGTGTCGCCGATGAACGGTATCGCGCCGAACAACGAAATTATGACCTGCGCGCCCCAGTAGGACATCTGGCCCCACGGCAGGAGATATCCGGCGAATGCTTCCGCCATCAACACCAGGAAGATCAACATGCCGATGATCCATATCAGCTCCCGCGGCTTCTTGTAGGACCCGTAGAGCATCGCGCGAAACATATGCAGGTATACGACGATGAAGAAGAACGAAGCTCCCGTCGAATGCATGTACCGGATCAACCAGCCCCAGTCGACGTCGCGCATGATGTACTCAATGGACGCGAAGGCTTCTTCGGACGACGGCTTGTAGTTCATCGTCAAAAAAATGCCGGTGACAAGCTGAATGATCAGCACGACGAGCGACAGAACGCCGAAGACGTACCAGATATTGAAGTTCTTGGAGGCGTAGTACTCGGTGGCGTGATAGCGGAGCGTTTCCAGCAGCGGGAAACGATCGTCGATCCACCTGATGAGGCCGCCTTGCGGTCTTCCTATTTCCGACTCGACTCGCGCCACCTCAAGCTCCCGTTTCGGTGCCGATCATAATGAGGTCGTCCTGAATGAAGCGATATGGTGGCACCCTGAGATTCGTCGGCGCCGGCACGCCTTTGTATACGCGACCTGCGAGATCGAATCTGGAACCGTGGCAGGGGCAGAAAAAACCGCCCTGCCAGTCGGGAGCGGGTCCGACCTGGAATTCGGGAAGCGGCGCGCAGCCCAGGTGCGTACAGGAGCCTTCAACCACCAGAAACTCCGGCTCCAGCGACCGGTACGGATTCACGGCGAACTCCGGCTGTTGCTCGGCAACTTCGGAATTCGGGTCACGGAGGAAGTCTGTGGAAATCTGCTGCAGCCGCGCCAGCATTTCCTGCGACCGCCTCAGCACGAACACGAGCCTGCCGCGCCAGATAACGCGAATCATCTCTCCGGGCTCGAGCGATCCCACCGGGACTTCAACCGGCGCGCCGAGCGCCTGAGCGCGGGCACTCGGTCTTAACGACGCCAGAAACGGTATGGTAGCCAGGACGATGCCCGCTCCCCCCGTTACGGCGGTGGCAACAGTTAAAAAATGACGTCTGTTGCGATCAACGTCGTCGGACATCAGGCACTCCCATGCACCGGCCGGATTCAGGCGGTGTCAAAACAACTTCGGTCGTTTGGCAATGGCTGAACATTCCACCGAGACGCCGGTTTGCATAATTCGAACCCGAAATCCCCAGTTTACGCCCTGCACAAACTTCACTTACTACGTCTTTACACAGCCTCTCTGTCGGGCGGTTTTTTGCTTTGTTCGAAAACTGGTAGATTTGCAGCAGACCCGGTTTACCGTCAGGATGGCGGCTGGTTCGGGGCTGGGTGCGGAACCAATGCAGCATTATACACGGGGCTCAATAATATTGGCTAGGGAGCCTCTGCACACGCTCTGGCGCGCGACGCATCAGTGCGCACGACGGCTTTGCCAGGACCAACTGTGGCTCGACTAAAGCCAGTTCTCATTTTCCTCGTTCAATCGATAGTGGTCGGCCTCGCGGTAGCCTTCCTCGTCGTTCTCGTGCGGCCACAGTTACTGCCGCTTCTCGACGGGGCGCACGAGAACGGAACGGCTGTTGCCGCGAGTTACGCGGATGCCGTCGACATCAGCGCACCGGCAGTGGCTAACGTCTACACGCGTCGGCTGATCCAATCGGGGGACGCCGTCAATCCGGAAGAGCGATTCCGTTTGAACACCAGTTTGGGCTCCGCCGTTGTCATCGATCCGGCCGGTTACCTGGTAACCAATTTTCATGTAGTCGCGGACGCGGCCGAGATTCGTGTGCAAATGGCGGACGGTCGCATCGCCGATCCTGACGTCGTCGGCTACGATGCCGAGACGGATCTCGCCCTGCTCAAGGTCGATCTCGGCACGCTGCCGGCAATTCCGCTGGGCCGCTCGCAGGACGTTCGCATCGGCGACGTTGTGCTCGCCATCGGCAATCCCTACGGCCTCACGAAAACGGTCACGCAGGGAATCGTCAGCGCAACTGGCCGCGGCCTTCTGGGTCTGACGACTTTCGAAAATTTCATCCAGACGGATGCCGCCATCAACGAGGGCAATTCCGGTGGCGCGCTGGTGAACAGCCTGGGCCAGCTAGTGGGCATCAATACCGCAGTCCTCGCTCAGGACGCCGGTACCGAGGGAATCAGTTTTGCGATTCCGGTAGACCTGGTACGCGGCGTGGTCGACGAGATCAAGCGCCATGGCAGGGTCATTCGCGGCTGGGTCGGACTGGGAGAGCCGGACGAGTTGTCGCGAGCCGAATCCGAAGCGCTCGGCATCGAGCCCAACGTTGGCATCCTGATCCAGGTGATCGAAGGCAGCCCGGCGGCTAACGCAGGACTCAAGGACGGCGACGTTATCCTGACCATCAACGGCGAGCCGATCAGAACGGCACAGCAGGCGAGGCTGCTGGTTGCCGCCCTCGAGCCGGGCGATCAGATCGAGATCCACGGCTGGCGCGATCGCCAGCGGTTCACGACGACCCTCACCGCGGCAGAACGCCCGGAGTAGCAGCGCGTGGTGTCTCTGTCCCTCTGATTGGTGTCTCCCATCAAGGAATGCGGCGTATGCTGGCGCCCAGCTGGCGCAGTTTTTCCTCGATCCGCTCGTAGCCGCGATCGACGTGATAGATGCGATCGACCAGTGTCTCCCCTTCTGCCGACAGTCCCGCCAGCACCAGGCTTGCCGATGCGCGCAGGTCGGTGGCCATGACCGGCGCGGCGGTCAGTTTGTCGACGCCCTTGCAGACCGCCGTATTGCCTTCGATGCGAATATCGGCTCCCATGCGCTGCAGTTCGAGCACATGCTGAAAGCGATTCTCGAATACGGTTTCCGTTACGGTACCGACGCCGCGGGCTACCGAATTCATGGCACAGAACTGGGCCTGCATATCGGTTGGAAAGGCGGGGTACGGCATGGTGCGGATGTTCACCGCCCGGGGCCGCCGATCGGTCATGTCGAGTTCGATCCAGTCCTCCCCCGTCCGGATTTCGGCGCCCGCTTCCCGGAGTTTGATCAGCACGGCATCGACACATTCCGGGTCGGTACGGCGTAGCCGGACGCGGCCCCCGGTCATCGCAGCAGCAACGAGATAGGTGCCGGTCTCGATTCTGTCGGGCGATACCGTATAGCTCGTCCGGGAGAGCGCTTCCACTCCCTGCACCCGAATCGTGCTGCTGCCCGCACCGCTGATCCGGGCGCCCATCTGCATCAGGAACCCAGCCAGGTCCACTACTTCCGGTTCGCGCGCCGCGTTTTCGAGCACCGTCTCGCCATTGGCCAGCACCGCCGCCATCAACAGGTTCTCCGTACCGGTGACGGTCACGGTGTCGAACACTATGTGGGCACCTTGGAGCCGCCTGGCGCGCGCCCGGATATAGCCGTTCTCGACCGTTACGTCAGCCCCCATCGCCTGCAGTCCTTCGACATGCAGGTTGACGGGTCGGGCGCCGATGGCGCAGCCGCCCGGCAGCGACACATCGGCTCTGCCGAAGCGGCTCAGGAGCGGGCCCAGCACCAGTATCGATGCGCGCATCGTCTTGACCAGTTCATAGGGAGCGCGGTATTCGGTGACGGCGTTTGCATCGATTTGGACGCTGAGCTTGTCGTCGAGAGTCACGGCAGCGCCCATGCTCTGCAGCAGCGTGATCGTGGTCGTGACGTCCTTCAGATGCGGGACGTTATTGACCGTTACCGGTTCCGACGCGAGCAGCGTTCCCGCGAGAATAGGCAAAGCGGCATTCTTGGCGCCCGAAATCGTGATTTCGCCTTCAAGGCGAGTGCCGCCTGTGATCAGCAACTTGTCCAACAGACCCTCAGCCGGACTCCAGCCGCTGCCACTCTTCGGCCGTGTAAGCACGGATCGACAATGCGTGGATCTCATTGCCGACCAGGCCACCGAGGCTGCCGTATACAAGCTGGTGCCTTTCGATTCGGGACTTTCCGGCGAAGGCATCGGACACGACGACCGCGTCGAAATGTGTGTCGTCGGGGCTCGACACTCGCGCCAGCGCCTGCGGCAAGCCGGTTTCGATACGCTTTTTGATTTCTGCGGGATCCATGTTCGAGTACCTCGGCCAACCCTCTTCGCTGGCGGCCGGGAGCGCGCGCGGCAGCGGGGGGCTGAAGTGTACCAAAACCCTTGCGACATGACGTTGCAGGGCAGGCTCTCAGGCACAATACGCCGCCAGACAGGCCACAAGGCTCACCGACGAAACAATGGCAGGCAATGTTCTCGAAGTCGTAGCCGGGCTGCTTCTCCTCGTGTGGGGCGCTAACCGGTTTGTCTACGGCGCCGGCGCGATCGCGCGCAACCTCGGGGTCGCGCCTTTGCTGGTCGGGCTGACGGTCGTCGCAATCGCAACTTCCGCACCGGAGATTCTCGTGTCGATCATCGCGGCTTCACGCGGTGAATCGGAGCTTGCCGTGGGCAATGCCATCGGCTCGAATATCGTCAATATCGGACTCGTGCTTGGTACCGTCGCCCTGGTGCGCCCGATCCAGCTGGCGTCGCAAACTCTGCGGCGGGAGATGCCGGCGTTGCTTGCCGTGACCCTGCTTGGGGTGTCTCTTTTTCTGGATTCGTGGCTCAGCCGGATCGATGGGCTCATTTTGCTGGGTGGCCTCGTCGTCGTCATGTTCTGGCTGATTCGGCTCGGCTTGCGCTCAACGCCGGACGATACGATCAGCGCCGAATTTGATGCTGAAATTCCGCGAGACGTCGCCATGCGGACGGCAATTATGTGGTTTGTCGTCGGTCTGGGCGCGCTCCTCGTCGGCGCGGATCTGATGGTCAGCGGCGCGGTTGAAATTGCAAGATCTCTGGGCGTCGCGGAAATCGTTATCGGCATCGTGCTTGTGGCATTCGCCACCAGCCTCCCGGAACTCGCCGTCACTCTCGCCGGGGCTTTGAAAGGCGAACACGGGCTCGTTATCGGCAACATTGTCGGGTCCAACCTGTTCAACATACTTGCGGTCGTTGGTGCCGCCGCCCTCATCGATCCGTCCATCATGCCGCCTTCCGTGCTCTCGCTGCACTTGTTCGTGATGTCCGCTTTCACGCTCATTTTTTTCGCGATGACCTATGAATTCCATGGCTCCGGCATCATCAGCCGCCTCGAGGGTGCTGCCCTGCTAGCCGCGTGGATCGTCTATGACGTCTACGTGATTATCCAAAACGTATAAACTGTGCTTTCATTCGCCTCGTACGGGGAGCCGAATTGCACATAAAGCTGTCGTCTGCGGAGATGCTCGAGCTCGCCGGACGTGTTCTGGACATAGAGTCGCGGGCCGTGCTGCAGCTGAAGGAGCGGCTGGACAAGTCCTTCACGGACGCCTGCGAACTGTGCCTGGCGACGACCGGTCGTGTCGTCGTCACCGGCATGGGCAAGTCCGGCCACATCGGCGGCAAAATCGCCGCAACACTTGCCAGTACCGGTACCCCCTCGTTTTTCATGCACCCCGCGGAAGCGAGTCACGGCGACCTCGGCATGATTACCGCGCAGGACCTCATGCTCGCCCTTTCCTATTCAGGCGAAACGCAGGAAGTCGTGACCATTCTGCCTCTGGTAAAGCGCATGGGAGCAAAGCTCATCTCCGTGACGGGAAAACCCGGCTCCACGTTGGCCAAAGCCGCAGACGTGCATTTGAACGTCGCCGTCGACGAAGAGGCCTGTCCGCTCAATCTGGCGCCGACCGCAAGCACGACGGCGACGCTCGCGATGGGCGATGCTCTGGCCGTAGCATTACTGGAAAGCCGCGGCTTCACGGCGGAAGATTTCGCCAAATCACACCCGAGCGGCAGTCTCGGCAAACGTCTGCTGTTGCTCGTGTCCGACGTGATGCACACGGGTGAGCAGGTACCGGCCGTTCGTGAACATGTCAAGCTGAGCGAAGGCTTGGTCGAGATGTCGCGCAAAGGCTTGGGCATGACGGCAATCGTGGATGAAGAACAGCATATTCTCGGAATTTTCACGGACGGCGACCTGCGACGAGCGCTGGATGCCAACGTCGACGTGCACAAGACGGAAATGCGGACGGTGATGCACCGGGAATGCAAAACCATAGCGCCGGACGTTCTCGCTGCCGAAGCGGTGCATCTGATGGAAGAGCACAAGATTACCGGTCTTCTGGTTGCCGCGCCGAGTGGCCGCCTGGTCGGCGCGTTGAACGTTCACGACCTGTTTCGTGCGGGGATCATGTGACCGCAGGAACTGTCCGACAACTTCCGGCTGGAATCCGCCTCGCGGCGTTCGATGTCGATGGCGTCTTTACCGACGGGCGCTTCTATCTGTCGGACGAAGGAGTCGAGTCCAAGGCGTTTTCCACGCAGGACGGCCTCGGCATAAAAAAGCTCCTCGCTGCGGACCTTCATGTAGCGGTTATCAGCAGCCGGAATTCACGGGCGGTAGAAGCGCGCATGGCGGAACTCGGCGTTCGTCACCTGATACAGGGCGCGGCGGACAAGGTTGCCGCTTTCGATTCACTACTCGCCGCGCTGCAACTGTCAGCCGGTGAATGTGTCTACGTCGGGGACGATATTCCGGATTTACCGTTGCTGAAACGGGCAGGATTCTCGGTAGCGGTCGCCAATGCCGTGGAAGAGGTCAAAGCGGCCTGCGACTACACGACCACCCATCCGGGCGGGTTTGGTGCGGTGCGTGAAGTCTGTGAAATGCTTCTTGCAGCACAGGGTAAAGCGGACCCTGGTGCACCCCGTCGCAAGTAACGACGGGGTACACTAGATGAACGCGCGCAACCTGCTCGGCTTTGCGGCGCTGGCGCTGGCCGCCGCCGCCAGCTGGTACATGACGCAATCGCTGCGGCAACCGGCGCCGGAGACAGCCGTCCGGAGCACCACCGGCGAGAGCTTTTATCTCAGATCCGCGCGAGTGCTGGGTACTAACGAGGCTGGCGAATTGTTCTACGAAATCGAGGCGGAATACGCCCGACAACTGCCCAATGAGGAAATCCAATTTCAGAACGTCCACATCAATTATTCACCGGAGGCGAGCATTCCGTGGACGCTAAACGCCGACTCCGCGACCATCAGCAAAAATCAGGAGCGGGTAATATTGAGCGGCCACGTAGTTGCCCTGAGCTCGCAGGGATTTTCCGGTGAGGTGACGGAGATACGGACTTCCTACCTCGAGTTCGATCCGGGGACTTATCGTGCAGAAACCGAGAGTCGCGTACAGATTCGCGTCGGTTCGCGGAGCCTGACCGCGACCGGCATGCTAGCATTGTTACAGGATAATCGACTCCAACTTAAGTCCAATGTAAGCGGTAAATTTGTCCCGTGAACGGGACGACACCTGTGCACGAGCTGCGAATGAATACGATCAGAACCCTTACTTTGACTGCTGTTGCGGCAGTATTTGCAACTGTTGCGCTGGCACAGGATCCCAACCTGCGCTTGCCGATATCGCTCGATGCCGACGAAATGGACTACGACGGCAAAAATTCGATGCTCATGTACAAGGGTTTACGGCTTTCCCAAGGCAGTATCGGCGTGGAGGCGGATGAAGGGCGCGCCAGTAGTCTCGATTTTGCTGACAGCGTCTGGCACTTTTCCGGCAACGTCGTCATAGACGTGGAAAACGGCCATATCGAGTGCGATTCCGCGCAGCTTCAGTTTTCGAACCACCAATTACAGCACGCGACGATTACAGGCTCGCCGGCAACCTTTGAAATGCAGCGCCAGAACAGTGACGTAGTGACCTATGCCGAAGCCGGCCGTCTGGAATACGATTTCGCGGCCGGCATCATCGAGTTTTCCGAGCAGGCCATGATCACGGAAGGCGGCAATGAGATCTCGAGCAATTACCTCGTTTACAACATCGAGGAGCAGCGCATCAACGCCCGTTCGGCCGGTGAAGGCGAGCCGAGAGTCAGAATCAGGTACACGCCGAGTGATTCCTCTGAGGAAGCAGAGGATGAGGATTCGCAAAACGACGACAGCCCCGCCGACCCGGCCGACGGGGATGACGATCAATGAGTATTCTGAGCGTTCAGGATATTTCCAAAAGTTTCAAATTTCGCGAAGTAGTCAAAGGATTATCACTCGAAATCACGAGCGGTGAAGTTGTTGGTCTGCTCGGACCGAATGGCGCTGGCAAGACGACGGCTTTTTACATGATCGTCGGGCTCATCCCCTGCGACCGGGGGAGAATTCTGCTCGACGGCCACGACCTCACCGCTCTCCCCATGCATCGACGAGCGGCCATGGGCTTGGGTTACCTCCCGCAGGAGGCCTCCATTTTTCGCAAACTGACAGTGGAACAGAATATTCTCGCGATCCTCGAAAATCGCAGCGATCTGGATCGCGCCAGCCGTGCTCAGGAACTTGACCAGCTGCTGGACGAACTGCATGTGGGCCACGTGCGAACCAGTCTCGGCATCAGCTTGTCGGGCGGCGAAAGGCGCCGCGTGGAAATCGCCCGTGCCCTGGCTGCGTATCCCCGATTTGTGCTGCTGGACGAGCCCTTTGCCGGCGTGGATCCTATCTCTGTTCTGGATATCCAGCGCATAATCAGGCACTTGAGTGACCGGGGCATCGGCATCCTCATTACCGACCATAATGTGCGGGAAACCCTCGGAATTTGCGGCAGAGCCTATATACTGAATGAAGGTAGTCTGATCGCCTCAGGGTCCCCGGGCGACATCCTGGAAAATCAGCACGTTCGGGAAGTGTATCTCGGACAGGAGTTTAAACTCTGAACCACAATCGACACCGGACAACCGCTATCATGATGGTAACGCTCGTCACGAGACGTGCTTTGCATGCAAAGCCGGCTGCTGCTCGAACTCGGGAAAGTTGCTCCGCATGCTGAAACCTTCGCTCCAACTCAAGCTCGGACAGACCCTCACCATGACGCCTCAGCTGCAACAGGCGATTCGCCTGCTGCAGCTTCCGGTACTCGATCTGAGCGCCCAGATTCAGGATGCGCTCGAAGAGAACGTGATGCTGGAAATGGAGGACCTGCCCGACGTTCCGAAAACTGATACCGACACCACCGTAGAAGTCGAGACCGTCAAGCCGGAAGATACCTGGCAATCGAATCCTATGGAGCGGGTTCAGGATAGCGGCTGGAACGGCGAAGGGCGTCCGATCAGCGAGTATGCCGACCAGAGCGGGCAGTCACTCCGAGAGCACTTGTTGTGGCAGCTCGAACTGGAAGACTTCACGCCACGGGAAAGCGTCATCGGGGAGGCATTGATCGACGCCATCAACGACGACGGCTACCTGACCACAAGCCTGGAAGAGATTATCGACTACATCGGCGAAGATTCAGCCGTCAACGTCGAAGAGATTGAAAGGACACTCGAGAAGGTGCAACGGCTGGATCCGGGGGGCATCGGTGCCAGGTCGCTCTCCGAATGCATCATTCTCCAGCTCCGGCAACTGGATGCATCCACGCCCGGTCTCAATCTCGCTCTCGAGCTTGCGCAAAACCATCTGGATGCCGTCGGAGCCCACGAGTACAGCGAATTGCGCCGTGCGCTGCGCACCACGGAATCCTGCCTGGAGGACGCCCTGGCGTTGATCAAGGGTTGCCACCCGCGTCCCGGGCAGTCCGTAAATTCAGCGGCTGCGGAGTACGTGGTGCCGGATGTGTTCGTTCGGAAGGTCGACGGTCGCTGGCAGGTGGAGATAAGCTCCTCCGGCATTCCCCGGCTGTCGGTCAATCAACGCTATGCGCAGCTGCTGCGGGGCAGTACCGATCACGCCGCGCTGCGCACCCAACTGCAGGAGGCGCGCTGGCTGGTACGCAGCCTCGAAATTCGAAATGAAACGCTCCTGAAGGTCGCAAGCTGCATCGTATCTCGCCAGACAGAATTTCTCGAGCACGGAGACGAAGCGATGAAGCCGCTCGTGCTGCGCGACGTTGCGGAGGAAATCGGCATGCACGAGTCGACGATCTCGCGTGTCACCACCAACAAGTACATGCACACACCGCGAGGAGTGTTCGAATTCAAGTACTTTTTCTCCAGCCATCTGGCCTCGGCCGACGGCGCGGATCAGTCGTCTACGTCAGTACGTGCAAAGATTCGCAAGCTCATCGGCTCCGAGAACCCGTCCAAGCCGCTGAGCGACAGCAAAATCGCCAAGCTCCTCGCCGACGACGGAATTTCCGTTGCGAGGCGTACTGTTGCGAAGTACCGCGAAGCAATGAAGATCGCGTCATCCAGCGAGCGCAAGGTGCGAAAGCCAAGGTAAGCAAGATGGCCGGTAAGGCCAAAGGAGGTCTCGTCAGTCATAGCTCGATGCAGGACCATTTTTCACTGTGATCGAACAATCCGCCCGACAGGAACGGCGGGGGCAGGTGGATTGATCGCCGACGCCAGGAAATTCAGGAGAATGTCATCATGCAATTAAGTGTTACGGGCCATCACGTAGATATTACTACCGCACTGAGAAATTACGTCGAAAACAAGGTCGACAAGATCGGACGGCATTTCGATCTGGTATCAGATGTACACTGCATTCTGACGGTGGAAAAGCTGAGACACAAAGCTGAAGCCACGGTTAACGTCAATGGCGGTACTATTTACGCAGACGCGACCGAAGAAGACATGTATGCGGCAATTGATGGTCTCGTAGACAAACTGGATCGCCAAGTCAAAAAATACAAGGAAAAGCTCGCCGATCATCATGCAAGGGACGCGAACAAGAGGGCGTTTGAGTAAGGACTTGCCAATTCGGCCGTACGGTTTGCCAGCTTGCGCGCCTCTCGACAAACCGTACGGCCTCGCCTCTCACCGCAAATCCACTACACCATCCCGCCACTGAACCGACACTGCTTGTCGCCAATTCGCCATGACCGCCGATCACCTGATAAATCCGGACAACGTCCTCAGTAATGTTCATGGGCGCAGCAAGAAACACTGTCTCGAGATTCTGAGCGAGCTGCTCGCGCGGTCCAATCCGGGAATAGCCAACGAGGAGATCTTTGCGAAGCTGATCGAACGAGAGCGACTTGGCTCCACCAGCCTCGAGAACGGAGTCGCATTCCCTCATTGCCGTCTGAGCGGCGTTCAGTCAAGCAGCGGAGCCCTGATGAAACTCGCAGAACCGATCGAATTCGATTCGCCGGACGGACAACTGATCGACCTGGTGTTCGGCCTGATTGTTCCTGAGGATATTGGCCCCGACCATCTCGCCGACATCGCCAGGATAACGGCGCTGCTGAACGATGCCCGGATGCAAGACCGTCTGCGCGAGGCGACAAGTAGCAAAGGGCTCTATGAGGCGTTGCTCGCCGGCCGAAGCGATGAGAGCCCGCCGCAGCACCGGACGCGCAATGCCTGACGCACACCACAACGTCAGCAGCGAAGACCGTAGCACGGCCGTTCCCTCCATGCCTGACGAAAACAGGCTGATTATCATCAGCGGATTGTCGGGCTCCGGGAAAAGCGTGGCACTGCATGCACTGGAAGATCTCGGCTATTACTGCATCGACAACATGCCGGCGGCCCTGCTCAAACCGCTGCTCGACGAGGTCAGCAGAAGCGATGACCACTCGTCCGTCCGCGTAGCCGTCGGTGTGGACGCGCGGAACCGGCGGCAGGATCTGGAGTCGCTGCCGCAACTCATCGACGAGCTCCGCAGGAACGATGTGCAGACCGACTTTCTGTTCCTGCAGGCAAGTGACGATATTCTTCTGAAGCGTTATAGCGAAACGCGCAGGCGCCATCCGCTCGACCGACATGGAACCGAACTGCGCACCGCAATTGCAAAGGAGCGCGAAATACTGGGGCAGGTAATAAACTCCGCCGATCTGATCATCGATACCTCGCGATCCAGCGTCTATGAACTGGCAGACGCAATCCGGAAACGTGTCGACAGCCGCGAGCGTAATATGCTCTCCGTACTGATCGAGTCTTTCGGCTTCAAGAACGGCATTCCTGCGGATGCCGACTTCGTGTTCGACCTGCGCTGCCTGCCCAATCCTTACTGGCGCCAGGAGCTCCGCAGCCTGACCGGTCAGGATGAATCGGTATCTGCATTCCTCGACGAACAACCTGCATTCGTACATATGTACGAAGACATACTCGCGTTCCTGAGCCGCTGGATACCGGAATATGTAAGTTTCGACCGCAGTT
>Ga0299913_10003691_pt1 | contig 12618 bp, 8 predicted proteins | sample RVTome_9_FD_201360 | JGI IMG/M metagenome (GOLD analysis project Ga0299913, IMG submission 201360) | Soil microbial communities from uranium-contaminated site in the Upper Colorado River Basin, Wyoming, United States - RVT155D38 (version 2) ... | reverse complement strand
TCGGGCCGAGAGGGCCGTGGGGAGGGGCCTATCCTTCGATACCTTGTGAGAGGATCCTTCGCCTATGAATAATCGGCCGCTTCCTACTGGAACCGTCACCTACCTATTCACGGACATCGAAGGGTCGACCCGGCTCGTGCAGTCGATCGGCGACAAATACGTGGCGGTCCTGGAGGCGCACAACCAGATCATCGGCGATGCCATCACTGCTCATGGCGGGTTCGTGCTGCAGACGGAAGGCGACTCGTTTTTCGCGGTCTTCGACTCGGCGGTGTCCGCGATCACCGCGGCGTTACGCGCTCAGCTGGGCCTGCTGACGAATCCGTGGCCTGACGACGTGGCCGTCAACGTCCGCATGGGCGTCCACAGTGGGGAGGGGGCGCTGGGCGGGGCCAACTACGTCGGGATCGACGTCAATCGAGCGTCCCGGATCGCCGACGCCGCCCACGGCGGGCAGACAGTGATGTCGGAGGCAACGGCGGTCCTGGCCGAGAGGACCCTCGACCCCGAGGTCGTCGTGAGGGATCTGGGCAAACACCGGCTCAAGGACCTGTCGGAGCCCGAGGCGATCTATCAGATCTCGGCGCCGGGCCTCCCCGACGAGTTCCCACCACTACGCACCCTCGACGCGGTCCCCAACAACCTCCCGATGCAGGTAACGACATTCATCGGGCGCGACGATGTTCTCCGCCAGGCGAAGGAGCTGATGAGTAGGTCGCGTCTGCTGACGCTCACCGGCCCGGGCGGGACCGGCAAGACCCGTCTCTCTTTGCAGGTGGCCGCGGAGATGGCCGACCGATTCAGCGACGGTGTCTTCTTCGTCGGGCTGAGCCCGATCACCGACCACCGCAACATCTCCTCGGCGGTGCTCTCGGCCATGGGCCTGCAGGTCTCGTCCAAGGACGAGGTCCCTGATGAGCACCTGCTCGACCAACTCGACGGCAAGCAGCTACTGATGGTCCTCGACAACTTCGAACAGGTGCTCGACGGAGCGCCCCTGGTCGCATCCATGGTGCAGCGGGCGCCACGCTCGAAGTTCCTGGTGTCCTCGAGGGCACCGCTACGGGTGAGTGGCGAGCAGGAGATGCCGGTGCCGCCGATGCGCACCAAGGCGGCCTCAGTCGACGAGACCGACCTGACTGCGCTCGGGAACATCGAGGCGGTGAAGCTATTCGTCGAGAGGGCCAGATCGGTGCGGCCCGACTTCGACCTGACCGCCGAGAACGCAGCCGCTGTGGTCGAATTGGTCGACCGGCTCGATGGCCTGCCTCTCGCCATCGAGCTCGTGGCCTCGAGGGTGAGGCTGATGAACGTGAATGCGATCCTCGACCGGCTCGACCTCAAGATGATGAGGTCAGGCAACGTCGACCTTCCGGAGCGCCAGCAGACGATCGACGGTGCGATCAGCTGGTCATACGACTTGCTGGATGAGCCGGTACGACGTCTGTTCGACGGATTGTCCGTGTTCGCGGGTGGGGGACGGCTGGATGAGATCGAGTACGTCATGGAAGGTCTCAATGGGGTCCATCCCGACGTGTTGGAGGGGCTGGCGGTCCTGGTGGATCACAGCCTCCTCCGATCGGGCGACGGCGTTGCCGGTCAGCGGTTTCGGATGTTGCATGTAATCCGCGAATACGCCATGTCCCGGCTCGAAGAAGGTGAGTTCGCCGATCAGGCGCGGAAACGGCATCTCGAGGCGTACGTGGCACTGGCGGAGCGGGCGGCTCCCGAGATGTTGCGGAAGGACCGACGGATGTGGCTCGATGCCCTGGAGCAGGAGCACGACAACATCAGGGCGGCATTGGATTGGGGGATGGGAAGGGAAGTCGACCTTGTCCTGCGTCTCGTGGCCGCCTCGTGGCGGTTCTGGCAGGCGAGAGGCCATCTCCATGAGGCCCGGGCGATCACCGAGGCGGCTCTGGCTCAGAGTGGCGGGTCGGCGCGTTGGCGCGCCAAGGCATTGGAGGCGTTGGGCGGGATTCTCTGGTGGCAAGGCGACATGGACGAGAGCCGCGATGTCTATCGCGATGCGGTAGATCTCCAGCGAGAGGTGGGAGATCCCAAGGAGATAGCCAATGCTCTCTACAACTATGCGATGCCGCTTGCCTACTCCGGAACCTCCCCCGAGCAGGCGGGCGAGGCGCTCATCGAGGCGGAAGGCATATACCGAGACCTGGGTGACGTCGGCGGTCTGGGTGACGTCGCCTGGGGCAAGGGCGACATCGAGCTGTTCCTGGAGCGCTATCAGGAGTCAGTGGATCATTTCCTCGAGAGCGCGGAGTACTACGAGGAGTCGGGCAACGAATTCGGGCTTGGTTGGGCCAAGTTCCAGATCGCCGGTTGTCTGGTTCGCATGGGCCGGCCCATGGAGGCGTGGCCGCATATCAAGGACGGGCTCAAGGTGTTCGCCGGCCATCGCGACATGTCGGCGGTAACGATCTTCATGGCACTGGCGGCGGCGGTTGCCAGCGATCTGGGGTTGCGCGACCGCGCCCTTCGGCTCGGCGGCGCCTTCCACAGCCTCAGGATCGCCACGGGCACCGACCTGGTGATCATCACCTTCAACATGACTCCCGGGCTCGAATTCGAGACACTGGAGGCTTTGGAGGGAGATGAGGCGGATGCGTACCGGTTCGGCAAGAGCATGACCGTCGAGGAGGCCATCGCCTTCACTGTCGACTGGGAGCCGGGTGGCCCTAGTAGTGACGGACCCGGGTGAGCGTGACCTTGATCAGCACCGAGTAGTCCTCGGCGAAGGACTTCGGTGTCCACCCGTTCTCGGCGATCAGATCCCGATACTTCTCCACGTACTCGGGGATCTCGCTGGACGGTGTCGGGCTCTCGTCGACGATGGCGGTGCCCTCCATGGTGAACACCGTGTGGCCCCGCTCGTCGCTGCGCAGAGTGAAGGCAACCCGCGGATTGGAGGCGAGATTCGCCAGTTTTCCCGTCCTGGGCCTGCTGTAGACGAGTAGGTCCGTTCCCTCTCTGAGGAACCAGACGATCGAGGTCTGGGGCTGTCCCGAGGGCGTGACGGTGGTCAGCCAGCCGACGAAGTCTTCGTCGAGACGTGCCTGCGCCTTGCCGAGGTCGACCTGGCTCATTCCACCTTCGCCAGGTCGCTCAGAATCTGCTGGGAGGCAAATCGTCCCGGAGCGCCCATGACACATCCTCCCGGGTGGGTGCCCGACCCACACTGGTAATACCCCTCGATCGGGGTCCGATACTGATTCCAACCCGGTGCCGGCCGAAAGAAGAACATCTGAGGGGCGAGGAACTCGCCGGCGAAGATATTGCCCTCGGTGAGGCCCACGGTGCGCTCGATGTCCAAGGGGGTGACCACCTCGCGGTGCAGGACCAGATCTCCGAAACCGGGGAAATGGGACTCGAGGACGCCCTGCACGATGTCACCGAGGTTCTCCTTCTCGGTGTCCCAGTCACTCTCCCTGAGGTGATAAGGGGCGTACTGGATGAAGTTCGACATGACGGCTTTGCCCGGTGGGGCCATGTCAGGGTCGACATTCGACTGGATGCAGGCGTCGATGTAGGGGGTCTGGCTGTACCAGCCGTACTTGGCGTCGTCGAAGGCTCGTTCCAGGTAGTCGAGAGACGGGCCGATGTTGATGAAGCCGCGATACATGTCCGATCGCCCGGGGAGGGCGGGGAAGGTCGGATTGGCGTCGAGCGCGAAGTTGACCTTGGCCGAAGTGCCCTGGAACTTGAAGCGCCTGATGTTGTCGACGAGATCGGTGGGCAGCTCCATGGGATCGACCAGCTCCATGAAGGTCCGCCTGGGGTCGACCGCGCTCACCACGGTCTTGGCGTCGATTTCGGTGCCATCGGCCAGCACGACGCCGGTGGCGCGGCCATTCCGGGTCACGACATGGTCGACCGGCGACTCGAGCCGGATCTCGGCGCCAAACGCCTCCGCAGCCCGAGCCAGCACCTGGGTGAAACCGCCGTTCCCTCCCTTGTGGAAGGCCCAGGCGCCGTAGGCGCCGTCATGCTCGCCAAAGGAGTGATAGAGCAGGACCAGGCCCGAGCCCTGCGAGCGTGGCCCGACCTTGGTTCCGATGATCCCCGAAGAGGCCAGGTATCCCTGCATGATGTCGGACTCGAAGTAGTCCTCCAAGATGTCCGCGGCGCTCCCGGTGGTCAGGCGGACCAGGTCGTGGAGCACATTGGAGGGGAGATCGGCCATGTAGCTGCCGATCGCCGCCATCCGGGCCCGTTCCTCCGGGTCTTTGGAGGTTATGTCAGGCGGTATCGAGTCCATCAGGGGGCGGATGGCATGGACTGCCTGTTCCATCATGTGGGCGTAGGCGTCGTAAGCGTCGGCATCGCGCTTGGAGTGACGGGCGATCTCGTGGTGGTTCTCGTTCTTGTCCTGGCCCATCAGGAGGTAGTCCCCGTTCTCCATCGGAGCGAACGTCGATGGCATGAGGATCGGCATGAAACCGTGCTTGGTCAGCTCCAACTCGTGGATGATCTCCGGCCGGAGCAGGCTCAGCGCATAGGAGAAAGTGGTGAAGCTGAACCCGGGGTGCAGCTCTTCGGTGATAGCTGCGCCTCCGACGAGGTGCCGTCGTTCGAGGATGAGCACCTTCAGCCCCGATTTGGCCAGATACGACCCGTTGACCAGCCCGTTGTGGCCTCCGCCTATGACGATGGCGTCGTACTCGTTCTTGCCGCTCATTTCCTCAGCCTGTCTTTCTGGGTGGGTTGTAGAAGGGGAGCCGGGTCACCTCGCAATCCACCACCTCATAGCGATGATCGATCGTGACCTCGAGCCCGACCCGGGTTCCGGCCTTGGCGTGATCGGGCCTGACCCGTGCGATGCCGATGTGACGCTGCATCATCGGCGAGTACACGAAGCTCGGCGTGTACCCGATGCGGTTGAGCTCGTCGTCGTAGATCATCATCCCTCCATGTTCGGGGGTGTGGTCCTTGGGAGGCACCAGACCTCGCTCGTTGAAGGTACGGTCCCATGCCTGCCAGTCGACCATGACACCGACCGTCCTCCACCGCGAGCTCTCGTTCGCGATCTCCCGCTCGATGGCGGCTCGGCCAATGAAGGCCCGATCGTCCTTCTCAAGATCGCGGAACATCCAGCCCAGGCCGAGCTCATGGGGCGTGGTCCTCTGGTCGTCGTTCCAGGCGAATCTGGCCGAGTAGAAGTCGACGTCGATCAGCACCAATCCGGCCTCGATCCGGGTGATGAGCAACGAGTTCTGCCCGCAGGGGATGGCACCGTAGGGCGCTCCCACCTCGAACACCCGGTCCCAGATCGCCAGTGCATCGTCCGCTCCGACCCATATCTCGTATCCGAGGTCTCCGGTGTAACCGGTCCTCGAGATGGTCACCGGGATGTCCCCGACCTTGGCGTCGGTGAGATGGAAGTAACCGATGTTCTCCATCTCGGGAGCGAGCTGGGCCAGGATCTCGCGGGCATACGGACCCTGGAGGGCGAGGGCTCCGTACTCATCCGACACGTCTTCGATGCTGACTCTCTTCCGTCCGACCAGATCGGCGAGATAGGCGAGATTGGGCTCGGCGGCGGTCAGGAGGAACTCGTCTCCGGACAGCCGGAGGATGACGCCATCCTCCAGGACCCAGCCGGCGTGGTCGCACCAGACGGTGTAGTGCGCCTGTCCCGGCTGGCATTTCCGGATGTCGCGGGCGAGCACGCCGGCCAGGTACGCCTCGGCGTCGGCTCCCGCGATGCGGTACTTGTAAAGGGGAGAGGTGTCGATCACGCCGGCAGCGTTCCTGATGGCGAAATACTCGAACTTGTCCGCCATCTGATAGCGGTCGGTGGCCAGATAGCCGGACCAGTGGCTCCACAGGCCGGTGACGTTGGCGGCGCTGGTCCGAGGGTGGAATGGGGTCTGACGGATCACGGGCTCCTCCGGTGGTGCCGCACTGTAATTGTGGTGGCTCGCTCCTGGCGGGTGGCCGGGGGTTTACTGAACCGCCGTTCAGTGTAGTGCTACCGTCCTGGCCAGCCCAAGGAGAACCATGTCGACCCATCTCACCGAACGAGAGATCGCCCTGCAACAGCTGGCGCGCGAGTTCGTGGACGAGTTGATCCCGTGGGAGGTCGAGGCCGAGATGAACGACGGTGAGATCCCCGCCGATATCGCCGCCGAACACCGGGAGAAGGCATCGGGACTCGGCCTCACTGCGATCAACATGCCTGCCGGTCTCGGCGGGCGTGGCTACTCGATGCTGGAGCAGACACTCATCCAGGAGCAGACCGGACGAGTGACCAACGCGTTGGGCTGGGTGGTCTCGACCGGACCGTCGTGGATCGAAGACGTGGTGACCGACCATCAGGCGGAGACCTGGATCAGGCCGACCTCGGCAGGCGAGCGGCATGAGTGTTATGCGATCACCGAGGAGGGGGCGGGCTCGGATGTGGACGGGATCCGGTCCACGGCTCATCGCGTGGAGGGCGGCTACCGGATCAACGGTGAGAAGTGGCATGTCACCTCGGCGAATCTGGCCGACTATGTCTTCGTCCAGGCCAAGCTGGCCGACGGGCCCAACTCGGGCAGCCATGCGCTCTTCTTCGTCGACATGGACACTCCCGGAGTGGAATGCCTCGAGGTCCCGGCCTACACCCACAGCTACTCCCACCACCACTGGAAGATGGGATTCACCGATGTGACCGTCCCCGACGCCAACCTCGTCGGCAGTGAGGGAGACGGGATGAGCTTCTCACATGCCTGGTTCCGCTACGAGCGGTTGATGATCGCGGCGCGCTGTTGTGGCGCCGCCGGGCGTCTGATCGCCGAAGCCACGGCGTTCGCCGAGTCGCGGGAGGCCTACGGGTCGAAGATCGCCGACTATCAGGCGATCCAGTTCATGCTGGCCGACTCGTTGACCGAGATGTGGGCGGCCCGGTTGATGACCTACGAGACGGCGCGGTCGATCGACGCCGGCGCGGATGTCAAGGCACAGCACGCCCAATGCTCGATGGCCAAGCTGTACGCCTCGGAGATGGCCAATCGGGTCGCCGACAGGGCGGTCCAGATATTCGGCGGTCGCGGGTTCATGAGGGACAACGTCGCCGAGCGGTTCTACCGTGAGTTGCGGGTCGACCGGATCTGGGAGGGCACCTCTGAGATCCAGCGGATCATCATCGCCGACCAGCTCCGGAAACGAGGATCCGGCCCGTTGATTGGCTAGCGAGAGACCACTAACGCAGCTCGGCGGCGGGCACCTCGGGCACGACGAGCCCGTTGCCGAGGTAGAGGTTCCCCATGATCCCCAGGAACTGATACACCGTCCCCTCCCATGAGCTGAGTGGCCCCGGGCGGTAGCCGCGGTTGGCGACGCCCCGCATCACCGCCTCACACGCCGCCCAGTCCTCGCGGTTGGTGATATCCCAGAAGTCGACTGCGTAGGCAGGGTCGAAACCCGGGGCCGAGGTGCTCTCCGGTGCGAACAGCCAGTTGCACTCGACCCTCGTCGAGCCCGTGGACAACGGGGTGAGCACATGTGTCATCACGTAGTCCGGGTGGAGCGACAAGAGGAGATTGGGCATGACAGTGAGATACCAGACGTGACGCGCCAGGTCGTCGTCGACTGCGCGGAACCGCACACCGTTGGAGGTCCCGTCGAGTGACATCGTGACTGCGTGCGGCTTCAAATCCATCGTCCCGCCACACCACATCCCGGTCGACTGGTGGTCATAGCCGCTGTCGGGAGGGGTCACCTCGCACAGCTCGGGGTGGATCGAGGAGCAGTGGTAGCACTCGTTGTAGTTCTCGACGACGATCTTCCAATTGGCCTCCACGACGTAGTCGTGCCGCGCCACCGTCGCCAGACGCCCTGTCTCATATGGGGCTATCAAATCGGCGAGGTTCCCGAAATGGGCCTCGATGTCGGGTGCCTTCCCCGAGAGGTCGATCCACAACCAGCCGCAAAAGTCGGCGACACCGACTGTGATCAGGGGAAACTCACTCTTGTCGAATCCTGGGGTCTGGGTGAAGGTGGGAGCTCCCCTGAGAGCTCCGTCGAACCCGTACGACCAGGCGTGGTAGGGGCACTGGATGAGCCGGGCATCGATGGCGTCTCCCACCGGAGCGAGCTCGTGGCCGCGGTGACGGCAGACATTGGAGAAAGCGGTCAAAGTGCCATCTGCGGCACGCACCAGGAGCACGCTCTCCCCGTTCGACTCGATGGCGCGGATCTGTCCGGGGGTCAGCAATTCGTCGGTGCGGCCCACGCACACCCAAGTTCCGCCGAACAGGTTCTCCTTCTCCCACTTGAGGACGTCGTCGTCCGTGTATGCGGGCGCGGGCAGAGTCCGATTCTCTCCGAACCGTGCGATGACTCTCTTCAGATCCTCAGCCGCGAGCGAGGAAGGTCCCATTTCTCTCCTGCCGATCTTGGCGCAAGTGTATCCTGAACGGCGAGTCAGGATATCGAAAGGACTCACATGACCTCTGCCCGGGACCATTCCCCGAACCTCGACGCGATCATCGCGACGGAAGAGAGGTCATTTCTGGAACGGGCCTCACTGGCCTCCGGTTATGTGAGACGAGCCGAGCGATCACTGGCGGGAGGTGTCACCTCGAGCTGGCAGATCTCGGAGCCGCAGCCGATATGGATCGATCGCGGCCAAGGCTCACGGGTCTGGGACGTCGACGGCAACGAGCTCATCGATTACCACGGCGGCTACGGGGCGATGCTTGCCGGCCATGCCCACCCGGCCGTGGTCACCGCGGTCCGGGAGCGGGTGGGCCGGGGCACCCACTTCGCCCAGCCCACCGAGGACGCTCTCGTCGTCGCCGAGGAGCTGGTCGACAGATACCGTCAGCCCTTGTGGAGGTTCGCCAATTCGGGCACCGAGACCACGATGGACGCCATCCACCTGATGCGGGCCGTGACCGGTAGAGACCTCATCATCAAATTCGAAGGTGGCTATCACGGTCATCACGACGCGGTCATGGTCTCGGTGTGGAACGAGGATGACCTCGGACCGGAAGCTCGGCCGCGGGCCGTGGCCGCCGGAACCGGGATCCCCCAGGCAATGGTGGACCTGACCCTGGTGGCCACGTTCAACGATCTCGGGCTGGTCGAGCAGTTGCTGGAGGAGAACGCCGGCAGCGTCGCCGGTGTCATCGTCGAGCCCATCCTCCAGAACTGCGGGATCCTGATCCCCGAAAAGGGCTTCATCGCGGGACTCCGCGAGGTGACGAGCCGGCACGGCGTCCTGCTCACCTTCGACGAGGTCAAGACTGGGCTGACGGTGGGCAGGGGCGGGGCCACCGCATACTTCGACGTGACCCCAGACATCACCTGCCTGGCGAAGTCACTGGGCGGCGGTCTCCCCATCGGGGCGATCGGAGGCTCCCGAGAGGTGATGGGTGCGATAGTCGACGGCACCTATGATCAGGTCGGCACCTTCAACGGCAATCCCCTGAGCATGGCCGCGGCAAGGGCGATGCTCACCGAGGTGATGGTCCCCGACACCTATGAGCACCTGGAGAAGTTGCAGACGAGGATGCGTCAGGGCGCCGAGGAGGTCATCCGCCGCCACGGCCTGCCCGCCCACGTCGCCCATTCGGGAGCCAAGGGAAGCGTGATCTACTCGACCGAGCCGCTGCGTACCTATCGGGACTTCCTCGCGGTCGATGGTCGCTACGCCCACGCGGCCTGGCTCTATCAGTTCAACCGGGGGGTGTTCCTACCCCCATGGGGCAAAGGCGAGCAATGGCTGATCTCGGTGCAGCACACCCTCGATGACATCGACCGCTATGTCGAGACCTTGGATGGGTTCGCAGCGACACTCGTGGCGTGATGGCGTCATAGACTCGGCGAACTCATGAGTGGCGCCGTCCGACTTTTGGATCTCTCCAAGTCCTTCGGTGAGATCGTGGCGGTGGACGACGTCAACCTGGAGGTCGCCGATGGCGAGTTCTTCTCCTTGCTGGGCCCATCGGGTTGCGGGAAGACCACGACGCTCAGGCTGATCGCGGGATTCGAGAGGCCGGACTCGGGTGCGATCGTCATCGACGGCGAAGATCAGGCGACGGTCCCCCCGCATCGACGGCCGGTGAACACGGTGTTCCAGAGCTACGCCCTGTTTCCCCATCTCAGCGTGGAGCAGAACGTCGGTTTCGGGCTCCGCTACCACGACGTCGACAAGGCCGAGACCCGGCAGAGGGTCGGCGAGGCTCTTGAATTGGTGCAACTGGGCGGGCTGGAGAAGCGGAAGCCGACTCAGCTTTCCGGCGGCCAGCAGCAAAGGGTCGCCCTGGCGCGGTCACTGGTCCTCAACCCATCGGTCCTCCTTCTGGACGAGCCCTTGGGCGCCCTCGACGCCAAGCTCCGCAAGTCCCTCCAGATCGAGCTCAAGTCCCTTCAGGAGGAGGTGGGGATCACATTCATCTATGTGACCCATGACCAGGAGGAGGCCTTGACCATGTCCGATCGGATCGCGGTTATGTCCCACGGCCGAGTGGAGCAGCTGGGCACCCCCTCCGAGGTCTACGAGTCGCCTTCGAGCAGCTACATAGCGGAGTTTCTCGGCGTCTCGAACCTGATGGATGTCGAGGTCCTCTCGGTCGGCGAGGGCCGCACCACTGTCCGATTGGGAGGTCAGGTGCTCGCCGCCTTGGGTGGCTTCGGAGAAACCGGTCCGGCGATGGTCTCGATCAGGCCGGAGCGGATACAAGTCCTCAACGGTGACCAATCTCGAGAATCGAACGTGGTAGCTGCGACCGTCGATCGGCTCGTTTACGCCGGGCCGGTGATCAACGTCTTGGCTCGCGTCGAGGGATTGCCGGAGATTCAGGTCAGTATCCCCAACCAGGGAGAGGCAACTCACCTCACCGCGGGCCAGGCCATTCGTCTTCACTTCCCCGAGGAGGCACTCCGGGTCCTGGAGGTCGGAGACCGGGTCCCCGCCATCGAGGAGCTCGACGCCGACGGATAGTGTCCGCTAGACGTTGTAGATGATCGTGGAGCAGGGGGTGTTCTCGACGAGACGCTCGATCTTGGGGCCGAGAAAGAGACGAGGCGATCCCGTTCTCACATTCGTCCCCAGGACAATGAGGTCGACGTCACGAGCCGCGCGGTCGAGGATTGCCGAGATCGGGTCCTCGCCCATCACCACCTCTGTCTCCACAACAACGCCCTGCTCCTCTCCAATCTGGCGCAACACGGTGACGATCCCGTGGCCGATATCGAGGCGGACCGCCGTGTTGTCTGGCCGCTCCGGAGCGGCCGGGCCTGTCCCCGAGGGGTCCACGACGTGAAAGAGGAGCACATGCGTCTCCTCCCCACCGAGGAGATAGGCGAGCTCGGCGGCCCGCGTTGCCGCGGGGGCTCCGCCGGTGGGGACCATGATCCGGCGCGGTGGCCAGACGCTTCCTCGTGCCGTGAAGATGAGTGATGGGCAAGGGGATAGGCGGACCACGTCATCGATCATCGGCTCGAAAAGGTGATCCGATCCCGGGTCGGGGCTGGGCCCACCGAGGAAGATGAGGTCGTACCCTTTGGCCGCCTCGTCGGTGATGACCGAAACCGGGTCACCCACGGCCACCCGCCGATCGACTTCGAGCGCGGAGGGCATATCCCGGGCCAGGTTGGCGAGAAACGTCTGCCCCTCCTTCCTTTGCCCGCTTTCGACGACTGTCATCAGAGTCACCGCGGGCGCACTGGACATCGAACCCAGCACCGCCGCGTCCAGCGAACGATCGGTGTCTCCGGCGTCATCGCGCAGACGCACCGGAACCAGCACGCGCCGGACGTCGGACACCGGGCCGAGGGCGGTTTCGCCGAGCTCGCTTCCCAGGGCTTTCTTCAAGCCCACAGGTGCGGCCATCGACGTGAGCAGCGAGGTGACTACGACCATCGAATAGATCTCGACTCCGAAAATCCCCATGGATAGGCCGAAGGTGGCAACGATCACACCGAGCACCCCTCGGGCGTTGAGGGCCACTCCCAACCCAATCGCATGGCGAACACTGGTCCGAGCAACGAACCTGGCCGCAACGAAGGCACCGACCAGCTTCCCGGCGGCCGCGACGGCGAGAAGCGAAAGGGTCAGCACCAACAACTCCGGCTCGAAGAGGACGTCGAGCCGAAGGCGAAGCCCGGCCGTGGCGAGGAAGATCGGGGCGAATACCCCGAAGGTGATGCTCTCCAGCTTCTGACCCGACTCCACGGGCAGACGCTTCATCTGGCCGAAGATGATCCCGATGGCGAATGCGCCCAGGATTGGCTCGAGATGGAGGGCGTGGGTGAACGCCCCCCACCCGAATGCGAAGACGACTATCAAAGACAGCAGCCGGTCCCTCAGGTGAGACCGTGCCTCGACGAGGCCAAGACTCCACCTCGCCAACGGCCTGGCGACCCAGATGGTCGCCACGAAGAACAGGAGCACCGACCCCAGGGCCACGCCCATGGCCGTCAGTGTGATCTCGCCGGTCGCTGCGAACGCCGTGACCAGGCCCAACAGCGACCACCCGAGGACGTCGTCGATCATCCCGGCGGCGAGGGCGGTCTGGCCAAACTCGCTCCGGAGCATGCCCAGGTCGGCCAGGATCTTGGCCAGGACCGGAATCGCCGAAAGTGCCAGGGCGACGGCGAGGAACAACGCGA
>Ga0299913_10003690_pt1 | contig 12620 bp, 10 predicted proteins | sample RVTome_9_FD_201360 | JGI IMG/M metagenome (GOLD analysis project Ga0299913, IMG submission 201360) | Soil microbial communities from uranium-contaminated site in the Upper Colorado River Basin, Wyoming, United States - RVT155D38 (version 2) ... | reverse complement strand
TCTGGGCGGTGGCGCGCATCGGGAGCGAGTCCGCGACGTCGCGCGGCGGGGGCTGGGAGGACCTCCTGCACAGCCTCAAACGGCTGCTCACCTGGCCGGCGCGGGCGCTGCGGCCGGCGGCGGCCCCGGGCGGCTGACCGTGCGCTTCAGGCCGACCGTTCTGGACCGGTACGTCGTGCGACAGTTCCTGCGGCTGTTCCTGACGTTCTCGCTGGCGTCGCCGCTGCTGTTCATCATCTTCGACCTGACGGACAACATCGACCGGATGCTGGACCGGGGGCTGGGACCCGACCAGGTCGCGCTGTCCTACGTCTACCAGTACCCGCAGTTCGTCCTGTGGGCCTTCCCGATCGCCGCGCTCATCGCCACGGTGTTCACGGTAAACGGCATGGCGCGCCATTTCGAGGTGACGGCAGCCAAGGCCGGGGGCGTCAGCTTCCGCCGGCTCTTCATCACCCTGCCGCTGCTCGGGTTGGTGCTCACCATCGCGGGGCTCGCGCTCGGGGAGCTGGTGCCCCGTACGACGCGGATGCGCGCGGAGCTGCTGGGGCAGCAGGCCCGGCTCGTCGGCGGGCGCACGAACTTCGTGTGGGAAGGCGACTGGTCGGGGACCCTCGTCGTCCCGCGCCTGGACGCCGAGAACGGCAGGCTTCACAACCCCAGCATCGAGCACGAGGGGGACGGCGAGCGCTCGCCCACCGTCCAGGTGGTCGCCGAGGCGGGCACCTATCGCCCCCTGCGCACCGACTGGGACATCGAGAACGGGCGCATGCGGCTGTTCTGGAACGACGGGACCGAGCTGGCCTTCCAGTTCGACCGGCTGCGCTGGAAGGGGCTGGACCAGACGCCGGAGGAGTTGCTGGCGCGAGCGAAGGACCCGGAGGAGATGACCTACCGCGAGCTGCGGCGCTTCGTCGCCGCGAGCGAGCGCGCCGGCGGCCAGCCGCGCAAGCTGAGGGTGGAGCTCGGCGAGAAGCTCGCGATCCCCGTGGCCACGCTCGTGATCATCCTGTTCGGCACCCCCCTGGCCACGGCGGCGCCCCGTGCCGGACCGGCGTTCGGCGTGGGCGTGTCGCTCCTGATCACGATCTCCTACCTGATGCTGTTCCGCCTGACGGGGGCGATGGGCGCGGCGGGCCAGATCGATCCGCAGCTCGCGCCGTGGATCCCGAACCTGCTGTTCTTCGTCGGGGCGATCTACCTCACGGCGCGCGTGCGGACCTGAAGCTCGGGTTCCGGGCTCCGCGCTGGCATGACGGAAGGGCACGGGTCGCACTCGACCCCTGACGGCTCCGGGGCCTGAGGGCTCAGGAGGCGCCGCCGACGTCCTCCCCTGCCCATGCCGCCAGCACGTGCGCGGGCACGCGCGCCTCGTAGACCATCTGAGCCGGCCCGGTCAGCGTCACCGCCCAGTCCCCGGCCACGTCCACCACAACGGCGCCGCCCGGCATCCGCACGGTGGCCGGCCCGGCGTCCAGGAGACCCTTGCGCGCGAGCGTCGCCGCGACCGCGCAGGCGCTCGACCCGGACGCGAGCGTCTCGCCGGCGCCGCGCTCCCACACCCACGCCTCGGCGGTGCGCCGGTCGACCGCGCGCGCGAACTGCACGTTGACGCCGCGGCCGAACGCGGGGTGGGCGGCGAGGGCCGGACCCCGGGTCTCGAAGTCCGCCCGGTCGAAGGCATCGACGAGGACGACGCAGTGCGGGTTGCCGAGCGACACCGTGTTGACGCGGGCCGACCCGGCCGCGCCCAGGTCCAGCGGCTCGTCGTCGACGACGTCGGCGATCGGTCCGAACGCGACGGCCGATCCGCGGAAGTCCGCCCGTCCCATCGCCACGCTCAGGTCGAGCGCCGCCCCCGGCGCCTCTCCGAGGACGCGCAGCCGCACCGTGTCGCGCGGGAGCGCCACGTCGAACGGCTCGCCGGCGACCACGCCGCGCCCGTGCAGCCACGCTCCGAGGATGCGCAGCCCGTTTCCGCTCTTCTCCGCCCCGGTTCCGTCGGGATTCCAGATGCGCAGCCGGATCGGCGAGACGGCGGGCCAGGCCACGAGCACTCCGTCGGCGCCGAGCCCGGCGTGTCGATCGCACAGCGCCCGGGCGAGCCGCGGGGTCATCGGGTCGGGCGCGTCGGAGCCGCCGGCCAAGCCCAGCGAATCCGCGAGGGCGCGCGCGTCCACCACGAGGTAGTCGTTGCCGAGCGCCTGGCCCTTGGCCAGGACGAGCGGCCTCACGGCCCGTCGCCCGACGATCCGTGCACGAGAGCCCGGTAGCTCGGGATCCCTCCGCTCCGCCACGCCCGGACGAACGCGGCGATCGGCTGCAGGAGCTGGGTGCTCGCGTAGCCGGGCCGCGTCTCGGCGTGCCGGCGGCCGCGGTGGAAGTAGCTGCGCACGATGACGCCGCCCGGGGCGGCCGGCAGCGTCGCCACCGAAGCCGCGTAGCGTTCGAAGCCCTGCTGCCGGTCCAGATAGAACTCGACGTTCGACGTGTAGAAGGCGCCCACCCTCAGTCCGCGCCGGCCCACCTCCTCGCCGATCGCCCGCAGCGCGTGCGGGCCGGCGAAGTCGCCCACGACGGGGACGATCCCATCTGCTTCCTGGAGGGCGCGCACGAACCGGTAGTCCTCCTCGCGCGCCAGGTAGCTCGCCTGCCGACCCTCCTCGTCCCGCTCCAGCAGAAGCTCGCGGTACGTCGGGTAGTACCAGCGCGGCGCGCGGCCGTGGGACCGGAACCTGAGGCCGGGCCCGTTCGCCACGAACTCGCCGTGGAAGCGTCCGATCGTGGCCAGGTCCTCCTCCGACAGGTCGATCCCGAAGCCTTCGATGCGCGCACGCAGGTCCGCGGGGAGGCCGCCGTCCCGCGTCCCCGCCGTCCCCCCGGAGACCGGCTCGGACGGCGTCGCCTCCACCCAGTCGAGCAGCGCCGCGAGCGGCTCCGACTCGCCCCGCAGGCGCGCGGGCGGCCGCGGGCGCCCGAACAGCGCGGCGAGGTAGTCGGCGCGCGTGGGCGACGCCTCCATCAGCGCCTTGAGGAGGAGGTGGTGGAGGAGGTTGTCGCGGCGGATGTCCAGGATGAACGCCGCCTCGGGGCGGAGCGCGGCGACGTAGGAGAAGTTCTGGTCCGGCCCCACGCCGACGTACGCGAGCCGCGGGCCCCGCAGCGCGCGCAGGCGCGCCGCGACGTGCAGGTACGACGTCTCGTTCGAGATCAGGTTGTCGGTGTCGAAATAGGCGCCTTCGCCGCTGAGGCGGCGGATCAGCGCCGCGAACGCGGTGTCGGCGGGCGCCAGCCCGCGGGTCGCCGCAAGCGCGTTCGACGCGGGCGCGTCGACGCCTGGCGAGGAGAGGCCCGCCGCCCCCGGCGCGGGTACGGCGGGGGCTTCCCCGGCGGGCGCGGGCGCCGGGAGGGCGGCCGCGTCGGAGCCGCCGCGGGCGGCGGCGAGCGCGATCGCGGCGGCCACCGCCGCCACCAGCGCCGCGCCCGCGAGCCACGCGCGCCTCCCCCCTTCCGCGCCCCCCCGCGCGCCCGCCTCCGTCTCCGGCGCCGTGCCGTCCGGGTCCGGAGTCCGGGCGGACACTACCGCGCGCCCGTCGCGCGCAGGCGCGACTCCGGGCGCGCGGTGAAGAGCGCCCGCACGGCCTCCCGGTCCACCTTGCCGGTCGCGTTGCGCGGGAGCTCGTCGACCGCGCGCACGAGGCGGGGCCTCATGGGACCCGAGAGGGTCGCGTGCCAGCGGGAGGTCAGCGCCTCGATGTCGGGCGCGGCGCCGCGCGGGACGAACGCCGCCGCGACCAGCTGCCCCCACTCCTCGTCCGGCACGCCGACCACCACGACGTCCTCGACGGCGGGGTCGAGCGCCAGGCGGGCGGCCACCTCCGCCGGGTCCACGTTGACGCCGCCCGTCACGATGCGGTCGGACAGGCGGCCCAGCACCCACAGGTGGCCGTCGCCGTCCACGTGCCCCACGTCGCCCGTCGCCAGCCAGCCGGCACGGCCCGCGAGGGGCTGCTCGTCGCCCGCGTAGCCGCGCGCCACGGTGTCGCCGCGCACGAGGATCTCCCCGGACGCCTCCCGCACCCTGACCTCCACCCCCTTCAGGGGCCAACCGACCGTGCCGGGCTTGTCGCGGACCAGGGCCGGCGGCGCGGTGCACACCTGCGACGACGCCTCCGTCAGCCCGTAGGTGAGCGCGACCGGGTAGCGCAGGTCGAGCGCGCGCTCGAGCAGCGCGCGCGGCACGGCGTCGCCGCCGACCAGCAGGCAGCGCGCGTGTGCGGGGGCGAGCCGGTCGCCGCGCGCGCCGAGCAGCCGGTGGAGCATCGTGGGCACCAGCGACGCGCTGGTGATGGCGCCCGCGTCCAGCAGCGCGGCGACCTCGGCGGCGTCGAAGCGCTCACGCGCGACCAGTTGGAAGCCGACGACCGCCGCGCGCACCAGCAGCGCGAGTCCGCCCACGTGCGCCGGGTCCAGGGTAGCGAGCCAACGATCGTCGGCGGCGAGGTCGAGCCGCAGAGCGCTGCCGCCGGCCACCGCCATCAGGTTGGCGTGCGAGAGCCGGACCGCGCGGGCGCCGTCGCGGGTGCCCGAGGTCCACAGGAGGAAGGCGTCGTCGTCGGCGCCGAGCGCTCCGGGGCGCGCGCGGCTGCCCGGAGGGGGCATCTGCGCGTAGCGGGCAGCCTCGCGGGCGGCGTCCAGGGCGCGCTGGATCTCCGGGTCGCGCGCGGACGGGGACGTGTCGCCCTTCGCGGAATCGCGCCGCGCCGCGCCGTCACCGATCAGCCGCTGCACGTCCAGAACGGGGCGGCCTCCGGCCACCGCGCGCGCCAGGTCGGCGGTCGCGGCTTCGTGCAGCACCGCGCCGGGATCCAGCGTCCGCACCGCCTCGATCAGGTCGGCGGGCGCGCGCCGCCTGTGCAGCGGCGCCAGCGCGAGGCCCGCGCGCCCCGCCGCGAAAGCCAGCGCCGCCATCGCCGGCCCCATCGGCAGGACGGAGGCGATCGGTCCCGCCGGAACGCCCGCCGCGAGCCGGTCCGCCAGCAGCTCTGCCGCGGCATCGACCGTCGCGAACGTGGCCGGGCCGTACTCGCCGGCCACGTACGTCGCCTCCGGAGTGGCGCGCGCCCGCGCCCGCAAAGCGTCCTCGAAGCGCTTGCCGCTCATACCACGAACCCTAGCGCCAGGACCAATCCGAAGAGCACCGCGAGTCGCGCCGTGTCGCCGAGGGCCGGGTTCAGCCGGGCCGGATCGCGCGCCGCCATGACGGCGCGGAACGGGCGCAGCGCGAGCGGCGCGGTGGCGAGGGCCATCAGCGTGGGCCGGGGCCAACCGAAGCCCGCCACGCCGACGAGCGGCACCGCGTAGGCGGCGAGCAGCAGGAGGACGTACTCCGCGCGCGTCCAGCGCTCCCCCAGCAGCACGGCGAGCGTGCGCTTGCCGGAGGCCGCGTCGGTGTCGATGTCGCGCAGGTTGTTCACCACCAGAATCGCCGTGATCAGCGCACCCATGGCCGCACCCGCGAGGAGCGCCTCGGGGGCGACCGCGAGGGCCTGAACGTAGTAGGTGCCGGCGACCGCGACGAGTCCGAAGAAGACGAACACGGACGCGTCCCCCAGCCCCACGTATCCCAGCGGCGCCGGCCCGCCCGTGTAGAGGATGCCGGCCGCGATGGACGCGAGGCCGATGGCCACGACCGGCCAGCCCGCGACGAGGGTCAGGTATAGTCCGCAGGCGGCCGCCGCGCCGAACGCCGCCACGGCGCCCGCGCGCATCGCGCGGGGGCTCAGCAGCCCCGCCTGCACCGCCCGGGTGGGCCCCACCCGGTCCGCGGTGTCGGCGCCTTTGTGGTAGTCGAAGTAGTCGTTCGCGAAATTGGTGCCCACCTGGATCAGCAGCGCGCCGGCGAGCGCGGCGGCGGCGGGGCCGGCGGCGAAGACGCCGTCGCGCGCGGCCAGCCCGGTCCCGACGAGCACGGGTGCCACCGCGGCGGGCAGCGTGTGGGGGCGGGCCGCCAGGACCCAGGCGCCGGGCGAGCCGGGCGCGGCGGGCTGCGGATGCTGCGCGGACATGGCGGGGCCGCGCGGCTCAGGGCGCGGTCACGGGAGCCAGGGGTAGCGCTGAAAGTCGGGCTCGCGCCGGTCGTTGTAGGCGTTGCGGCCCTCCTGGCCCTGCTCCGTCATGTAGAACAGCAGCGTGGCGTTCCCCGCCAGCTCCTGCAGCCCGGCCTGCCCGTCCACGTCCGCGTTGAACGCCGACTTCAGGGTGCGGATCGCGAGCGGGCTCTTGGTCAGGATCTCGCGCGCCCAGCGGACGCCCTCGGCCTCCAGCTCCGCGCGGGGCACGACCGCGTTGACCATGCCCATCTCGCGCGCCTCCTCGGCGCTGTACTGGCGGCACAGGTACCAGATCTCGCGCGCCTTCTTCTGGCCGACGATGCGCGCCAGGTAGGACGAGCCGAAGCCGCCGTCGAAGCTGCCGACGATCGGGCCGGTCTGGCCGAAGATCGCGCCTTCCGCGGCGAGGGTCAGGTCGCACACGACGTGCAGGACGTGCCCTCCCCCGATCGCGTAGCCGGGCACCAGCGCGATCACGGGCTTCGGCATCGAGCGGATGATGCGCTGGAGCTCGAGCACGTTGAGGCGCGGAACGCCGTCCGCCCCCACGTACCCCGCGTCGCCGCGCACGCGCTGGTCGCCGCCGCTGCAGAACGCCCACTTCCCGTCCTTCGGGGAGGGGCCCTCGGCGGAGAGGAGCACGACGCCGATCGAGGTGTCGTCCCAGGCGTCCCGGAACGCGTCGATCATCTCGCCGATGGTCTCCGGTCGGAACGCGTTGCGCACTTCGGGGCGATTGAACGCGACGCGCGCGATCCCTTCGCCCTTCCGGTAGGTGATGTCCTCGTAGTCCTTCGCGGCTTTCAGAAAATCCATGATGTCTCGTGAAAGGTCCGGGCGCGACCGGTGCGGAGGCGCGCGCAGCCGCCCTGGTTCCCCTGGACACCGCAAGCACCCTGCCCGCGCCCGCACTCGTCTTCTTCAGACCTGCCAGGGGTCCGATCCTACGCGGCCGGGTGTACGGCCGCCACCACGTCCGGGCCGCCCCTCCGGCCCCCGTTCCGGGCGCTCAAAGCGCGCCCCGCGCCGCATCCACGACGCGCCGGGTGACGGCGTCCCGGGCTATGCGGTTGGCCTCGCGGTCCGTGGCGATCTCCAGGAGGCCGCCGTTTCCCGCCGCCAGCCGGGCGGCGAGCTCGGCGCGCAGCGCGCCGACGTGGGGCGCGACCTCGTGGGCGACGCCGTGGAGGGTCCCGAGGCCGGCGAGGTCGAGCCCGTGGGGGGTGGCGAAGAAGCGGGTGAATTCGGGCTCGAGCTCGCGCACGGGGAGGAGCTGGAAGATGCCGCCGCCGTCGTTGTTGACGACGACGAAGAGGGCGGACGGCGCGGCGGCGGTCAGCGCGAGCCCGTTGGCGTCGTGGAGCAGCGCGAGGTCGCCGACCAGGGCCACCAGCGCCGGCGCGCCGTCGGGCAGCGCGGCCGCGGCGCCGAGGGCGCTGCTCACCACGCCGTCGATCCCGCTGGCACCGCGGTTGCCCAGGACGCGCAGCGCCGCCTCTCGGGGTGCCGCGAACGCGTCCACGTCGCGGACCGGCATGCTGCTCGACACGAACAGCGTCGCGCCGGCGGGCAGGTCGGCGACCACGGCGCGCGCCACGGCGCCCTCGAAGAGCCCGTCCGGGCCCGCGGAGACCTCGGCGAGCGCGGCATCCAGCTCGGCCTGCGCCGCGGCCTCCGCGCCCATCCAGCGCGCCAGCCACGCGCCGTCTCCGGGCGCATCGGCGGCGCGACGCAGCGCCGCGAGAGCGAGCGCCTCGTCGGCGCGGACGTAGTCGGAGGCGAGCGCCTGGTGGTCCTTCCAGCGGCCGCCTCCGTCGAGCACCACCTGGGGCGCGTCGCCGCACTCCTCGAGCAGGGCCGCCGCCGACGCAGAGGTCGGGCTCGCGCCCACGCGCACCACGAAGTCCGGGCGCAGCGCGGCGCGCACGGAGGCGTCGGTGAGGAAGCGGTCGCCCGCGCCCGCCACGGCCGCGGGGGCGCCCGTGGCGAAGCGCGCCCCCGAGAGCGGGTCGGCGAGCACCGGGACGCCCGCCGCGCCCGCGAGCGCGAGGGCCTCGCGGCCCACGCGGCCCGGATCGGGCACCGCGCCGCACACGAGCAGGGGCCGCTCGGCGGACGCGAGCGCGGCGCCGACCCGGTCCGCGACGTCCTGGGGCGGCGCCGCCGCGCCGGCGTGGTGGCGCGGCACGCGCACCTCCACTCCGTCCTCTCCGGGCGGCCACGTCGCGGGCTCGAGCGGCTTGGCGAACGGGAGGTTCAGGTGGGCGGGCCCGGCCGGCCGGCCGCGCGCGGCGGCGCAGGCGCGCGCCACCTGGGCCGCCAGGACGCGCAGCGCGCCGGCTTCCGCGGAGGGAGGGCCGGGATCCAAGACCAGGCGCGCGTACCCGGCGAAGATCCCCGCCTGGTCGATGGTCTGGTTGGCGTCGGAACCCCGCAGGGGGGGCGGCCGGTCGGCCGTCAGCAGCAGGAGCGGGACCTCGGACTGCGCCGCCTCCACGGCCGCCGGGAGGAGGTTCGCCACCGCCGTCCCGGACGTGGTGACGACGGCCGCCGGGTCGCCGGCCGCGCGGGCCGCGCCCAGCGCGAAGAACGCCGCGGAGCGCTCGTCGAGGCACTCCACGAGGCGCAGCTCGCCGCGCCGCGCGAGCGCCAGCACCAGCGGCGTCGACCGCGACCCGGGCGCGACGCACACGTGCCGCACTCCCGCGGCCGCGAGCGCCGCCGCGATGGTCCGCCCCCACGCCTCGTTGGCCCGCCGGGTCGCGGGGGCGTCGCTCACCCGCGCGCGCGCCGCAGCGCCGCCAGCACGGGCTCGAGCTTGACGGCGGTCTCCGCCCACTCCTTCTCGGGCTCCGAGCCCTCGACGATGCCGGCCCCGGCGAACAGCCTCCAGCCGTCCTCGCGGCTGTGCAGCGCGGACCGCAGCCCCGGCGCGAAGCCAGCGTCGCCTCCGGGCTCGAACCAGCCCACCGGCCCGGCGTACCAGCCGCGCCGGAAGCCCTCCGCGCGGCGCAGGAACGCGAGCGCCTCCGCGCGCGGCGCCCCGCCCACCGCCGGCGTGGGATGCAGCGCCTCCAGCACGGCGAGCGCGTCCACGCCGTCGCGCAACCGGCCGCTCAGCACGGTCTCGAGGTGCTGGATGCTCGCGAAGCGGACGAGATGCGGGCCACGGTCGACTTCCAGATCCTCGACGAGCCCCGCGAGGCGCTGCGCGATGTCGCGCACCACGAGCGCCTGCTCGGCGCGGTCCTTCGCGCTGGCGAGGAGGGCGTCGGCCAGCGCGGAGTCCTCCTCCGGCGCGGCGCCGCGCGGCGCGGACCCCGCTACCGCGGTGGTGCGCAGGACGCCGCCGTCGACCTCGGCGATGGACTCGGGCGCGGCGCCCAAAAACGCGCGGCCCGCGACCGGCTCGAAGTAGAACGTGTGCGCGTCGGGCTCGTCGCGGCACAGGCGCAGCGCCACGTTCACTGCGCCGCGCTCGTCTGAGGGCAGGTCGAGCGCGCGCGCGAGCACCACCTTCTCCAGCCGGCCCGCCGCGATCTCGGCGAGCGCCGCGGCGACGTTCGCGTTCCAGCCGTCGTGGGGCTCGGCGAGCGCGGACGCGGCGGAGGCGGCGCCGGAGCGCGCGCCATCCGGCCGCCGGGGTGCGGATCCGTCGGTCGCGCCCGGCGCCCCGTTGGCGGCCGCGGTCGCGCGACGCAGCGCGGCCGTCACCTCGCGCAGCCTCGCCCCGGCGTCGTGGCCCGCGGGCACGCGGACGGTGACGGCCGCGCCGCCCGGCCCGCCCCGCACCTCGACCTCGGGCAGGACGAACCTCGCCGCGGGAAAACCCTCCCAGCGGGGCACGGAGTCGCCCGCGTCGTGGAAGGCGAAGCCGCCGAAGAAGCGCCCGCCGTGGGGGCCCACCGCAGCGGCCGCCCCGGCGCGGATGGCGGCGAAGCGGTCCCTCCCGGACGCGGTGAGGACCGCGGCCTCGCCGAACCAGGCGCTCCAGCCGCGCTCGTCGCTCCACAGGCCCCGCGGCCGGCCCGCGCCGAGAAGGAGGACCGCCGCGGGCGCGACGCCCTCGACCGCCGCGCCCGCCTCGTGCCACGTGTCAGGCCCTGTCCACACCGCTCCCGACGTCAGCGTCACTCCCTCGTTCATGCGTCCGTGCCGAACCTCTCCGTCGGCGATCCCGGCGTCGACGACCGCCGGCCAGCGCGGGGTGCCCCGTCGCGGGCGCCTGCGCACGGGCGCGCCGCCGCGCGGCCGCCAGGGTGTGCCAGGCGAATGGTGGGGCGAAGATGCGGCCGGTGGCCGGGCGCGGAAAGCCCGCGCTCCCCCTGGCAGGGGCGCCCAACGCGGCTCGCTTCTCTTCTTCAACGACCTGTTAATGTACCGGCACACGGGATCCCTACCCGCGCGGTCCCGGCGACCGCGGGCCGGAGTCCCCATCCAGAGGAGAAGGCCGCATGTCCACGTCACAGGCGCTCGCCGGCGAGCTCGCCCAGGAAGCAGGCACCACCCGACGCGCCCTCGAGCGGGTGCCCCACGGCCAGCTCGATTGGCGCCCGCACGAGAAGTCCTACACGCTGGGCGAGCTCGCGAGTCACCTCGCCAACCTGCCCATGTGGACCGCCGTGATGGTGCGCGAGGATGAGCTCGACCTGGGGACGGTCGGCGGCCCGATGTCGGCCCACGAGTCCGCGCAGGCGATCCTCGACGCCTTCGACCGCAACCTCGCGGACGCGCTGTCCGCGATCCGGGACACGCCCGAGGAAGCGTGGATGCGGACCTGGTCGCTGAAGAAAGACGGCGAGGTGCTGTTCGCGCTGCCACGCATCGCCGCGCTGCGGTCGTTCGTGATGAACCACTCGATCCACCACCGGGGCCAGCTCTCGGTCTATCTGCGGCTGACCGACGTGCCGGTGCCGCAGATGTACGGCCCCACGGCGGACGAGCCGGACTTCGGCTGAAGCGGGCGCCGTTGCGCAGGAAACCAACTCGGACGAGGCGGCATCGCATGGACTCCGGACCCTTTTTTACCGAGAGACGCCGATGCCCATGCCTCGCCCGCACCAGTGGCTGCTCTGCCTCGCGACGCTGGCTTTGCTCCCGCCGGATCCCGCGGGCGCGCAGGAGTGCACCTGCGCAGACGCGCTCGACTCGCTGACGCTCGCCGTCGAGCGGGCGTACGCCGGCTACGAGCTCAAGGTCACGCCCTGGACCGCGCCCCACCTCGATGTGCGTGTAGCCGAGCTACGGGCGGCGGCGCCGTCGACCACACCGCGGGACTGCCCCGCGCTCCTCGACCGCTACGTCGACTGGTTCGACGACGGGCACCTGCGCGTGACGCAGCTCGAGCCGGACGCGCCCCCCTGGCTGCCGCCCGCGCGCGGCGAACGCGTCGAGCCGGAAAGCGTGCGCGAGCTCATCGCCGCCGGCACCGCGTCGGGAGCGGCGGGCGGCCTCGAGGGGTTCTGGCGCAGCCCGCACGGCACGGTCGGCGTCGTGCCCGATGGCGATGGCTGGCGCGCGGTCGTCCTCGATGGCGCCGACACCTCCGCCGCCGGGCTCGTGATCGCGCGCCTGGGCGCGCGCGACGAGCGTGGCGTCCACCGGGCGACGTTCGCGCGCGAGGGACACCTTGTCGAGCACCGCGCCAGTCCGGTCGGGCCGTCGCTGCTCTACTTTCCCGAGGAGGTCTGGTCGCGACCGGGCGCCGCCGTCCCGGACGAGCCGTTCGCGCCGCGATTCGTCGTTCTCGACGAGCGGACCGCGCTGCTCCGCTTCCCGTCGATGTTGCCCCAGCACCACCCGACCCTGGTCGAGCTGCTGCACGACGACGCGCTGCGCTCACGCCCGGACTGGATCGTCGACCTGCGCGGCAACGCCGGCGGTTCGGACGGGACGTACATGCCGCTGCTGCCGCTGCTCTACACGGACACGATCCACACCGCGCCCGGCGCCATACGCGCCTCGCCCGCGGCGCGTGCGCACTACGCGCGCTTCATCGACCCGCAGCGCCCCGAGGACGCGCCGCCGTGGGTGCGTGAGCTGCTTGACGCGATGGAGGCGCAGCCGACCGGGATGATCCCCGGCGGCGCGTGGAACCTCGGCTACGATTCCGTCGTGACGATGCCGCGACGCGTCGCCATCGTCGTGGACGGCAGCAACGGCAGCTCCGCCGAGACCTTTCTGCTCAAGGCGATTCAGAGCGGGAAGGTGCGCACGTTCGGTCGCCGCACCGCGGGCGTCGTAGACTACCTGAACCCGACGCCGACACAGCTGTGCCGGGGATCGGGCCTCGTGCTCTGGTCGCCCACCTCGATCCGCCAGCGCTTCCTGCCGCTCGACGCGATCGACCCGCACGGCCTCCAGCCCGACGAACGCATTCCCGAAGAGGCCGAAGACTGGATCGCGTGGGTGCACGCGCGCATGCACTATCGCCCGTGACGCCGGCGTGGAGCGCCCGGGGATGACGTGCTCCGCCCCTACTCGTCGAACACGCGCAGCGCCACCTCG
>Ga0299913_10003689_pt1 | contig 12621 bp, 12 predicted proteins | sample RVTome_9_FD_201360 | JGI IMG/M metagenome (GOLD analysis project Ga0299913, IMG submission 201360) | Soil microbial communities from uranium-contaminated site in the Upper Colorado River Basin, Wyoming, United States - RVT155D38 (version 2) ... | reverse complement strand
GCCCCAAGTCCTGCAGGTGTGGCGGACACGCTCCACCCGCGATATTTCCTTGGGTATGTATGCGATCTTTTGTACGGGCGTGCTCCTCTGGTTGATCTATGGACTGTTGATTAACTCGGTTCCGATCATCATGGCAAACGGCGTAACGTTGATTCTGGCTACCTCCATCCTAACGATGAAACTTGTCTGGGGACCTTATGCCGCTCGGCAATGATGCCGATCCGTAGGTAAGTGGTTTCAGCTAGTTAGCTTCTAGCCCCCTTTGCTCCCTTTAGCCTGAAAACTCTCACCAGCGCTGGGAGAAAAACGTTGGGCCAGGGTATCAATAATCACGGCCATCACCTGCTGAATGGTCTTTTCCGTGTGGTCGTTGGGAATAATCGGTACTTTCCAACGATCGGCCTCGGAGAGCAGAAAGGTCTGCAACCGCCAGATGGCATCAAAGTTTTCCAGATAGCGCTCAGCACGCCGATCAGGTGCCTGCTCACCTCGTGTGCTAAAGCGCTCCCGCAAGGAATCGGGTTTTAACACGGCCAGCATGATAAAAATCACCATGGCGTCGGTGTCGCGGGGCAGCCTCTCCAATAGCCCGGGATAGACATGGATGCCCTCCAGGATCATAGAGACCCGTTCTCTTAGGGCGCGACCCAGTACCGCCTCGCATCCCACCGACAGGACCTCGGCCTGGGCGCGGTAGCCATCCGCTATGGCCTGGTCGGAACCGGCCCGGTCAGGCTTATAGCCTGGCAGGACTTCCCAGGCCTTAAAGGACGAGGTATGCAGCGCCGGGACCACCCGACTGGGGATCATCATCCGCATCACCTCCCGAAGCATATCGGTAGATTGCGTGCGCACGATTTCAAGCCGGTTCGCCACTTCCGCAGCAATAGTGCTCTTTCCGGACCCCGGGACGCCCCCTATCAGCAGTAACAAGGGACACTGGCTGCGCATAAAATCCACCCAGACCCCATAGCGGCGGGCCACCTCGGCGCCCAGATCCCGATAGAGATAGCGATAGGTCAATCGCGCCAGGTAAGTGGAATCGATCTCCGCCACCCCTTTATGGGTCAGGTGTTCGTAGAGTTTCGCCGTTAGGGTAACGGCTTCCTCCGGGGAAAGGCCGCAGGACTCCAGGTAATGCCGGTGCCGCCCCCGCGAAAACGGCAGGGTCCGGCCTTTGGCGTCCCGAACCCTTACCAAGGACCGCAACGGCGGCGGGTGCTGATAGCGATATACGGCCTCCTTACCATACTCCCGTTCGAGGTGGGCGATTACTTTGGCCTGTAACCCCTTGCTGGTAATCTCCGGGGTATCGTGCAATTCCTGACGGATGGCGGTGGCCAGCCTATAGGCCTCTTCAAAGGCCAGACCGGCATCCTGCTGAAGCGAGCGAATCAGAATCCCCCGCAGAAACGGTACCCGGGTTAGCGTCTTTGCCTTGGCCGCCAGGGTTGCTGAATGCTGTCCGCCGGAGTAGATAACCAGGGTCTTTTTCATAGATCATCGCTGCCGATCGCCTCTCCATGCCATCACTGTCATGCTTTCCATGTTATCGTCCCAGAGGTTGTTCTACCTGAGAGATGAGGCAAGTGGAGTTTAGTTTTTCGCCGACTGTTGCAATTGCTGACAGTCTGCGTTCTCCCCGCCGCCGGGGTCCACCAGCGCAACCAGGGCTGCTAGCGGGGTTAGCAATGTCCCCAGAGCGGCCGCCACTGCACCGCGCGCGGCCAGGGAACCGGCTTCGGGTGCCACCGAGGGCTCCTTGAAGGTGCCCGTGACGTTAATGGGAGAACGGGCGGACAACAGACTGATATCCTTAGGATGGGGCTCAAGCCGTATATCCAGCGTTTCGTCCCGAAAGTTGACGGTTCCCTGGCCGATAATGTTAGTATCGGTGGTGTCGATCACCAGGGTCTTGGCGGTCATCACGCCGCCCTCTATTTGCAGGTCGGCTACCGCACAGCGGATCTCAACGCTGCGCTCCTCGGCAGTCAGCGACACCAGGGCCTCGCCGATGTCCAGCCCCGCCAGTTCCACCAGCAGCCCGTCGAGCAGACCGCCGGCCATGATCAGGGCAATCTGACCATCAGCGGAGCCAAGGAACTTGGCGGCGGTGGTACCCGTGCCGGCGATCTCGCCGCGCCCGCCCAGGATGCCGACGCTTTCCTGGGCGATATCGAAACGCGCCAGCAGCTCCTTAAGGTTGATCTCCTGCAGTTCAAACTTGATCAGGCCATTGCCAGGTTGGCTTCGGCCGTCGATGTAAACCTCGCTGTTGATCCTGCCCGCACCAATGCCGAAGTTAAGCGGGTTCAGCGTCAGCCGGCCGCCCTCCAGCTTTAGGTTGGCGGTGAGGTCGTCCAGGGGCAGCTGGGGGGCGATGACCTTTTTGCCCTGGAATTCGACGGTGGCGTCCATGGCCTGCAACTTGTCTAGCTCGATGGGGTCGTCATCCGGCAGCACCCGGGCACTAGCTTCCTGTTCCGCGGCCTGCTGTTGCTGTTCCGGGGAGGCGGTTTCCCCTTCGCCCGTACCGGGCGCCGCGCCGACCAACCCGCCTAAGTCGTCGAAATCCAGCTGATTAGAGACCAGCTCGGCCTTGATAAACTTCGGTTCGCGGTTTAGGTCGATCGCGATATCGCCGCTCAGGTCGCTATCACCTACTTGGCCGGAAAAGTCCCGAAAGATCCAGGTATCACCATCGCGGGTCAGATGGCCCTCGACCTTATACGGGGGCAGGCTGGGCAATGCAATGCCCAACAGGGGATACAGCCGCTCCGGGTCCGGACCCTGAACCGCCAGCTGCAGGTCCGGGCCTTGCAAGGCCAATGGTTCAGCGAAGGTGCCCTCGATAGTGGCCTCGGTGTCGGCGACCGTCACCTCCACGCGCAGGGGGTAGGGCTCTTCAGACTCCCGTAGGTCGAGGATGGAACCGGCCGTCATCGCGAGCTTAAAGGGTTCGCCCTGGTAGCGGCCTTCGCCTTGGAACTCCACCTGGCGCCTTCCCCCTTCGGTCTCGCCGGTGGCGGTGGCGACCACGGTCGTGATATCCATGTCCTGGCCTGGGTCGCGGTAGACCACGCGGCCGTCATCAATGGTGAGCAGACCAATAACGGGGAACTCGCCCCGCTCCTCGGGTACCGTCGTCTCAACGGCTAAGGCCGAGGCAGGATCGGCGGTGAACGTCCAATTGGGTTCACCTTTCTTGTTCTTTTCCAGAATGACCCTGGGTTTTGTCAAGGAAATCTCCGGCAGGACGACCCGGAATTTAAGGAGTTCCTTGAGCGCAATGCGGAACTGCAGGCGCTGGATGGCTACCATATCGGGCTCCGCACTCCAGGCGGCGTTCTCAAAGCGGATGCCCTCCACCCTGACCAAAGGACGCCACGACCAATCCACTTCCAGCTTGTCGATGGAGAGCTGCCGGCCCGTCAGTTCACTGCCCTTCTGAGCGATAAAGTTCTTCACCCAGTCCCAATCGAAGACGGCTATCAGCACGACCACTGCCAGGATCAGCACGGCAAGGAGAATACCCAGCCATTTCAGAACCGCCCACATCTTTGCCACCTTTCGTTCTTGCCGGTATTAACATTCCGAGACAACGGCAACGTAATAGATGACTTCAGACATGATTCGTTCCAGCGATGCCTGGCATTTTGCCTGGTTTGAGTTGCCAAGCATCGGCTTCCTGGGTTATTCATTGCTGGAATGAGACATATTAATTCTCGGCTCGAAGATCGCAAAATGGGGTATCTCCGGGTTATTGATCCCCATCACCAGGAATTTTTCACTTTCCTGGCTTAGGAGACACCCCCTTCCTCATCCAGCGCTGACGTTAAAGCAGCTGTGCTCCCAAGATTATCAAGGTTATAGCGCCTGCCGGAACCAGAACGCGCAGCACAATATCCTTATAGGAGTTATGCAGTTGACCGGATTCAAGGTTAAGCTCTGATGATGAATCCACCTAAATGCAACGAATATGACTACATCAACTTTTGATTGCTACTCCTCGCACCTACACGTGTACGGAGGCGGCGCGCGTGCAACCGGAACAGGATAACCCCCCTGCCCATGATGCCTTAACCCGCCTGCTGCATCGCCTGGAACCCACCGCCGAGCAGTTGTGGGAGGAGGCTAAGTCTCACCTGCGGTTGGAGGGCGGTCTGTTGGTGCTCGATGACTCGACGTTGGACAAGCTCTACGCTCGGAAGATCGCGTTGGTCAGTCGCCACTGGTCGGGCAAGCATCATGAGGTGGTCAAGGGCATCAATCTGCTCAGCTTGCTGTGGACCGACGGCGATAGTCATATCCCCTGCGACTATCGGCTCTATGACCAGCCTGGCGATGGGCTGACCAAAAACGATCATTTTCTGGCCCTGCTCGAGACGGCGCGGGCGCGGGGCTTTCAGCCCGAGTGCGTGGCCTTTGATAGCTGGTACGCTAGTCTGAACAACCTGAAAACGATCCGTGATTACGGCTGGATTTGGCTGACGCGGCTCAAAGCCAATCGCTTGGTTAGCCAAGATTATCAGGGCAAGGTGCCGGTCAGTCGGCTCGTCCTCGATGAGGCGGGTGCGCTGGTGCATCTGAAGGGCTATGGGCTGATTAAGGTGTTTCGGGTGGTCACCCCACACGGTGACACGGCACACTGGGCAACTAATGACCTCCGGATGACCCAGCGGCAGCGCCTGGCGCTGGCCGAGCGCCGCTGGAGCATTGAGCACTACCACCGGGGAATCAAGCCGTTTGGTGGTATTGAACGCTGCCAGGCACGCGCCGCCAAGGCCCAGCGCAACCACATTGGGTTGGCACGGCGGGCGTTCTTGCGGTTGGAATGCCATAGCTTGCGCACCGGCTACAGTTGGTTTGAGCTTAAAACTCGGGTGATTCGGGAGGCGGTCCGTGCGTACTTGACTCAGCCTTTATATACCTTACCCGCAACTGCGTAACTCCTACCTTAATAAGTTCGGCTTGGCGGAATTCGGCCTTGAAAGCCGATTTTTTCACTTGGCTTAGGTTCACTTTATTGATAGCGTCATAGACGCTGGGTATTTCACGCTTGATTTCCATAACATAGAGCCATTGCTGCGGCGCAACAAACGATAAATTGTTGTGCCATGATTGAGAAAAGCTCATCTGGAAGTGCACCCCGCAAGACAGTGCACTGCTCTGCTACTTCACCCAGGCCGATCTGAATGCTGCAGGTTGTCCAGGCGCCTATCCAAACCGCACCAAGCGGCTAAAATCTTAAAGGGGAAATCCCCAAGAAATGACCCTTACACAACCGAATGTAGCACCGCATAAAACCCACATAACGGAGGCAACCACTATGAAGAAGGGTGCTCAAGAACTTGACTGGGACCGGCTTCGCGGTCTGCTGATCGACAGTGGCGCGCACCCTGATGAGGTGGATCGGTTCGATATTGTCATGTCCCGCAGGCGGTTTTTCGGTCTGGTGGGCAAGGGCGGTGCCCTAGCAGCACTCGCCGGGTTTGGTGCGGGTACCGAAGCGGTGCTTACCGGCCTGTTCGGCCGGGGTCTGATCCCGGTCTCCTGGGCAGAGGAGGCCCAACAAGCGGCCTTACCGGGAAAACCGGATATGATCGTCCACACCACCCGCCCTATCAATGGCGAATTTGCACCCCATTTGCTGGACGACGATATTACGCCCGCTGAACGCCACTTCGTCCGCAACAATGGATCGGTGCCCAAGCGCGCGGTCAATCGCGACCTACAGGGCTGGAAGCTCATCATCGACGGCGAAGTAAATCAGAAGCTCGAGCTTACCCTGGATGAGCTACGTGCTATGCCCGCCGTTAGCCTGCCCCTTTTAATTGAATGCGGCGGCAACGGACGCGGCCTGTTTGAACCCGGTGCCCGAGGTACCCCCTGGAAGCAGGGCGCTATCGCCTGTAGCGAATGGACCGGCGTACCCCTGCGCGAGGTGCTAAACCAGGCCGGACTTAAGGAGAGCGCTGTCTATACCGCCCATTATGGGGAAGATGCCCCGATAGGGCAGGAGGAGCCGTTTTCGCGAGGTATCCCTATCGATAAGGCCATGGAGGAGCATACCCTGATCGCCTATCGGCTGAATGGCGAGGACCTTACTGAACTCAATGGCTTTCCGGTACGATTGGTAGTGCCCGGCTGGATAGGCAGCTGCTCCCAAAAATGGCTCAATCGTATCTGGGTCCGGGACCAGGTGCACGATGCCGATAAGATGCAGGGCTACTCTTATCGGGTACCCGCCTACCCCGTGGTGCCGGGTAGCCAACCGCCCGAGGAGGATATGGTGATCGCCACCGCCTGGATTATCAAATCAATGATTACCCGACCTGCTGCCGACAGCCGCTTTGGGATTGGGGAAAAGATTCCGGTCGCAGGCCATGCCTGGGCTGGCGAGGACAAGGTGGATAAGGTGCTGGTCTCTACGGACTATGGCATCCATTGGCAGGAAACCCGGCTTACCCCACCGCCCAATCGTTATGCCTGGTATCGCTGGGAAACCGAGCTCACCCTTCCTGGCAAAGGCTACTATGAGATCTGGGCGCGCGCCTTCGACGATAAAGGCCATGCCCAGCCATTCCGCCAGCCCTGGAATCCCCGAGGTTACTTAGGCAATATGATTCACCGGGTACCGGTGCTTATCGCCTTATGAGGATAAAACCAGGCGCTATCCTCTTACTTATACTCCTTTCGGGTATAGCCCGAAGCGGGGAAGAACAAGACCGGTTGGCGCAGGGCCAGGTATTATTTGAAAGACATTGTGGAGCCTGTCATAGCCTTGAACTTCCCCAGTCCCAACGCCTGGACCGCTCCACCTGGCAATGGGTGATCAGTGATATGGTCAATAAGTTCGGGGCGACCTGGATCACTAAAGAGGAGCAGGGGCTTATCCTCGATTACCTGGTCGAGGCTTACGGCCCCGGGCGGTAATCTCTTGCCAGATTGGTTCTCCTGCTGCTAACGAGTTTCCAACCGGAGAAAAAACCATGAATATTGCCATCATCGGCACCGGCTCTATGGCAAGCGGCCTTGCCAAGCAGTTTGCGCTCGCCGGCCACCGGGTATTACTTGGCTCGCGCCATCCGGCTCAGGCCTCGCTGCCGGCCAGCACCCCGAGCACCGTAGCGGTGCTCGCGATTCCCCAGGCTCTCCAGAGCGCCGAGGTAGTCTTCCTGGCCGTGCCCTTCGCCGCGGTGGGAGACGTCATTCAAGCGGCCGACCCCTGGGATGGCAAGATTGTCGTCGATATCACCAATCCACTTACCCCGGACTTTATGGAGCTTACCCATGGTTTTACGACCTCAGCAGGCGAGGAGATTGCCGGGCTGATACCCGGTGCTCGGGTGGTCAAGGCCTTTAATACGGTATTTGCCCAGGTGCTCGACCAAGGTCCGGACTTCGGTAGTGAGCGGGTAAGCGTCTTTTATGCGGGCGATGATGAATCCGCCAATCAATGCATCGCTGACTTAATCGCCTCGACCGGCTTTAAGCCGGTATATGCCGGCGGCCTAAAGAACGCCCGCTATCTGGAGCCCTTGGCTGCCCTCACTATTCAGCTGGCCTATGTCCTGGGGCATGGCACCCAGATCGCCCCGGCCTTTCTGGAACGCCCATCGGCAAGCTCCTAATGGGCTAAAGCGATGAAAGAAACGACCTTGAACTACCTCAGCGGCTTTGGCAATGAGTTCACCACCGAGGCCTTGCCAGGCGCGTTGCCGGTCGGTCAGAACTCGCCTCAGCGCTGCCCCTATGGCCTCTATGCCGAGCAGTTTTCCGGTACACCCTTTACCGCCCCGCGGGGTGCCAAGCGCCGCGCCTGGCTGTACCGGATCCGCCCGGCGGCGATGCATCAGCCGTTTAAACCCATTGACAATCGGCGGCTTATAAGCCAGTTCGACGACGTGCCCACGCCACCCCACCCGCTGCGCTGGGACCCACTGCCCATCCCCACCGAGCCGACGGACTTTATCGAGGGCCTGACCACCCTGGCCGGCAACGGCGCTCCCGCCGCACAGAGCGGTTGTGGGATCCACCTCTATACTGCCAACCGCTCGATGGGTAACCGCTTCTTCTACAGCGCCGACGGGGAACTGTTGATCGTCCCCCAGCAAGGAAGGCTGCTGCTTGCCACTGAACTTGGCATCCTCGATGTGGAGCCCCAGGAAATCGCGGTCATCCCCCGAGGGCTGCGCTTACGGGTGGAACTACCGGACGGCGTGGCACGCGGCTATATCTGCGAGAACTTCGGCGCTCTGTTCCATCTGCCGGACCTCGGTCCTATTGGCGCCAATGGGCTTGCCAATCCCCGTGACTTCCTTACACCGACCGCCTGGTACGAGGACCGGGAGGGCAAATTCGAGCTGGTAGCCAAGTTTATGGGCAATCTCTGGGCCGCCGAACTGGACCATTCGCCGCTGGACGTGGTGGCCTGGCACGGCAACTATGCTCCCTATAAGTATGACCTGCGACGTTTTAACACCATCGGCTCGATCAGCTTTGACCACCCGGACCCGTCCATCTTTACGGTGCTGACCTCACCCTCCACCACCCCCGGCACGGCCAATTGCGACTTTGTGATCTTCCCGCCGCGTATCCTGGCCATGCAGCACACCTTCCGCCCGCCGTGGTTTCACCGCAACGTGATGAGCGAGTTTATGGGGCTGATCCACGGCGTCTATGACGCCAAGGCCGAAGGCTTCCAGCCCGGTGGCGCCAGCCTGCACAACTGCATGATCGGCCATGGGCCCGACGCCGAGACCTTCGAAAGAGCCAGCAATGCCGATCTCTCCCAGCCGGACTACCTCAAGGACACCATGGCCTTTATGTTCGAGACGCGCTACGTCATCCGGCCGACCCGTTATGCGCTGGAGACATCGCAGTTGCAGACGGAATATTTTCAATGCTGGCAGGGTCTGCACAAGCACTTCAATCCCAACCAGCGGTAACACGACTCAAGTGAAACGATGAAACTCTATAGCTATTTTCGTTCCTCCGCTGCCTACCGGGTGCGCATTGCGCTAAACCTCAAGGGCATTGCCTACGAACAGGTGCCGGTCAATCTGCTTAAGGGCGAGGATCAGGGTGAAGATTACCGTAAGCTCAACCCGCAGGGGCTGGTGCCGGCATTGATAACCGCTGACGGCCAGGTGCTCATCCAGTCCCTGGCTATCTGCGAATACCTGGAGGAGCACTATCCAGACCCGCCGCTGCTCCCCGCCGCTGCGCCTGGACGGGCCCGGGTGCGGGCGCTGGCCGACCTGATCGCCTGCGATATCCATCCGCTCAACAACCTGCGAGTCCTTAAGTACCTCACCGGCACGTTGGGCGTGGACAAGGAACAAAAAATCGCCTGGTATCAGCACTGGGTAGTCGAGGGCTTTACTGCGCTAGAGGCACTGCTGGCAGATAGCCCCGATACGGGGCGTTTCTGTCACGGCGACCAGCCGACCCTGGCAGACGTCTGCCTGGTGCCCCAGGTGGCTAACGCCCAACGCCTTGCGTGCGAGCTGTCTCCCTATCCGACTATCCAGCGCATCAGTGCGGCTTGCGACGCACTGCCGGCCTTCGCTCAGGCCCATCCAAGCCAGCAGCCGGACACGGTCTAACGGACAGGCGGCGCAACGGTGCTGACCGAGACTGCCTAAAAATCCGCGCTCTTTGGGGTCCTTGGAAAGGGAATGACATCGCGCACATTGCTCATCCCGGTGACATAACTGATGGTGCGCTCGAAACCCAGCCCAAAGCCGGCATGGGGGACGGTGCCATAGCGGCGCAGATCCCGGTACCAGCCATAGAGTTCCTTATTGAGTCCCAGCTGCCCCATACGACCGTCCAAGACTTCGAGGCGGTCCTCGCGCTGACTGCCACCGATGATCTCGCCGATGCCTGGCGCCAGCACGTCCATCGCTGCCACGGTTTGCTCATCGTCATTGAGGCGCATATAAAAGCTCTTGATCTCCTTGGGGTAATTCATCACCACCAGGGGTCGTCCCACATAATCCTCAGCCAGATAGCGCTCGTGCTCGGATTGCAGGTCCAGGCCCCAGCGCACCGGGTACTCAAAGCGCCTGGGGGCACGCTCCAGCACCCGGATGGCCTCAGAGTAGTCCAGGCGCTCAAAGGGCGAATGGATCACGTTTTCCAGACGTTCGATACAGGTCTTATCGATACGCTGGGCAAAAAAGGCCATATCGTCGCCCCGTTCCTCCAGCACCGCCGTAAAGATCGCCTTGAGCAGGGCCTCGGCCAGATCGGCATCGGCGGCGAGATCGGCAAAGGCGATCTCCGGCTCTATCATCCAAAACTCCGCCAGGTGCCGGCTGGTATTGGAGTTCTCGGCGCGAAACGTGGGGCCGAAGGTATAGACCTTGGACAGGGCCAAGCAATAGGCCTCCAGGTTGAGCTGGCCCGATACAGTGAGAAAGGTCTCGCGACCGAAAAAGTCTTCATTAAAATCCACCGCCCCACTTTCGGTGCGCGGCAGATTGGTAAGGTCCAGGGTGCTGACCCGAAACAACTCCCCTGCCCCTTCACAGTCGCTGGCCGTGATGATCGGCGTATGAATCCAGAAAAAGCCCTGTTCATGGAAGAAGCGATGGATGGCCTGGGCCAGACAGTGGCGCACCCGGGTGACTGCCCCGATGCTGTTGGTGCGCATCCTCAGGTGGGCCACGGTGCGCAGGTGTTCAAAGGTATGGCGTTTGGGAGACACGGGATAGGTCTCGGGGTCGTCTACCCAACCCACTACCTTGATGGTATCGGCCTTAAGCTCCACGGTCTGCCCTTTACCCTGGGATGCCACCAGTTCGCCGCTGGCGACTACGGCGCAGCCGGCGGTCAGATGCAAGACCTCATCGGCGTAATTGGCCAAGGTATTAGGGGCCACCACCTGGAGGGCATCAAAGCAGGAGCCGTCGTGAACGGCAATAAAGGACAGGCCGATCTTGGAATCGCGACGGGTACGCACCCAACCCTGTACGGTCACGGTGCGGCCGATACCAACCTGGCCATCGAGGATAGTGGCAATGGCATGGATAGACATAAGGTAGCAATCTCCTAAAATCCGGTGAAGAACGGTATTGCCTTGGGCGCAAATGGTGGCATAGTTCCCCTATAACCGCCAAACAGCCCGTAAGGGGCTTAAGGCATTCCAGAGGAGTTCATCATGCAAATCATCGGTTGCCAACTGAATATTACCTGGGAAGACAAACCGGCCAATCACCGTAAGGTCTATCAACTGCTGGAACAGGCCGCACCCGCTCCCGAGGCTCTGGTGGTGCTACCCGAGATGTTCTCCACCGGCTTTAATATGAAGGTTGGTCGGGTCGCAGAGGGCGAGGAACGCTTGAGTGAGCGCTTTCTGGCGCGCCTGGCGGCGGGCTTCGGCGTCTATGTCCAGGGCGGGGTGGTCAATCGCGCCGCCGACGGTCGGGGTCTTAATCAGGCCGTTACCTTCGCCCCCGATGGCAAGGAAATCGCTCGCTATACCAAGCTCCATCCCTTCTCCTTTGCCAAGGAAGATCGCTACTACGCCCGCGGTGAGTCACTGACCACCTTTCCCTGGCAGGGAATGACGGTGGCCGCAACGATCTGCTATGACTTGCGTTTTCCGGAGCTTTATCGCATTGGGTCGCGCCGGGGGGCGATGCTTTATACGGTGATCGCCAATTGGCCGGCCCCCCGGGAGAGTCACTGGTTGACCCTGTTACAGGCCCGGGCCATCGAGAATCAGGCCTATGTAATAGGGATAAACCGCTGTGGCGACGATCCCTGGCTGCATTATTCCGGACACAGCTTGATCGTAGGCCCGCGTGGCGAGGTCCTCGCCGATGCCGGCAATGACGAAGGCACGATCAGCGCCACGATCGACCTGAAAGCGCTGATCGCCTATCGTCAGGAATTCCCGGCGCTGGCCGACATCAACCCGGAACTCCTGGCCTCTTGAGCAGTCAAGCGACTGCTCAGGGAGGCTACTCTTCCTTTTTCTCCTTTTTCTTACTGCTGCGCCGGGCCGTGGTCGAGGGCTTGGCCGCCGAGGCCCCCGCCTTGGCCGGTCCTTCAGAGGCCTTCGCGGCAGTGGACTTGGCCGGCTTTGCAGGCGACGAAGCCTGGGCCTTTGGCTCCGGCGCGGGTGGTGCAGAACCGGCCTTCGAGGTTGATTCCTCGCGGGGAGCCTTAGCTGTCAGCGGCAAGCCAGGCGTCGGCTGCAATGATCTCTGGCGGGCGACATTACCACCGGTCTTTAGCATCTCGAACCAGTCATCCCAAAGCTGGGTCTGCGTGTCAATCCAACGCTGCATCACCTCCTCTACCTGATGAGTCCACTCAGCCATATTTTCCGGCGTGGCCTGTTCGTTGGCTACTCGGTCGGCCCATTGCTTTATCCACGCTGCCTGTACTGCCAGGGACTGCTTTACCGCCGATTCCCAGGCAGTCAGATTCTTCTGATAGGTCTCCTGCCACAGGTCCATACCCTCAGGAGGCCGAAAGGCCGGCAGCGCCGTGGACAGGCTGTCCCAAAGACGCTTTTGCGCCTCGGTCCAGGACTTTAAGATATTCTCATCGATCCAGTCTTTCATTATCACTACCCTCCATCAGAGACCAAGAGACAGACCA
>Ga0299913_10003687_pt1 | contig 12624 bp, 10 predicted proteins | sample RVTome_9_FD_201360 | JGI IMG/M metagenome (GOLD analysis project Ga0299913, IMG submission 201360) | Soil microbial communities from uranium-contaminated site in the Upper Colorado River Basin, Wyoming, United States - RVT155D38 (version 2) ... | reverse complement strand
GGCCCGCCGGGCGAACTCGCGGGCGGTCTCCCCCGCCCCCGGCACCAGGCCCCGGCGCGCCAGCACGCGGAGCGCCCGCCCGTAGAAGCCGGGCATCGCGGCGCGCGGCGCACCGGTTCGCCGGCGCCGCCAGCCGGCCGCCGCGATGACGGCGGTGACCACGAGCGCCGCCCCGGCCAGGGCCGCGCGCGGCGCCGCCGGCCACTCGGCCGGGCGCAGCGCGGCGGCGCTCCACGACCACGCCGCCCGCCGGACCGATTCCACCGCCGCCGCCTGATCGTGGAAGCTGTAGGTGACGACATACCGGTACCACGACATCCGCAGCGCGTCGAACCACAGGGCGGCCGGCGCGCCGGCCGCCGGCGCCGCCGCGGCGCCGCGCGGCGAGGGATCCAGCGTGACCCAGCCGGCCCCGTCCACGAACACCTCGACCCACGAGTGGGCGTCGCGCAGCCGGACCATGAAGTAGCGGCCGTAGGGATTCCACTCGCCCCGCTGGAAGCCGTTGACGACCCGGGCCGGGATCCCGAGGGTGCGCGCCATGACCGCCAGCGCGGCGGCGAAGTACTCGCAGTTGCCGGCGCGCCGCTCGAACAGGAAGTCCTCGAGCGGATCGGAGGCGGTCGCCTCCAGCACCCGCGTGTAGGTCAGCTCGCGGCTCAGCCACGCGGTGAGACGGCGGGCGGCGTCGTAAGGGTCCCGGCTGCCCGCCGTCACCTCGCGGGCCAGCCGGGCGATGCGGGGCGACAGCGCGGGCAGCTGCGTGTAGCGCGCGAGCCAGCGGGGGTCGGGGGGCCGGCGGGCGTCGGCGGCGCGCCGCCGCCGGGGATCGCCGACCTCCGGCTCGGATTCCACGGTGTACTGCAGCCGCGCGGAGGCCGCCGGTACCGCGACGTTGCCGAGGTCGTCGACCGTGACGGTGTCGGACCGGCCCTGCAGCCACAGCATGCGCGGCGCGCCGAAGATCATGTCCGAGCCGAGCGGCTCCAGGTGGATCTCCTGAGCGAGGAGCGGGCCCCCGGACGGCCGATGAATCGGAAACGGCTCCGGCCGCTCCCGGTACAGGACGATCCGGCGCGTCGCGCGGCTCACCCTCCACTCGCGCCCGTCGAAGTGGTCGAACGCGATGCCGCGCCAGCGCAGCGACGGCAGCGCCTCCGGCGCGACCCGGCCGCCGGCGAGCTGAGCCAGGTGCACCCGCATCACGACGGCGGCGTCGAGCTCGATCTCGCCGAACGCGCCGAGCTGCACGCGCTCGGTGAAGCCGGACACCATGCGGGCGCCACCCGGCTGCACCGGCAGCGCGGCCTGGCCGATCCGCGGGATGACGACGAAGAGCAGCCCGGTGACCCCGATGGTCGCCGCCGAGGCGGCCAGCGACAGGCCGAACAGATCGCGCCCGAATCCGAGCGCCGGCGGCCGCCCCATCGGCGACGGCGTCGCGTCATCGGCCTCGTTGGACACGTGGCGCAGCATCAAGAGCCAGGTGCCCACCACCAGGAAGCTCACGAACAGGGCCAGGAACACCACGCTGGTCGTGACCGGCGAGGCCGCCACCAGCATGAAGAAGGTCAGGAAGGCCACGTCGCGGGCGTCCCGGCGGGTGCGGCGGGTGTAGAGCTTGACCAGCAGCAGGAAGACCAGCAGGTGGGTGAACACGTCCAGCATGGCCCGGGCGAAGAGGACGATCTCCACGACGAGCCCCACGGCGCCCAGGATGACGATCGCCGGGCCCAGCCGGGGCACCCGCTCGATCCGCTGCCGGAGCGCCTCCTGCCACCACGACCCCGCCACCAGCACGCCCAGCAGGAGCAGCCCCGCCCCGCCGACCAGGCCGCCGAGGAAGAGGGCGGCGACGCCGTTGGCGACCAGCAGGTAGACGGCGACGCCGAGCGCGCGGGCGGAGGGCTCCGTCATCCGAGGACGACCTCGAGCTCGCCGGCGCCGCCCGGGTGTCGCCGCGGCGCCGGGGCGGCGGATCGCGGATCGTACAGCGCCAGCGCGGTCAGCAGCCGCTGCTGGTGGGCCCGGCCGCGGCCGGCCGGCACCTCGACGCCGGGCCCGACCAGCCCGAGCGCGGCCCCGCTCCCCAGCAGGTGCACGGCCAGCGAGGCCGCCTCCGACAGCGCCGCCTCCAGCCGCCCGGCATCGCGGGTGCCGTCGCCGACGAGCACGATGCGGGTCGCCGCCGCGGTCTCCGCCTCCAGCTCGCGCACGATCAGCGTGCCGGCCCGGGCGGTGCTGCGCCAGTGGATCAGCCGCCGATCGTCGCCGGGCCGATACTCGCGCAGGTTGTAGAGATCGTGCCCGCGGCCGCGACGATGCAGCGCGCGGCCGCTGCTGGCCGTGGGTCGCCGGCGCCCGGCGTCGCCGACCGGGCGGACGGCCGGGAAGACGATCGCCTCCTCCTCGAGCATCGTCCGGCTGGTCTTGACGAACAGCCCGAACGGGAACCGCGTCGTCACCCGCACGCCGGGCAGCCGCGTGCGCCCGCGGGCGGTGAACGCGCACTCCCAGGTCAGCAGGATCTGCTCGCCGGCGGCGAGACGGTCCACGTAGAGGCGCCGGTCGCCGGTGCGCAGCGTGACCGAGTACGAGGGCAGCCAGCGCTTGCCGTTGGTGACGCGCACGCCCAGCAGCGCCGGGCGGCCGGCGTAGATCTCCTCGGGCACGACGGCGCGCAGCCGCAGGCGCCGCATCGACTGCTCGGAGAGCATCCCGGAGACGACGATCAGCGCCAGCAGCAGGGAGGCGAGCAGGTAGAGCAGGTTGTTGCCCGTGTTCATCGCCGCGAAGCCGAGGGCGAGGGCCGCCCCCAGGCACCACCACCCGTCGCGGGTGGGGCGGATGGTCCGGCGGGGCCGGAGGCGAGCGGCAATCGCGCGCAGGCTCACCGGGGAACCGGCGTGGCCTCGGCGATCGCGCCGATGATGGCGTCGCCGTCGACGTCGCCGCCGGGCGCGGCCCGGAGCAGCACCCGGTGGGCGAGGGCCGGTACTGCGAGCGCCTTGAGATCGTCGGGCACCAGGAAGTCGCGTTCGTCGGCCAGGGCGCGCGCCCGCGCGGCCCGGAGCAGGGCCAGCGAGCCGCGCGGGCTGACGCCCAGGCGCAGCAGCGGAGCGGTGCGGGTGGCCGCCACCAGGGCCATGAGGTAGTCGAGCACGGCCTCGTCGATGCGCACCCGCTCCACCTGCTCCTGCAGCTCGAGAACGTCGGCGGCGGTGAGCACGGGGCCGAGCGACTCGGCCGCCGTGACGCCGCCGCGCAGGATCGCCTTCTCGTCGGCCGCCTGCGGATAGCCGATCCGGATGCGCAGCAGGAACCGGTCGAGCTGGGACTCCGGCAGCGCGTGCGTGCCCTCGTACTCGAGGGGGTTCTGCGTGGCCAGCACCATGAACGGCCGGGGCAACGGAAACGTCGAGTGGTCGAGCGAGACCTGGGCCTCGTTCATCGCCTCCAGCAGGCTGGACTGCGTCTTGGGGGTGGTGCGGTTGATCTCGTCGGCGAGCACGATGTTGGTGAAGAGCGGGCCCGGCTTGAACACGAACTCGCCGCGGTCGGGCTGGTAGACGGTCACGCCGAGGATATCGGACGGCAGCATGTCGGAGGTGAACTGGATGCGCTGGAAGCCACCACCGATCGAGCGCGCCAGCGCCGCGGCCAGCGTGGTCTTGCCCACCCCCGGCACGTCCTCGATCAACAAGTGTCCCCGGGCGAGGAGCCCGATGACGGCCAGCCGGATGACCTCCGGCTTGCCGACGAGGACCTGGGCGATGTTGCTCTCGAGGCGACGAATCAGGTCGGAGGTGCGCGCCATCTATCGATCATACTGTACCGGACACGACGTCCTGCGGCCGGATCGGCAACGCCGTAACGTGCCGTCCGAGCGGGCGGATCGCATCGGCCACGGCGCTGGCCACCGCCGCCGGCGCCCCGATGGTACCGCCCTCGCCCATGCCCTTCACGCCGCCCGGCATGCGCGGCGCGGGCGTCTGCAGGTGCCCGATCTCGAAGGCGGGCACGTCGTCGGCCCGTGGCAGCGCATAGTCCATCAGCGTGGCCGTGAGCAGCTGGCCGTCGGCGTCGTAGACGATCGACTCCAGCAGGGCCTCGCCGAGGCCCTGGGCCACCGCGCCGTGGATCTGGCCTTCCACGATCGTGGGATTCACGACCGGCCCGCAGTCCTCCACGACGACGTAGCGGCCGACCCGCGCGCGGCCGGTGTCGCGGTCGACCTCCACGACGGCCACGTGCACGGCGCCGGAGAAGGTCGGCCCCGGCGGGTCGAAGTAGACGGTGGCGGTCAGGCCCGGCTCGAGGCCCGCCGGCAGGCCGCCCCGGGGCGGCGAGTACGCCAGCCCCGCCAGCTCCGCGAGGCCGAGCGAGCGGTCGACGACGCCGCGGACATGGGCGCGCCCGGCCTCGATCACGATGTCGGCCGCCGCCGCCTCCAGCCGGTGCGCGGCCAGGGCCGCCAGCCGGGCGCGGACGCGGTCGGCGGCGACGGCCACGCCGCCGCCGATCGACACTGCCCCGCGGCTGCCGAACGTCCCGCTGCCGAGCGGCCCCACCGCCGTGTCGGTCGGCAGGACGCGCACCTGCTCGAGCGCGACGCCGAGGCGGTCGGCCACGACCTGGGCGATCGTCGTCGCGTGCCCCTGCCCCTGGGCCGGAAAGCTGGTGGCGCAGCGGACGCTGCCGTCGGGGTCCATCGTGACCGTCGCCGCCTCCACTCCCGACACGTCCTGCATCCCGCGGCGGCGGAACACGTCGGAGCCCATGCCGGTGTACTCCGTGTAGCAGGCCACGCCGATGCCGACCAGGCGGCCGGCGGCCCGGGCAGCCCCCTGCTCGCGCCGTAGCGCCTCGTAGCCGGCCAGGCGCAGCGCCTGCTCGAGCGCGGCGGGGAAATCGCCGCTGTCGTACGTCATGCCGCTGGCCGAGGTGAACGGGTAGGCGTCGGGCGGGATGAGGTTGCGCCGGCGGATCTCCACCGGGTCGACGCCGAGCCGCTCGGCCAGCCGATCGAGCAGGCGCTCCATCGCGAAGGCGCCCATCGTCATGCCGACGCCCCGGTAGGCGCCGAGCGGCGGCTTGTGCGTCTGCACCGCCACGACCTCGTAGGCGTAGGCCTCGGCGCGGTAGGGGCCCGGCAGGATCGCGGCGCTGCCGAGGGGCTCCAGCGCCGCGGTGAGCGGGTGGATGTGGTACGCACCGTTGTCGGCGACGATGCGGGCGCGCAGCCCCCGCACGACCCCGGCGGCGTCGGCCGCCAGCTCCACGTCCATGCGCTGCTGGCGGGCCTGGCTGCTCGCCGCGAGGTTCTCGCGCCGGTCCTCGACCCACTTCACCGGGCGGCCCAGCCGGCGCGCGAGCGCCGCCACCGCGAGATCCTCGGGGAAGACGTGCACCTTCAGCCCGAAACCGCCGCCCACGTCCGGCACGACCACCCGGACCCGCGTCGCCGGCAGGCCGAGCGCCGCGGCCAGCGTGGCGCGCAGCAGCGAGGGCACCTGGGTCGAGGCCCACACCGTCAGCGCCTCGCCGTCCCAGTCGGCGACGAGGCCGCGCGGCTCGAGCGGCACCGCCGCGCACCGGCCGTGCTCGAACCGCTCGGTCAGCACGATCGACGCGCCGGCGAAGACCCCGTCGACATCGCCGCGGCCGTGAGCGCGGCGGAAGAGCACGCGGCCGGCGTCCAGGGCCGCGTCCACCGTCGTCACCGCCGGGCGTGGATCGTACTCGACCCGCACCAGCTCGCGGGCGTCGGCCGCGACGTACGCCGTGTCGGCCGCGACGGCGGCGACGGCGTGGCCGACGAAGTCGACCTCGGCGTCCGCCAGCGGCGGGCACGCGGTCGGCGTGAAGCCCTCGCCCAGCATCCGCGGCACCAGCGGCACCACGTCGGCCAGGTCGGCGGCCGTCACGACGGCCGCCACCCCGGGCAGCGCGCGCGCGGCGCCGGCGTCGACCGCGACGAGGCGCGCGTGGGCGTGGGGACTGCGCACGAAGGCGACGGCCAGCATCCGCGGCAGCGCGAGGTCGTCGAGATAGCGGCCGCCGCCCCGCAGCAGCCGCGGATCCTCGAGCCGCCGGATCCGCTCTCCGGTGTAGCGACTCGTGGCGGGCGGCGTCAGCGTCCGACCGTGACGCGCGGCAGCACCTCGCCGGCGATGAGCTCGAGCTGCTCGGGGCCCCAGGTGAGCGGATTGAGGACGATGGTATCGACCCCGCCGTCGAGCGCGGCGATGCGGGCGCTGATGCGGTCGGCGACCTCCTCGGCGGTCCCGAGCAGGTAGTACGTCCGCCAGTAGTCCAGGTCCATGCCGGAGTAGACCTTGAAGTACGGGGCCGCCGACTCCGGGCGCTCGCCCGGCTTGAGGACCCAGACGAAGTTGGAGTACACGCGGCCGATGCGGCCGGGATCCCGCCCGTACTCGCGGGCGAAGGCCTGCACCTTGGCCCAGTCCGCCTTGACCATCTCGGGCGTCGCCGACGAGTGGGGCACCCAGGTATCGGCGTAGCGCGCCACGCGTCTCAGCACCGGGTCGATGGTCGGCACGGTCTGGCCGTAGACCTTCTCGGAGGGCTGCGTTCCGCCGCCGATCCAGATCGGCGGGTGCGGCGTCTGGGCGGGCTTGGGGTCGATGGTCACGTGGCGAAACCGGTAGTAGCGACCCTCGTAGGTCACGTCGTCGCCGGCCCACAGCGCCTGGAGCACCTCGATCGCCTCGCTGGTGCGGGCGCCGCGCTCACGGTACGGCACGCCCATCAGCCCGAATTCCTCCTCGTGCCATCCCACGCCGATGCCGAGGATGGAGCGGCCGCCCGACAGCAGGTCGAGCGTCGCCCACTCCTTGGCGAAGTACACCGGGTTGCGCAGCGGCAGGACGAGCACCATGGTGCCGAGGCGGATCGTGCGCGTCACCCCGGCCAGCGCGGCCAGCGTGGTCATCGCCTCCAGCCACGTGCACGCGTAGGCCGGCGGCGTCAGCAGCAGGTGGTCGATGGTCACCGCGGAGTCGAAGCCGAGGTCCTCGGCGCGGCGCAGGTAGCGGCCCATCTCGTCCAGCGTCGCCGTCCGGGCCCCCAGGGCGAAGCTGGGGATGCGGAGTCCGTAGTGCATGTCACACCTCCCCGGGAACGTCGATGTCCGAGGACTGCACGCGCCGCACGCCGGCCTCCGTCATGTCCCGCCAGGCCCGGGCCAGCGAGCCACCGGTGTCGATGGCGCGGGTGGCGTCCTCGAGAACGGCCGCCGCGAACCCGGCCTTGCGTGCATCCAGGGCCGACCACGCCACGCAGAAGTCGGTGGCCAGTCCCACCAGGAAGACCTGCTGCAGCCCGCGCTCCCGCAGGTACCCGGCCAGCCCGGTCGGGGTCTGGCGGTCGGCCTCGTAGAACGCGGAGTAGGAGTCGACGTGGCGGCGGTGGCCCTTGCGAATGATGAGCTGGGCGTGAGGGATCCGCAGCGCCGGATGCAGGTCGGCGTCGGCCGTGCCCTGCACGCAGTGATCCGGCCACAGCACCTGGGGGCCGTAGGGCAGCGCGACCGTCTCGAACGGCGCCTTGCCCGGATGGCTGGACGCGAACGAGGCGTGGCCCGGGGTGTGCCAGTCCTGGGTGAGCACCACGTGCTCGAAGGCCCGGGCCAGCCGGTTGATCAGAGGAACGACCTCATCGCCGCCGGCGACCGGCAGCGTGCCGCCGGGCATGAAGCCGTTCTGCACGTCCACCACGAGCAGGACGTCCCGGGGGCCCGGCCTGATCGCGCCCGGCGCGTTCATCGCAGCCCGTCGTCCTTGCGGGCCTCGTCCCTGGTCAGCCCGCCGATGCGGGCATGCGGGCGGCCGCCGTCGGTGACCACGATGACGAGCACGATCTCGTCGCCGCGCGGAGCGTCCGCCACCCGTACCTCCATCGCGTCGTAGTGCGTGCGCACGAACGCCGCGTCCTTGAAGTGCAGCGGCACGTCGATCGCGGTGCCGGGGCCCCCGAGCTTCTTGGCCGAGGGGATGATCGCCTTGCCCCCACCGACGGCCGCCCGCAGCGGGGCGCCGAGCCTGGGGTGCAGCAGCGCCGCGGCGTGCTCGTACTCGCCGCGCTCGCCGACGATGGCGGCCTTGCCGTACGATTCGGCCGGCCCGCCCAGCGCCTCCATGGCCCGTGTCGCCAGCAGCGCCCCCAGCTCCTCACCCGCGTCGATCAGGAGCGCGAGGTCGTCGGCGAAGCGGCCGGCGAAGGGGTTGTCGAGCACGGCCACCGCCGCCGCCTTGCGCAGGGGCCGGGTGGCGTCGCGGCCGCCGTCGCTCAGCACCTCCTCCACGATCGTGACCAGCTTGCGGATCCTCGTCATGCCTCGTCCCCCATCCGCGAGAAGATCAGTCCGTCGAGCAGCTTGGGATAGAAGTGCGTCGATTTCTGGGGCAGCAGCTCGCCGCCTCGCACGACCGCCTGCAGCTCGTCCGGCGTGGTGGGCGCGATCAGGAAGGCCGCCTGGCAGCGGCCCTCGCGCGCTGCCCGCACCGCGTCGTCCTGCTCGGCCGTGTAGTCCACGTGGCGGCCGGCCACGAGCGCCGCCTCGTCGATGCCCAGGAGCGGCCGGAGCAGCCCCTCGTGCAGGATCGACACCGCCAGCCCCCGCCAGGCCGCCGACGTGCCGGCCGGCCAGGCGATCCCCGCGGCGGCCTCCGCACGCAGCGCGAACACCGCCGCCTCGGCGCCCGCCACCACGCCGATCCGGGCCGGGGCCGGCCGGAACGCGCCGGGATCGGCCAGCGGGGCGACGTCGAACCAGCGCCGGGCCCCCTCGCGCAGGCGCGCCAGCGAGAAGCCGGCGACGCCGTGCACGAGGCGGTGGTTGGCCAGAATCGTGAGCCCGGGCGCCTCCAGCGTGAAGAACGCCATGAGCTTGTCCCCGCGCCCGGGATGGCGGCGCGCGTACTCCACCGCCGTTTCGTAGCGATGGTGGCCGTCGGCGATGATCACAGAGGCCGGGGCCATCAGTGCCTGCACCGCCGCGATGGCGGCGGGATCGGTGATGCGCCACAGCCGGTGGATCTCGCCGCGCAGGTCGCGCGCCTCGGCGATCGGCGGGCCGACGCCGGCGGTGGCCGCGCGCAGCCGGCCGTCCGGATCGGCGGTGAGCATGAACAGCAGGCCAAGGTCGGCGGCGGTCGTCTCCAGCAGTCGCAGCCGGTCCTGCTTGGGCCCGGCGTGCGTGCGCTCGTGCGGCAGCACGACGCCGTGCGCGTAGTCGCTGACCTCACCGAGCGCCACGAACCCGGTGCGGGTCACCTCCTGCCCCCCGGCGTGGTAGGTCTGGGCGTAGGGATAGATCGCCGGCGTCTCGTCGCGGGCCCACACGCCGTCGCGCAGCCAGGCGTGCAGCGTCTCGCTCGCGCGCGCGTACTTGTCCGCGGTCTCGCCGGGCCCGGGACGGTCGGCGGGATAGGAGACGCGCACGATGTTGGCCGGGCTCATGGCGTACAGGCGCTCCTGCATGGCCGCCGTGATCTGGTCGTAGGGCGGGGCCACCACCTTCGTGACATCGCGCTCCCGCCCGATGCCGTAGCGATAGCCCCGCAGCGGCCGGATGATCACGCCGCTCAGTGCCCGGCGCCGGCCGGCGCGGCGCCCTTGAGCACGTGGGCCGCACGGGCGGCCGGTGGGGTGTTGCGGCTGCGGCCGATGGTGATCCGGCCGTCGATGAGGACCATCGAGATGCCGGGCAGGTCGCCGGCGGCCAGGGCGCCGAGCGCGTCGCCGGCGACCGAGCCGATCGGCGCGTCGCAGACGACGAGGTCGGCCTCGCGCCCCTCGGCGAGGAGGCCGCGGCCCAGCCGGTACACGCGCGCCGTGTTGCCGGTGGCGCACGCCAGGGCCTCGGCCGGCGGCAGGCCGCCGACCCCGGCCAGCAGGCTCACCGTGCGCAGGACCCCGAGCGGGATGACGCCGGTGCCGGACGGTGCGTCGTTGCCCACGATGATCCGGTCGGTGGCGCGCGCCTCGATCGCCGTGCCCAGGGTGTGCAGGGCGGTGCGCACGTTGCCGCACTGCACGATCTCCAGCGCCATCTCGGTCGCGACCAGCCGTTCGATGTCGCCCGGCGACATCGAGGTGGTCCCGCCGTTGATGTGGCCAACCACGTCGGGCCGCGCCTCCAGGACGACGTCGGCGTCGATGGGGCTGGATCCCGCGATGGAGGGGCCGCCGGTGTGGATGGTGACCGTCATGCCGTGCTGCCGGGCCCAGCGCACCATCGGGGCGGCGTCGTGGCCGGTCCTCACCGAGCCCAGGCCGATCTCGCCGACCAGCTTGACGCCGGCCGCCGCCATCTCGGCGAAGTCCGGCTCGGCCAGCCCCAGCTCCAGGATCGGCGCGCCGGCCTCGACCTTCACCCCGCCCGGACGGAAGCTCGCATACGCCCTGGCGGCGACGATCGCGAGCGCCTTGAGCCCCACCAGGTCGCGGGGCCGACCCGGCAGGTGGACCTCGCCCGCCGAGATGGCGGTGGTCACGCCGCCGTGCAGGCCCGATTCGAGGAAATCCACGGTGCGTTGCCGGGGTGTGAAGTCGCCGAACACGGGATGCACGTGCGAGTCGATCAGGCCCGGCACGACGGTCGTCCCGCCGGCGTCGATCACCGTGTCGGCGTCCTCGTCGAGGCCGCGGCCGATCGCGACGATGATCCCGTCGCGCAGGACGAGCGAGTCGGCGTCGAGCACGGGCCGCCGGATGTCGCCGCTCACGAGCACGCCGATGTTCCGCACGAGCGTCTTCATGGCGGGAGCAAAGTGTGGCCCAGCGCGCGGCGGAGCGCAACCGGCGGCGGGAGCCTCGGGGCTGCGGGGGCCGCCCCCCGGGCCCCGGGTCAGACGGCCGCGCGTTCCAGCCGGGCCTGGACGTCGTCGATGTGCGCCGCCATCGCCGCGCGGGCCTCTTCCGGCTTGCCGGCCACGATCGCGTCGAAGATGCGGCGGTGGGCCGTCTCGACCTGGATGCCGTCGGCGTCGCCGAGCGCCGGGCTCGGCACCAGCGTCTCGGCCTCGAGCTCGATCAGCGCGTGCGTGATGACGGCGTGCACCGGGTTGCGGGCCGTCTCGGCCAGCACGCGGTGGAACTCGACGTAGGAGGGACGCGCCGCCAGGCCCGGGGCCGCGTGCTCCCAGCGCTGCTCGAGCGCCGCGCCCAGGTTCTTGAGGTCGACGTCGGTGGCCCGCTGGGCCGCGAGCGCCGCCACCTCGGGTTCGATGAGCCGGCGCGCCTCGATGAGCTGCGACCAGGATACCCGGCCGAGCCGGAACAGCGTCTCGAAGTCACGCACGAGCGGCCGGTCGTCCACCTCGCGCACGAAATAGCCGCCGGTGGAGCCCTGGCGTACGTCGACGAGGCCGCGCAGCTCGAGCGTGCGCAGCGCCTCGCGGACAGCGACGCGGCTGGCCTTGAGATCGCGCGCGAGCTGTCGCTCGGGCGGTAGCTTCTGGCCCTGGCGCAGGCGGCCCTCGTAGATGGCGCGCTCGATGTGACCCACGATCTGCTCGTAGACACGCGGCGCTCTTGCTGTGGCTGGCATGGTGCGCGTCACTGTCGTCTCAAACGAGTCCGAAGTCAAGCGGCCGCCCCGTGGCACGATCGGCGCGGTGCGCCGATGCCGTCACGCGCGCACGCCGGGCCGGCGAGCACGACCGTCCATGGGTTCGCCAGCGGCGGCCGCTCGCGCCGCCCGCCGGGATGAGCGCGACCGTCAGGGGGTTGACTTCCAGTGTCGGCTCCGTGCCACCCGGTGACGTCCGGGGGCCGACGGGCGCCCGTAACTACGCCTGCTTCCACCGCTGGCTTGTCCGTTGCACCGCGCGCGTCCACTGAACATTTCAGGACGGGGTGGATCTCTGACAGGAGGCGGAACATGCGCGGAGTCACGAGGCTGTTAGTGGTGCCGGCGGTGCTCCTGCTGGCCAGCGGGTGCGCGACCAAGAACTTCGTTCGCGAGCTCGTGGGCAAGAGCGAGGCGGAGTTCGATCAGCGCGTCGGCCAGGTCGGCGAGCGGGTCGTCGCCGTGGAGGGCCGCCTGGGCGAGGAGTCCGAGCGAGTCACCCGGGTCGAGGGTCAGCTCGGCGAGACCAACCAGCGGCTGGGCGGCGTCGAGACGAAGGTGGGCGAGGTTGGCGAGCAGGCCAGGCAGGCCCAGACCAAGGCCGACTCGGCGTTCAACCGGGCCGACGAGGTCGACAACCGGCTCTCGCGCCTGTGGACCAACCGCCACAAGCGGCAGCTCGTCGAGACGGTGCACGTGCAGTTCGGCTTCGACAGGGCCGATCTCTCGGATGGCGCTCAGACCGCGCTCCTGGCGATCCTCAAGGAGCTGAAGGCCAACCCCGCCCTCACCGTGGAGCTCGAGGGCTACACCGACCCGACCGGGCCGCACGACTACAACGTCACGCTCAGCCAGCGGCGGGTCGAAGCGGTACGCCGTTACCTCATCGAGCAGGGCGCCGAGATGCCGAGGGTCCACTCGGTCGGCCTCGGCCCGCTCAACGCCGCGACGGGCGAGGAGCTCGCCAAGCAGCGCCGGGTGACCGTCAAGCTGATGATCGCCGCCGAGTAAGCTTTCCATCGCCATCG
>Ga0299913_10003686_pt1 | contig 12624 bp, 14 predicted proteins | sample RVTome_9_FD_201360 | JGI IMG/M metagenome (GOLD analysis project Ga0299913, IMG submission 201360) | Soil microbial communities from uranium-contaminated site in the Upper Colorado River Basin, Wyoming, United States - RVT155D38 (version 2) ... | reverse complement strand
GGGCCGGTTCGGCGTCACATCGAGGACGACCGCGCCAAGATCGATGATGATCTTCGCGGCTACCGCCGCGCCGGCCAGGAGGAGCACGGTCGCCGCGGCGATGAGCATGATCCGCTTGGAGCGGGATAGCGGGAGTCGGGCCAGGCCGGGGTGCCCTTGCGTCGAGACACGCGTCATCACTGCAGGTGCCAGGTCCGGCGTGGAAGTCCATTCGATGTCCAGCGTGGACAGCGCCGTACCGAGGTCGTCGTCGCTCATCGAACGGAGGCCTTCGCTCATACAGGCTCCTCCAGCACCGCGCGCAGGCGCACCATCGCCCTCGAGAGTCGCGACTTGGCCGTGCCGAGCCGCACGTCGAGGACCTCCGCCGTCTCGCTCTCGGAAAGCCCGAGAAGGAACCGGTACCCGATGACCTCCCGGTCCGGAGGCGACAGTCGGTTGAGCGCGGCGACCAGCACCTCTCGATCCTCCTGCGCGAGGGCCGCGGTCTCCGGGGACGGGGCCGCGTCCCTGTCGGAGACCGCGGCGGTGCGCAGGGCGAGACCCTGTCGACGCCGCATCGATCGCGCTCGGTTCCGGGCCTCGTTCGCGACGATCTTGAGCAACCACGGTCGGAACGGGGCGTCGAGTCGGAACCGTGGAAGCGCGTAGTAGGCCTTCACGAATGCCTCCTGAGCCGAGTCCTCCGCTTCGGCGCGATCGCGCGTGACGAGCCAGGCGACACGGAAGGCGATCTGCCCGTACCGCTTCACCAATCCCTCGAACGCAGCGTCGTCGCCCTCGCGGGCCCGCCGTGCGAGTTCGGCTTCCTCCAGTGGTCGGCCCTCCACGGGAGCCTTTCCCTTCACGGCTGTCTACACCGCTCCACTCATGGCGGTTCCCACGTCATCCATCGCCGAAGTCACCGCGTCCGGCGGCGACGCGAGCGGGAGAGAACGGGTCCCGTCTGGGATCTAGCCTGTTGACGGCTTCCCGTCGCCCTTCGCCTGGTCGGCGACCGCGACGATCCCGGCGGCGAGGCCCGCGAGCTCCATCGGCACCACGATCTTGGAGGACGAAGAGCCGCCGATCTGCTTGAGCGCGTCCAGATACTGCAACGTCATCGTCTTCTGATCCGCCGTGGACGCTTGCCGGTTGATGGTCTCCAGAGCCAGAGCGAAACCCTCGGCCCTCAGGATCGCAGCCTGCCGCTCGCCCTCGGCCGTCAGGATCGCGGACGCCTTGCTTCCCTCGGCGTTCAGGATCGCGGACGCCTTGTTGCCCTCAGCGACGGTGATCGCGGCGGACTTCGTGCCGTCCGCCTCCAGGACGATGGCGCGGCGGGAGCGCTCGGCCGACATCTGGCGGGTCATCGCCTCTTGCACGCCCGGCGGTGGGATGATCTCGCGGATCTCCACGTTCGTGACCTTCACGCCCCAGCGTTCGGTCACCTCGTCGAGCTTCTGCCGCAGGATCTGGTTGATCTCGTCGCGCCTGGCCAGCACGTCGTCGAGAGGGATGTCGCCGATCACGGCGCGGAGCGTGGTGGACGCGAGCGCTTGGGCGGCGCCCGCGAAGTTCCCGACCTGCACGACGCTATCCGCGGGGTTGACGACCTTGTAGAACGTGATGAAGTCGACCGCGATCGGCGCGTTGTCCTTCGTGATCGAGTCCTGCCTCGGGATCTCCAGGAAGAACTCGCGGAGGTCCACCTTGACCCCTTTGTCCACGATCGGGATCAGCAGGATGAGTCCCGGCCCCTTCACCGCCAGCAGGCGGCCCAGGCGGAACACCACGAGACGTTGGTACTCGGGCACGATGCGGATCGCGTTCGCCAGGAACAGGATGACCAGCACGATGACGACGGCGAGCCCGATGAAAGCCGGGTCGGTGAATTCCATCAGGTGTTCCCTCCTCGGGCCGGCAGGGCGCCGCCGGTGGGCGCGTGCTCGGGTTCGAGGGGCTCGACGGTGAGCACGAGCCCGTCGAGTCTGGTCACGCGGATCTTGGAGCCCTCAGGGATGGGGCCGCTCGCCGACGCGGCTTTCCACTCCTCTGCGGCCACCCGGACGACCCCTTCGGGGTTCAGGCCGCCGGGAAGCACCAGGCCCTCCCGGCCGACGACGGCTCCCGGTCCCTGCGCGGGAGGGAGATGCCGCATCGCGAGGGCTTTCGCGACGACGAAGCCGAAGAACAAGGCCATGAAGGCGGCGACGGGAGCGATCGCGAACGGAGAGACACGGACGCCGCCGGACGGATCGAAGAGGAAGAGTCCGCCCAGGACGAGGGATGCGATCCCGGCAGCCGACCAGATCCCGAGACCCGGCATATTCAGCTCTACCACGAAGAACACCACGGAGGCCACGAGCAGCGCGATCCCGATCAGCCGGACGGGCAAGAGACCGAACGAGGCGATCGAGGTCAGCAGCAGGATCGTGCCGATCGTGCCGCTGAAGATGTGTCCCGGCACGATCAGCTCCAGGACGATCATCGCGAGGCCGAGCCAGAAGAAGATGAAAGCGAGGTTGGGGTCGAAGAGGTCGTGGAGGAAGCTCACGCCGGGCGTCATGTCGACGTCCTGGATCGCCGCCTCCGCCGTCCGCAGGGTCTGGGTGGCGCCGTCCGCGACCTCGACACTCCTGCCGTCAACTGCCGTCAGCAACTCCCGATCCGACCTCGCGATCAGGTCGATGATGTCGCCGTTGAGGGCCTCCTGCGCCGTGATGCTCTTCGACTCGGTGACGAAGCGAGCGGCGAGGTCGACGTTCCTGCCCCGCTGCTCGGCCAGTGCCCGGATCGTCGCGGCGGCATCCTGCTCGATCTTCTCGGAGAGGGTCACCCCACCGATCCCCACGGGCGTCGACGCGCCGACGTTGGTGGCTGGGGCCATCGCTGCCACGTGGCAGGCCATCAGGATGAACGCGCCCGCCGACGCGGCCCTCGCTCCCTCGGGCGACACGTAGCAGAGCACGGGGACCGTCGAGCTCTGGATCGCCTTGAGGATCTCTCTCATCGAGGAGTCCAGCCCGCCCGGTGTGTCGATCGTGAGGAGTACGGCGTCCGCGTCGCCCGCGCCCTCGATGCCCTCGCGCAGGTAGTCGGCCACGAAGGGGTCGACCACGCCTTCGAGCGAGAGATGGGTCACCGAGAACTCGGTGGGCTGGGCGGACGCTATCGACGCGAGCCCGGCGATCAAGAGCATGGCGCCGACCAACGTGCGGGCGGTGCTCGACCTCTGGATCACCTGGTCAGCGCTCCTGCGCGGATGTCGTCTCCTGTGATGCGCCAGCCTACTCCTCTCGGTTCTCCGGCCGGTTCTCCGTTCGGCTCTGGCCCGGCTCAGAGGTGTCCGTCCCGGCACAACCGTGCGAATATCGGGGGCAAGGGTTCGCAAAGCTCCGACCCCCGAAGGCTCCGTATACCGAGAGGAACCGAGTGGACGCTCGGCACGAAGGCCCGCTCCTCCCCAGGGAAGAGCAACAACTGATGGAGGGTCTCCTCGAAGGTGACGACGATGCCATCCGCGCTCTCTACGCGAGGTTCGGGCGCCCGGTGTTCTCCCTGGGCATGCGGCTGCTGGGGTCGAGGGAGGCCGCCGAAGAGCTCGCGCAGGACGTCTTCCTCATGGCGTGGCGCAAGGCCGCACGCTTCGATCCGGCGCGGGGACGCCTCTCGACCTGGCTCATGACGATCGCGCACAACCTCGCCGTCGACCGCCTGCGTCGTGAGACGGGCGCTCGCCGTCCGACCCTCGTGCTCATGGACGAGGTTCCGGACGCGCCCGGCGCGAACGAGGGAGATGTGATCGAGGAGCGCGACGCTGCAACGCGGGCGCTCGCATCGCTGACGGACGCCGAACGGCGGCTGCTGACCCGGGCCTACTTCCGCGGCCTCACCGCGCGGGAGATCTCGGAGGCCGACGGGATCCCGCTGGGAACCGTCAAGACGAGGCTCCGCACGGCGATGATCAAGGTTCGGCGGGCGAACGAAGGCAAGGAGATGCCGTGAACTGCCTCACGGTTCGCGAGCGTCTCGTCGAGCACGCGCTCGGTGTGCTGACCGACGGTGACGCCTCCTCGCTCGACCGCCACTTCGAGTGGTGCGCGGCGTGCCGGAAGGAGGCGGGGGAGCTCCAGCGGGCGGCCGCCACGCTCGCCTACTCCGTGGCGCCGGCGGAGCCGCCGGCGGAGCTCGAGGAACGGGTGGTCGCAGCGGTCCGGGAAGCGGCGGGCAGGCGACCGGGGGCGGCGCCGCGACGGAGCCGCGCCGCCGCGGCCGGCGTGTTGGCCGCGATGCTCGCCCTCTCGGGTTTGGGATGGGGCGCGGTGATGGCGGGACGGGCCGGCCGCCTGGAGGATCAGGTGGAGATCCAGCAGCAGCAGCAGCGGCGAGCGGTCGCGAACTTCCGCGAGCTGATCGAGGATCTCGAGGGAGCCGACCCGGCGAACATCGTGGAGGTCGCCAGCCTCATGTCCCCGCGGCTCCGGACCGGCGGAGGAGACGCCCTGGTGCTGCTGTCACCCTCGTCCGACGATCTCGCGCTCGTGGTGCTCAGCGGACTGACCGATCTCCGTGAGGCGCAGTTCCCGCTCGAGGTGCGCCTCCTGAGCGATCGGGCGGGCGCTCTGGTCGTCGGGCACGTCCGAGCGCTGGACAGCGGTGGCGGTGGCGCGATCAGCAAGTGGTTCGTGGGGAACCTGAACGCGTACTCCACCGTGGTGGTGCGTGACGCGCGCGGTAAGGTGCTCCTCAACGGTGGCCTGGGCGTCCAGGAACCCGTGGCCTAACCGACACTATCCTCGCGGGATGCGCTTCGGGCTGACACTTCCGCACTACGGCTTCTCACTCCCGACCGGGAGCATCGCGTTCGCGGACGCGGCCGAGTGGGCCCGAAGGGCGGAGTCCCTCGGGTTCGACTCGGTCTGGGTCTCGGACCACTTCTTCTATTCCTTCGCGAGGTACGGGGCCGATCCCTTCCCGATGGCGTCGCTCGAGCCGCTGACCATGCTCGCCGGCATCGCCGAGGTCACCGACCGCGTTCGGCTCGGGACCCTCGTCCTCTGCGCGGCGTTCCGCCATCCCGCGGTGCTCGCGAAGGCGACGACGTCCATCGATCTCCTCTCGGGCGGACGCCTCGATCTCGGGCTCGGCGCGGGATGGATGGCGGAGGAGTTCGAGGCGTTCGGATATCGATACGGGCCAGTGGGTGAGCGCTTCACGATCCTCGAAGAAACCTTGGAAGTGTTGAAGCGGCTGTTCAGCGGGGAGTCGGTCACGTACGACGGACCGAACGTCACGCTCCGTGAGGCGGTGCTTCGGCCGGCGCTCGATCGCCCGCCTCCACTATGGGTGGGCGGGAAGGGCGGCCCGCGGCTCCTCCGCCTGGCGGCGCGCCTTGCGGACGGATGGAACGTGGTGTGGCGGATGTCGCCGGACGCGTACGCGGGGAAGGTCGCCGATGTGCGGGCGGCGTGCGAAGCAGTGGGCCGCGACCCGGCCACGTTCGGCCTCTCCGTCGGTCTGTACTCGCTGATCGGCGAGGACGAGGCGGCCGCGCGGGCGGCGTTCGAACGCGGCCGCGCCGCCGCTCCCGGAAACGCGATGGCCGAGGAGGACTACGATACGTGGCGGGCCGACACGCTCTCGGGCACACCGGAGCAGGTCCTCGAGCGCGTCGCCGCGTTCGAGTCGCTGGGCGTCGGAGAGATCATCGTGGCGCCCTCGGTGCTGCCGTTCGCCATCCACGAACCCGACCAGGTCGAGCTGTTCGCCGAGCGCGTGATCGCCGCGCGAAGAGGGAGCTGATGGAGCCCCGTGCGGCCGTCCTGGCCGTCTTGCAAGAGGAAGCCGTTCCGTTGCATTGGACGAAGATCCAGGACCTGGCCCTCCGCCGCGGTTACCTCGATCCGTTCGAGCATCCGGACGTGCGGAGGCAGGTGCAGACCACGCTCAGGGATCTGGCGCGTGAAGGTCTCGCCGTGAAGCAGGCGAAAGGCGTGTACTACGCGGCGGAGCGCGCGGGCGCTTGAGCCTTCCGCCGGCCGGCGGCCTTCCTGCGGCTCGCCGTCTTCTTCCGACCACCGGTCGCCTTGCGGGGGCGGCCGCGTCGCTTGGGCGCGGCCGCGGCCGCCTGCCCCGGTCCTGCCATCTTGCGCGGACGTCCTGGGCGGGGTCGGCGGGCGCCGGCGACCAGCTCCGTCACGTGGGTCCCGCAGAGATCCTTCGCGAAGTTCCCGCGCGCGACCTTGATCGTCACCGTCTCGGTGGCGGGTTTCCCGCACACGTCACACACCACGATCGTTCTCTCGGCCATGATCGCATTCCTCTCGGTCGGGTTCGGGCAGCATAGCCGAGACTCTCAGGGTTGCGATGTGTGATGCGTCAACGTCGGTAATCCACTCCCGATATCCCCTCGAGTTTCTCGAAGCGATGTTCGGCCTCGACCCATCGGAGGGTTCCGGAACGCGATCGCATCACGAGCGAGTACGTCGTCGCGCCGTCCGGCCAGTAGCGCACGCCCTGGAGCAGCGAGCCCTCGGTGATGCCGGTCGCGGCGAAGAACACGTCCTTGCCGGACACGAGGTCGTCCGTCGTCAACACGCGTTCCGGATCGAGCCCCGCGCTCTGGAGCTGTTCTCGTTCTTCGTCGGTTCGCGGCGCGAGACGTCCCTGGATCGCGCCCCCCATGCACTTCAGCGCCGCGGCGGCGATGACCCCCTCGGGGGTGCCGCCGATCCCCAGCAACAGATCCACGCCGGCGCGAGGTGCCGCCGCGGAGATCGCTCCTTCGACGTCGCCGTCGGTGATCAGGAACACCCGCGCACCCACATCCCGGACCGCATCGATGATCCCCTCGTGTCGGGGTCGATCGAGGATCGTCACCGAGACCTCCTCGGGCTTCTTCCCCTTCGCCTTCGCGACCTGCCGGACGTTCTCCTCCGGCGGCGCGGTCACGTCGATCACGTCTGCGGCCTCCGCCCCGGTCGCGATCTTCTCCATGTAGACGGCGACGTCGGGGAAGAGCATCGTGCCGCGCTCCGCGAGCGCGATCACCGAGACGGCGTTGGGCTGTCCCGTCGCCGTCAGGCGCGTCCCGTCGATCGGGTCGACCGCCACGTCGACCGCCGGACCGGATCCGTTCCCGACGGATTCGCCGTTGTAGAGCATCGGCGCCTCGTCCTTCTCGCCCTCGCCGATGACGACCACGCCGTCCATCGAGACCGAGTCGATCATGTGACGCATCGCGTCGACGGCCGCCTGATCGGCCGAGATCTTGTCGCCGCGGCCGATCCAGCGCCCGGCGGCGAGCGCGGCGGCTTCGGTCACGCGCGCGAGCTCCATCGCGAGGTTGCGGTCGGGTCGGATCCGGTTCGTCATCGGAGCACCTCCAGGACCTCGTGGGGACGGGCGCCCTCGAACAGCACCCGGTGGATCGCGTCGTGATACGGGAGGTGAACGCCGCGTTCGGATGCGAGGCGCTTCACATGCCGGGTCGATTCCACGCCTTCCACCGTGAGTCCGCCGGCTTCGAGCTCGCGGAGGGTGTCGTCCGGAGGATCGCCGGTTCCGACGAGCTCCCCGTAGAGACGGTTCCGGCCGCCGAGGCTCGTGACCAGCTGATCGCCGATCCCCGCCAGACCCATCGCCGTCTCGGACCTGCCGCCCAGCTCGGTCACGAGCGTGACGATCTCGTGCGCAGCCCTCGTGAACAGCGCGGCCTTCGCGTTCTGATAGCCGATCCCCGTGCGCTTGCCGAGACCGTCGAGCAGTCCGAGCCCGATCGCGGCCACGTTCTTCATCATCGAGCAGAGCTCGACGCCGACCACGTCGTCGGAGAAGGAGAGCTGATAGCGACGGTCGTCGAACGGCTTGCCCGCGTCCTCGGCGACCGACACGATGCTCGCGGCCCAGACGGCCGCGGTGGGGAGGCCCTCCGCGAGCTCTCGGGCGAGGCAGGGGCCGCCGACCACGACGACGTCGACCCCGGAGAGCTCCTCGCCGTAGACCTCGCTCATGCGCTTCCCCGTCGTCGGTTCGAGCCCCTTCGCGACGGAGACGGCGACGCGAGCACCCGCGACGTGCTTACGCACCATGGATGCGAGCGATCGAGCCCCCGCCGAGTTCGCGGCCAGCACGGCGATCTCCACGTCGCGGGCAGCCGTTTCGAGTTCGTTGGGACCGCGCAGCTCGACGCCGTCCGGGAGGTGCTCCGGGAGCAGCGGATGCTTCCGCTCCTCCCGCATCGCCGCGTAAGCGGCCAGGTCGTGCTCGTTCGCCCACAGTGCCGTGGGGAGTCCGGTCCGCGCCGAATGCATCGCGAACGCCGTTCCCATCGCGCCGGCCCCGAAGACCGTCACCCTCGCCACCTGCTCACGATAGCCGCGGGCCAGCCGAGGCCGCCACGTCGGATACGCTTCTGCGGATCATGGTCGAGCAGCGATACCTCCAGGTCGACGACTACGAGCCTGTCGCGAAGTCGAAGCTCTCCGCCGATGTGTACGACTACTACGCCGGTGGCGCGGGGGACGAGCGGACGCTCGAGGAGAACCTGAAGGCGTTCGATCGCTGGGTGCTCCGCCCGCGATTCCTCCGAGGGTCGAGCTTCCCCGATCCTTCGACGGAGCTCCTCGGCACCCGAGTCGAGTTCCCCGTCCTGGTCGCGCCCTGGGCCTACCAGGGAAGGGCGCATCCCGACGGTGAGCGGGGCACCGTGGTCGGCGCCGCCCGGGCCGGCACCATCCCGGTGGTGTCGTCAACCGCGGTCGACACCCTCGAGGAGATCGCGGCGGCGACGGGAGGGCCGAAGTGGTGGCAGCTCTATCTCTTCGCCGATCAGGAGCGCTCGGCGAAGATGCTCGGGCGCGTCGTAGCGGCTGGATACGAGGCGATCTGCTGGACCGTGGACTTCCCCGTGACGGGCCTTCGGCATCGCGACACGCGGAGCGGATTCGTGATGCCGTACGGGATCGGCAACGCCGACTACGAGTTCGAGCCCAACATGACGTGGGAACACCTCGCGTTCATCCGAGACCACGCCCCGGATCTCCCGGTCCTGGTGAAGGGGATCCTTACCGCCGAGGACGCGTTGCTCGCGGTCGAGCACGGCGCCGACGGGATCGTGGTGTCGAACCACGGTGGACGGCAACTCGATGCGTGCCCGGCATCTTTGGACGCGTTGCCCGAAGTGGTCGAGGCGGTCGGCGGACGCCTGCCCGTCCTGATGGATGGCGGCGTCCGCCGGGGGACCGACGTCTTGAAAGCGATGGCCCTTGGGGCGGCGGCGGTCATGGTGGGACGACCCGCTGCGTGGGCGCTCGCAGCGGAGGGCGAGGACGGGGTGGCGGGCGTGCTCGGCATCTTCCGCGCTGAGGTCGAGAACGCGATGGCGCTCACCGGCTGCCGCTCGGTCGCGGAGATCGGACGGGAGCTCGTCGGACCGGCACCGTAGATCGGCGACCGGCGTGGACGGGCTCACCGACGGTCTGACACGATTCCCTCGATGCCCGGCTACGACCTCCACACGCACTCGAACCGTTCCGACGGGACGCTTCGTCCCGCCGAGGTGATGGTGCTCGCCGCGCAGCGCCATCTCGCGGGGGTCGCCCTCACCGATCACGACACGTTCGACGGGCTCGAGGAGGCGGCGGCCACGGCGAGCGAGCTCGGACTCGATCTCGTGCCAGGGATCGAGTTCTCGGCCGAATACGACGGTGCGAGCCTGCACATCCTCGGCTACTGGGTCGACCCGGACGATACGACGATCGAGGCGGAGCTGCTGCGGCTCACCGCGACCCGCTTCCGGCGAGGAGAGATGATCGTCGAGAAGCTGCGCGAGCTCGGTTTCGACATCTCGATCGAACGCGTGCGGGAGCTCGCCGGCGGGGACGCGATCGCGAGACCGCACATCGCCGAGGCGATGGTGGAAGCCGGGATCGTCGCCGACGAGAAGGAGGCGTTCGATCGCTACATCGCCGATGACGGCATGGCCTACGTTCCCAAGCATGCGCTCCCGCCGATGGAAGCCCTCCGGCTGATCCGTGACGCGGGAGGGGTCTGCGTGCTCGCCCATCCCGGCATGTGGCGAGGGAACGACACGGTGCCCGACGAGCTCATCGAGGAGATGGCGACTGCGGGGATGGTGGGCCTGGAGGTCCAGCATCCCGACCACGACGACGAGATGCGAGCGAAGTACGCGGCGATCGCGGAACGCCTCGGTCTCGTCGCCACGGCCGCGTCCGATTGCCACGGCGAGCGCTACGGGTTCCGGATGGGTGAGGAGCGCACGGACGCCGAGACGTTCGCGGAGTTGAAGCGGCGCGCCGGTCGCTGACCGGGTCAGGCGAGCTCTCCGGCCTCGAGGCATGCATCCCGGGTCTGAGATGGGGGCGGGTCGGAACGTCGCCGAGAATTCGCCCATGCCACAGGTGGTATGGCCTGGAAGCATGGAACCGTCCGAAGCCGAGCCCTATCGGAACGGAGATCGAACGTGGGTCTGAGGCGATGACGATCGAGATGGTCTTCCTGGACATCGGCGGCGTGCTCTACGACGACACCGTGTACGCGCGCGCCTGGCATCGCGCTCTGCGCGATGCGGGCGCACGCTTCACCGACGCCGAGTTCGACGAGGAGTACGGGAGGGCGCGCACGGAGCAGTCGGGATCGTTCCGGCGACGCCTCATCGCGCGGTTCCTCCCCGAGGGAGATCTCCGCGAAACGGAGACGCTCGCCGCCCGCTACTGGCACTATCCGCCGTCCGCCCTCTACGACGACGTGGTGCCGTGCCTCGAGAAGCTGAGAGACAGCGGATTCCGTCTCGGGGTGATCGCGAACCAGCCGGGAAACGTTCGCTCGGCGATGCGACGCGACGCCCTCGAGCGGTTCTTCGACGTGTGGAGCGTGTCGGACGAGCTCGGCGTCGGGAAGCCCGATCCCGCGCTCTTCGAGCTCAGCGTGGAAGCTGCCGGGGTCGCCCCGAGCGCGAGCGTCATGGTCGGCGACCGTCTCGACTACGACATGCGCCCTGCCGCCGAGGTGGGCATGCGCACCATCTGGATGCTGCGCGGTGAGGCGCCCGACGACCCTACGTTCGACCAGTTGGCGGAGACCGACGGGACCATCAGGGGTCTCTCCGAGCTCCCCACGGAGCTGGAACGGCTCTCGTCGCCATGAGCGCCAGAGCGACCGGGGGATCGAGGCACATCCTCGTCGTCGGTGCCGGGTTCGCCGGACTGTACGCGGCCATGGGGCTGAAGGGCGCCGTCGCCGCCGGTCACCGAGTGACGGTGGTGAATCAGGAGAGCTTCTTCCAGTACCAGCCGTTCCTACCCGAGGTGGCCTCCGGGACGATCGACCCACGGGCGGCGGTGGTGCCGCTCCGGCGCGTGCTGAAGCGATGCCGGATCGTGATCGGTGAGGTCACTCGCGTGGATCACGACGCTCGCGAAGTGCGGGTGCGCACGGCGGGCGGGGACGAGCGAACGATCGGCTACGACATCGTGGTGCTCGCGCCCGGCTCGCGTTCGCGTGTCCTGCCGGTGCCCGGACTCGCCGAACACGGGATCGGATTCAAGACGGTCCAGGAGGCGATCTATCTCCGGAACCACGTCCTGGCGCGACTCGACGTTGCGGCGTCCGAGGAGGACGTCATGCGACGTCGAGCCGCGCTCACCTTCGTCTTCGTCGGGGGCGGGTACGCGGGCGTCGAAGCCCTTGGCGAGCTCGAGGACCTCGCGCGCGATGCGATCGAGAACTATCCCGAAATCGATCCCTCCGAGATGCGATGGGTGCTCGTCGACGCCGCGGACAGGATCCTCCCCGAGCTTCCCGAGGGCCTCGCGTCCTACGCGCAGGAGCTCCTCCAACAGCGACGGATCGAGATCAAGCTCCGCACCCGGCTCGACTTTGCCGAGGGCGGCGTGATCCGCCTCTCGGATGGAGAGACGTTCACCGCCGAGACGCTCGTATGGACGGCCGGCGTGAAGCCGTCACCCCTTGCTCGAGAGTCGGCGCTTCCGGTCGACGAGCAGGGCCGCCTGCTCGTCGACCGATCCCTTCGGGTCGAGGGCATCGAGGGCGCATGGGGCGCCGGCGACGCGGCTGCCGTTCCCGACGACACCACCGGGGGACTCTCACCGCCCACCGCGCAACATGGCCTCCGTCAAGGCAAGCGAGTCGCTGCCAACATCGAGGCGGTCCTCGCCGGCCGTCCGCTCCAGCCGTTCGTGTACGCGAATATCGGTGGCGTCTGTTCGCTCGGCCGCTACAAGGGCGTCGCGACCGTCAAAGGCCTGAGGTTCACGGGGTTCCTCGGATGGTTCCTGCATCGCTCGTATCACCTGCTCGCGATGCCGACGTGGACGAGGCGCGTGAAGATCGCGATGGACTGGACGGTGGCGCTGCTCTTCCCGCGAGATCTGGCGCAGCTCGGGTCGCTCGGCAGGCCTCGGGAGCCGTTCGAACAGGCCTCGGGCGATCAGTCTTCCTGAGGGTCCTTGCCGTCCGCCCTCGTGATCAGGCGCCGCGCTTGCGCTGGAGCTGACTGGCCGCCTGTAGGGCGGCGTGCGAGCCGGCGATGTCCGGCAGCTCGTGACCGCCCGCGAGCTCCTCGGCTGCCCACCGGGTCATGTCCCGGATCGACACGATCCC
>Ga0299913_10003685_pt1 | contig 12624 bp, 9 predicted proteins | sample RVTome_9_FD_201360 | JGI IMG/M metagenome (GOLD analysis project Ga0299913, IMG submission 201360) | Soil microbial communities from uranium-contaminated site in the Upper Colorado River Basin, Wyoming, United States - RVT155D38 (version 2) ... | reverse complement strand
TCTCGGAGGGCAGGAAGGTGCCGATCCCTCGCACCCGGAAGGAAGCGTGGGAGTACTCCCCGATGACGCCGCCACCTGCCCCGGCGATCGCGTCGAGGACCTTGGCGGTTGCCTCGGAGGGAACGAACGTCACGAGCTTCGCGCGGCTCCCCGAGGCGGACTGGTCCAGGACCCCCGTCACCTCCAGATCGAGCGCTTCGGCAAGGGCGTCACTGACGCCCGGAGAGGCCACATCCGCGTTGGTGTGGCATGCCACCACCCCGACGCGGGAGGAGACCGCGGCCGCGATCGCCCTCCCGTTGGGCTCCTCGAGGTCCAGGCGGGACATCGGCCTGAACAGGAGTGGGTGGTGGGTGATGAGGAGCCCGCATCCCTTCTCGGCAGCCTCCCCGACAACCCCCACGGTCGGGTCGAGGGCGACCAGGGCGCGATCGGCGGGCCAGGAGCGAGCCCCGACCTGCAACCCGGTGTTGTCCCACTCCTCGGCAGTCGAAGGCGGGTACCACTCGTCGAGGAGCCTCAGCCAGTCCCAGAGGTGTGCCATCGCGCGCGTAGGATAACGCCCGCAACCTGCGTTACCGCTGGGGAGCCGGCCTCGCGGAGGTTATCGCCTGCGCTTACCGCAGCCGCGGATGCCGTTCTTGCCCGGGCCGCCGAAGCATCGATCCTTGCCCTTGCCGCCGAAGAGCAGGTCATCGCCCCTCCCGCCCCGCAGGCGGTCCTTGCCTCCCTGGCCCTCCAGCCTGTCATCGCCGGCGCGGCCGAGGAGGATGTCCTTGCCGCCGCCGCCGAGCAGGATGTCGTCTCCCTGGAGCCCGATCAGCTTGTCCTTGCCGCCCCCACCACAGATCACGTCGGCGCCCGAGGTTCCCACGAGCCGGTCGGGGCCGTCCGTTCCGAGGATCTGCGTCAGGCCCTCGGTCTCGACCCTTCCGCAGCCGGCGCCGCGCAGGCTGCCGAACTGAAGCACCTGCTGGAACGTGGGACGATTCTGCCATGGGATGCGATACTCGGCATTGACTCCGAGCGGGGCGAACAGGATGTCGTCGATCGACTCGTCGTAGTCCCAGCTGCCCACGGCACCGCCGAGCGCGTCGATGGCGGCCTGGAGACTGGACGTGAGAGCGGTGCGGCACGCAGTCAGGTTGCCGCCCCCGCAGTATCCGCGCGAGAACGCACCCGGGGGCTGCTGGCCGAGCACCGAGCGAAGGTCCTTCTGAAGCTGTCCGTACCAGCCGCTGATGAAGGCGCTGCCCACGGGCCCGGGGGCATCGTGGTGCTGAAGGGGGACGTCGTCGTACGCCGTACCGAGCACCGGCCTGAACACGGCCTCCAGCGCCCGCTCCCACCACTCGTCCATCAAGGCCACGGCCGCCTGATGGTCGTACTGGCCGTCGGCGTCCTGGTCGCGGCGGTGCGCCCCCGCCTTCTGCCATGCGTCGAGCAGCGCGGCCGCCGCCTGGACTTCGGCACCCCCGGCGTCTCCCATGACCTGGAGCATGAAGGGCAGGACCTTGTCGCCGCGGATGTCCACGGTCGCCGCGTCCCCCATCGCATGCACCAGCTCGACCAGGTCCACCCGCCCGTCACCCTGCGAGGCGGCGATGATCCTGTCGTCCAGCGGCTGGCTGCGGTGGACGGGGCCGTAGGACCAGCTGCTGTCGGAGGCGCGGAAGCCCCGAGCCTGCTTGTTGTTCCACGAGGTTATGTAGCCCTTGTCCGGGTTGGTCGTGTGCGGGCGCCCGTCGAAGTCGAGGAAGCCTCGCCACTTCCACGGGTCCCCGTCCCAATACGGGAGATCGATGTCGGCGCCGGGCGCGCGCAGGGGATGAGCGCCCACGAGCTGGTTGGCGATGCTGTGCTCGTCCACGTAGAACCAGTTGAACGTGAAGTTGAAACGCCCAAAGGCCCTGTGGAAGTCATCGGGCCCGTTGATCACGTCGGGGTTCATCATCTCCACGTACGCGACAGAGCTGTCCACCTCGGCGCCGTACGAGGAACGCTGCTGAACGAACAGGACAGGATCACCGTCAACCGTGCCGCGGCCGACGACGATGCCCCACTTGCCTGCGGACAGATCGCCGGAGCCGCTACCCTCACCCAGCTCCACGCGCTCTGTGGTCATCTCGATCATCTCCGGCAGCCCGGGGCCGCCGGCCGTGGGCTTGGAGAGCCAGGTATCTGTCCTGGTCTCGATGGGGACGCACTGCCCGCCACGAGCTCGGAGGTAGTAGTCGGAATCGATCGTCGGGCCGACGATCGGGTGGCATAGCTTCACGACGCGGGTATCGACGATGTCCCCCCCGGCCGACGTGGCGCTCCAGCCGTAACCGTCTCCGCGACCGAGGAGAACGTAGAGGGAGATCCCCGGGAAGCCGACGCCGCGAGCGTCGATCCCAGGGCCGTGCATGTCGAGCTCCATCAGGATCTGTGGCGACCAGTACGCGACCTGGGGACCGAAGACCGCCATGGGCTGGCCGGTCTTGGACAGCTCGGGCCCGACGAGCAGCGCGTTGCTGGCCGAGCGCCGCTCGAACAGCGGTATCGGGCCGAGGGGGCCGTCGACCGCTGCCGGAAGACGAGGAGCGGTCTCGAACCCACCCACCCCCGAGCACGAGTCGCCCTGCTGGTCGTCCGCGTCCACGAACGAGCCCGGGTCCGGCCGTGCCTGCGACGCGGGGTTGATGGGACCGATGTCGAGGTTCCACGGGAAGCTCCCGTCGGCGGTGACCGGAGCCTCGGGGTCATCGGCGAACCTGAAGTCGTCGAAGATCTCACGCGCCTCGGTCTCGTTGTGCCCCGCGCTCTCGAGAGCGTCGAGGAAGAAGGAGTTACGGAGCTCGTTGCCTCCACCAACGCCGAACTGCGACCCGATGAGCGCGGCCACCGCAACCGTGTCCGTGACATTCCAGGTCGAGGGCTGGATCTGCAGCGCGCCGTACTCGGCCGGCAGCTTCGAGGGATCCGCCATGGCCTCGCTGATGTACTGGTTGATGCCCGCGGTGTAGTCGACGACATCCTGCTTCGCCTGGTTGGCGAGAGCCTGATCTGCCCCCGGTGGGAGTCGGTCGACCATGGCCTGGAGGTCCGCCTCGCTGTAGTCGGCGGACAACCAGGCGGCGCAGTCCATCGCGAGGTTGGCGGGGCTGGGGCCGAGGAGCTCCGTCAGCCTCCCGCGACCCACGTGGCGCAGAACGTCGATCATGAACATCCGGTCCTCGCCGGTCACGTAGCCCGCGCCGAACATCGTGTCCGGTCGCGTCCTGCCGTAGATGTGGGGAACGCCGAAGGCCCTGTCCCTCAGGACCACCACACCGGGCCTGGGCTCGTACTGACGCTCGATCTCGCCGGGCCTGACACCGAAAGAAGCGTCCTTGAACAGGTCGTCCAGCTTCTCCTCGCCGAGCGTGGGCACGGCCTGGATGAGCGCGGCGTACATCGCGAGCTGATCCTGGTTGTGGACCGGCTCACCGCTGCCCTGCGACTCGAAGAACTCGGCCGCGTTCATGTAGCGACCCTGCCCCGGGGGGAGGACGTTGAGCGCCACAACGCTGCGGTCCCCTTCTCGGTACGGCTCGACCGGGCTCGTCTGGCCGGTCGCGGATAATGGGACAAGCGAGGCACATAGTGCCAAGACGGTCGAAACGGCCAAGCGCGGGCGGAGCTTCGGCATGTGGCGAAGGATTCTATACGGGGGCCGGGAATCCTCTTTTTTTCTCAGGCAACGGCCGCCGCCACAGCGCCGTAGTGGAGGTACGCGGCGGCGACCACGAAGGCGTGGAAGATCTCGTGATAGCCGAAGACGGCCGGCCTGGGATCGGGCGACCTCCGCGCGTAGATGATCGCCCCGATCGTGTACAGCCCGCCGCCGAGGGCCAGTAGCAGCGGCGGGGCCGCGCCGAGATGCGACCAGCTATCGGGAAACAGGGTCACGCCCAGCCAGCCCAGAGCCAGGTAAGGGAGGACCACGAGCGGCTTCGGCATGTTGACCGGCAAGAGCTGGAGCAGGACCGCCAGCAACGCTCCGCCCCAAGCGATCACCAGGACGGTGCGCGACCAGGGGGTCCCGATCGAGATGGCGATCGGTGTGAACGTGGCCGCGGTGAAGATGACGATCATGGAGTGGTCGACGCGGCCGAGCCAGCGGCGGATCGTGGGTTTCCAGGTGGGGCGGTGGTAGAGCGCGCTGAAGCCGAATAGCGCCGTCATGGCCAGGGAGTAGATGGCTGCCGCCACATGGCTGCCCCCTTTTGCGATGAGGACCAGCATGGGGCCCGTTACCAGAGAGACGTAGAAGGCGATCTCGTGAAGAACGCCTCGCATCTTCGGCTTGATCGGCGCCATGGTTCCTCTCCTATCGGCTGGTTACCCGCCCGAGGCCAGCGCCGTCGATGAACCGCGGACCGATGAAAGGATACAGGGAGCCGCTGAGCGGGCGTCTAGGCTGCGGCCGGGCTCGCCTGGAGCGGGTCCGGGAGGTTGAACGCCTTCTCCGAGGAGGCAACCTTGCCCTCGGACAGGGACCCTCCGGTGTTCAGGAAGTTCTCGAGACGAGGCGTCGTCTGATCGCTGGGGATGAACTCGGTCCGATCATGGGTCAGGAACGGCAAGCTGATCTTCGCGGAGCGCACCGTGACCGTGCCCTGCGCGGCGTAGTACTCGAACTCGCCCGTGTCCGCGTCGGAGATCAGAACGCCGATGCGGTTCCCGGCGGCGATCGGCCAGTCCTGGCCGTACATCGTGAAGCTCACGCTGCGGGTGCCCGTTCCCGGGATCGCGCTCACGCCGCGGGAGATCATCTGTGCCTCGCCCTCCGGCGTGATCTCGTACACGTTGGCCGCGAGGTTGGCGTTGGGTGACGCGTCGACGCCGGCTGTAACGACCGGCTCACCGGAGAACCAGACGTCGTGCGTAAGGGGCTCGGAGACCGTCCAGATGCCCTGGTTGTCGTTCGGGCTGAGCCCCGAGCCCGAGCCGTTGTCGGTGTACGTGCCGGTGTTCAGCTCGGTCGTGAAATTGATCGAGTCGGACGGTGGCCACTCCGCTTCCTCGCGCCAGCGCCCGAGGATGTCCTGGACCTCGACCGGCGTCTCGTCCTGAGGCGCTTCGATCCCCTTCAGGTGCTCGTCGAGGAACGCCATGATCTGGTTCATGCAGACCGCCCCGTCACGCCCCGTCTGCCACCTCGTGTTGTTGCCCGATGGCGTCGAGCCGGAGTTGTTTTTCTCCCAGCAACGGGTGTGGTCGAACTGGCCGAACCAGGCCCGGTTCTCGCTCCCGGCCAGCGAGTTGTAGTACTGAGCCGTCCCGTCCCACTTCGTGTTCGTCTCGAGGAAGCCCTGCGTGAGGAATATCGGCGTCGTCTTACCGACGGCCGTCGGGATCAGGTTGCGCTCCGCCCAGTACGGCCCGGTCTCGCTCGAGTCGGCGTTCTGGCCCGCGATGTTGACCGGGTAGCACCACGCCTGAGGCGCTCCGTTCGCGTTGTACATCGGGTCGTCGTTCAGCCGTCCCGGGTACGCGTCGTACTGGGTGAAGTTGGTGCCGTACGGCCAGTTGGTCCGCCGCACACCGTTCATCCAGATGTAGCGGTAGCCCGAGTACACGGGCTCGAGGGAGATCACGGCAGCGAGGCCCTGCGGTTGCTGGGCGATGCCCATCAGGCCCGTCCAGCCGTCGTACGACTTGCCCAGAAGCGCCACCTTGCCGTTCGACCAGGACTGCGACGCGGCCCACTCGACGGCGGCGCGGACACCGAGCTGCTCGCGAGTCCCGCCCCAGTCGTTGCAGCCAGCCGAGCCTCCGAAGCCGGGGAGGTCGACCATCACGTACGAGTACCCCTTGGTGAGCGCGCCGCTCATGTCGAGGAAGTCGTAGAAGCGGGAGCTCGGCCCCGTCTCGCTCGAGGTCGGGCTGAAGCTGGTCCCGCCACTGTGGTTCAGGTATGGGCTGACCGTCATGATCACCGGAGTCTTCACGGACCCGTCGAGGGGCATTCCCTTCGGGACCAGGACGTCCGCGTGAAGGTTCGTTACCCCGTCCGCGGACGGGAAGTAGAACTGGTGGTAGTCCGCGTCGTCCCGCAGCGCGGCCGAAGCTGGGCCGGGAGGGGCGACGACGACCAGAGCGACCGTCGCCGCGATCAGCGTGAGCGGCCGGCTCCGCCTCAGCAACGCTACCCCTCGGCCGGGTTCGGCTGAAGCGGCCCGGGCAGGCCGAACGCCTTCTCCGAAGAGGCGAGCTTGGCCTCAGTGAGAGACGCGCCGCCCTGGGCCATGTAGCTCTCCAGCCGGGGATTGGTCTCCTCGCTCGGGATGAACTCGGTCCGGTCGTACTTCAGGAACGGCAGGCTGATCTTGGCCGAGCGCACCGTCACCGTCTGTCGGGTGGCGACGTGGGTGAACACGCTCGTGTCGGCGTCAGAAACCAGCACGCCGACCCGGTGTCCTGCCGCGAGCGGCCAGTCCTGACCGTACATCGTGTAGCTCACGGTCCTGCGGCCGGTTCCCCTGATCAGGCTGACGCCGCGCGAGATCATGGTCATCGAGCCGTCCTCCGCGATGTCGTACACGTTCGCGGAGAAGTTCGCGTTCGGCGGGGCGTCTACGCCCGCGGTGATCACGGGCTCGCCGGAGAGCCAGACCTCGTGCTGGAGCGGCTCGGAGACCGTCCAGATGCCCTGGGCCTCGGTCGGGCGAAGGCCCGCACCCGACCCGTCGTCACTGTAGGTGCCGGTGTTGAGGTCGGTGTCGAAGTAGCGCGCGTCCGGAGGCGGGAACGAGGCCTCGTCCCGCCACCGGCCTCGGATGTCCTGGATCTCGACCGGCGTCTCGTCCTGAGGCGGCTCGATCCCCTTCAGGTGCTCGTCGAGGAACGTCATGATCTGGTCCATGCACTCCATCCCGTCACGCCCCGTCTGCCACCTCGTGTTGTTGCCCGATGGCGTCGAGCCGGAGTTGTTCTTCTCCCAGCAACGGGCGTGGTCGAACTGGCCGAACCAGGCGCGGTTCTCGTGACCGGCGAGCGCGTTGTAGTACTGGAACGCTCCGTCCGCGTGGGTGTTCGTTTCGAGGAAGCCCTGCGTCAGGAACAGCGGCGTCGTCTTCCCGACCGCTGTGGGGATCAGGTTGCGCTCCTCCCAGTACGGGCCGTGCGGATCATCGTCCGCGTAGTTTCCGGCCAGGTTGACGCCGTAGCACCAGGCCTGAGGAGCGCCGTTGGCATGGTACTGGGGAGAGTCGCTCGGGCGTCCCGGCTTCGCGTCGATCGCCTGGAACAGCGCCATCGTTGCCAGGTAGGGCGGACGACGGATGCCGTTCATGAACATGTAGCGGTAGCCCTCGTACACCGGCTCGAGTGAGATCACCGCGGCAAGCCCCTTCGGCTGCTGGGTGATCCCCATCAGGCCCGTCCACCCGTCGTACGACTTGCCCAGGAGCGCGACCTTGCCGTTCGACCACGGCTGCTCCGCGGCCCACTCGACCGCCGCGCGCACGCCCAGCTGCTCCCGCGTGCCGCCCCAGTCGTTGCAGCCGCTCGATCCACCGGTGCCGGGGAGGTCGACGTAGGCGAAGGTGTAGCCCTTCGTCAGGGCGCCGCTGAGGTCGAGGAAGTCGTAGAAGCGAGGGTTGGGTCCGGTGCCGTTCAGGTCCAGGTCGGTGGTGGACCCGTTGTGGTTGGCGTAGGGGCTGACCGCCATGATCACGGGGGTCTTCACCGATCCATCGATCGGCATCCCCTTCGGCGTGAGGACGTCGGCATGGAGCTGGGTCACGCCGTCCGCCGAGTTGAAGTAGTACTCGCGCCAGTCAGCGTCGTCGCGGAGTGCGGCGGATGCGGGTGCGGCAGGAAGCGCGACGGCCATCATCACGGCCGACGCGACCAGTACCAGGAATCGCTTCTGTGCGAGCATCTCTCCTCCAGGGCCTCTGTCGATTGTGGGCGCGCTCGAGGACCTCTCGGGCGTGCTCCCCTGTAATTCGCCGCAGGGCACCAGGATTCCTGCTCAGCCGAGCACCGATCGAGCGGGGGTAGGATTCGGGTCGTGAAGGGTGACCGGGTCGAGATAGCCGTCGATATCGGGAACGGCGTCCAGATCTACGAGATCGAGGCAAGCAAGGCCGGTCGCCGGGTGGAGGTCTCCACCTCGAGGGGGATTGTGGAGGTCTCCGAGGTTACCCGGACGGGCCAAACCGTTCGCACCGGCAGGTTCATGTCCGCGAGGGTGATCGCCCTGGTCGAGTACCCCGCCGAGGATCAGGGAACATCCGGCGGGCGGCCGAGGAAGCCCTCCGGGCAACGCTCCCTGCTCTAGTCGCCCGGGAGCGGCCCGGTGTACCTGAGGATGTCGAAGCTCCGCTGGTAGTCGCTCGCGTACATGATCCGGTCGGTGATCCAGTACACACCCGAGGTCATGCCCCCTGCCGGGACGTACCAGCCCACCTCCTCGATCTGACCGTCCGCCTTGATGTCGAGCATCCGGACGCCGTGCTCGTACCAGGCCATCGCGACCAGTCCGCCGTCCTCGTACGTCGAGTGTGTCTCGAACCAGTGCGTGCACCACTGGTTCACGGGGGGGTGACCATCCGTGTAGGTGCCGGCCCTGACCCTGTACTCGTCGATCACCGTGAACTCGCCGAGCTTGGTCAGGTTCCCGTCCTCGTCGTACGTGGGCCAGCCGTTGGTGGCGTCGAGGGTCACGAACTGAGCGGAAGTGTCTGCGCAGCCGACGCTGGGTCCCGACTCGCCTCCCACGAGCAAAAACTTGTCCTGCCCCTGGCGCGGCCAGAGGTTCCCGTGCGTGAAGCGGTTCCGGTTCGGTCCCCTGCCGATCAGGACCGGGTGCTCTGGATCCTCACGCGCGTCGAGCAGGGCCAGTGGGTCCGTCGAGGTCATGACGATCCCGGGCGCGACCTCGGTCACGTCGTGGGCGCCTCCCACAGGCGCTGCCGACGTCCAACGGGAGCCCGAGGTGCGAGGGTTGGCCGGGTCCCGAAGGTCGACGATGGTGCCGTTGGAGGCGTACGCCCAGGTGCAGTCCAGCACGCAGCTGATCGTGTGGGAGCCGCCTCCGTGGGTGCTGAGGATCTCGGGGTTCTCCTTGTCGCTCACGTCGATGACGCTGTCGTCGACAAGGAGGATCTTGCCATTCGTGTCCACGTCCTCCTGGGCGAACTGCGGCGACTGGGGGAACGGAAGGAAGCCGGTGAGCTCCGGAGCCACCGGGTCGGTGATGTCGAAGATGTACAGGACCGACGAGGTGGTGATGTAGAAGTAGTTGCCCAGGCGCCTCGCTCCCGCCGAGTCGTTGGTCAGCGGGAAGGTTCCCACCCACTCGACGTTCTCCCCGAACCCGACCGCGTCGGCCGGAGAGACGAGGGTGAGCGCCGGCAGAGCCAGCACGGCGGCCAGCGAGCGGCGGAGCCTCCTTCTCACAGGGTCGGGTCGATCTTGGTGAACCCGGCCATCGAGGTGGACTCCAGGTTGAACAGGAGCCCTGCCGCCGCGTCGTCCGCGTCGTAGATGAACGCGCTCTCCGAGCCGGGGAAGAACCAGCCGGCGATCCCGAGCCTGACCGTGTGCTCCTTCTCGGGGCTCTGGTCGATCCCGATCAGGCGCAGGTGGTCGTAGAGCTTGTGGAAGACGGCGTCTATGCGAAAGATCTCGTGATCGGGTCCTGCCATGGCCAGGTCGACCGCCGCTGTGTCGTAGCTGTCGAATACCTCCTCACCGTCGACCTGGAGCGTGATCGATGCGGGAAGCGTGTTGCCGTCGGCCGCCTCGTTGAACGGAGACCGCAGGTACAGGCGGAACCCCAGGGTGTCGATCGGCCCGGTGAACGTTCCCTCCCACTGGGCCCGTCCGCCCGTGCCGCCCTCCTCCACGAAGATGTCTGCTTCGGAGGAGCTCACGTAGACGCCGGCCTCGGAGAGGTCCCCTTCCGGCTTCGTGGTGTCCCACGATGGCAGGGTCGCCTGGCCCGTGGCGGCCAGGTTCCCGACCGGGGCGGATCCCTTGTGGAAGTACACGTCCTGGCGGCAGACCGACACGTCGTCATCCGGGTTGTCCGGGGTCTCCGCGCCTCGGATCAGGCGGCATCCACCTCCAGGAGGCGGCTCGACGTGAGCGAGGGCCGGCGCCGCGACGGCGGCACTCATCAGCACCGCGAGAGCCGGGCGCATCCAGGAACGAGCCATATGAACCTCCCTTACATGTCGAGCCGCACACATCGCGCGGTCATCTCCTGAGGAATTCGAGGTAGATCGTCCAGATGCCTTTGTCTATTTGCACAAGACGCGAGAAGAAGGAATCCGGCTTCGCCCCATCGAATTAATGATCTGATGCTTGCCCGTCTCCGCATCACTCTGGCCGGAGCTCTCCTGCTCGCGTTGGCAGCTCCCACCATCGCCTCCGCGGGGTTCGGCGACGTTCTCCTCCCCGCCGGCACCCTCAGGTTCGACGAAGGACCCCAGGAATGCCTGGAGCCGGCGCCGGCCGCCATCGACGTCAAGGGAGTCACCGACGACGACCGGCAGGTGAAGCTCGATGTGAAGGTCCCCCTCGACGTGGCTGAAGGTGCGGAGATCGCGCGGCTGCTTGCCGACCCAGACCCGGACGTCGCCGCCCAGGGCCAGGCCATGTTCGACGAGCTGGCAGGGAAGGCCCACGGCATCCTCGATGCCGCCATCACCACGTACGCACCCCTCGGTGTGGAACTTCGGTTCCAGTACGACCTGCTGATGCCTCTGGTGAACGGTGAGCCGCGGCAGCGGACCACCGACATCGACGAGGTGATCGCTCTCGCCAAGCAGAACTACGGAGGCCGGGTCCCCGCCGGGATAGATGCGGTGTACGCCGTGAGCGACCTCGACCTGTCAGGGACGATCGCGGGAAAGGCAGACTGCATCGGCGGCATCCGCTACGCGGATCGCTCCTTCGCGGCCGGCGAGATCGACCTCAACGAGCAGCCCCTGCAGTTCGGCGTCACGATGTTCCAGGACATCAGCGCGAAGATCCTGTCTCACGAGGTGGGACACCTCCTGGGCGCCCACCACCACTACTCGAACTGCGTGGAGGGAGTGCCCACCGAGACGGTGGACGACGCGCTGTCCGTTTGCACGCTGATGATCAACGACATCGGGCTGGCCTCACTGAACTTCTCCACGTTCAACGGAGCGGTCGTCCGCGGCCACTCAGTGGACTTCGCCAGCTCGAACGACGGCTGACCCCTGGACTCAGCGCGGATGGCGGCACTACGATCGCCTCCACCCACCCGAGGACAACGAAGGGGGAGACATGTCCAAGATCCTCTGCGTCCTGTACGACGATCCCGTCGATGGATATCCGCCGGCGTACGCCCGGCCCGACATCCCGAAGCTCGACCAGTATCCCGGCGGACAGACCACCCCTACGCCCGAGGGGATCGACTTCACACCCGGTGAGCTGCTCGGCTGCGTCTCTGGAGAGCTGGGGCTGCGACCGTTCCTGGAAGGCCACGACCACTCGCTCGTCGTGACGTCAGACAAGGACGGGCCCGACTCGGTCTTCGAGCGGGAGCTTGCCGACGCGGAGGTCGTCATCTCGCAGCCTTTCTGGCCGGCGTACCTCACGGCGGAGCGCATCGCCAAGGCCCCGGAGCTAAAGCTCGCGGTCACCGCCGGGATCGGCTCCGACCACGTGGACCTCGCCGCCGCGATGGATCGAGACATCACGGTCGCGGAGGTCACCTATTGCAACAGCATCAGCGTGGCCGAGCACGTGGTGATGATGATCCTGGCCCTGGTCCGCAACTACATCCCGTCGTACCAGTGGGTCGTGGACGGCGGCTGGAACATCGCCGATTGCGTGTCACGCTCCTACGACGTGGAGGGCATGCAGGTCGGGGTCTTCGGCGCGGGCCGTATCGGCGCCGCGGTGCTTCGGAGGATGAAGCCGTTCGACGTGGGGCTCCACTACACCGACAAGCACCGCCTGCCTGCCGAGGTCGAGCAGGAGCTCGGCGTGACGCACCATCCCGACGTGCAGTCACTCGTGCGCGAGTGCGACGTTCTCTCGATCAACACTCCCCTTCACCCCGAGACCGAGCACCTCTTCGGCGATGAGCTGATCGGCACGATGAAGCGGGGCGCCTACATCGTGAACACGGCACGAGGGAAGATCTGTGACCGCAATGCGATCGCCCGAGCACTGGAGAGAGGCCAGCTCGCCGGGTACGCGGGAGACGTGTGGTTCCCGCAGCCGCCGCCGAAGGACCACCCTTGGCGGACCATGCCCAACCACGGGATGACCCCCCACACCTCGGGCACGAGCCTCTCGGCCCAGACGCGCTACGCGGCCGGGGTTCGGGAGATCCTCGAGTGCTGGTTCAACGGCCGGCCTATACGCGACGAGTACCTCATCGTCGACAAGGGCAAGCTAGCCGGGGCCGGAGCCCACTCCTACACGGCCGGCAATGCCACGGGCGGCTCGGAGGAAGCCGCTCGGTACTGATCCGGCTAACTTCGACCCACGCCGGTCACGCGGGGTATGCATCCCTTCCATGTCACCGTCGGGAGGAGGAGAGGATGCGCTTGAGCAAGGGCACCGCAGCGGCGACTATCGCGTTCGGACTGGTGGCCTGTGGAG
>Ga0299913_10003684_pt1 | contig 12626 bp, 12 predicted proteins | sample RVTome_9_FD_201360 | JGI IMG/M metagenome (GOLD analysis project Ga0299913, IMG submission 201360) | Soil microbial communities from uranium-contaminated site in the Upper Colorado River Basin, Wyoming, United States - RVT155D38 (version 2) ... | reverse complement strand
TACTGGACTCGGCGGCCGTTCGAGGGCGAGACCGCTGCCGAGCACGCGTTGTTCGCGCTCCACGTGACGGCCCGGGCAGGCGCATGGCTCGCGCTGGCGATCTTGTTCTTCCTGTACGCGACCGTTGCCACGACGGATCCCGTCACGGGCGAGCGGATCGCTGCCGAGGGCCGAGCATTCACCGACGCAGCGAAGGAGTTCGCCTGGTTCTACCTGGTGGTGCTGTCCCTGGCCGCGGTGCAGTTCGTGACCGGTTTCTTCCTCGGGCGCGGACGCCCGGATCCCCGAAGGTAGCGTCAGCCGACCGCCTTGATGATGTCCTCGGACAACTGCGTGAACTGTTGCAGGTGTGCCACGCGGTCTGACTTCAGTCGTTCCACCATCGCGGCGTAGTTCTCGCCGCGCCCCTGCCGCTCGTACAGGCGGCGCGGCTGCATGAGCTCGAGGTCGTCGATGCCGGGGACGGAGCCCGCGACCTGGTACCTGAAGTCGGGGTCGTCGTCCCATCCGATCGACTGCTCGGCGATGGCCTTCACGCACGCGGAGGTGTGCGGGATCTCGAGCTTCTTCGAGCGGTCGTCGTCCTCCCCACCTCCCACGCGGCCGGTGTTCAGCAGGTAGGTCTCGATGGGGTGCGTGGCGAGAAGCTCCAGCAGGCGGTTGCCCTGGAGCCCGTGAGGAAGCGGGAAGAACGGATTGGTGCCCGGCACGCGCAGGAACTTGCCCTCTTCCGCGGCGCCCCCGGCAGCCGTGCCGGTCGTCTCCCCCAGCATGAAGTAGGCCGCTGCTTGTTCCTGGGTCAGCCGAGCCACAGCCGGGATCAGGTTCTCGTTGCGATTGAGGATCAAGAGGTAGTCGACGGGGCCGACGTTGCGAGCGTCTTCGTACGTCTGCAGGTCGCGCATCTCGAAGACCGCCCGCCCGTTCTTGGTGTAGTGCTCGTTGAAGAAGTCCACGCGGCCGCCGTCATCTTGATAGACGTTCTCGAGGTAGGCATTGGGTTTGGTGACCGCGCCGTGGATCGACGGCTCGAAGCCGGCATCCAGGCCGAACGTCTTGGCGAAGCAGCCGTTCTCGGTGCCGTAGGCCAAGCCTTTCGGCATCATCCCGACGAAGTCGTCCTGGATGGGTCGGGAGCCGTTCTGCGTCGTGAACGTGGTGGTGGTCTTGCCTGTCCCGGACAGCCCGATGATCATGAACACCTTGTCGCCTTGCGGGGTCGGGATGACCTTGAGCCCGGCGTGCAGGGCAAGGCCGCCCTTCGCGTACACGATGTCGTTCCACATCCGAAGGCCGCCCTTCTTGGACTCGCCGAAGTAGTCCGAGGCCAGCACGCGCGTCACGCCGTTGTCGAGGTCGACCGCGATTAGTCGATCGTCTGGGTAGCCGGGGGCGGCGAGCCCCGGCGTGTAGAGCACCTGCACGTCGGGCTCTGCGCCGTCGCTCCGTTCGAAGTAGAGCTTCTGCTGCATGCCGGCGACGTTCGCGTAACGCTTCTCCATCACGAGGCGGGCGCGCGTCCGCATGTCAGGGTCGTTGCCGATGAACCCGTCGACCACAATCAGGTCGTTGTTCGATAGGTAGTCGTCCTGGAGAGAAGCAACCCGCAGGTAGTCCGTGCGCGTCATCGTCTTCCCGGACGACTCGCGGTCGACGACGAACGTGCTGCCTGCGCTTCTGGAGAGCACCGACGTCTGGACGTTGACGTTGCCGAACTCCGAGAGCCGGGCTTCCGGCATCTCCTCCGTGAACCCCCGAAGCTCCTCGGGGGTTGGGTTGACGAACTCCTGCGCCACGTGGGCCTCCTCGTACCTTCAGGGGGTCCCCCGCCCGAAAGAGCAGCGCGGAGCCGGAGCGGAGAACTCTAGAGTCTATCGGACCCGTTCGGGCGGAGGTGAGCGGCCGGACCGCGTGCGCCGGAGCCTGTGACCCGGAGCCTGTGACAATGGACGTGACCGAAGCGGAGTTGCTCGACGCGATCCGCCGGCTGCTCGACGAGCCGGCGGAGGGCGTCGTCGTCGGGGTGGGGGACGACGCCGCGGTCGTCCGAGGCGGCTCGGGCGACCTCGTGCTGACCACGGACGGCCTGGTGCAGGACGTGCACTTCGAGCTCGGGTCGATCGCGCCCCGGGACCTCGGAGCCAAGGCGATCACCGTGAACGTGAGTGACGTCGCCGCGATGGCCGCGTCACCTCGGTTCGCGGTGAGCGCGCTCACACTGTCGGATCGCGTCGACGTCGCCTGGACGATGGAGCTGTTCGGTGGGATGCGCGAGGCGTGTGACGAGTATGCGCTCCGCCTGGTGGGCGGCAACCTCGCGAAAGGACAAGAGGTTGCCGTGATCGTGACGGTGACGGGCGAGGTGTCGCCGGGCAGGGCCGTGACCCGCGCGGGAGCCAGACCCGGTGATCGGATCGTGGTCACGGGATCGCTCGGCGGGGCGGCAGCGGGCCTTCGGCTCGGGCGGCGCCGCGGCGGATGGAGTAGGGTCGAGCTCGAAGCGATCCGCAGGCACGTTCGCCCGACCGCGCGGGTGGGCGAGGCCGCCGTTCTTGCCCGCCACGGCGCCTCCGCGATGATCGACGTGTCGGACGGCCTCGGCAGCGACCTCGGCCGGCTATGCGACACGAGCGGCGTCGGCGCGGTACTGAGGCTCAAGGACCTGCCCGTCGACGCGGTGGCGACGCTCGACGAGGCGCTGGGCGGGGGTGAGGACTACGAGCTGGTGGCAACCCTTCCGTCGACCGAAGCCGTCGCCGCAGCGTCCAGTGAGCTCCATGAGACATTCGGCGTGCGCCTCACCGACATCGGAACAGTCGTCCCGGGAACAGGCGTCGCGACCGAGGGGTCAACGACCGCGGATCAAGCCGCAGAGCGGGGCTGGGATCAGTTCCGATCCTGAGCCGGCGACTCAGGAGACGGACGTGGGTTGGCGGCGTGGTATGCGGGTGACCTTGCCGGCCTTGATGCAGGATGTGCAGGCGTTCACGCGAGTGGGAGATCCATCGACGAGCGCGCGAACACGCTGGATGTTCGGGTTCCATCGCCGGTTGTTCCTCTTGTGGGAGAACGTGACCGACTTCCCGAACCACGGCTTCTTGCCACAGATGTCGCACACCGCTGCCATGTCGCAAGGGTAACAGAGGCCACGTACGCGTCTGGAGGTTGCGCGGGCCCACGCATCCGGCCAGAGTGGAGGCTTCAGCGCGCGGAGAGGGGACTGGTCATGCAGCATCAGGTGGATGCGTACGTGTTCGTGCACGACTTCGAGGGGAGGCCCAGCGAGCGGCTCGGAGAGCTGTTCGGCAACGAGAGCGTGCGGTTCTCGGGCCGGTTCGTCGGGTCGTTCGGCGGATTCGCCGCGGTCGTGGCCCCCGACCTGGAGACCCTGCAGTCATGGATCGACGGGACGTACTGGGACGCCGGCATCCGCTCGGACTGGTCGGTCGTGGTGAAGCCCAGCAACGTGTCGATACCGAAGCGACGGAGCCCGGACTACTGCGCCCTGATCCGCGTCCGTGTCGCCGACGGCGTGGACCCCGAGGAGCTCCTCGCCCGGCTGGACGCTCACTACGAGCACAACTGGGAGGAAATGGGATACGGCGCGGCCGTGGTGACCGGCGGATCGTTCGATCTGCTCGTCGAGCTGGGCGCCGGCTCGCTGCCGGAGCTGTGGGATAGGGTGCGAGAGCTGCGCTCCCAGGCCGGCGTCGCGCGCACGGCCACGGCGGTCGCGTTCGTGCCGAACAACGGCCTGCGTCGCTGAGCGGGTCATCCCGCCGACCCACCGATCCCGTGCAACACGGAGGCGAACGGAAGCTCGTCACGGTGCTGTTCGCCGACCTCACGGGCTACACGAGCCTCACCGAGCGTCTCGACCCCGAGGACGTGTACACGTTCCTGCGGCCAGGGATGGCGGCACTCGTGGCCGTCGTCGAGGAACACGGCGGTACCGTGCCGCAGATTCACGGCGACGGCTTCATGGCGGTCTTCGGCGTGCCGGTGACACACGAGGACGACGCCGAGCGGGCGGTGCACGCGGCGCTCGCGCTTCGCGAACAGGTGGTGTCACTCAACGCCGCGGGACACGATCCGCCGTTCCCACCCGTGCACACCGGCGTGGCCTCGGGTGAGGTGATGGTGGCCCCTCACTGGGAGGCGTCGGGATTCCAGGTCGTGGGCGACGCGGTGAACACCTCGGCACGCCTCTCCGCGAGCGCACCTGCCGGACGGATCTTCGTCGACACGCTCACCCGTGATCGCTGCGTGCGAAGCGTCTCGTTCGGGCCACGCCGAAGCCGGCGGTTGCGAGGGAAACGAGAGCCGGTCGCGACATACGAGCCCCTGGGGACCCGGACGCCCAAGGCCGTGGCGCATGCCCCCGGCACCGGGGGTGGATTCGTGGACCGCGACCGCCTGATGGCGGCGCTCGGCCGTGAGCTCGATGCCGCCGTCGCGTCGCGTCGCTCGCGGACCGTGTGGATCTCGGGAGAGCCGGGGATCGGGAAGAGCCGGCTCGCGGTCGAGTTCGGACGGCGAGCGGGAGCAAAGGTGCTGATGGGCCGGGCGGTCCCCTACGGTCGTCGGCTCCCATTGCACGCGATCGCAGAGGCGGTCGCCGCAGAGGCCGACGTCGCGCTCGATGCGGCCGCCCACGATCTCGGTGATGCTGCCGACCGCCTCGCTTCCGGACTCCGACGTGGCCCGGCCGCACGATCACTTGCCGCCGACCTCCGAACCCTCTTCGGTGTGGCGTCCCAAGGCTCGAGGCCATCGGCAGGGGTGGAGGATGCGGCCCGCGCCGCGCGTCGGGTCGTCGAGGCTCTCGCCACGATCCCTCCCGTGCTCGTCGTGCTGGATGACATGCAATGGACCGATCCGGATCTCGCGTCGTTGCTGGATGAGCTGCAGCGCACGCCGTGGGACGGAGCGATCCTGCTCCTCGCGCTCGGCCGTCCCGAGAGGTCGCTCCCCGCGGCGAGCAGGCTGACGGTCGATGCGCTCAACCGTTCCTCGATGCACTCCCTCGCGGCGCAGGTGCTCGGCGCGGCACCGCCGGAACGCGCTCTTGCGGCGTCGCTCGAGCGCGCGGGTGGGAATCCTCTCTTCCTCGAGGAGAGTCTGGGGATGTTGGTCGAGGAGCGAACGATCGTGCCGACCGGTGATGGGTGGCAGGTGGCTGCTCCCGGGCCGGTGCCGGCCGTGCCGGCTTCGATCCGGTCTCTGATCGCCGCCCGGCTCGACGGCATGCCTGCGGGGGAAAAGAGGCTCCTGCAGCTGGTGGCCGTGTGCGGCGAACGGGCTCCCGCCGAGCTCGCGACGCACCTCGCCGGCGACGCGACGGGCGTCCGTGTCCTTCGTCGCCTGCTCGCGCGCGGTCTGCTTCGCCGGGATCGCTCGAACCGCAGCGGCAGCGGCTACCGCTTCAGGCACGGCTTGATCAGGGACGTAGCGTACGCCTCGTTGCCTCGCGCCGAACGAGCGATCCGCCATGCGGAGGTCGGCTCCTGGTACGCGTCGGGAGACCCGAGCCTCGAGGCACTCACGGCCGCGGCCCACCACGTGGAGCTCGCCTGGCGGCTCGGGAGCACACGTGTAGGGAAGCCCGACCGGGAGCTGGGCCGGCTTGCCGTGGAGCACTTGGGGCGGCTCGCCGACCACGTCCGCGGTTACCAGGCCAGGTCGGCGGAAGAGGCGTACGCGCGTGCCCTCGGGATCGCTCGGCAGGTAGGCGAAACGGACACCGTCCGCGCTCGGCTCCTCGCGGGCCGCGCCGAGTGCCTGGTGGAGATGGGTCGGCACGCAGAAGCCGCCCAGGACGCTCGCGAGGCACGCCGGCGCGCGGAGCGAGCGGGCGACGACCAAGGGACCGCGTGGGCCCTGCTGGCGCTCGGACGCTGCGAGAGCGACCTGGGACGCACCAGGCAGGCTCGGGCGACGCTCGGGCGCGCCCGGGCTCTCTTCGCCTCGGCGGGAGACCTGCGGGGGGAAGGATGGTCGTTACACCGCCTGTCGGAGACCTGGGAATGGAGGGACTACGGGCGGGAGCTGGATGACTTGCGGAACGCCTACCGGTCCTTCGTGCGGGCGAAGGATCGCTGGGGACGCGCAGTGGTGGCGCAAGACCTCGCGTTCCTCCTGACGCTGTCGGGAGGACGCGAGTACGAGAAGTGGCTCGGTGTTGCTCGCGAGCTGGCGGAGGACGAGGGAGATCTTCGTGCGGCTGCCGATCTGCTGAGGACGCAGGGATATCACGCCTCGTACAGGGGGTCGTTCGCGGAGGCGCAGCGAACGATGGCGGAGGCCCGACCGCTTGCGGCCGAGGCCGGTGATCGTTATGCGGAAGCCGACACGCTGATGATCGGCGCCCTGGCGTCGACGGCGGCCGGGAGCCCACAGGATGCTGAGACGAAGGCATCGGAGGCGCTGGCGCTCGCCGCCGAGCTGGGATCGGTGCGCGTGCGTGTCGGCGCGCTGCACGCGGCGGCTCGCGCCGCTCTCCGCCGCGGCGACCGCTCGCGAGCGACTGCTCGCCTGCGGGCGGCCGCGCAGGCCGTGCGCCGTCATCGGATCACCACGATGACGGGCGAGACCGCGATGATCGAGGCCTGGGTCGCGCTCGACCGCGGAGCCTGGGACGCGGTCGCGCCCGCCGCACGGCGTCTCGCCAACCAGGCGAGAGCGAACGGGTGGCGGCTTTGGGAGCCGGTCGCTCCGCTGTTCGTCGGTCGCGCTCAGCTCGGTGCGGGGCGCGCAAGCCGCGCGATCGCGTCCCTCGAGAAGGCGGTCGACCTGGGCGCGCGAGTCGGGGCCGACGGTACCGGGGCCCTGGCGCGGGCGTTCCTCGCGCAGGCGACGATCCTTGCGGGGCGCCCGACCACGATCCCGCGCGTGTCGCTTGACGAGCCCGAGGTGGCCGCAGCGTTGGACGAGGCGCGAGGTCTCGCCGCGCTCGCCGGTGGGCACGCCGACCGAGCAAGCGAGCGCTTCGGGCACGCGGCGGGGACCCGCGCTTATATCGGAGCCTCGGCGTGGCTGGCCCGAGCGCACGCGTTGCACGCCATCGCCCTCCGGAAGGCGGGCAGGCGGCGGGAAGCCGCGACCGCCGAGCGGCGCGCGGCCCGAGCCTTCCAGGAGGTCGGCGTCCCCGCCGCCGCTCGGCGGGCGCTGATCCATCCTCTCGACGGGACCGCCCTCGATCACTAGGTGGGGTCGTCGTCGGCGCGTGATAGAACCGCTGGACGTGAGGAACCCGCCGTGCCGTTGACGCTGGAATCTCCGGTGGTGGCCATCGACCGGAGGATCGCGACCCGGCGGACGGGGATGCGCACGAAAGGTCCAGAAGCCCATGAGGTCCTGGCCAACGCCTTCGGGATCGACACGGTCGGCGACCTGGTGCGCCACTACCCGCGCCGCTACATCGACCGGTCTCGCGTCCAGACGATCCGCGCGCTCAGGATCGGCGCGTTTGCCACGGTGATCGCGAGAGTGAAGAAGGTGGCCAAGCGACTCACCAGGCGTCGTCAGTCGATGGTCACCGTCACTGTCACGGACGGCACCGGCTACCTCGACCTCACGTTCTTCAATCAACCGTGGACCGCGGGCATGTACCGAGAGGGCCAGGAGCTCGCGGTGTCGGGGGTGGCGCAGCTCTACCGGGGCCGACTGCAACTCGCCAACCAGGATGTCGAGCTGCTCCGGGGCGACGAACGGGACCTCGTGCACATGGGTCGGATCACGCCGGTGCACCCCGCAAGCGAGGGTGTGAGCGCGCGCACCATACGTGAGCTGACGCACCGTGCCTTGGATCTCCTCCCGGAGCTTCCGGACCCGCTGCCGCTCGAGGTCGTCGAGGCAGAGTCCCTCGGCGTCTTCGACCGAGCGATCCGCGACATCCATTTCCCCGAAGACGACAAAGCCCTCGCCGCCGCGGTTGAGCGCCTGAAGTTCGACGAGCTCTTCACGCTCGAGCTCGGTGTGGCGTTCCGCAAGCATCGGGTGGCCTCGGAGTCGAAGGGCATCGCACACCTTCCCGAGGGACCGCTCACGTCCGCGTTGCTCGACACGGTCCCGTTCGAGCCGACCAAGGCGCAGCGCCGGGCCATCGAGGAGATCGCATCGACGATGGCTCGTGCGCAGCCGATGAACCTGCTGCTGCAAGGGGATGTCGGCTCGGGCAAGACGCTCGTGGCGCTCCACGCATGCCTGGTCGCGATCCAGTCGGGGCACCAGGCCGCGATCATGGCCCCGACGGAGGTACTGGCCGCTCAGCACGCACGCTCGATCGGCGCGCTCCTGCACGGCATCGGCGCCTCCCCGTACATAGACGGGAAGGGGGCCGCGCCGGACGGGCAGGAGTCGCTGTTCGGGTCGGACGCGGCCCCGCATGAGATCGAGCCAACGCTCAGGTTCGCGCTGCTCACCGCCGCGGTGATAGGCAAGGAGCGAGCGCGGATCCTCGAGGGGGTCGCGGCGGGAACGGTGGACCTCGTCGTGGGCACGCACGCGCTCGTCCAGGAGGCCGTCTCGTTCCAGGATCTGTCCCTCGCGGTGATCGACGAGCAGCACCGGTTCGGCCTGCACCAGCGCATGGCGCTCAAAGGCAAGGGGGGCGACATCGACGTCCTGATCATGACGGCCACGCCGATCCCGCGGACCCTCGCCCTCACCTACTACGGCGATCTCGACGTGGCGGTGCTCGACGAGATGCCCGCCGGGCGACGTCCGATCGAGACACGGGCCGTGCGCACCGAGATCGAGCGGGCGGCCGCCTACGAGCTGGTCACCGAGCAGGTCACCGCCGGGCGTCAGGCGTTCGTCGTGTGCGCGGCGATCGACGAGGCCACCCGCACACAGGTGAAGGCCGCTGAGGCGGAGGCCGAGCGCCTGGCCACCGACGTGTTCCCCGACCTGAGGGTCGAGCTCCTTCACGGCCGCATGCGACCGAAGGACAAGGAACGGATCATGGACGAGTTCCGAGCCGGCCGGGCCGACCTGCTGATCTCCACGACCGTGATCGAGGTGGGGGTGGACGTCCCCAACGCCACCGTGATGCTGGTGGAGAACGCGGAGAGGTTCGGTCTCGCCCAGCTGCACCAGCTGCGGGGTCGCATCGGCCGGGGCGCCCACCGCTCCTACTGCGTGCTCTTCGACGAGTCCGACGAGCTGAACATCGATGCCCATGCCCGGATCGCTGCCATGGTCCGCACCACCGACGGCTTCGAGCTGGCCGACGAGGACCTTCGGTTGCGGGGAGAGGGGACACTCTTCGATGCCCGGCAGGCCGGGATGCCCGACCTCAAGCTCGCACGGCTCGCCGAGGACGTCGATCTTGTCCGGCGGGCCCGAGCCCGGGCCTTTTCCCTCATCGACGAGGACCCGGACCTGGACCGGCATCCCTCCCTCCTGAAGGAGCTTCGCGACCGGTTCGAATCCTCGATCGACTGGCTCTTCAGCTCCTAGGCACCCCGTCGGGGTTACCCTCGGCCCGTGCGCGTGATAGCCGGGACCGCGAAGGGCTCCCGGCTGGGTCCGGTGCCGCCCGGCGCCCGACCCGTGTCGGATCGAGCCCGGGAGGGACTCTTCTCGAGCCTCGGCGATGAGGTCCGGCATGCGCGGGCACTCGATCTCTACGCGGGGACGGGTGCCCTCGGCATCGAGGCGCTTTCCCGCGGTGCCGACCACGTGGTGTTCGTGGATCGAGCGAGGCCCGCTGTCGAGGCGATCCGTCACAACCTCGAGCTGACGCGCCTCACGGAACAGGCGACCGTACACCGGTCGGAGTGTCTTTCCTTCCTGCGCAAGCGCGATGCGACCGACCCGCCGGTCAACATCGCGTTCATGGACCCGCCGTACGATCTCGATGGCCCTGATCTCGAGGAGCCGCTGGAAGCCCTCGCGACCGGATGGCTCCGCGATCCGGGCTGGACCGTCGTGCTGACCAGGGGATCCGGGAGTTCCATGCCTGTCATTCCGCTACACTGGCTCGCCCGGAGGCGCCTCCGCTACGGCGACAGCCTCCTCATCGTCTACCAGGAGGACCGATGGGCCTGACCGCCCTGTGTCCGGGGACCTTCGACCCGGTCACCTACGGCCATCTCGACATCATCGGCAGGACCAGCAGCACGTTCGAGCAGGTGGTGGTCGGCGTGCTGGAGAACCCCTCCAAGCAGCCTCTCTTCGGAGCGGCCGAGCGGGTGGCCCTGCTGGAAGAAGCCTGCGCCGACATGCCGAACGTGCGGGTGAGCTCGTTCAGCGGCCTCTTGGTGGATCATGCCCGCGAGGAGGGCGCTTCGGTGATCGTGAAGGGGCTTCGAGCGGTCTCCGACTACGAGTACGAGATCCAGATGGCCCAGATGAACCTCCGGATCGGTCAGATCGAGACGTTGCTCATGCCTACGAACCCCAAGTGGTCCTTCCTCTCGTCGTCGCTGGTCAAGGAGGTCGCGCGATACGGTGGGAACGTCGACGGCCTTGTGCCCGAGCACGTTCGAGCCCGCCTGCCGAGTCGATTGGGGGCGAGCGCGTGACGGACATCGTCGGTCGCCTGCAGCAGCTTGAGGAGTTGATCCGCGAGGCGAAGTCGATGCCGCTCTCCTCATCTGTGCTGGTCAGCCGAGAAGAGGTTCTGGAGATGATCGCCGAGATGCAGGGGTCGCTCCCGGAGGAGATCAAGCAGGCGCGCTGGATCGTCCGCGACCGCGAGGAGCTGCTCGCGAAAGCGCGGGCCGACGGCGAGACGATCATCGATCGGGCTCAGGAGGAGCAGGCTCGGATGGCGGGGCACGAGGCCGTGGCGCAGCGGGCGGAGCACGAGGCGGACCGGATACTCAGCGAGGCGGAGGACCAGGCGGTGGGTATCCGTCGGGAGGCCGAGGACTACGTAGACGCGAAATTGGCGCAGTTCGAGAACTCCTTGCGGCGGATACTGGATGAGGCGCAGGGCACGGCGCGAGCGGTCTCGAAGACACTGGACCAGGTCGAGGTCGGCCGCGAGCGCCTGCGAGGGCCGCAGACGGTCGCCGGTCAGGAGCTCGCGGAGTCGCCCGAGCAGGAATCGCAGTTCTTCGACGAGGAGCGGGCGTGACGTTCCCACCGATCGACGTCGGGGACCTGATCGGTCACCCGGGGGAGTCTCGGGCGACCTCGATCCGAGGCACCCTCGAGGACCTGTCCACGGAGGTGGCAGCCGTGGCGGGTGAGGTCACCGTGGACCTGCTGCTGGAAAGTGTGGTCGAGGGGATCCTCGTATCGGGCAGGCTGACGGGCGTCCTGTCCCTCAGCTGCGCTCGGTGCCTTGACGGTTTCGAGCGGCCGTTCGCGCTCGACGTGCACGAGTTGTTCGTCGAGACTCCTGCCCCGGACGGGGACGACTACGGCCTGGGACCCGAGGCCAGCATCGACACGGGGCCGATGGCGCTGGACGCGATCGGCGTGGAGATGCCGTTCGCGCCTCTGTGCCGGCCCGATTGCCAGGGCCTGTGCGAGACCTGCGGGGGAAACCGGAACCTGGGTGAATGCCCCGGCCACGAGGAGGTCGACCCGCGGTGGGCCGGCCTCGAGGCGATGCTGGAGCGCCTGAGCGACTAGAGCCGAGAGCGGCCCTTCACGACGGAGAGGACATCGATGGCGGTTCCCAAGAAGAAACAGAGCAAGACCAGGACGGCGAAACGGCGGGCGAACTGGAAGGCGCAGCCCACGTCGTACGCGTCGTGTCCTCAGTGCAAGCAGCCGAAGCTGTCCCACCGGGTCTGCGCCAACTGCGGCTACTACGCCGGCAGACAAGCCGTGGAGGTTGAGTAGCAGCGTGAGGGCGGCTCCGGCCGAGGTCCCGAAGGTCCCACAGGAGGCTCTGGACCGGGCGCTCGGCATCGGCTTCGACGACCCAGATCTGCGCACGACCGCCCTCACCCACCGCTCCTACGCCTTCGAGCACGGCCTGGACCTCACGAACGAGCGCCTCGAGTTCCTGGGTGACTCGGTGTTGGGGCTGGTGGTGACCGACATGGCCTACCGATCGTTCCCGGGGATGCCGGAGGGCCAGCTCGCAAAGCTCCGCGCTGCCATCGTGAACATGCAGGCCCTCGCCGACGTCGCCCGCAGCCTCGCGCTCGGCGGCGTCGTGCTGCTCGGCCGGGGGGAGGAGCTCTCGGGAGGACGCGAGAAGCCGAGCATCCTCGCCGACGCGCTCGAAGCGGTCTTCGGAGCGGTCTATCTCGACCAAGGGCTGGAGGTCGCCCGTTCGTTGATCGAACGCCTCTTCCGACCTCGGATGGAGGCCTACGTGCGAGGCGAAGGGGACCGCGACTACAAAACGATGCTGCAAGAGCTGGCATCGCAACAGATCCGGTCGATGCCGGAGTACCGACTGCAGGAGCGCGGGCCCGACCAGGAGACGGAGTTCACGGCGACCGCCTTCCTCGCGGGCGAGGCGATGGGCCGGGGGTCGGGAAGGTCGAAGAAGGAGGCCGAGCAACAGGCTGCGCGCGAAGCCTACGAGTCGATCGCGAGGCGCAGCAGCGCGAACAGGGGCGACGGTGGAGCTGCCTGAGGTCGAGGTCATGCGTCGGGACCTCGAGCGAGACGTCGTGGGCCGCAGGATCAAACAGGCCGAGGTCAAAGGCACG
>Ga0299913_10003683_pt1 | contig 12626 bp, 10 predicted proteins | sample RVTome_9_FD_201360 | JGI IMG/M metagenome (GOLD analysis project Ga0299913, IMG submission 201360) | Soil microbial communities from uranium-contaminated site in the Upper Colorado River Basin, Wyoming, United States - RVT155D38 (version 2) ... | reverse complement strand
GATCAAAATGGCAAGCCGTGAACGCATCCAGAAGCCTCCGTAACCAGCTAGTCGAGAGATCGGCGACAGGATATCTCGCCGTGCCGGCGCGCGTCGCTCTTTGGGCTTCCACAAGCGGCGCGCGCACGTGCTCGCCGGCGCAAAGACGGACGGTCAGGCGGAGCCGGCCGCCGGCTTCCTGCCCCTCAGCCGGGGTACCTTCATCTCGGCGTGGGTCCAGCACTTGTCGCGGCGGTTGTACGTGGATAGCCGCGTTTCGCAGCCGGGTTGGGCGCAGACTCGGCCCTCGGGCTTACGCTGGGATGCCCGCGGGAGTCCTTTGGGGCTCTGGCCTCGGATTGCTATTTGGTTGGACATCGAGGCTCCTCTCGCTCCGGCTCACTCTTCATGTACCCAGATTGCGAGCGGGCACCGGGGGCGATGAACCGGACGTCACTTGTTATTCGTACAAACGCACGGAAACGGTTTGGAGTTCCCGGATTTCATGAACGATTCGCAAAAAGGAGCGCGCGACCGGTTCCGACCCCTCTTCGAGCGGGTGGGAGTGGCGATTCGAGGGATCGTGGGGGTCCCGGCGCGGGCCGCCAGGGGCACCGCTCGGCGGGTCGCGGACCCCGCCAGGCAGGTAGTGGATTACTGGTCGTCCGAGCGACGGACGATGACCCAGGGCTTCGTCGCGGTCACCATCGCATCCTTTACCTCGCTACTGGCGGGCCTGGCCCTGGTGGGAATGGGCAACCGGATCGAGGTCATCGAGGGCCTCTTCGTCCTGATCCCGGTGTCGATCGGCATGAGAGGCAACATCTTCGGGGCGCTCGCCGCGCGGCTCGGAACCGCGATTCTCTCCGGTCTGTTCGAGGTCTCGAGGGACAAGTCGGGAACCCTCTACCAGAACATCCACGCCTCGATCCTGCTGACGATCGGTACCTCGGTGACGATGGGGCTCCTGGCCAGGGCCATGGCCGGATTACTCGGAGTCGAGACGGTCTCGGTTTGGGACTTCATCGTCATCTCCCTGGTCGGGGGGTTGCTCTCCTCCGTCGTCGTGCTGGCGGTGACGATCTCGCTATCCATCCAGTCCTTTAGAAGAAACTGGGACCTGGATGCCGTGGGAGCACCGCTGATAACCGCGATCGGAGACGTGGTCACGCTTCCGTGCCTGTTTCTGGCCTCCTTTCTCGCCCAGATCGACGTCGTGACCCCCGTGGTCGGAGGCGTCGCGCTCGCCGCCGGGATACTCGCCGTTTACAGGGGTTGGACGAGTCTGTTTACCGTTTCCCAGAGAATCGTGCGCGAGGCGTTCCCGGTCCTGTGCATTGCGATCGTCCTCGACGTGCTGGCGGGGACGGTCGTCCAACCCCGCATGGACGACGTCTTCACTCCACTGGCCGCGTTCCTCATCATCATCCCGGGCTTCCTCGAGAACACGGGAGCTCTGGGCTCGATTCTGGCCGCCCGGCTCGGGTCGAAGCTGCACCTGGGGGCCGTGACGCCGAGTGCCAAGCCGGGTCCGGTCGCCCTGCTGGACGGCACGATCGTCCTGGCTCTCGGACTCGTGGTCTTCGCGTTGTCGGCGGTTGCCACGCTGGGCGTCGCGGAGTTGACGGGGGCGGCGTACCCGGGGGCCTGGACCTTCCTCGGCGTGGTAATGGTCGGGGGGATCCTGGCCACCCTGATAGCCGCGGTCATCGGCTACTACGCGGCCGTCGTGACCTACCGCTTCGGGTTCGACCCCGACAACCACACGATTCCCATCGTCACCAGTGGAATGGACCTCTTGGGAGTGACCTGTCTCGTCACGGCCCTTGTGATCTTCGGAGTAGCGTGAAGGAGTTCATGGTGGATTCATCAGAGGGACCGAAAACCGTCAAAGAGTTCCTTGCCGAGATCAAGGACACCTCGGAGCTGATGGTCGACCTCGCTTACGCGGCCATCTTCTTTTCGGACACCGACCTGGCAAAAGAGGTTCGCCGCCTCGAGAACCGCATGGTCGAGCACCTACGCGGCCTCCGCCGCATGAGCATTCTGGCGGCGCGGAGCCCCGAGGACGCCGAGCACATGGCAGGCGTACTCGAGATTTCGGCGGCGGTCGAGAAGATCGCCGACGCCGCGGAGGACATCGCCGGGATTGTTGCGTCCGGGATCGGCATCCTCGAGGACCTCCGCCAAGATCTCCGTCATGCAGCCGAGGTGGTCGCCCGCGTCAAGGTCAGAGACCATGGAGAGGCCGTGGGTCAGTCGCTGCGGGAACTGGCGCTGCCGGTGGAGATCGGAATGTGGATCATCGCCGCCCGACGCGGCGGGGAGTGGAACTTCGACCCGGGACCGGACTTCACCGTGTCCGGCGGCGACGTGCTGTTGGTGCAGGGTCCCGAGGACGGAATCAAACTCGCCCGTCGCACAATGGGCGCTCCCCCGCTGCCCGAACAGCCCGATCCGCCGGAGATCGTGCTCAGCGATTTGGATCGGGCTGTGGATCTCATCGTCGAGATGAAGGACTCGTCCGAGGTCGCGGTTGGTCTCGCCTACTCGGCTCTCCTTTTCAACAGTCAGGCTCTCGCCGCCGAGGTGGCCAGCCTCGAGATTCGAAGCGATGCGATCCACGACGAACTGGAGTCCTGGGTGCTTCGAAGCGCACAGGAGGCACGGAACCCGGACGATCTGCGAGGTCTACTCCGTCTCGCACAGGCATCCGAGATGATCTTCGACTCGGCCCGCGAGATGACGAGGCTCGTCGAGGCCGGCGAGGAGCTCCACCCGGTGATCGCGGCGGCTCTGGTTGAATCCGACGAGTTCGGGCACGAAACGATCGTCCAGCCCGACGCGCCGGCCGACGGACGAACGATCAAAGAGCTCCAGATCGAGACGGAGACCGGAATGTTCGTGTTGGCCGTCCAGCGCGGGCGCCGATGGACGTACAGGCCCAAGCCCTTCTTCGGATTCCTCGCCGGTGATCGGATTATTGCCGTCGGTCCAGCCGAGGGCGGGGAGGAGCTCGATAGGTTGGCCGGGGTGCAAAGGCAGTTCCAGGATGCCTGAGGACCATCCGTATTAGCGTTGTTCTGACGGGGCATAGAGAGTACGCGCAGTAGCGAGTCCATAGACTTGTTCCGAAGGAGAGACCATGTCCAAGAAGGTGCCGCAGCCAGACGGCTCGAAAACCAAGAAGCCATCGATGGCGCAGAACCTCGGCGCGCTGGTCCTCGGGCTCCTTGCGGTGAAGCTCGCCTCCTACATCGTCACCACTCTCTGGCGTCTGGTCACAAGAGAGGAGCCTCCACAGGTCGACCAGGCCGTACCTATTGGCAAGAAGGCGGCTTGGTTGGCGCTCATCGGAGCGGCGACCGGAGCCTCGCGGCAGGCCGCTCGCGACATCATCAAGCCCCCGACGGAGGGTCCTGCTTAGCTAGGGCTTATCCGGGACCTCGGAGCCGAGCTCCGAAAGGGGTGAGCCCGCGTCAATCAGGGGCGGGGGGCTACCGAAGTTCCTGAACCAGTCCGGCAACTCGTGGCCCGGCATCGGTCGACCGAGGAAGAATCCCTGGGCCTCGTCACATCCGAGCGACTGCAGGCTGTCCCAAACCTCACGCGTTTCCACACCCTCGGCGACCACTCGAAGCCCCAGGTTGCGTGCCAGATCGATGGTCGAGCGAACGATCACCTCGTCGTTCTCGTCGTCCGTCATTCCGAGAATGAAGGACTTGTCGATCTTGATTTCCTGTACGGGGAGCCGCTTCAGATACCCGAGCGACGAGTAGCCCGCCCCGAAATCGTCCAGCGACAGTCCGATGCCGAGTTCGTTGAGTCGGCCACAGACCTCGGCCGCCCGGATCGGGTCGGAGATGATGCTGCTCTCGGTGATCTCGAGCAACAGGTGACCGTTCGGAACGCGGTGTATCGCAAGAATGGCCTTGAGATCCTCGACGAAGCTGGGGTCCAGCAGGCTCCGGCGAGAGAGGTTCACCGCGATGTCGACGATCATGTCGTCCTGCCTCCACACTTGCCACTGGCGCAGTGCTCGCTCGAGGGCGAAGCGCGTGAGTGACCGAATAAGACCGGTCTGCTCGGCGGCCACGATGAACTCGTCGGGAGCAACCTTGCCGAGCCGGGGATGATCCCACCTCAGTAGCGCCTCCACCCCCGCGATCTCGCCGGTCCTCAGATTGACCTTCGGCTGGTAGAAGAGTTCGAGCTCGTCGCGATCCACCGCCCGGCGCAGCTCGCCGAGCAGACTGAGTCGCCGAGCGCTGCTCTGGTCACGATTGTCCGCGTAGATTTCGTGACCGGTGTGCGTTTCCTTGGCTACGTACATGGCGATATCGGCGCGCTGCAGGAGCGTGTCGACGTCTGCCCCGTGCTCCGGGAACAAAGCGATGCCGACACTGGCTTCGACGTCGATCGTCAACCCGGACGAGACCTCGTCCAGAACGAACGGAATCTCGATGGCGGTGAGGATTCGATCGGCCACCTCGACGGCCTCTGCCTCGCTTCCGATGCTTGGGAGCAGAGCGATGAACTCGTCCCCGCCCAATCGAGCAAAGGTGTCGACCTCTCGCAGGACCTGCTTTACTCGCGGCCCGATCTGACGAAGTAACGCATCTCCGATGTGGTGCCCCAGGCTGTCGTTGATCTCCTTGAAGCGATCGAGATCGATAAGCATGATTCCGACCTTCGAGCCTTTACGCTTGGCCTCGAGCAACGCTTGATCCAGCCGGTCGTAGAAAAGGGCCCTGTTGGGAAGGCCCGTCAGATCGTCGTGAAGTGCCTGATAGGCCTTGTAGTCCTTCTCGGCATAGACCGTAGCGATGCTCCAGATGATCGCCATGGGAATGGCGAGCAGAGGCACGAGTAGGAGGCTCCTGTCGGCAGCAACGATGACCACCGGCGACAGGGCAAGCAACACACAGTTCGTCCACGCGTGATAACCGAGGTCGGCGAGAAGGAACTTGAGCACCTCCGCCCCCTCGTAGAGAGCGATGGCGACTCGGCACACGACGTTGTTGGTGAGGAAGAGCGCGCCGGCAGCGAGCAAGATCCCGGGAACATCCGCGCTGGTGAATGCCGGTACACCGAATGAATAGCTTCCCGAGGTCGCCAATCCGAGGACCACGCCACCTACTCCTAGCGCAAGGGCGATCTGGCCCGAATTGAACAACGCCTTCCATGGGGGTTTGTTGGCCCTCAGGTCTGCCATTAGGCAGGCAACCGCCTGCGCGAGCATCGCCGGTCCCGTCCCGAAGTGGATCATCATCGCGAAGGTGAAGATGGTCGAGACCGTGATTTCGCCCTCTTCGCCGTCGATACGGCTCGTCTTGATGGGAAAGAACTCGCCAAGGACGATGAAGGCGGCAAGAATCCAGAACGCGCCGAAGTCATCGGCCACCCTGTTTCCGGCTTCAGGTACGGCGAAAACGATGAGACCGAACCCCGCGAGGGTGATCGTCGCTACGTAAAGCCAAACCGGCCTTATCTTCGCCAGCAAAATTCTCTCCGTTCGAGGGTTCGGTGCCCGGCATCAGCTGCGCACGGAGTGGATCCGGACGTGGTCGACCGGATCCACCCACGGGCGCATCGAGGGACTACCGCCACTTGTTGGCGGCGCCCGACGCAGCCACGAGACACGCGAGTGTGGCTAGCGCGGAACCGACGCGAAAAAGTCGAGCCTTCATAAGAACCTCCCTCTTCGCTGGCATCCAATTGTTTCCATACCGCCACTTCGACCCTCGCCCACGGCCGCTTGAGCCCTCGGGGGGCGAATGACCGCGAAATGACCGGACTGAGAGGGGCGCGACCTGCGGAGGGACTAAGAACCACATAGCCTGAAGGGACCACGCGCCGTTGGTTCGGTAGCAAGGTCAAGGCGGGCGCTCGCCTGTCGATATCTCCGAATAGACAACCAACCCCTTGGAGAGAGCTTGCTACTGGTCGCATGCTTCGCACTTTGCGTCATCTCGGTTCCACTGGCCGGAGGCCGGCTGGGAGCCCTGGCGACGTTTGCCCCCCGACATGTGTGGGCGGTTTTCGCCGCCGTCGCGATGCAGGTGGGCATCATCTCGATCTGGCCGGGACGCGGCTTGCTCTACGTGGCGCTTCATCTGGTCTCTTACGGGCTACTGATCGTCTTTCTGGGAAGCAATCGCAACCTCCCGGGCCTGTGGATCATCGGCACGGGCACGCTAATGAACTTCATCGCAATCGCCTCGAACGGAGGAGTGATGCCTGCCACTGCGGGGGCCCTGGCGAAGGCCGGTTTGATCATCGATCCGCAACACTTTGCCAACTCGGCCGTGATTACCGACCCGAACTACGCCTTTCTCGGAGACGTCTTCGCCGTTCCGGCAGGATTTCCGTTCGCGAACGTCTTTAGCGCCGGCGACGTGAGCATCGTTCTCGGAGTGCTACTTACCCTCCACCAGGTGTGCGCTTCGCGCTTCTTCCCCCGGACACCAACGCTGACCCCCGTGCAGTCACTGGACCAAACCGCTTAAGGGCTGCAATTGCCGGTCCTACGGCGCGATCGCGTCGAACAGGGCGTCCACATCCGACTCGGTGTTGTAGATGTGAAAGGACACGCGCAGATTGCCCGCGCGCGACGCGGCCTGGATTCCAAGGCGCTCCAGGTCGGTCGATGCGTCTGGCATTTCGACCGAAACGATCGCAGAGTTGCCCGGTCCGAGGTTCATCTTCTCTCTGAAGAGATTGGCGAGGCGTACATTGTGCTCGTTGATGACCTCCACCCCGACGCTTCCTATCAATTCGAGTGACGGCTGTGTTCCCACCCAGGAGAACCACGCCGGCGAACGATCGAATCGACGAGCGGACTCGGCCAGTCTCAAAGGTGGACCGTAGTAGGAGGAGTGAACGTCCTCGCCCGCGTACCATCCCGCGCTCACCGGCCTGATTCGGTCGCGCAACTGCGGACTCACGTAGAGAAACGCGGTTCCCCGAGGAGACATGAGCCACTTGTATCCATGAACAACCAGGAAATCGAAACGGGTGGCATCCATGGGAAGCCATCCACATCCCTGTGTCGCGTCGACGATGGTGAGTACATCGTGCTCGGCGGCGGCTTTTTCTATTGCATCCAAATCGGCAACTTCACCGGACGACGACTGGACCGCACTGAACGCGACCGCCGTCGTGGAGGGGCCGATCGCCTCGGCAACGTCCGATGTCGGTACCGTTTTGACCGTGACACCTCGATCCGTGTGAGTGAAATAAGGGAACAGGTTGGATGTGAACTCCATGTCGGGCACCACGACCTCAGCCCCAGCCGGCAGCGAGTTCGCGATCATTCCGGTGAACTCCGAAACGGTTGTTCCGATGGCGATGTCGTCGACGTTTGTACCCATGAGGTCGGCGAAGAGCGCTCTCGACGACTCGGTGGAGTGACCCCAGATCTCCCAACTGGTCCGCCCGTGGCGCCAATCGTCGAGCGCCGTGCTGAGAGCCTCGAAGGCAGGGCGCGGAGGCAGCCCATAGCTAGCCGTATTGAGATAAACGGTGGACGGCTCCCACAGAGCTTGCGCGGCTGAGAGTTCCATCGCCGGATGGTACTCGCCGGGCGCAGCCGCGCTCTAACGGGAACAATGCGTACCCCCCCTCTCGTCCTAATGCCGTCCGGCCAGTTCAACAAGAGAGGTGCGCAAGATGCGGTCCATCAAGGTCCTTGTGCTTTCCGTCGTAGCAGCCCTGCTAACGGCCGGGCCGGCCCTCGCCTGCGGGGGGCTCGTGGCCCCCAACGGTTCGGTGAACCTCGTGCGCACCACGACTCTCGCCGCCTACGTCGAGGGCGTCGAGCACTACATCACGTCGTTCGAGTTCGCGGGGGCCGGAGGCGGCAAGTTCGGCTCGATCGTGCCCCTTCCCGACGTACCCACGGACGTGACCAAGGCGGGCCGGTGGACCCTGCAGCGACTGGTCGAGGAGGTTCAACCTCCCACACCTGAATTCGCGAGATCTGCGGCCTTCGCGCTGGAGAGTGCTGACGTCGAGGTCATCATGGAGAAACGGGTAAGCGCACTCGACATCGTTGTTCTGAAGGGCGGCGGCGACGAGGTCGGCGCCTGGGCCAAGGACAACGGCTTCTTCCTTCCTCCCGATACGCCCGAGGTGCTCGACTTCTATGCCGAACGCAGCCCGGTCTTCATGGCGGTCCGTTTCAACCTCGCGCGAGCCGAGGGCAAAGGGTTGCAGACCGGAGACGGCATCCCTGTGCACGTGACGATTCCCACCGACCGCCCCTGGGTTCCGCTCCGAATCCTGGCACTTGGCCGGGGACCAGATGAGGTCGTCGAGGCCGACATATTCCTCCTCAACGAGACCAAGCCGCTGCTGATGCCGGGCCTGGATCCCGCCGGCTCTCGCTCCGGACTGGTCCACGAGCGAAGCGAGGAGGCCTCCGAAGCGCTGCTGACCGACTTGGCAAGCGATCGGAACATGGACTGGTTGCCCACCGAGAACATGTGGCTCGACTACATCCGAATAAACACCAGCTCCGGCGAGCTCGACCACGATCTGGCGATCAGCATCGACGGCGAAACCCCGTCACCCATCGACGCCGGCTACGCACTCGCCGGCACGACTCTTCCCGGCGAGGCATCGACGCCACCCTGGGCCTGGGGGGTAGGGCTCGTCGCCCTCGGACTGATTCTCGCGGGCAGCAACCGCCTGGTCTCGGATAGGCGATGAACCGAGCAGTATGGGTCGGCCCCCTGATATCGGCGCTCGCTCTCGGAGGTTGTGGCCTAACGGCGGAAGCACAGGAATCGGAGGTCGTCGTCAACATCAACCACTCGCGCTTCGACCCGGCGGCCTTCGAGTTCGAGACGGGGACCACGGTTCGCTTTGTCATTCACAACGCCGACCCGATCGATCACGAGTTCTTGCTCGGCGACGAAGCCGCTCAGAGACGCCATGAAGAGGGCGCCCACGCCGAGCACGGCGACCTTCCAGGCGAGGTCTCCGTACCGGCGGGCCTCACCCGTTCGACTACGTACACGTTCACCAAGCCCGGCAAACTGATAGTCGGGTGTCATCTTCCCGCTCACTACGCATACGGAATGAGAGCGAACGTCTCTGTTACGCCTTGAGGCCCGAATATCCCAGATGATCGCGGGCCTGATGTTCTCTGTGTGTGAGATTCAAGCCGGCTTCGGCCGCCCACACCCACCCGCGTCATCTGTCTGCTCCCAGGGCTGACCAGGGAACCTTCGGGCTAAAGAGCCTTGCGGCGCGCCCGCGTGTCCCCCAATATCAAGTGGCCTGGGCCGCTCTATCGACGAAAGGTTTGCTCTGGAACAAACACCCAAACCTCTGTCGCGCGGGCCTTCGAGAGGTCGGATAGTTCAATCGATCATCGCCGGCGTCGTGGTCCTTGTGATCTTCGTTTTCTTTCTTCCCCGCGTCGTCGACTACGAAGACGTGTGGTCCGCCATTCGGGCTATGACCTGGCTCGAGGTCCTGACTCTCGCGGTTCTGTCCGTTGCAAATCAGGCGACCTACTGGCTCGTGGAGGTTTCAGCCCGGCCCGGCCTCGGATACCGCCAGGCCATGAAGATCACTCAGACCTCGACCGCGGTAGCAAACACCCTTCCCGGCGGCGCCGCCTTGGGAGCCGGGCTCCAGACCGCGATGTACCTGTCGTATGGGTTCGTTCCGAAGGACATAGCCATCTCGTTGGCCTTGACCGGCGCCTGGAACACGTTCGTCAAGCTCGCGATGCCGGTCGTGGCGCTGCTTCTTCTCGCCCTCAGTGGTGGGGTTGGCGGAGCGCTGTTCGCGTCTGCAATGGTGGGTCTCGTAGTGCTCATCGGGTCCATCCTCGTCCTCGGTATCGTCCTTCGCAGCGAGCATGGGGCGGTCGCTGTGGGGCGAGCGTTCGGAGCTGTCCTTTCGTCTCTGTCGCCGCTCACGCGCAGACCGCCGAAGGGAGACTGGGGTGCAAGCGTCTCCGATTTCCGACGCAGGACGATCGAAGTGCTGAGGACACGCTGGGCTCCACTCACCGGAGCGACGATCCTGAGCCATGTGACGCTGTATCTCGTTCTGCTCTTGACTCTGCGCCATGTAGGCGTTGGCAACGAGGCGGTCAGTTGGCAGGAGGTGCTTGCCGCCTTCTCATTCGTCCGGCTTCTCTCAGCCATCCCCATCACTCCGGGTGGCGTGGGTGTCGTCGAGCTCGGGTTAACGGCAACGCTGGTTGCGGCCGGCGGCGGCGAAGCTCGAGTGGTTGCTGCCGTACTCGTCTACCGCCTACTCACATTCGTGCTCCCCATCCCCATCGGAGCGGTCTCCTACTTCCTCTGGCAGCATGAAGTGGCTCGCCGGAAACCGGCGGAAGTCAACTAAAGCCACGTTGCCTGGCCAAGCGCGTCACTTACACTCACGCCATGAAACGTGTAGGACGCCGCACGGATGACGGCAGAGGGCACGCAACGCCACTGGAGCTTTTCTACGACCTTGTTTTTGTATTCGCCATAACGCAGGTAACACATCTACTGCTCGAGAATCTGAATTGGGCGGGAGCCGGTCAGGCTTCGCTCGCGCTTCTCGTGGTCTGGTGGTCGTGGAACTACACGACCTGGGTCACCAACGAGCTCGATCCCGAGTCGGTCGTCACACGGCTTCTGCTGATCACCCTCATGCTGGGAAGCCTACTGATGGCAATCGCTATCCCGGAAGCCTTCGGAGACAAGTCATTGTTGTTTGCGGGCTCCTACGTGGCGATGCAGATAGGAAGGCATTCCTTCCTCACATTCGTGGCGGCAGGTTCGGGAACGATCGAACGCGAAAGGGCCGGTCGCATTCTCACGTGGTTCTTTGCGGCCGGAGCCTTCTGGATAGCCGGCGCGCTCGTGGATGGTTCCGCCCAGATCACGTTGTGGATCGGGGCGCTCCTGCTTGACTACAGCGCTCCTAGAGTCCTCTATTGGGTGCCCGGCAGGTCGCGTTTGAGTGGGGAGACATGGCAGGTGGGGACCGAGCACTTCGCCGAACGCTTCCAGCTGTTCATCATCGTTGCTCTTGGTGAAAGCATCGTTATCACCGGGTCCACCACTGCCGAGCTCGATCTCACCCGGTCAACGATCCTCGCCTTTGGGGTTGCCTTTCTACTAAGCGCCGCGCTGTGGTGGCTGTACTTCAACATCGTCGCGAGGATCGTCCAGCAACATCTCGAGGTTGCCCCAGACCGTACGACGCTCGCGCGCGACGCATACACCTACCTTCATGTACTCATCGTGGCGGGAATCATCGCTTCGGCGGTCGGGGACGAGTTGGTGATTGCCCACCCCAACGAGGTGCTGCACGGATCGGAACTCGTCGCCGTCGTAGCGGGCCCGGCCCTCTACCTAATGGCTCACGTAGTACTTCGCCTGAGGGTGACCGGGACCATCGCCCGCAAGCGTCTTACGGGAGCGATGGCCTGCGTAGCTGTCGGATTCCTTGGGCCCCACGTCCCCGCCCTTGTGTTGAGCTCGTTGTTACTTGGAGTCTTGATAGCTGTTATTGCCGCCGAGCAACTGGCGGCTGCGCGTCGCGCGAAGCGCGGCCGGCCAACGTTGCTCGCGGGTCCTTAGACCTCATCAGGGCGAGTGACGCCCGCCCTGATGACTCGCGGGCCTAGAGTCTCTCGGCCCCCGCCTTTTCGTCCGGCCGGTCGAGATCCACTGGTAGGTCGACATCGACTTCGCTATGCGGCTCGAGGCTGATCTTGGGCACGATCCGGTCGAGCCACTTGGGGAACCACCAGTTGGCATCCCCGATCAACTCCATCGTGGCAGGCACCAGCACGAGCCGAACCAGGGTCGCGTCGACGAAGATCGCCACGGCGAGGCCCATTCCGAAGACCTTGATCGCACGTTCGTCAAAACCGAACACGAAAGACAAAAACACCGTAATCATGATGGCCGCGGCCGCGGTAATCACGCGCGCCGTCGTCGCAACTCCATTGGCAACCGAAAGCGCGTTGTCACCCGTCTTCACGTACTCCTCCCGGATGCGAGAAAGCAGAAATATCTCGTAGTCCATCGAGAGCCCGAACAGAATCGTGAACAACATCATCGGAGCCCAAGCTTCGATGGGAGCGGTGCTCTCTACTCCGACCAGGTCCTTGCCCCAGCCCCACTGGAAGACGGCGACGATCACCCCGTAGGCAGCGCCGATGGAGAGCAGGTTCATGATCGCAGCCTTAAGTGGCACCAGGATCGATCTGAAAACGACTACCAGGAGTAGGAACGACACGGCGATGACGACCGCGATGAGAATCGGCAACCGTTCGCTGTTGACATCCGAGAAGTCGATGACCGAGGCGGTAAGACCACCGACCAGCACCGGCGTACCGGTCCCCTCCATGGCCTCGGGGACGACGTCCTCGCGCAACACCTGGACAAGATCGGTCGTCGCCTCGTCCTGTGGTGACGTCTCGGGAAAGACGGTGATGACGGCCGCGTTCCCATCCTCGTTGACGATCGGAGGCGACGCCGCCGCGACACCGTCGGTGGCGCCTATCTGCTGGGTCAAACCCTCGAGCGATTCAGCCTCGGCAGGGTCGGAGAGCTCGGCCGCCAGCAACAAGGGGCCGTTGAACCCCGGTCCGAATCCCTCGGTCAAGAGGTCGTAGGCAC
>Ga0299913_10003681_pt1 | contig 12628 bp, 14 predicted proteins | sample RVTome_9_FD_201360 | JGI IMG/M metagenome (GOLD analysis project Ga0299913, IMG submission 201360) | Soil microbial communities from uranium-contaminated site in the Upper Colorado River Basin, Wyoming, United States - RVT155D38 (version 2) ... | reverse complement strand
CATCCTGGGCAGCGCCGCAGCGACCGCGATCCTGCTGCTGCCTGCCGCACACGACTGGGTCGCACGGCGCCTGTGACACCACCCATTTGACTCGCGAGTGCTCGATCAGGCTCTCCACAGCACCCCGTAAAGGCGCGCTCTTGTGATCTTTCGAGCAACCGGGAGCGATGAGGACCGGGTAGTCCGGGGGTGAAGGACGACGCCGGCCGGGTCAGGACAGTCGCGCAGCGCACGAAGCCTGCTGGGCGTGACCGTGGGCTGCCCGACTCTCCGCGTACCTGGGCGGGCCTCGCCGACAGGTGAGGCGGCCCGGTCACATTCGTGGCTGGTCCGGTCGACGCTGCGCAGCTCGGGCCACAAGGGGTCGAGGCTGTCGATGATCGCCTCGCGCCGCTGGGCGCTCCGACGAGCGGTCTCGAAACGGCGGTCGATCGTTCCGGGGGCAGGACGCACGGACGAGTATTGGGCGCAGTAACGTCCAAAGTGCCGTGAATGCTCCCCGGTCAGCCGTGGTCAGTCAAGACTCCGGGTGAGACACTGGCACTGGTGGCTGGGTCTCGGCTCGGTGTTTGATGCCGAGCAGGCACTTGCGCATCAGCGGGAAGTCCGCCACCTCGAACAGCAGCAACCACGCCACCGTGCTGGGGTGACGCCACGACGGGCGCGACCGTACCCGCGTGAGCAGCCTGGTGCTGCCATCGGGTGTCGGATCCAGCGACCACACCCACGTCGTCAACTGGTGGTTGTCTGCCCACAGGAGCCACCGGTCCGGTTCGAATGCCGTGACCCGCATGCCGGCGTCCTCGCCGGGCCCCATCGGGACGAGGTCGCCCACCGCGATGTGCTGCAGCTCGGGGATGATGCGGTCCGCGCTGCGGCGGCCGAGGTTGTCGAGGATGTCGTAGGTGTACCACCCGGCACGCCCGAACCCGATCTGGACGATCCACGGCCAGATTGCCTCCGGAGGGGTGTGGACCGTGACCGCCCGGGTGGCGTTGAACGTCGGAGCCGGCACCACATCGTCACCGGGCAGGCGACGCGTAACCTCCTCGGGTGTGGCTCCCCACCGCAGGTGCCAAGGCCGATACAGGCCCAGCCAGCCGACACCGGCCGCGATGACACCAAGCGCGACACGACCGGCTGTCACCATGCCCGCCACCTTGTCGCCGTTTGTTGCGTCGCTGATCATTCCCGCTTGTCACATTGGCTGTCACGACGAATCCTACGCACCGCTCGTGTTCGTGGTGTCTCGACTTTCACTGAGGGGATCGCCAACCTCTGCGGTCCGGACGTGACGCTCATCCGACAGGTGGACCCCGAACGCAGCATGCCACCGAGAGGTCCCAGAGCGCGGCGCGGGTCTGCGCGGCGTCGGCTGCGGTGGTGGTATCCGGTGGCCGTCGGTGTAGAGGCCGCCGGGCGACCGGACCGGTCGCGGCCCGTGTGATCACGCTGGCGGTGTCAGCGACGGTGGCCGTGCGGCGGCGAAGGAGGCACGCGGCGAGCGGGCCGCCCACCGCTGGCGTCGGACCGGCGGGATCGTAGCGATCGCGGCTCGGGGGGCGGGCGACGGCTGCGCCGTCGAGAGGCCGCCGCCGGCATGCAGGTACCAGCGCTGGTCGACGCGGCCCGGTGGTGGCCAGACGGATGCGTCGCGCCACTGGTCGACACCGGTGACGTAGTAGCGGACTGCAGCGTCCTCACCGTTGGCACTGCCACGGACATGCGTGTCGATCCAGGTGACGGCTTCCCGCACGTACAGCCGGAGCAGCTTCGGGTCCTCGTGCACCCAGGGGCGATGACGAGCCGGCGAGACGTGTCTGCGGGCAGCTGTGCCCAGTCGGTGAGCCGCCAGGCAGGAAGTGGTCGTGCCAGGACGTGACCATCGCCACCGGCGCCGCCACCCTGCTGACGGCGTCTGACCCGTCACGCTGCTGCCAGTGGGCGTCGTCGGGATCGGGGTGGGCCAACCACTGCTGCCACCACGCCAGTGTCCGGCCCGTGGCCACCCGGTCCGCCTCGGACAGGGCAGACGCCGGTACGCCCGCGCCAGCCAGCCCCCGTGGAGGCTGCAGGCCAGCAGCACGGTCATCACGCCAGGGCTCCGGTCGTGTGTGCGGCGACCATCGCGCTCCAGCTCAGCCACGTCAGCGACAGCGCACCGCCGGAGAACTGGAGCGCACCAACCGCGACGAGGTCAGAATCGCCACGACAGCCAGCAGCTCATCGGATGGGACGGCGTCGACCAAGGCCCCTACGCAACGCCGAAGTAGCTCGGTGCCGCCAGCACGAGCCCGCCCGGATACCACGGCTGGTCTCGTACCACGCGATGGTATCCACGCCTTCATCACGTTCGTCGAACGGCCGCGGCCGCCCGCCAGTATCGCCCGTCCCGCGACAGCTCGCGATGACCACCTGGTAGCCATAGGCGGCGAACGTGCGTCCGTACAGCGACCGCCACGGGTGCCCACGCCCGTACGCGCTGCGCAACAACGGCACTGGCGCCTGCCCGCAACCTCTGGGACGATCCGGTCAGCGTGCAGTACTACGCCGTCACGCATCGGTATCTGCAGGTCAGCATGAACAGTGATTTGCCGGCACTGGGCGGCGGCAGGCCCAGCAATCGGTGCAGCAGTGGTGTTCGTCGCATGCCGGTTCCATCGGCGAACTGGCTCCTGATGACTTGCTCATGATGCCCGGGCCATTCATCACACCGAGGCCGGTAGCGATCAACACTCGGCGGGCGGCGGCCCGAGGACGAGCAGGCAGCGTGCGGTCGGTCCGGAGGTTCCGCGCCTTTGGAACTCCCTCATCCGTGTTCAGGAGGACCACGTTGTTGTTGCGGTTGCGCCATGCCACCGTTGACTGGAGTGTTCCGTGCGGCATCTCGGTCGTGAGCACGGCGGGGGACATCCGGGAGGTCCGCGTGGCTGGCGGGAAAGGGCCCACGCCGTGTCGAGTTTCAGTGATCGTCGATGTCGCCTTTCAGTGATCGCTCACAGCACCGGCCACCACCTCCTGCCCACGCTCTCCATCTGACCATGGCCGCGCGGGTTCCTGCCGGCGAGGCAGGGTCAGCAGCGCCACCGGAATGCTGAGCGCGGCCAGGACGGCGGCTGCCTGCAGCACGCGGGCATGCCGCGAAGAACGCGGGTCCGGCAAAGCCGGTGGCGCCTGCCAGCCCGGCCAGGCAGGACGATGATGGCGAGCAGGCTGGCCAGCTTACCCATGACGTTGTTCACGCCTGATGCCACCCCCTGGTCCTGGTCGTCCAGCGCGCTCATCGCCGCGGCCGCCACCGGTGCGGTGAACGTGGCCATGCCGACGGCGAACACCGCGAAGCGGGCCGAGGACCCCCGACCGACCGTGGTGGCGGCGTCGACGGTGCTCAGCAGCCACAGCCCCACGGCGTAGACGACCAGGCCGGTCACCACCACCTTGCGGCGCCGACGCGACCGGCAGCAGCGCCGGCGACGGGTGACCCGGCCATCATCACCAGGTAGATCGGGGTGAGCAGCAGCCTGGCGGTGAGGGGTCGCAGCCCCCGAGGCCGACCTGCAGGTTGACAGCCAGGAAGAACACCGCGCCCCAGCAGGTCATGGCGGCTAACAGCCAGATGACGTTGGCGTCCACGAACTGGGGGCGCCGCAGGAAGCCGAGCGGCAACAGCGGGGTCGGTCGCATGCTGTTCGGCCCCTGACGAACCAGATCCCCGCCGCCGCGCCGATGGCTGCGGGCGATCACCACAACGCGCGTGCAGCGTCTGCCGGCCCGAGGATGAGCGCGACACTGATTCCGCACAGCGCCAGAAGCGCCGCCAGCTCCGCAAAGGTCGGCGCGCCGATCAGCCGCGCGGGGGTCTCCGGCAGCGTCCGGGTGATGGCCAGGGCGGCGAGCGGGAGCACGAGCGGGACGACGAACAGCCAGCGCCACGACAGCCGGTCGACCAGCACACCGCTGAGGACGGGCCCAGCGCCGGCACGGCGGCGGCCAGAGCGACGAAGCGGCCGACCGCACGATCACGGCGGTCGCCGGGTTGGCGACCGTGACCAGCGCCAGACCAGCCCGATGATGATGCCGGCGGCCTGCCCGACGTAGCTCACATGGAAGGCGGTGCCCTCCCACCCCGCCAGCAGCGCCTGCCCGGCGGCGAGCGACGCGGCCCACTCGGCCGCGGTCGTCGCCTCGGCGAACCGGCTGCTGAGCGCCAGCATCTCGACCGACGGGTTGGAGGCGACGACCATCGCGATCGCCAGCAGCCACAGGCCGGTGGTCACCGAGACGACAGACGGGTTGACACGCCTGAGCGCGACGTACACCGCCAGGGCGATGACCACCAGCAGGACATTGTCGGCCACCAGCAACAGATCAAGGTCGATGAGACCAACCAGCGGCTGCTCGCGCAACAGAGCGAACCAGCCAGTCACCGTATCCGGGAACGGAAACCGTGAACACGGCGATCTGGATCGGGATCAGCAGTGCGGTCACCAGCACCGGCCGCGCCGGTACACCGTGACCCAGGAGGCTCATCGAGGATTCCGGCCACTCCATCGTCACGGTCGTGGATCGGAGTGTCTGGATGCCGTCCGCGTCATCACACGCCTCCGTTGGCATCCACCCTCGACCATGCACGCCCACCGGGCGCGTACGGTGCCGGGCCGCAACCCCCGGGACCCAAAAGCCATCGGCAGCCGCCGCACACCGACGGTCGGTCTCGAAGGTGCGTCTGATTGCAGCGGGCCAACGGCCCCGTCGGCGGGGCGCGTTGGGCCTGCCCGAGCGGGTCGCACATGACAGAGTGAGTGTTGGCTGGCTGCACCGGAGCGCTGCCGTCTACGCCGTGTCGAGCTACGTCGACGTGGTACGCGAAGGGGTGAAGGCAATGGGAGTCGAGACATTGGGGGCTTCGGCGCGTGCGTCCGTGACGGTGCATGACGATGTCGGCGTCCCGCGGCGAGTTCGCCGTAGCCGTGTCGTACGTTCGTGGGCCATGGCGTGGGGTGGTGCGGCGGCGATCGGCGTCGCCAACGCGGTCCTGCGTGAGGCGGCGTTCAGCGATCTCGGCGACCTGCCCGCGCATCAGCTTTCGACCGTCACCTTGCTCGTCTTTCTGGCCGCGTACATGTGGGCGGTCGAGCGCTGGCGCGAACTGCCGTCGACGCGGACGGCGGTGCAGGTGGGCCTGCTGTGGGCCGGCCTGACGGTGTTGTTCGAATTCGTGCTCGGGTTGTACGTCACCAAGCAGCCGCTGTCCGAGCTGCTCACCGCCTACAACGTCGCGGCCGGTCGTCTGTGGGCGCTGGTACCGTTGTGGATGGCCATCGGGCCGGAGATCGTCCGCCGTCTGCACGATTCCTTCCACCGGCCGTCTCCAGCCAACTGATCGAGGCGTGGTGGCGACGAGGATGCTGATCGTTGACGCCGCCGTCTTCACCGTAGCCGCGCGGCCGTGGCCGATGTGCACCAGCCACGGCAGACCTCGTCGCTGCGCGCGTTGATCGTCTCCGCACGCGTGGCGGCCCAGTTCGGTGCGGAAAGGAGATCCTCGCCGGGTAGTGGTCGTCGCGTCTTCGTCGGCGGTCGCTCCGGAGCGTCGCCACGCCGGTGGCGAGCCCGTCGCGCGCTGTGGCTGTGTGGTCGCCGACGACGAGCAGGCCGCCGCGAAGCCGACCGGCTGTGCTCGTGTGCGTCTCGGGCTCCGCCGTGCTCGACGGCGTGGGTGGTCGGTGGCGCCGACCGGAGGCCCGCAACCGTGCGCCGAGCGGGTGGGCGGATCCGCACTGTCTACGGATCGGGTGCGGCGGTGTTGTGGAGCACCGTGTGGATGGCGTCGTCGATGTGCGGGTGGTCGCCGAGGCCGATGTGGCCGCCGCGGTCCCAGGATGTGAGGGTGGCGCCGGGGATCTGCCGGGTGAGGGTGACGGCGCCGTGGTAGGGCGGGCCGGGGTCGTCGCGGCCGTGGCAGACCAGCGTCGGGGCGGTGATGGCATCCAGTGGGTAGCCGGTGTTGATGTCGGGGTTGGAGGTGAACGTGTCGAACAGGATGCCGTCGATGCGCTGGTCGATGGGGAAGATGCCGTCGAGCTCGGCCTGGACGGTGACGCGGTCGGCGTCGCTTAGCGGCAGACCTTCAGGCACGCCCATCAGATTCAGGACGATCCGGGGGGCGTAGCGTTCGGCGGCCCAGAACACGAGGTTGAACCGCCACAGCAGACGCGCGACCGCGGCGAACATGCGGCTGGTCTCGAGGTGGGGTCCGGGCACGTTGGGGGAGACCAGGATCAGCGCGCGGATGCGGGCGGGGTGGCGGATCGCGAGCTGCAGCGCGGACGTCGCGCCGGCGGAGGCGGCGATGACCGCGGCCTGGTCGATGTCGAGGGTGTCGAGCAGCGCGGCGTAGGCGTCGGCCTGCACCGCGGGTGTGGCGTGCGGCGGCAGGGTCGAATGCAGGTAGCCGAAGCGGGACGGCACGATGATGCGGTAGCCGTCGGGGACGTGGCAGGCGACGTTGCGCAGGCCGGCGTCGACGCCGCCCATCACCCCGTGGATTACCAGGACCGGTGAGCCTGATCCGCGGTCGGCGTACTCAGCCGCCCCGTACGGCGTCGACACGATCGACGAGTCGAGGGCAGCGAGACGTCGGCGGGCGGCACGCATGTCGGCCCGGAAGCTGAACCTACGCCGAGCGGCTGTCATGATCAGCGGTTCCTGTGTCGTCGAGCGCGGCGGCGGTCTCGAACAGCCGGCGCAGCGTGGCGCTGAACCGCGCCGCGGGCGCGCCGTCGACGACCGCGTGGTCGAAACTGAGCGTCAACGGCAGCAACTGACGCTCTTGGAGCTCACCGTCGACGAACGCCGGTCGGTGGAGGATGCCGCCGACAGTCACCATCAGCGTCATCGGTGACAGTGGGATACCCCACCCGCCCGCGTCGAACATCCCCAGCGAGCTGATGCCGACCGGCGGCGCGAAGCGGGCGGCTGCCGCCGGCACGCGGCCGGCCGCACGCAGCGCGAGTCGGCGGATGACCCCGGGCACCGCGGTGACCAGCCGGTTGCCGGTCAGGTCGCCCGCGCGGGTGACCGGCCGCAGCCGGATCGCCGTGAGCTCTGCGGTGATGTCCGCACAGGACTTCGTGTCGAGGCGGTGCAGGATGGTGGGCATGGGCGTCGGGGTGCCGTCGAGTGGTCGCTCGATGGTCACGACCACGTCGACGTCGTCGAACAGCACCAGCCGTCGTCCGGTGCGGCGGGCGCTGACCTGCGAATGCTCGGCGACGGCGCGGGCGACCGTAGCGACGACGAACGCCGTGAACGACACCTGCTGTGGCTCGCGGGCGAGCCGGTTGCGGGCCGCCGTGACGTCGACCTCGATCAGCCCGTGGATCGTGTAGTGCCACGCCGCGGTCGCGAGCACGTCGAGCACCGGTTGTCGTCGCCGTGGGTACGGCACCACCCGGTACCGACGCGCCACCGACTCGTTCGTCACCGCAGCCTCGTCATGGCGCATTTGCATCGCGGCGAACGGGCGTGCCAGCGCACCGATGCCTGGCGTCGAACTCCACGCGGCATCGCGCCTCCGCCCCATGGTCAGGCTGCTCTGCGCACTGCAGGATCATACGGTATGGCCGAAAGCGGCGAGCTGTCACACAGGTCGCGTCAGATGTCGGAAGCAGTCGGCGTACGTCCTAGCGACGCCGATCTCGTGGACCGAGCCCCGTGCCGAGGTGCAGGTCCCAGGCGTTCTCGGTGCCGACGACGAACTTCACACCACGACCGCGGCAGGCGCGCTTTCGGCCAGACGCCGCGATCGGGCTCGGGGCGGTCCCACGCCGGTGTCATCTCGATCACGAAGCGGTCGCCGTCGAGGTGCACCTGCAGCGCGGCGTGGTACAGGTCGCAGCGGTCGCGGTGCTGGCGCAGCGCGATGGCGGCCTCGTACACCCGCCCATTGAAGCGCACGAAGCTGCCGCCGGCGCCCAGCGGCAGCCAGTACAGATCGACGCTGGCCATGGGTACGCGTTCGGTGATCATCCGGGACACCTCACAGTCGGGCGTGGTCCTGCTGGGGTTGGCCTGCGATGGCGAGCGCGGTCGGCTCGTACTGGTCGGTGACGCCCGCCTCACCCCGGCGCGCGGCTCGCGGCTCGCGGGTGCGAGGTCGACGACGGCGGCGCCGGTCATGTAGACGGCCTGGACGAGGTCGGGAACGACGGCGAGCAGCAGCAGTGCGACGTCGGACAGGTAGGAGGCGCCGACGTAGCGGAAGGACCACACCAGCGGCTGTCCGAAGACCAGCGTGTCGAGTTGTTGTAGGTGACCCACAGCAGCACCGCCGGGACGATCACATGCGGGGCGATGCTGCGGACGATGGCTGCCGTCGGCAGTTGCCGGGCGTGGTGCCGCCAACCACGCAGTCGCACGCGCACGTTGGCCACGGCTACACGGCTATCGCCGCGATCATCCCGCATGGTTGTGCCGTCCGCGTGTGACGGTGCGTATGCGCTGCACTTGAGCACGGTGGTGAACTGGTCGCGTCGACCGCGGTGCGCTCACGGGCGGCTGGAGTCGCTCGGTACGGGTCAGCGCCCCCGGAGCCGGTCGGCTCCGGTCTTGGAGGCCTGCGACCACGTCGAGCGGGCGCCGTGCGGCGCGAATGGCGGACGCTGCCGGCGAGCAGGGCGAAGGTCCGCAGGGAGCCATACCGTTCGTCCCTGGGAGCACGGCAGGCCCGCGCTAGACGTGGGCACGGAGGCGTCGCCCACCTGCCGCACGCGACGGGGTCTGATGGCGAAGACGGTGCTGGTCTGCGAGGACGAGCGCAAGTTGCGGGACTTGGTCCGCGGCTACCTCGAGCACGAAGGGCTGGGTGTGCTGACCACCGGGTCGGGCGCCGAAGCCCTCTGCCTCGCGGAGCGGGGCGTCGACCTGCTGGTCCTCGACCTCGGCCTGCCCGACATCCCCGGTGAGGAGGTCGCCCGGGAGGTGCGACGGCACTCCGACGTCCCGATCCTCATGCTGACCGCGAAGTCGACGGGGGAGGATCGCATCCACGGGTTTGAGCTCGGCGCCGACGACTACCTGCCCAAGCCGTTCAGCCCGCGCGAACTGGTGCTCCGCGTCCAGGCGATCCTCCGGCGGTCCGCGTCCGCCTCACCGACCACAGCCGCGGGGTCGTTCGGCCACGGCGAGGTGCTGCTCGACGAGGCCCGCCATGAGGTCCGTGTCCGCGGCGAACCGGTCGACCTCACCCCGACTGAGTTCGCGCTGCTGGAGACGCTCGCGTCCGCCTCCGGGCGGGTGCTGTCCCGCTACGAGCTCGTCAACCGCGTCCGCGGCTACGAGTTCGACGGGTACGAGCGCACCATCGACTCCCATGTGAAGAACCTGCGGCGCAAGGTCGAGAGCAACCCGCACGAGCCGCGGATTGTGCAGACCGTCGCCGGGGTGGGCTACCGGCTCGGACTGCCCCGTGACCGCTGACCGGACGCTCCCGCCGACCCGCCGCCTGTCGGTGCGGCTCGCGGTGGCCTTCCTCGCGACGAGCCTCGGCGCCCTCGGGCTGTTCGCCGCGGTCGCGTTCCGGACCTCCCGCGAGGGGGTCACGGCGCTCGCGATGGCCCAGCGCGAGGACAAGACCGACCAGGCCGCCGCCGTGCTCGAGACCGCCTACGAGCAGGTCGGCGGGTGGCGGGACGCGGACCTGCTCCCCGCCCACACGCTGGCCGCGGCGGCCGGAGCGACCCTCCTCGTGGTGGACCAGGAGGGCAAAGAGCTGCCCGTCCCCGCCGAGGCGGAGCACTACCGCAGCCAGATGCGGGTCCGGACGCCTGCCGCAGACGAGCACGCACCGGCACATGACGACGAGGGGCAGCCGGCCCCCGGCACCGGGCACCGCGGCACGGATGGGACCCAACCCGGCGACCACGACCCGGCACCCCACTCCCCGCACCGGTCCGACGCGGACGCGTCCCGCGACGCCCGGCGGGAGCCGGCCGCCGACCCCGCGGCCAGCGGCCCGTCGACGGTCGCCGTCCGCCTCGCCGCGACAGGCGACGGGGACGTGCCGTCCCAGGAGCGGGACCCCGCCGCGGTACGCCTCGAGCGCGACGTCGTCGTCGACGGCCGCCGGGTCGGGCTCGCGGTGCTTCTGTTCTCCCGCGAGCCGCTGGACAGCAACCAGGCGCGTCTCCGCGACGCCATGACCGAAAACCTCGCGACCGGGATCGTCGCGGCCGTGCTCCTCGCGCTCGTTGCGACCGCCTTCGTGGCGCCGCGTCTCACGCGACCGCTGCGACGGCTCACGACAGCAGTCACCGCGGTCGCGGCGGGCGATCGCTCCCCCCGCGACCGGCTCAGCGAGGCGCCCGGCGAGCTCGGCACCCTCGGCGCGGCCGTCTCGGAGATGGCGCGCCAGCTCGACCGTGCAGAGCAGCTGCGACGCAGCCTCGTCGCGGACGTCGCCCACGAGCTGCGCACCCCGCTGTCGATCCTGCAGGGCGAGCTCGAGGCGATCGTGGACGGTGTCTTCACGCCCGACGCAGCGCGGCTGGCCTCTCTGCGCGACGAGGTGCTCCGGCTCTCCCGACTGGTCGACGACCTCGGCGTGCTCGCCACGAGCGAAGCAGCCGGCCTCACGCTGCAGCCCGAGACCTCCGCACTCGACGAGGTGCTCGCCGACACGGCTGCGGCGCTGCGGCCACGGATCGAAGGCCAGGGGCTGCATCTGGAGCTGCAGCTGCAGCCGGTGACCGCGGACGTGGACCGCACCCGCGTCTACCAAATGGTCGCGAACCTGCTGGGAAACGCCGCGAAGTACGCCGGCGAGGCAGGCACGGTCACGCTCGGGCTGCGGGCCGAGGGCGCGGACGCCGTAATCGACGTCATCGACGACGGGCCCGGCATCCCCGCCGACGAGCTCCCGCACGTGTTCGACCGCTTCTGGCGCGGAAGCACCGCGACCGGCACAAGCGGCACCGGCATCGGTCTCGCCGTCGTCGCGGCCATCGCCGAGGCCCACCAGGGCCGCACCCACGCCAGCCGCGAACCCGGCCGCGGGAGCCGCTTCACCGTCACTCTTCCACTCTCGCGCGACCTCCATCCCGTCTCCACACACACGCCATCGGACCTCCACGCCGCCTCGCAAGACTGATGGTGCGAGCGAAAGGAGGCGACCACGATGACAACGCTTGCACGGATCGTGTCCGCTCTCGTGGTGGGCCTGCTCATCTTGACCGGCGCCGGGGCAGTCGCCGCGGCCGCCCGAGAGGACGACCCGACCCAGAGCCCCGTGGCGGTCACCGCGCAGGCACGGGAGCACGCCCGGCAGGCCGCGCAGACCCAGGAGCGTGCGCGGACCGACCCCGATCGGGACTGGCACCGCGTCAGGCTCCAGGAGCGCGACTGCACCCAGGACTGCGGCGACCGCACCCGCGACGGCATCCAGACCCAACAGGGCGTCCGGGCGCGGGACCGCGTCCACGCCCCAGACGCGGCCGAAGACCGCGTCCACGCGCGGCACCGCGACCACATCCCGGACCGCGACCACGCCCACGACCAGCTGCACGGGCGCCTGCGTGACGGCAGCTGCCTGGCAGACGACGCCAGCTGAGCCGACGCCCGCGCCGGCTGCGCCGGGGGTAGCCGAGGCGCCTGACCCGGGAACCCCGGGCAGGCGCCCTCCGTCACGATTGCTGACGTTTGCGGCTTCCCAACACTGCGGAGTGTTCCACCCTGCTCGCCGTGGCCACTCGTTTCCTTCAGATGTGCCATCAGTGTGCCATGCATCGGTTCATCGACGGAGAGGCCGAACTGCCGAGGAACGCATTGTTGCAGGTCAGCTCCACATTCTCGGTCGACGTCGCCGGCGATGAGCTGTGAACTCGTAATGATCTCCTCACGCGTCGGGCTCCGCCATGATTCGACGCCCTGACCAGACCTGTTGTCGAGCGCGAGACCTGACGATGAGAAGAGCTGGTCGCGATCGCGCGGCCACGGTGTTTCATTGGTTACCAGTCGTTTCATCGCGGTGCACCGGTGTGCCATCGGTGAGCTGGCCGCAGTTGTCCCGCGCGAAGCCTGCGAAGAGCGCAACCGCCCACCGGACGACGGGGCTTCGAGGGGCGGCCTGCGCACCCCGCGGTGCTGTAGACGTCGCCGGTCTGCCCAGAGCGGGGGAAGCAAATCGTATGATGGGCGGCGTGGTCGGTCGCCCTTGACCGCCGGACCGTCTGGAGGTGCGAGCGGTGAGCGAACCGGTACTGATCGGCGAGGTCGACCTCGTCGGAACGTCGGATCTCACGGAACTTGCGCTCACGCGTGCGGGCCCGTGCGTCTCGATGTTTCTGCCCACCCACCGCGGCGGACCGCAGATCCGACAGGACCCCATCCGCCTCAGGAACCTCCTCGACGAGGCGAGTGCTCAACTTGCGTCATCCGGCCTGGATCCACGCCAGTGCGACGAACTGCTGGCTCCATGTCGGGCACTGCTCGACGACGGCGACTTCTGGCGGTACCTGGCCGACGGCCTCGCTCTTTATTGCGCGCGCGGGTTCCATCGCCGCTTTCGGGTGCCGTTGCCTCTTGTGGAAGACGTCGCCGTGGGCGGCTCCTTTCGGATCCGGCCGCTGTT
>Ga0299913_10003680_pt1 | contig 12629 bp, 16 predicted proteins | sample RVTome_9_FD_201360 | JGI IMG/M metagenome (GOLD analysis project Ga0299913, IMG submission 201360) | Soil microbial communities from uranium-contaminated site in the Upper Colorado River Basin, Wyoming, United States - RVT155D38 (version 2) ... | reverse complement strand
CAGGGCCCGCGCGCGGGGCGAGATGGCGGTGGCCGAGCGCGAGGCAACCGCGGCGGTGGACATCGCGAAGCGCAGCGGCGACGCCGACCTTCGTGCCATGGCGCTCACTGGCCTCGGGACGGTGAAGATCGGTGCCGGATCGGCGACCGAGGGAATCGCCCTGCTAGAGGAGGCGGCGATCTCGGCGGTGAGCGGGGAGCTGACGCCCATCACGGCGGGCATTACATCGTGCCAGATGATCGCGGCCTGTCGTGACCTGACCGATTACCAGCGCGCCCAGGAATGGCTCGAGGCGACGGACAAGTGGTGCCGAACCCAGGAGGTGTCTGGCTTCCCCGGCGTGTGTCGCGTCCATCGCGCGGAGATCGTGGCGCTGCAGGGAGGCTGGGACCGCGCCGAAGAGGAGCTGCGCCGGGCGACGACCGAGCTGAAGGCGTACTCGGCCTTTCCCCCGATGGCCGATGGGATGTACGCCATCGGCGAGATCCGGCGACTGAAGGGAGACGCAGCAGGCGCCGAGGAGGCGCTCCGCGAGGCGCACGCCCTCGGCCGTAGCCCGCAGCCGGCGCTCGCCCTGCTCCGTCTCGCGACCGGACAGGTGCAGTCGGCCCGGTCCGCGATCGATGCCGCGCTGCGCGAGCCGAACTGGGATCAATGGGCGCGAGCCCGGCTCCTCGCCGCGAAGGTGGAGATCGCGGTCGCGGCCGGCGACGTCGCCCCGGCTCGGGGGGCGGCCGAGGAGCTCGCCACGATCACGGCCGGGTATGACTCGCCCGCCCTCCGCGCGGGCACGCACGAGGCGAATGGCCGCATCCGCATCGCGGAGGGAGATCCGTCCGCGGCGGTCGACGAGCTGCGTGCCGCCGTGCGGCTGTGGCGCGAGGTTGGAGCCGCATACGACGTCGCACGGGTCCGCCTCGCCCTGTCGCGGGCGCTTCGCGGCGCCGGCGACCCGGAGGACGCCGACCTCGAGCTCCGCGCCGCCCGCGACGAGTTCGCGCGACTCGGGGCTCAGCCCGACCTCGAGGCGGCGGACCGGGAGCTGCAGGCTGCCGCCGAGCGCTCCGCGACGGCCGAGCAGGTGCGCCGGACGTTCGTCTTCACCGACATCGTCGGCTCCACCCGCCTCGCAGAGGAGCTCGGCAATGACGCGTGGGAGCGCCTCTTGCGCTGGCACGACGACACGCTGCGCGACGCATTCGCGCGGCACGGGGGCACGGTCGTGAAGTCGGCCGGCGATGGGTTCTTCGTCGCCTTCGGCACGGCAGCCGCCGCGGTTTGGAGCGCCATCGAGATCCAGCGGGCGCTCGCCGCGCGCCGGGCTGAGGATGCTTCCACGCCCTCGGTGCGCATCGGCGTGCACACCGCCGACGCGGTAATGCGCGGAAGCGACTACAGCGGCATCGGCGTGCACGTGGCCTCGCGCCTCGGCGACCTCGCCGAGGCGGACCAGGTCCTCGTCTCGGCCGACGCCCTCGCGGAGGCCGGCGACGTCGCCCTCGCCAACGCGCGGGAGATCACCGTGCGCGGCATGTCGGCCCCCGTCCGGGTCGGCGTCGTCGCCTGGACCTGAGCCCTCAGGCGGTGTGGCCGACCTCCTGGACGAGCCAGCCGTTGCCATCGGGGTCGCTGAAGGAGAGGTACGTCCCGTAGTCGGAGCGATCGGGATGGACCCCCGGCGTCTGCCCCTCCGGGCCGAAGTGGAAGGGCTCGCTGACGTCCGCGCCGCGTTCCGCGAGCCAGTCGCGCGCTGCCTCGGCATCGGTCACGACGAGGTGGAGGCCCTGATACGACCCTGGCTGGCCCTGATGCACGCCCGTCCCGATCGTGATAGAGCAGGCCGAACCCGGCGGCGTGAGCTGTACGACCCGGAACTCGTCGCTCGCCCGGTGGTCGACGTCGAGCCGGAAGCCGATCCGCTCATAGAAGGCCCTGGCGCGGTCGACGTCCGAGACCGGCAGGACGACGAGCTCCAGCTTGAACTCCATGCTTACCTCCGAGCGTCGATGACGCAGAAGCGATTGCCCTCGGGATCGGCCAGGATCACGTAGTCGGCATCTTCCGGCCGCTTGTTCCAGTGCACCTCGGTCGCGCCGAGGGCCTTCAGCCGCTTCACCTCGGCCGCCTGGTCCTCCGCGTACAGGTCGAGGTGGATGCGGGGCGGGATGTGCACCTCCGAGCGGACGCGGTCGAGCGAGACGTTCGGCCCTTTCCCGTCGCGCGGGCGCAGCAGCCGGAAGGTGTCGTCGTCGTCCTCGCGCGGGACGTAGTCGAGCGCGGCAGTCCAGAACGCGGTCTGGGCCTCGAGATCGTCGACGCGGATGACGACCGAACCGATGCGCAGCATCTCCTGACTCTACACGCCGATGTGCCCGCGATGACTCTGCCGCCCCGGGCGAGTCACACTGTCAAACACCAAGCAGGAGACGCCACGTGAACTTCAACAGCATCCTCATCGGCTCGGAGAACCCGGAGGCCCTCGTCGCCTACTACGCCCGCCTCTTCGGCGAGCCGACCTGGAACGACGGCGGCTACACCGGGTGGCTCATCGGCTCGGGCGCGGTGACGATCGGCCCGCACAGCGAGGTGCACGGCACGAACCCGTCGCCGGGGCGCATCATCTGGAACATCGAGAGCCCGGACGTCCAGGCCGATTTCGCCCGCTTCCGCGAGGCCGGCGCGATCGTCATCCGCGAGCCGTACACGTTCGAGGGCGAGGAGGGCCACATCGCCACGCTCGCCGATCCAGACGGCAACTACTTCCAGCTCATGAGCCCGATGTCGCCGCAGCCCGCCGGCTAGCCGCGATATTCGCTGATCTCGAACAGGTGCCCGTCCGGGTCGCGCAGAAAGGCCCTGGTCTCGGCGCCGTGCGTCACCGGCCGGGTGAGGAACGTCGCCCCGCGGCCGCGCAGCGTCTCGTAGGCCGCCCGGCAGTCCGGGACCCGGATCGTGAACAGGTGGTCGAGGCGGTCCCGGTCGGCCGGCGGCGCCAGCGATACCGTCGGCTTGTCGTCGGTCGGCTCGCCGCCGGTGACGAGGAGCAGCCACGCCCCGGCGAAGCGGAGCACGGCGGAGGTGCCGCCGTACTCGCGGTACAGCTCCGCCCCGAGGACGTCGGTGTACCAGGCTCGCGACCGCGCGACGTCCGAAACGACGAGGATGTGGGTGAGCTCCATCCCGTCGGCGGGGAAGGCGGTGGCTTCGGCTTCGGTGGTCATCGGCGAATGATGGACGCGGCACCGCCCAGACGCCAGCCGGACCGGCGTATGCTTGCCACGTGGCAACCTCGGCAGCCGGCGCTGAGCCGCTCGTCGTCGACAACCTCGTCAAGGATTACGGCAGCGTCCACGCCGTGCGGGGGATCGGCTTCGCGGTGCGAGCCGGGGAGGTCTTCGGGTTCGTGGGGCCGAACGGCGCCGGGAAGTCGACGACGATCCGCTGCATCCTCGACCTGCTGCGACCGACGGCCGGCACGATCCGCCTCTTCGGCCACGACCCGAGCCAGGGCAGCGCCGCGGTCCGCGAGCGCGTGGCCTACATCCCCGGTGAGCTGCGCCTGCCGGAACGCATCACCGCCCGCGGATTCCTCACCTCCGTGGGCCGGCTGCGGGGCGGCTTCGACCGCTCGCGGATCGAGACGCTCGCGGATCGCTTCAAGCTCGACCTCGACCGGAAGATACGGAACCTGTCGAGTGGCAACCGGCGGAAGGTATCGGTTCTCAGCGCCTTCCTGACCGATGCCGACCTGCTCGTCCTCGACGAGCCGACCGGAGGCCTCGACCCGCTCATGCAACACGAGTTTCTGACCCTCGTGCGAGAGCGCCGCGCCACCGGCGCAACCGTGTTCCTCTCGTCGCACATCCTCTCCGAGGTGCAGAGCGTCGCCGACCGCATGGCGGTGCTCCGTGCCGGGACGATCGTCGCGCACGGAACGGTGAACGAGATCCGGGGCCTGGCCCGCCAGCGGGTGGAGGTCTGGTTCGACACCGAGGCACCCGCGCAGCTCGCCGGCCTGCCCGGCATCGGCGAGCCGCTCGTCGAGGGACGTCGCTTCGCCGCGGTCCTCACCGGGTCCGCCCGCCCGCTGCTCGATGCGCTCGCCGGCCAACCGGTGAGCTCGATCGTCATCAATGAGCCGGATCTCGAGGAGGCGTTCCTCGGCCTCTACGAGGACGAGCCCGAGGATCGGGACCAATGACCCGGCGTGCACTCGAGCTGCTGGCCATCCCGCTCCGCGCCGCCCGCCGGGCCGGCATCGTCTGGGCGATCAGCCTGGCGGTCCTCATCGGGCTGACCGTTGCCTTCTGGCCGTCCTTTCGCGACCAGCCGGAGCTGTCGGACATCGTGGAGGGCATGCCGGAGCCGCTCATCGAGGCCTTCGGCCTCGCCGACTTCAACTCCCCGGAGGGCTTCCTGCGCGGCAACCTGTACGCGGTGCTCGTGCCGCTCCTCCTCGCCGTGGCCGGGGTGCTGCTCATGAACGGGCAGACCGCGTCCGAGGAGGACTCGGGGCGGATGGAGCCGTACCTGGCGCAGCCGGTGACCCGCGGCGGCGTCTTCATCGGCCGCGCGCTGGGTGTGGCGGTCTGGCTCGCCGTCATCGGCGTCGTCATGCTCGCCGCCCAGGTCGCCTCGAACGCGGTGTTCGACCTCGATATCGGCTTCGACCGGACGCTGGCCACCGTCGCGCTGTGCGTCCTGCTCGGAGCCCTCCACGGAGGGCTCGCCGCGCTCGTTGCCGGCGTCACCGGGCGGCCGGGGCTCGTGCTCGGCGTTGGGCTGGCCGTGGCCGTGGGCGGTTACGTGGCCATCGCCCTCTTCCCGCTGAGCGACGTGCTCGAGCCATGGCGGCACGCTTCGCCGTGGGACTGGGCCCTCGGCGGCGACCCGCTCGGCGAGCCGACCGAGGCATGGCGCTACCTCGCCCTCGCGGCACCCGCGGTCGCCCTCACGGCGCTCGGCGCATGGGCCTTCGGCCGTCGCGACGTCACCGCCGCCTGAGGCCGCAGGGCATACTCCAGCAGTCGCGGCGTGCCGATCGCACCCGCATCCCGAGCGAGGTGGTGTCATGACGACCGAGTCCGAGAAACGGCCCTTCCTGCCGCCGCGCTGGTTCGTCCGCGTCGCGTGGGTGGTCCATCGGGCCATCCTGCGCATGACCGGCCGGCGTCGCGGCCTGTGGAAGCCCGAACCCGGGAAGTGGGGGACCTTCGAGCTTCGCTCCGTCGGCCGCAGGTCGGGGCGGGAGCGCTCCGCGATCCTCGGCTACTACGAGGACGGTCCGAACCTGGTGACGCTCGCCATGAACGGCTGGGGAGCGGCCGAGCCGGCCTGGTGGCTCAACCTCCAGGCACGCCCGGACGCGACGGTCCTCCTCGCCGATGGCTCGCGCCTGCCGGTCCGCGCTCATGCCGCCAGGGGTGTCGAGCGCGAGCGGCTGTGGGCGCGCTGGGGCGAGTTCGGCGACAACTACGAGGCGTACGCCAGCCTGCGGCCGGGCGAGACCGCGGTGGTCGTCCTCGAGCCGACGGTCGGCTAGCCGCCGGTGCGCCGGTACGCGAGGAGGACGACGCCGGACGCGAAGGTCCGGGTTTCGATCAGCTCGAGCGCCTGGAGCGGACCGCCGGGCGGGAAGTAAGGCGTCCCGGCTCCCAGCACGACTGGGTGCACGACCATCCAGTACTCGTCAACGAGCCCGCGCCTGACGAACTCGTGCGCTAGTCTTGCGCCACCAACCTCGAGGTCTCCCGTGCGCTCTTCGCGGATGCGCTCCAGAGCCCGACCGATGTCGCCACCGCGAACGAGCTGGCTGTTGTGCTCCACCGTCTTGAGCGTCGTGGAGAACACGTACCGCGGGGTCTGCGCCCAGATCACGGCGAACTCGCGCATCGGTCCGGTGGCGGCGGGGTCGGACTCGGCCGTCGGCCAGTAGGCGGCCATCGTCTGGTACAGCCCGCGACCATAGAGCGACGCGTCCACCTGGCGGGTGTGGTCGTTGAACCAGGTGTGCAGCTCGTCGTCGACGAGCCCCCACTCCAGGCCGCGCTCCGGGGTCTCCACGAACCCGTCGACCGAGACGTTCAGCGTGTAGATCAGCTTGCCCATCGGTGTCTCTGACTTCGGGAACGCGTCGAAGTCATCGGTCAGCCGTCCTCGGTGCCGACTGCTCCCGCAGTCGGAGCGCGGTCTTCAGTCCTACGAGCGCGGCGAGCACGACCCCGATGGCCAGCACCGGTGCCGGCGTGAACGCCACGGCCAGCACCGCCGCGACCGCGATGGGTACGGTGAGCTGATGGAATCGGTCCGGGATGAGGCGGACGTAGAGCAGCCAGAGCGATGCGAGGTAGATGGCCAGCGGGATCGCGATCGCCAGGCCAACCGTCGTCCAGCCGACGTGTCCATGCCCGGAGGCCTCCTCGATCCCGACCACGAGCCCCGCCCCCACCGCGGCGACCGCCGCGAAGATCGGGAGATGGACATAGCTCCAGGCGATCGCGCTTGGCAGGCTGTCGAGGAGGTGCTCCTCGGGCCGGTCGAAGTAGATCCACCACATCGCGAACAGTACGAGGAGGCTGCCCACGATCACGCTCAACAGCGCCGGCGACAATCCGCCGTCGGTGATGACCGTCTGGAATGCGAGCGAGGCGGCGAGGACCGACTCGCCGAGGACGATGATCATGAACAGTCCGTAGCGCTCGGCGATGTGCTCGGGGTGGAACGTCGTGCGCTCGGCCCGCTCGGCCCAGATCGGGACCGCGATCTCCGCTGGGATGAAGATTGCCCAGATGAGCGGCCACCATTGCGGCCCAAGCAGGAGCGACAACCACCCGATCTGACAGGCGGTGATCCCCACCGCGAACCGTAACGCCGTCCGTCGACGCGGTGGATCGTCACTCGCCACGCGCAGCCACTGCGTAACGAGGACGGACCGCATGATCACGTACCCGACCACCGCCAGCGTGAAATCATGGTTGTCGAACGCCCGCGGGATCCCGGCGGCGAGGACCAGCGCCCCGGTCATGATGACGAGGACGCTGAGCCGATACAGCACGTCGTCGTTGTCATAGGCCGATGCGAACCACGTGAAGTTCACCCACGCCCACCAGATGCCGAAGAAGACGAAGGCGTAGCTGAGCACCACCTCCAGGCTGATCCCCTCCGCGATCGCGTGGTGCAGCCGCTCGGCCGCGAATGCCACCGCCACGACGGAAACGAGGTCGAAGAACAGCTCGAGCGGCGTCGCGGCGCGCTCGTGCTCGCGGGGGTCGCGCGGGCCGAGCGGCATCCCCAGCCGCGGATGGGTCGCGGCGCGCAGCGTCCGCTGGCTCATCGCGCTTGCCTCATCGCCGTCGGCTCATGCCGCGAGTCCAGTCAGGCCAACGCCACGCCCAGGCTGCACGCCAGCAGCACGAGGGCCACGGGCAGCCAGATGCGTCGCTCACCCCCGCTCCGTGTCGACGCATTCAGGACGACCGCGAGCGCGGACACCACCACCGGAATCCAGGCCAGCCACGGCCACTGCGTCACGAGCTCCGGCGCGAGGAGCCCGGCGCCGGACAAGACGACGACCGCCAGCCCCGCCAGGACGGCCGCCTGGACCACCGCCGCGGCCCGCATCGGGGGCGGCATGCGCCCCGGGTACGCACCACCCATCGCATATGCACCCCACGGCGCCCCGATCGCCAGCGCCAGCTGGAAGCCGATCACCCCCACGGTGAGGAGGGCGAAGAGCGCGGCCAGCACATCGGTAGGCATTGGCGAGAGGTTACTCGACCCACCGACGGATTCGGCGGATTCGGCGTCGCGGCATCGCTCGTGCTGTCCGGAGCAAGAGAACCTATTCCACCCGACGCGGAAAGGACGGAAGCCGCACATGGACAGGAGCACGACGCTCCCACGCACGACGAAGCCGGGACCCGAGCAGGAAGCCCTCACGGCCCGCATGCGCCGGCTGGCGAGCCTCGAGTCCACGGACGCGTACATCCTGAGCATCTACGCCGACGTCAGGCCGCAGGCGCACGGCGAGCGCCCGGGCGAGCGATCGGAGCTCACCGTCGTGCGCGATCGCCTCCGTCAGATCAGAGGCTCGCTCGACGCCCACACGCCGCACCACGAGTCGTTCGAGGCCGACGCGGACCGCATCGAGCGCTTCCTGGACGAGGAGGACCTCGACGCGACCGATGGGCTCGCGATCTTCGCCTGCCACGCCATCGGCCTGTGGGAGGTCGTGGAAGCGCACCAGCCATTCGACACTCGCGTGGCGGCCGGTCCAACCGCCGACCTGTTCGAGCTCGCACGGCTGCTCGAGGACGCGGAGAGCGCGGTCGTGGCCGTGGTCGACACGAACTCCTGCCGCCTGTTCGTCACCCGCCGCGGCAGGCTCGAGGAGCGTGCCGGCCCGGACGAGGCGGCGGAGGATCATCGACGCCAGGCACAGGGCGGCTGGTCGCAGTCGCGTTACCAGCGGCACGTCGACTTCCACGACAAGCGCTTCGCCAAGGAGGCCGCCGCGGCGATCCAGCGGCTGGTGGCGGGGGAGCGAGCGCAGCACGTCATCCTCGCCGGGGATGAGCGGGCGATCCCGATTCTCGAGGAGGCGCTCCCCGAGTCGGTCCGGGCCATCGTCGAGCACGTGGCACGCCTCGAGATGCGCGCGAACGTCAGCGAGGTGCGGGCCGAGGTGGCACCCATGCTGGCGGCCCTCGAGGAGGCGGAGGCCACCGATCTGGCAGATCAGGCGATCGCCGAGTGGCTGGCCGGCGATCTCGGCGTCGTCGGGATTGAGGCCACGATGAAGGCGCTCGAGATGGGCCAGGTGGACCAGCTCGTCCTCGACGAGGCGGCCCCTATTGACGAGGAGCTGCGGGCCGAGCTCGTGCGCCAGGCGGCACTGACTGATGCCGGGGTCGAGATCGTGACCGGGCACGCCGGACTTGCCCGCCACGACGGCGTGGCAGCCACCTTGCGCTTCCGCCTCTGAAGCAACAGAGGGCCCACGACCGGGCGGTCACGCTCGCCGACGCGTACGGTAACGAGGTAGACGTGGCCAGGGTCGGCGGCCGCGGATGAGTGGAGGCAAGATAACGTGATTGACGATTCGACGGACGTCGTTCCGCTGCTGGTCTGCGCGGATATCCAGGCCGAGCACGACTTTCTCGTGGACGTCCTTGGCTTTACGTCGCGGGACATTGAGCGAATGGCCGACGGGTCGGTCGTGCATGCCGAGGTGCGCGCTGGATCTCGACGGGTCTGGCTCCACCGAACTGATGAGGCAGGTGGGCTTGTCCCGCCGGCGAGGAGCGGCACATCCGGTGGGGGCATCGTTGTCCATGTCCGGGACGTCGACGGTCACTACGATCGGGCACGAGCTCGAGGTGCAGAGATCATCTACCAGCCGCGCGACGAGGACTACGGTCAGCGGGAGTACGGCGTGCGCGACCCGGAGGGGCACCTGTGGTGGATCGCGACGCCACTCGAGGCCGAAGCGGCGTCGAGCTGACCGCTCCACGGTCACACTGCGCGGGTTACGTCCGCGCCACCTCGGTAAGCCCCAGCCAGGCGGCGAGCGCCGCAACCTCGGCATCGACCGAATCGCGGATGGCGCCCGTGAACGCCACGTCCTCGTGGATAGCGCGCACGCGCAGGACCGATGCGTCCCGGTCCGTGGCCGCGTCCAGCTTCCCGACGAGGCGGTCGCCGTGGAGGATCGGCAGGGCGTAGTAGCCCCATCGGCGCTTGTCGACCGGCTTGTACATTTCGAGCGTGTACTCGAAGTCGAACAGCTCGAGGGTGCGGACCCGGTCGTGGATCAGCCGATCGAACGGCGACAGCAGCGCCGTCCGGCCTTCGAACTCGTTCCGCAGCGCCCCTGGGTGGACGCGCCACTCGCCCTTCACGCCCTCGACCACTGCCGGCTCGCCGGCTTCGCCGACGTCCACTGCCTCGACCGGTACCGCGCGCGTCTTGCGACGGGCGATCCCCAGGGATGCGAGGCGGCGCTCGTTCCTCACCCGTGTGGCCTCCTCGACCGACGGGATCACCACGTTCGCCGCGTAGACACGCTCCGGCAGGTCCCAGACACGCTCCCGCCCGATGCGGCCGCTGATCGCCACCTCGCCGCGGAGCATGAGGATCTCGAGCATCTGGGTCGTGTTCCGGTTGTTCGTCCAGCCGCTCGAGGGCCACGGCACGACGGAGGTGTCGGGGATGTCACGCGAGGTCATCGGTCCGGAGTCGGCCAGCCGCGCAAGGATGTCCTGCCGGAAGCCGTCGTTGTCGGCCAGCCATCGGCGCGTTCGCTCGTACGTCGGCCGCTCGGAGGCACCGGCGAGGTAGAGGCCGAGGTCCGCCATCGGTCGGACCGTCGCGTCGAACTCGAACAGGGCCCGGTCCTCCTCGAGCGCGCGCTTGATGTCGGCCGTCGCGTACCCCGCGCCCAGGCGGCTCCAGGCCACGAGGTCGGCGCTCGGCGCGATGGCGGCGGTCGGGTCGAGCTGGAGCAGCGTCAGGTGCTCGACCATCGGTACCAGGGCGATCGGTCGGTCGGCGTCCAGCAGCTGGGCCCGCGCGGCGATCCGCCGTGCCTCCTCCTTCGTGAGCCGATGCATCGGCTCGTAGTTTAGGGACCGGGGTCGTGGCCGGGAGGAGAGCCGGTCGCGGCGGAGGCGAGGCGGGGCAGGTAATGACGCCAGCCGGACTGCTGGAGCGGGACCTCGTCGTCGGGGAGCGATCGATGGGTGAGCACGAGGAGCGTGCCATCGCCATCGGGTTGTAGGTCGATCTCGACCGTGCTCGATCCCGGCGGCAGGCCGGGATGTCCCACCCAGCCCCACGTGAACGCCACGCGGCGCTGCGGGACGAGCTCGACGAACTCGCCTCGCGCGTTCATTCCGCTGCCCATGACCATGGAGGACGCACCTCCCAAGGTCGGGTCGAGCTCGGCGTCCACGCCCTGCCACTGTTTCCACTTCGCCGACTCGGTGAGGTAGCCGTACACGACCGGTGGCGGGGCGCTGATCCGCTGCTTTACGACGAGGTCGCTCACCGGTCCTGCGCCTCGATCGTCCGCGCGAGGTCGCGCAGCGTGTTGCGCCACATCTTCTCGAGGGCCTGCCGATCGGCGCGATAGAAGCGACGGTTGCCGTCACGCCGCATCGTCACGAGCCGCGCCTCGCGGAGGACGGTGAGGTGCTGCGAGACCGCGCCGAAGGTGCTCGGGAAGTGGTCGGCGATCTCAGAGGCGGACAACTCCCGCTCCCAGACGAGGCCGATGATCCGGCGCCGCGTCGGCTCGGCGGTGACCTGCAGTGCATCCATGCCCGCCAAGGTGCTCGCCGGCTGGCAGTCGTGGATGGGCAAAGTCGGCGCCGCGGTCGTCGACGTGGGGACGCCGTTCGGGGCCGGCGCCGCGGTCGTCGACGACGGGTCACGCGACAAGGCGATCGCGCTGAGCGGCTACTCGATCGTCGAAGCCGGCAGCCTCGACGAGGCCCAGAGGCTCGCCGACGGCCACCCCTTCCTCGGCGAGGGCAAGAGCAACTTCGCGATCGATGCCTACGAGATGATGCCGGTCCCGTTCGAGTCGTAAGGCGGTCTCAGCCTTCCAGGACTTCGCGCAGCTTTGCCGCGAAGGCCTCCGGCTCGCCCGGCGGCTGTCCGTACTCGCCGCCCATGAAGCCGTTGTGGCCGCCGGGGAACGAGACCACCCCGGTGCCCAACCGCTCGGCGATGACGACGGTCGCGCGGCCGGGCAGGATCGCCTCCGATTCGACGCCCACTGCCGGGACGATGCGCGTGGTGGCCGCTCGCAGCGCGTCGAAGTTCGGCTCGTAGGTCGTGCCGGACATCATGTTCTGGCCCATCAGCGGATCGGTGCGGGACCCGTCGTCCTCGGTCGGCATCCCGAACATGGCGGGGTCCGGCGGCGGCTGCTGGGTGAATTCGTCCGGGAACTCGCCCTGGTGGCTGACGACGGCGATGAAGTGCGCCATGCCTGCCCCGAAGCCGCTGCGCATGTACGTCTCGTGGACCGCGCGGGCCGCCGCCTGGGCATTCTCGCGATCCGGCAGGACCGCGGCCACCGGCGCCTCGTGCGCCACGAGCGTGCGGACGTCCTCGGGGTGCCTGGCCACGAGTGCCAGCGCGTTCGTGGCGCCGCCGCTGCTGGCGAACATGTCGACCGGGCCGCCGCCCAGCTCCTGGATGATCCGATGCAGGTCATCCGCGTGCTCCTCCGGCGTGGACGGTGAGGCGGGATCCGCCTTCGTGCTCCGCTCCGAGCCGCGCGGGTCGTAGGTGATGAGCGTGCGGTCCGGGAGGTGGGTGATCAGCGTCCCGTAGCCGGTGGCTCCCATCGGCGAGCCGATGAGGAACAGGGGCAGGTCATCGCCGGTGCCCGGACGCACGTCGTACGTCAGCGTTGCGCCGGGCACGTCCAGCGTCCGGCTCGCCGGCTCGGTGGTCATGGTGGTCATGTCGGATCTCCTCGGTTGGTGATCAGGGGACGGCCGGCAGCCGCCGGACTCATCCGTTTGTAGCCGGATCCTCGGCGAGGATGGCGTCGATCTGGCCAACGGCCTGCTTCAGGCCCTCCTCCATGCCCATCGCGGCCAGCTGCTCCATGGCCT
>Ga0299913_10003679_pt1 | contig 12629 bp, 9 predicted proteins | sample RVTome_9_FD_201360 | JGI IMG/M metagenome (GOLD analysis project Ga0299913, IMG submission 201360) | Soil microbial communities from uranium-contaminated site in the Upper Colorado River Basin, Wyoming, United States - RVT155D38 (version 2) ... | reverse complement strand
CTGGTCGGGCCGGCCGGTGAGGTTGGCGAAGGGGAGCACGGCGATCGTGCCGACCGACAGGCCGGACGCCGAAGGAGGGCGGCCGAGCCAGAGGGCGACGGCGAGCGCCGCGACGACCCCGACCCCGGCGAGGGCGGCCGCGAGCCCGAGCTTCCGCCGCGGGCCGAGCCGCTGATCCGCGCCGCCGGCGGACGGCTCGACCGGGGCGGTCGGCCGGTCGCGGCCCGGGGCGTCCGGCGAGGCGGCCTTCGGGAGCCTCTCGACCCGCGTCGGTGCCGTGACCGCCTCGCGGAGCCCGCGGAGCGAGGCGGCCAGCTCCGTAGCGCTCTGCGGTCGCTCCTCGGGTCGCTTGGCCAGGCAGGCGCGGACCGCGCCGTCGACGTCGGGCGAGACGGCGCTGCGCAGCTCGCCGATCGGCACGGGGTCGCGGCCGACGATGTCGCGGAGCTGGTCCGCGGGCGTGCCGCCGAACGGCGGCCGCCCCACCAGGGCCTCGTAGAGGACCGCCCCGAGGGACCAGACGTCGGTCCGCTCGTCGACGGTCCCGCCGCGGATCTGCTCCGGTGACATGTACTTCAGCGTCCCGGCGGCCTCGCCGGTCGGGGTGACGCGCAGCGCCGCCTTGTGCAGGGCGAGGCCGAAGTCGAGCAGCTTCGCCTGCCCGTCGCGGGTCACCAGCACGTTTGTGGGCTTGACGTCGCGGTGGACGATGCCGTGAGCGTGCGCGTGGGCGAGCGCCTCGGCGAGCTGGACGCCGAGGACGAGGACTTCGTCGATCGGCATCTCCTCCCTGCGCAGCCGCTCCGCCAGGGTCATGCCCGGGTAGAACGCCATGGCGATGAAGAGCTCGCCGTCCTCGTCCCCGATCTCGTGGACGGTGCAGATGTGCGGATGGTCGAGGGCGGCCGCGGCCCGCGCCTCGCGCAGGAACCGCCGCTTGCCCTCGGGATCGTCGGAGAGCGACTCGGGGAGGAACTTCAGCGCCACCGGCCGGCCGAGGTCCAGGTCGACCGCCTTGTAGACGACGCCCATCCCCCCGGCGCCCAGCCGCTCGCCGAGGCGATAGTGGGAGATCGTGCGCTCGGGCATTCGGAGACCTCACCCGATCATCGCATGGCGGGTCGGGGGACCGTGGGGTCGGTCGCCCCGGGGTTTCCACCAGCTTCCGCTAGAGTACCGGCGAGCGCTCCCCCGCCGGAGTGGCGAAACGGCAGACGCAGGGGACTCAAAATCCCCCGGGGGAAACCCCGTGCGGGTTCGAATCCCGCCTCCGGCACCAGTCCATGGCTCCTCCGGGCGCTCCGGGCGGCGAGCCCGGAGCCGGGAGGCCGGGCCGTCAGGCCCCCGGGAGCGGCCGCTCGGTGAGCGTCCACTCGGTGTCGCCGCCGACCCGGCGGCCCACGAGCTCGCACGGGCGGCGCGGCAGGGACTCCGGCACCCTCCCGGTCGCGATCGCCTCGATCAAGGGCGTCGGGTCGTGCTCGAAGGCGACCCGTTGCGGCGGCGGCGGCGAGCCGTCGGGGCGGGCGCGCTGGAGCTCGAGACCGGCGCGCTCGAAGGCGACGACCTCGGCGAGATAAGGGATCGCGAGCCGCTCGGCGTGTCTCGCCAGGTAGTCGCTGAAGGCGATCGCCTCCTCGATGTAGTAGAAGCTCTTCGGCGGCCGCTCGGCCCAGAAGGCGTCGAGCTCGCGCCGGCTGACCGCGGGGTCGAGCAGCTCGAAGGTCAACGGCAGGCGCCCGAGGAGCTTGCTGAGGCGGAAGCCCCGGTGGAGAGTGGCGGTGATCTCCATCCCCGGGTCGGCCGCGGCAGCGAGCAGGCGACGGTGCTCGGCGGCGGTGAGGGCCCTGCCGGGGAGCGCCGTCTCTCCCTCGGCCCGGACGCGGCGTCGGAACGGCTCGTCGACGATCAGACGGGCCACCGCGTTCTGGAACGCGGTGGCGGTCATCCCGCTCTCCGCAGGGGCGCCGCGGCGGGCTCGGCCGCGGCGGGAGCCTCCCAGGAGCCCACCGGCGCCGGCTGGTGGCGGTGCCAGAGCTCGCGCATGCCGGCGAGCTCGCCGGCGAGACGCTCGGCGCCCATCGGCTCGTACCAGGAGCCGATCATCTCGAAGGTGACGCCGCCGAGGTTGGGACAGCGGGGGAGGGCGTGGTCGAGGAGCTCCCAGACCTCGTCCGGCATCGGGCCGCAGTGGGCGTCGAGCCAGAATCCCTGGTGCTCCACCCCGCCGGCGACGTGCATCTCGACGACCCGCTCGAGGTCCAGGGCGTCGAGCAGGCGCCGGCCGTCGACCCCCCGGTTGACGCAGTTGCAGTGGACGTTGTGGAGGTCGAGGAGCAGGCCGCACCCGGTCTCCGCCGACAGCGCGTCGAGGAACTCGGCGTCGTCCATCTCGGCGTCCGGGTAGTCGAAGAAGTAGACGTTGTTCTCGAGCAGGAACGGCACGCCGAGCCGCTCGCGGACCTCGGCGATTCGCGGGGCGAGCGAGTCGAGCGTGGCGCGGTCCCGAGGCAGCGGGATGGTCACCCCCGCCTGCAGCTCGTCGGCGCCGTGCTCGGCGAGGTTGTAGGCGAGGTGCTCCGAGGCCCAGGGCGCGGGAAAGCGCTCGAGCCAACGCTCCATCTGGCCGAGGTGGTCGCGGTTGAAGCGGTGGGCGGTGCCGATCGAAAGCCCGATCGAGTGCGGCACGATCGGGCGCCCCGCGGCGTGGCGCTCGAGGAAGCTCTGGCCCTCCTCGTCGTCGCGATAACGCGGCTCGCAGCCGCGGCCGAAGTCGGTCCACAGGATATCGGGCACCACCTCGAGGTAGTCGAAGGTCTCGCGCCGCTCCTCGATGAACGGGCGGAGCGCGGGCTGATAGGCGAGCCCGACGCCGAGCTTGGGGATCGGGGCGGTCGCGGGGTCGAGCGGGTCAGTCGGTCGCATCGAGGGTCTCCTCCGGGTGTCGTCGTCAGAGTCCGGGCCGGCGGCGGGGGCGGGAGCGAGTCTCGGCGGTTCGGGCTTCGTCTTCCGTTTGTGCTTCTGCTTCGTCCGTGCGTGCTCGGCGGCTGCCGAGCTACTGCTCGAAGATCACGCTCTCGATCACGAACCGATCGAGCCCCGAGTTGCAGGGGTCGCAGCCGCCGACCCCGGGGATCTCCGGGACGACGAACGTCTTCTCCAGCACCTTCACGAGATCGCGGAACCCCGAATCGGGGGCCACCGCGATGCGGATCTCGCGCGTCCCGAGACGCTTCCTGCTGGCCGTGGTCTTGCGGTCTGTCGCCATGGTCACTCTCCTTCCGACACGTCGATGGGTGCCGGGACGTCGCTCCGACACCGCCGCTCGGTCCGGTGCCATGACAGGCGGATCGCCTCGCCGGCCGTTACGCCCCGCGTCCCCGGCCTGCGAGCCCGCCACCGCCTGGTTACCGCCCCGGGCGCTTGCAGCAAGCTCCACGCCAGCCCTTGACAATCGCGCCGATTTGAGCTATGGTCGTGCAGCTAAACGTAAGCTCTACCAGGGCTTACGTCCTTTTTTCGTCCAGGGTGCCGGTCGGGAGCCGTCCCCTCGAAGTCTCACTCGAAGTCTCATCGCAGCCTCAAGGAGCAGGTGAACGTGGAACTGAGCGCCGGGCAGAAGGTGGTGTACCCGAACCACGGGGTGGGGGTGGTGGAGAAGATCGAGCCGTCGCAGATCGATGGGACGGAGCAGACCTTCTACCACCTGCGGTTGCTGTCGAACAACTCGAAGGTGATGGTGCCCGAGGACAACCTCGAGCTCGTCGGGCTGCGGCCGCTGTGCGACAAGGACGAGATCTCGGAGCTGCTCGGCATCCTCGAGGACGGCCACATCGACACCTACAAGGACTGGAAGGGCCGCTACAAGCAGAACCTCGACAAGATGAAGACGGGCGACCTCACCTCGGTGGCCGAGGTGCTCAAGAACCTGCGCCTGGTCAGCCAGCGCAAGAGCCTGTCGTTCCGCGAGAAGAAGATGTACGAGCGCGCGAAGTACTTCATCGTCTCCGAGGTGGCCCACGTGCGCGACATCAGCGAGCGCAAGGCGGAGCAGCTCGTCGAGGAGGCGCTGATCTCGTCGATCGAGAAGCGCAACCAGGCGGCGAAGGCGAGCTGAGCCGGATCCGCGCGGGCGCGGCGCCCGCGCGTCGAACGGAATCGCAGGAGCGGAAGTGAACGAGGGCCGCCCCCGGGGGCGGCCCTCGTTGCGTCGTGGCGCACGGGCGGGCTTCCAGACCGCCCGGCGGATCACGGAAGCGTCACCTCCCGATCACGACCTTCATCGGGGTCCCTCCCTAGCAGCCCGTGGTGAAAGTGCTCGGAGCCCGGCGGACGCGCCGCCGGTCTCCCGGGCGACCGACGAACCCGGAAGGAGAGATCCCATGACGCGCGTAGCGACAGGGTCGGCGAGGCGGCTCGCGGCGCCGGACCCGGTCCAGGGCGCCCGACGACGGGCTACAATGGCCCGTTGCAGGGCCTCGTCGCAGGGCGACCCCTTCGTCGCCGGACGATCTACCGCCGACCGGACTCCCTTACCGACCTCTCCGACCGGAGTTGCAGGATGCCGCATCTCCCCGATCCCCGCCCCGCGCCGCCCGCCCTCCCCTTCCGGACGAGCCGGGTCTTCGGCGCCGTGGCGCTTCTTCTCGCGTTTCTCTCGCCGACCCCCACCTCCGCCCAGACCGCCGAGGGCGACGCAGGCCTGCGCCGCGAGCTCGCCGCCGAGCGGCAGATGTTGCGCGAGGACCTCGCGGCCTACGACCGCGCGCGCGAGGCGGAGACCGGTGCGCGCGATGCGCTCGCCGCGGCGCTGCAGCGGATCTCCTCGGTGGCGGCGGCCACCGGGGCGCCCCAGGGGATGGCCGCGCTGCGCGCCGAGCTGGCCGACGCCGAGGCCGAGCTCGCCGCCGCGACGTCGCGCACCGCCGGCGCGCTGGAGTCGATCCGCGAGCGGGTGCGGCGGATCGCGCTCCTCGGCACGGTGCTCGGCTCGGCCCCGCCGCCGGTTTTGCCCGACGTGCTCTCCGGCCGCTGGCAGGTGCGGATCGAGCCGGTCGCGCTGACCGGGACCTTCGACCTCCGCCAGGCCGGCACGCAGGTCTCCGGTGCCTACCTGCTCGACAACGGGCGCGCGGGCTCGCTCGACGGCACCTGGGTCAACGGCCTGCTGAGCCTGCGGCGGATCGACTCGGAGACCGGGTTCGACTCGATCTTCGAGGCGCTGCGCCCGGAGCCCGGGCGACTGGTCGGCACCTGGCGGCCGACCATCCTCTCCTCCGGCGGGCCGGGCGGCGGCGACTGGACCGCGGTGCGGGTCGCGACCCCGTCGGGCGAGCCGGGCGAGGGGGCCGAGGAGGAGGAGACCGCGACCGAGGACGAGACGATCGAGGACGAGGAGCCCGGCCCGTGAGCCGCGACAACGCGCTCTACGCCCTGGCCGGCGTCCTCGTCGGCTTCGTCGTCGCGTACTTCCTGTTCGAGGCGGTCGGCGAGCAGCAGCCGCCGCGCCTGCCGGCGGGCCAGGCGGCCGCGGCGGGGCCGGCCGGTGCGGTCCCGGGCGGCCCGGGCGGCGCCCCCGATCCCGCGGTCCTGGGCCAGCGGGCGGCGCAGGTCGAGGAGTTCCTCCGCACCAGCCCCGACGTGCCCCAGGCCTGGCTCGAGCTCGGCAACCTGCGCTTCGACGCCCGCGAGTACCCGGCCGCCGCCGAGGCGTACCGCCGCTACCTCGATCTCGCCCCGCCCGACCCCGACGTGCTCACCGACCTCGGCGTCGCCTACCACCTGATGGAGCGGCCCGACGACGCGCTCGAGCAGTTCGCCGCCGCCCAGGAGCTCGCGCCCGACCACTGGCAGTCGCGCTTCAACGAGGTCGTCGTCCTCGCCTTCGACCTCGGCCGTTTCGACGAGGCCTCGCGCGTGCTCGATGAGCTCCGCGCGCTCCAGCCGGGCAACCCGGACGTCGATCGGCTGGCGGCGGAGGTCGAACGCCGCCGCGGTGCCTGAGCGCGCGGGCCGCACGTCCTCCTCGCCGCTCGTTTGCGCCCGTCTCCCCGGTCAGGCGGGCGGGTGGATAATGCGGCCGTGAATCCCGGGTGGACCGGATGCTCCGGCTGATCGTCCTCGCTCTCGTCGTGCTCGCCGTCGTCTGGCTGGTCAGCCGGTGGCTCGGGCCGCGGTCGGCCGCGCGACCGCGAGCCGGCGCTCCGCCGCCGCCCGAGCCTCTCCTTCTCTGTTCCGTTTGCGGAGTCCGGGTTCCGGAGAGCCGGGCGGTGCCGGTCGGGGAGGACGGCACGGTGCGGGTGTGCTCGGAGGCGTGCCGCCGGCGGGCCGAGGCGCGGTCGGCGTGAGCCCGACGACGGCGGAGGCCCATCCCCACGTCGCCTCGGTCGCCGTGCCGGTGCCCGTTCCGGACGCGCTGGCCTACGAGATCCCGGACGACCTGCGCGGCGCGGTGCCGGAGGGGGCGCGGGTGCGGGTGCGGGTGGGTCGGCGCCGGCTGACCGGCGTGGTGGTCGGGCTGGCGAGCGAGGCGCCGGAGGGGGTGACGCTCCGGCCGCTCGACGCGCTCCTCGACCGCGAGCCGGTGCTCGACGACGAGCTCCTCGCGCTCGCCCGGTTCGTCGCCGAGTACTACCTGGCGCCGATCGGCGAGGTGGTGCGCACCATGCTGCCCTCGGACCTGCCGCCGTGGGGCGACCGGCGGGTGTGGCTGACCGACGCGGGCGCGATCGTCCCGCCGCGGGACGCGGCCGAGGAGGCGGTGGTCGCCGCCGTCCGCGAGGCCGGCCGGACGACGATGGCGGCCCTCCACCGCGCCCTCCGCCGCGAGGTCGGCGAGGCGGAGCTGGCCGCCGCGCTCGACCGGCTGGCCGCCGACGGCCGGCTGGCGAGCGGCGAGCGGCGGAAGGCCTCCGGCGTGCGCTACGTCGGCGCCGTGGAGCTGCCGCCCGGCGACCTCGAGGCGCAGCTCGCGGCGGCCGGCCGCTCGGCGCCCGGCCGGGCGGTCGTCGAGCTCCTCGCCGGGCTCGGCCGGCCGGCGACGGTCGAGGAGGTGACCGCCGCGGTCGAGTGCACGCCGGCGGTCGTCTCCCGGCTCGTCAAGCTCGGGGTGCTGAGGCGCTTCACCCAGGTCGAGCGGCTCGACCTCGGCCGGCACATGCTGACCCGCCGCGCCGCCGGCGAACCGGCGCCGTTCGAGCTGCGGCCGGACCAGGCGGCGGCGGCCGGCAAGCTGGTCGCGGCGGTCGCGGAGGGCGGCTACCGCCCGTTCCTCCTCGCCGGGATCACCGGCTCGGGGAAGACCGAGGTCTACCTGCGCGCCGCGGACGCCGCGCTCGCCCGCGGCCGCTCGGCGGTGATCCTCGTCCCCGAGATCGCGCTCGTCCCGGCGCTCGCCCGCGCCCTCGAGCGGCGCTTCGCGGGGCGGCTCGCGATCCTCCACTCGAACCTCGCCTCGGGCGAGCGGCACCAGGAGTGGGAGCGGATCCGCGGCGGCGAGGCGCGGGTGGTGCTCGGGCCGCGCTCGGCGCTCTTCGCCCCGGTCGCCGACCTCGGGCTGGTCGTCGTCGACGAGGAGCAGGACGGGGCCTACAAGCAGGACCTGACCCCGCGCTACCACGCCCGCGACCTGGCGCTGGTGCGGGCGCAGCGGGCCGGCGCCGCGGCGCTCCTGGTGTCGGCGACCCCGTCGCTGGAGAGCCGGTACAACGTGGAGCGCGGGCGGCTCGCGCCGCTGACCCTGACCGCGCGGGCCGGTCAGGGGGCGCTGCCCGAGGGGGTGCTCGTCGACCTCAAGCACGCGGGCGGCGGGCGCCGGCCGGGCGAGGTCTACTTCACCGAGCCGCTGCGCGACGAGCTCGCCCGCACCTTCGCGGCGGGGGAGCAGGCGATCCTCCTGCGCAATCGGCGCGGCTACTCGCCGATGCTGCTGTGCCGGGCGTGCGGCGAGGACTTCCGGTGCGACGACTGCGGCCTGCCCCGCACCTACCACCGCCGCGACGCCGCGCTCGTCTGCCACTACTGCGGCTCGCGGCGGACGGCTCCCTCGGCCTGCCCGGCCTGCCGCGAGGAGGCGCTCGACCCGATCGGCGCCGGCACCGAGCGGGTCGAGGAGCGCTTCGCCGAGCTGTTCCCCGACGTGCGCGCCGAGGTCCTCGACGCCGACTCGGTGCGCCGGGCCGGCGGCGCCGCGGCGGTGCTCGAGCGGTTCGCCCGCGGCGAGGCCCAGGCGCTGATCGGCACCCAGATGGTCTCGAAGGGCCACCACTTCCCGGGCGTCGCCCTGGCCGCCGTGCTGTCGGCCGACTCCTACCTCACCTTCCCCGACTTCCGCGCCGTCGAGCGCACCTACACGCTGCTCACGCAGCTCGCCGGCCGGGCCGGCCGCGGCGAGCGTCCCGGCAAGGTCGTGATCCAGACCTACCACCCGGAGCACTACGCGATCCAGGCCGCCCTCGCCCACGACGACGCGGCCTTCGCCGCCGAGGAGATGCGCTTCCGCCGCGTCTTCCACTACCCGCCCTACACCCGGATGATCCAGCTCCTAGTCCGCGACGCCGACCGCGCGAAGGCCGAGCGCGTCCTCGCCGACCTCACCGCCCGCCTGCGCGACCACCCGCTCTCCCGCGGCGTCCGCCTCTCCGGCCCGGCGCCCGCCCCCTTCGAGCGCCTGCGCGGCAAGTGGCGCTTCCAGCTCCTCCTCCGCGCCGTCAACGGCCGCCGCCTCCGCGACCTCGTCGGTGCGGTGCTGGCCGACGCGCCGGCGTCGGTGGACCTGGTCGTCGACGTCGACCCGCAGCAGCTGCTCTGAGATCCCCGGTCCGCTCGGGACGAGCAGGCGCCTACCGGAACACCCGGAACCAGCCCGCGAAGGCCTTCTGCACCGTCGGGGTGAGCTTGCCGCGGCGCCACTGGTCGGCGGCCCGTTTGATGACCTCGGCCTGGGTGGGGTAGGGGTGGATGGTGGCGGCGACGTCGTTCATGCCGACGCCGGCGGTGATCGCCAGGGCGAGCTCGCCGATCGTCTCGCCGGCGTGCTCGGAGACGAGGGTGGCGCCGAGGATGCGGTCCTTGCCGCGCTCGAGGTGGACGCGGAGGAAGCCCTCGCCCTCGCCGTCGAGGCGGGCGCGGTCGACGGCGTGGAGGTCGACGGTGACGGTGTCGACCTCGATCCCCCGCTTGCGGGCGTCTTTCTCGTAGAGGCCGACGTGGGCGATCTCGGGGCTCGTGTAGGTGACCCAGGGGACGACGAGGTCGCTCGCCTTCTTGCGGCCGAGGAACAGGGCGTTCTGGATGACGATCCGCGCCTCGGCGTCGGCGACGTGGGTGAACTTGTACCGAGACGAGACGTCGCCGGCGGCGTAGATGCGGCGGTTGGTGGTGCGGAGGCGGTCGTCGACCTCGACGCCCTGCTGGCCGTGGCGGACCTGCGCCTTCTCGAGGTCGAGCCCCTCGACGTTCGGCTTGCGGCCGACCGACACCAGGACGTCGTCCGCGACGACGCTGCCCGACTCCCCGCCGCGCTCGAAGCGGACGCGCCGGGCGCCGTCCGCCTGCCGCTCGACCCGCTCGACGGCGACCCCGAGCTCGAGCCGCACGCCGTCGGCCAGGAGCGCGTCCTGGACGATCCTCGCCGCGTCCGGGTCCTCGCGGATCAGCACCTGGTCGGCCATCTCCAGGACGGTGACCTCGCTGCCGAGCCGCCGGAAGGCCTGGGCGAGCTCGCAGCCGATCGGACCGGCGCCGACGACCGCCAGCCGCCGCGGCCGCTCGCGCAGGTCGAAGACGGTCTCGTTCGTCAGGTAGCCGGCGTCCTCGAGGCCCGGGATGGGGGGCGCCGCGGCGCGGGCGCCGGTGGCGATCACCGCGCGCCGGAAGTCGAGCCGGGCGTCGCCGACGGCGACCGCGTCGGGGCCGAGGAAGCGGGCGTCGCCCAGGAAGACGTCGACGCCGAGGCCGGTGAAGCGGCGGGCGCTGTCGTGGGCGGAGATGCCGGCGCGGACCCGCCGCATCCGCTCGAGCGCGGCGGCGAAGTCGCCGTCGCCGGCGGCCGCCGGGGCGCCGAAGCGCTCGGCCGCGGTGCGCGCGTCGTGCCAGCCGCGGGCGGCGCGGATCACGCCCTTCGACGGGACGCAGCCGACGTTGAGGCAGTCGCCGCCCATGAGCGACCGCTCGACGAGCGCGACCTTCGCGCCGAGCCCGGCGGCGCCGGCGGCGGTGACCAGGCCGGCGGTGCCGGCGCCGAGGACGACGAGGTGGTAGCGGCCGGCCGGGGTCGGGTTGGTCCAGTCGGGCGGATGGACGTTGTCGACCAGCTCGCGGTCCGGCGAGCCGGGCGGCGGGTCGACCGCCCACCTGGGGTGTCGAAGCGGCTCGCTCACGGGACTCCTCCCGACGGGGTGGCCTCGTCCGATGCGGCCGTGGCCGGCGCGGCCACCGGTCCGGCGGACGCCTCGCCGGCCCCGATCCCGGTCTCCCGGGCCAGCGCCTCGCGCGCCTTCCGCGTGATGAACCAGGTCACGGCGATCGTCGCCGCGATCCCGACGCCGAGGAAGGCCCAGTACTCGGCGCCGCGGTCGACCTCGGCGCCGCCGGCCACCGCCGCCACGTCGCCCAGGAGCTTGCCGTAGTAGACGTAGAGGAAAGTGCCCGGCAACATGCCGACGCAGGCGACGAGGTAGTCGACGAAGCGCACCCGGGTCAGCCCCAGCGCGTAGTTGAGGAGGTTGAACGGGAAGGCGGGCGACAGGCGCAGGAGGAAGACGATCTTCCGGCCCTCGCGGCCGACCGCCCGGTCGATCGCCGCGAACCGCGGCCGGTCGGCGAGCTTCCGTTCGATCGCGCGGCGGGCGAGGTAGCGGGCGACGAGGAAGGCCCCGCACGCGCCGAGCGTGGCGCCGACGAAGACGTAGAGGGTGCCGCGGAGGAGGCCGAAGATCGCACCCGCCGCCAGGGTGAGGAGCACTCCTGGGACGAAGGCGACGGTCGCGGTCGCGTAGCCGGCGACGAAGACGACCGGCCCCCAGACCCCGAGCCCGTCGACCCACGCCGCGAAGCGGGGCACCTGCTCGCCGCCGAGCCGGCCGAGCCACCACAGGAGCGCCAGGGCGGCGATCGCGGCGAGGGCGTAGACGGGCTTCCTCCACCACGCCGAGCCGCCGGCCGGCCCGCCGGGGGCGTCGGGCGATGGGCTCGCGTCGGGGCGCACGGGATCGGTCGGTCCGTGTGGGTTCGGGCGCCCGCCGGGGCGCGCTCGCGCCTGAGTACGGCAGACGCCGGGACCGCGGTTCACCGACGGCCGGGCCCGGCGGGATCTTCTCACGTCGCGGAGCGGCGGGGTGGCGCTTTGTTTCCAGCGGGTTGGCGCGACCGGCGGGGGCCGCCGACGGCCGGACCGCGGCGCCGCCGGCCGCGGCGGCCGGGTCCGGGAGCCCTCCGGCGGCGCCGGCCGGGACCGTCCCGCAACCCCTTTCGCCGCTGGGGTTTGCCTCACGGCTCGCGATGCACGCTGCACAGAGAATCGTGCACTCGCGTCAAGATTTTGTGCACATTTCGCCGATCTCGGGTTGACTTCGCGCTGAAAACCGCCCCAAGATCCGCGAAACGAACCGAAACGGAGGGACGCCGATCTTGGACCGGAAAGAGATCCTGAAGACCGTCGACGACGCCGGGGTGCGCTTCCTGCGCCTGCAGTTCACCGACATCATGGGCGTGCTCAAGAACGTCGAGATCCCGCGCAGCCAGTTCGAGAAGGCGCTGGACAACGAGATCATGTTCGACGGGTCGTCGATCCAGGGCTTCACCCGGATCGAGGAGTCCGACATGCTGCTCTTCCCGGACCCCGAGACCTTCCAGGTCAACCCGTGGGCCAACCCCGACGGCTCGAAGGTCGCCCGGCTGATCTGCGACGTCCACCTGCCCGACGGCTCGCCCTTCCCCGGCTGCCCGCGGGCGACGCTCAAGCGCCAGGTCGACCGCGCGAAGGCGATGGGCTACACGATGGTCGCCGGCCCGGAGGCCGAGTTCTTCCTCTTCCAGCGCGACGCGGCCGGCAACCCGGTGATGGACACCCACGACGTCGGCGGCTACTTCGACCTCACCCCGGTCGACCGCGGCGAGGAGTGCCGGCGCGACATCGTGATGATGCTCGAGGAGATGGGCTTCGAGGTCGAGGCGGCGCACCACGAGGTCGCCTTCGGCCAGCACGAGATCGACTTCAAGTACGCCCCCGCCGTCCAGTGCGCCGACAACGTCGCGACCTTCCGCTTCGTGGTCAAGAAGGTGGCGCTCGACCACGGCCTGCACGCGACCTTCATGCCGAAGCCGATCTACGGGGTCAACGGCTCGGGGATGCACACCCACCAGAGCCTGCTCGACGACAAGGGGAAGAACGCCTTCCACGATCCGGACGCCGAGTGGGAGCTCTCCGCGGTGGCGACCGGCTACATCGGCGGCATCCTCAAGCACGCGACGGCCTTCGTCGCGGTGACCAACCCGCTGGTCAACTCCTACAAGCGGCTGGTGCCGGGCTACGAGGCGCCGATCAACGTCGCCTGGTCGGAGAAGAACCGTAGCCCGCTCGTCCGCGTGCCGGCCAAGCGCGGCATGTCGACCCGCTGCGAGGTGCGCGT
>Ga0299913_10003678_pt1 | contig 12630 bp, 11 predicted proteins | sample RVTome_9_FD_201360 | JGI IMG/M metagenome (GOLD analysis project Ga0299913, IMG submission 201360) | Soil microbial communities from uranium-contaminated site in the Upper Colorado River Basin, Wyoming, United States - RVT155D38 (version 2) ... | reverse complement strand
GGGGGGTTTTGTGGGTGGAGAGGGCGTTTGCCAGGGCGGGGTGGACGCGGGCGCGCAGGCGGGTGCCGGCCTCGGTGTGCTCGGCCGACAGCACCTGGCCTTCCGCGTACACCCTCGCCACCAGCGCGCCGTGCGAGTACGGCACCTCGATGTCGACCTCGACGTCCGGCCGCGGCAGCAGCTCGGCGATCTTGGCCACCAGGTCGTCGATGCCTTCACCGGTCTGCGCGGAGACGAACACCGCGCCGGGCAGCAGGTGCCGCAGCCGGGCCAGGGACACCTCGTCGGTGGCGTCGATCTTGTTGACCACGAGCAGCTCGGGCGGCGGTGCTGCGTCACCGTCGGCGCCGTCGAGCACCTCCGCCAGCACCTCGCGAACGGCCTTGATCTGCTCGTCGGGCATGGCGTCGGCCCCGTCGACCACGTGCAGCACGAGGTCGGCCTCGATGGTCTCCTCCAGGGTCGAGCGGAACGCCTCGACCAGCTGGTGCGGCAGGTGCCGGACGAACCCGACGGTGTCGGTGAGGGTGTAGGTGCGGCCGTCCGGGGTGGTGGCGCGCCTGGTGGTGGGGTCGAGGGTGGCGAACAGTGCGTCCTGCACCAGCACGCCGGCCCCGGTCAGCGCGTTGAGCAGGCTGGACTTGCCGGCGTTGGTGTAGCCGACGATCGCCACCGCCGGCACCCGGTTCGCCAGCCGGCGGCCGCGCTTGGTGTCGCGGACGGTGCGCATCGCGGTGATCTCGCGGCGCAGCTTGGAGATGCGGCGGTTGATGCGCCTGCGGTCGGTCTCCAGCTTGGTCTCACCGGGCCCGCGCAGGCCCACACCGCCGTTGCCGCCACCGGCGCGGCCACCGGCCTGCCGGGACAGCGTCTCGCCCCAGCCGCGCAGCCGCGGCAGCAGGTACTGCAGCTGGGCCAGCTCGACCTGCGCCTTGCCCTCCTTGGAGCGGGCGTGCTGGGCGAAGATGTCCAGGATGAGCGCGGTCCGGTCGATGACCTTGACCTTCAGCTTGCTCTCCAGCTGGCGCAGCTGGCCTGGCGACAGCTCGCCGTCGCACACCACGGTGTCGGCGCCGGCGGCGAGCACGACGTCGCGCAGCTCGATCACCTTGCCGGCTCCGATGTAGGTCGCCGGGTCGGGCCGCGGCCGGCGCTGGACGAGGCCTTCCAGCACCTGGGAGCCGGCGGTCTCGGCGAGCGCCGCCAGCTCGGCCAGCGACGCCTCCACCTGCGCGGCGCTGCCCTCGGTCCATACCCCGACCAGCACCACGCGCTCGAGGCGCAGCTGCCGGTATTCGACCTCGCTGACGTCAGCGAGTTCGGTGGACAGTCCGGCGACCCGGCGCAGTGCGGCGCGGTCTTCGAGTTCGAGATCGCCCAGCGACCCCTGTGTAAGTTCGCTCATACCTTCTCCATGGTGACACGGCGCGCACCCGGTTTTCGCTAGCCCGGCGTCGGATGCACCGCCACGTACACCGCGAGCAGCGGTTCCTCCGGCGACGGCGGCCGTTCGGCGAAGTCCTGGAGCAGCCCGTTCAACCGCTCGCGGAACTCATCGACCTGCGCCTGGTCCAGCCGCAGGGCGAGCCGCCACTGGACTACCCGTTCCACGCCGATGTCAGCCACCTCGCCCAGGAACGCTTCGAGCATGGCCTCGCCCATCGCCCGCGGGTCCTCGTCCGGCGCCGGGTCCAGCGACCACGACACGCCGGTTGCCCGGTACGGGATCTCCCTGGACCCTCGCGCGCCGCGGCGCGGTGGCAGCGCCTCCAGCAGGCCGGTGTCCACCAGCTTGCGCACGTGGTACAGCGTGGTCGCCGGATCCCGCCGCAGCCGCCGGGCGATCTCCCGGTTCGTCAGCGGATCGTGGTAGGTCATCCGCAGGATGCGCAGCCGCAAGGCCGACGCCATCGCGGTGGCCTGCGCCTGGGTAGCCGGCCGCCTGGGCAGCGCCCCCGGGGATGGCGGCGGCGCGTCTGGTTCGCACACAGCGAACAGTCTAGGAATGCGATTGACACTTTCCAATCAGTGGGCCAGTCTGCTGCGCATGGCGCGGACGGCAACCCTCTGGCGGCACCGGGACTTCCGGCTCCTGTGGGCCGGCGAGACGATCAGCCACTTCGGTACCGCGGTCAGCGCGATCGCGCTGCCGTTGGTCGCGGTCACCGTTCTGGCGGTCACGCCGTTCCAGATGGGGCTGCTGACGGCGGCGGAGACCGCGGCGTTCCTGCTAGTGGGGCTGCCGGCCGGCGCGTGGCTCGACCGGATGCGTCGCCGGCCGGTGATGCTGGCCGCCGACGTGGCGCGCGGCCTGCTGCTGCTGAGCGTCCCGCTGGCCTGGTGGGCCGATCTGCTGACGTACTGGCAGCTGCTGGTCGTCGCGCTGCTGGTCGGTCTTGGCACGGTGTTCTTCGACGTGGCGTACCAGTCGTACCTGCCGTCGCTGGTCGGGCGCGAGCTGCTGATCGAGGGCAACAGCAAGCTTGAGTCCACCCGATCGCTGTCCCATGTCACCGGGCCGGCGATCGGTGGCGGGCTGGTGCAGCTGCTCGGCGCCACCACCGCCGTGCTGGTGGACGCCGTGAGCTACTTCGTGTCCGCGGCCGCACTCGCGCGGGTGCGAACGCCGGAACCCGAGCCGGCGCCGGCCGAGCACCCGCTGCTGCGCACCCAGATCGCCGAGGGGCTGCGGTTCGTGCTGCGGCATCCGCTGCTGCGCCCGATCACCGGCAGCACCGCCAGCTTCAACTTCTTCAACGGCATCCAGGCCGCGGTCATCGTGCTGTTCCTGGCCCGCGAGCTTGGCCTGTCCCCTGGCACGATCGGGCTGCTGTTCACCGCTGGTGGGATCGGCGGGCTGCTCGGCGCGGTGACCTCGGCGTGGGTCGCGCGGCGGGTCGGGCAGGCCAGGATCATCTGGCTGTCGGTCCTCGTCACGTCGCCGTTCGGGCTGCTCATCCCCATCGCGGAGGCCGACTGGCGGATTGCGTTGATCTTCGTTGCCGACGTGGCGATCGGCTACGGCGTGGTGGTCTACAACGTCGCCCAGGTCAGCTTCCGGCAGGCCATCTGCCCCGATCGCCTGCTCGGCAGGATGAACGCCAGCATCCGCTTCCTGGTGTGGGGCATCATGCCGCTCGGTGGGCTGGCCGGTGGGTTGCTCGGCGAGTGGCTCGGCGTGCGCGGTGCGCTGTGGGTCGCGATGAGCGGGCAGGCGCTCTCTGTCGGGTGGGTGCTGGCGTCGCCGCTGCGCACCATGCGCGACCTGCCGACGGCCGAGGCCGAGCTCGCGGACTCGATGCACTGAGCCGACCTCGGCGCACTGGGCGGGTGTCGCCGGCTCAGCCCCACCACGAGTCGGACAGCTCGCCGTCCGCCACGATCACGGCCGGACCGGTCAACCGGGAGGTGTCCTCGTCCACCAGGACCCGCAGGTCGCCGCCCCTGGTGTGGACGACGTACTCCCCCGTCGACATGCCGCCGGACCGCAGCGCAGCCACCACGGCGGCGACCGTGCCGGTGCCGCACGAGCGAGTCTCACCGACCCCGCGCTCGTACACCCGCATCACCGAGGTCTGTGCACCGGTGATCTTGACGAACTCCACGTTCACCCCGTGCGGGAACACCACGGGGTCGTGACCGGGCGGCACGGTCAGGTCGAGGTCCTCGATGAACGCCTCGGTGACGCACGCCAGGTGCGGGTTGCCGACGTTGACGACCAGCCCGGGGAAGGCGATGCCCTCGACGGTCGCGGTCGAGCTGCCCTCGACGGTCGCCCGGCCCATGTCGGCCGTCACGTCGCCGGCCGGCGGCACCACGACGGCGCGCGACCCGGAGCGGGTACCGATCAACAGCTCACCCGCCTCGGCGAGGCCGCTGTCGACCAGGAAGCGGCCGAACACCCGCACCCCGTTGCCGCACATCTCGGCGATGGAGCCGTCCCCGTTGCGGTAGTCCATGAACCACTCGCCGCCGGGCTCGCCGTGGGTCTCGCCCATCGCCTCGCTGCGGACGACCCGCAGCACGCCGTCGGCACCGAGCCCGCGCCGGCGGTCGCACAGCGTGCGGACCCTGGCCTCGGTCAGGTCCAGCGCGCCGTCGGGGTCGGGCAGCAGCACGAAGTCGTTCTCGGTGCCGTGCCCTTTGGCGAAGCGAACACCCACTTGATGCACCTTACGGTGCCCGTGAGTGGCGATGAGTGCTATAGCACCTATCGCCCTCACGGGGCGCGCAGCGCCATTTCGAGCAGGTCGTCGCGGCCGGCGTCCAGCCAGGTGATGCGGGGGTCGCGGCGGAACCAGGAACGCTGCCGGCGGACGAACCGCCTGGTCGCGCTCGCGGTGTCCGCCGCGGCCTCGGCGAGTGTGATGTGCCCGTCCAGCGCGGCCAGCACCTGGCGGTAGCCGAGCGCGGTCGATGCGGTGCGGCCGCGGCGCAGGCCGTCGTCGACGAGCCCGCGCACCTCGTCGACCAGCCCGGCGGCGAACATCTGCTCGACGCGGCGCTCGATCCGCTCGTCGAGTTGCTCGGTCGGCCGGTCCAGCCCGATCAGCACGGTTTCACACCACGCCGGGCCGCGGGCCGGCATGAACGCGCTGAACGGGCGGCCGGTGATAGCCACCACCTCCAGCGCGCGGACGATGCGCCGCCCGTTGGCCGGCAGGATCGCGGCCGCGGCCGCCGGGTCGGCGTCGGCCAGCCGGCGGTGCAGTTCCGCGGGGCCGACCCGAGCCAGCTCGGACTCCAAGCCGGCGCGCACGACCGGGTCCGTGCCGGGGAACTCCAGGTCGTCCAGCACCGAGGCGACGTACAGCCCCGACCCACCGGCCAGGATGGGTGTGCCGCCGCGGCGCCGGATGTCGTCGATCGCCCCGCGGGCCTGCCGCTGGTACGCCGCGACGGAGGCGGTGTCGGTGACGGCCAGCACGTCCAGCAGGTGGTGCGGCACGCCGCGACGCTCCTCGACGGTGAGCTTGGCGGTGCCGATGTCCATCCCGCGGTACAGCTGCATGGCGTCGGCGTTGACCACCTCGCCATCCCCCAGCGCGAGCGCCAGCCGCACGGCCAGCTCGGACTTGCCGGTGGCCGTCGGCCCGACCACGGCGATCGGGCGGCCTCCGGTCATCGCGGCTCCCACAGCGCCACGTGGTAGCCGACCCCGTACGGCGCCGCCGAGTACAGCAGCTCCGCGCGCCAGCCCGGCCCGCTGCCGGTGGCGGCACCGGCCAGCACCTGCCAGGCCGCGCGGCCGTGCGCGCCCAGGTCGGCGGCCAGCTCGGCGTCGAGGCCGGCCAGCGCGTCGGCGTCGGCGGCTGCCAGCGCGGCCGCGACCACCGCGTCGAAGCCGGCGGCCCGCTCGTCCACCCGCCCGGCGCCCGGCGCCGGATGGGTGCGGGCGCCGTCGGCCAGCACGAGCAGCGCCCAGTCGCGGTCGCAGAGCTCCCTGGCCAGTGCACGGCCGCGGGCGAAACCGTCCTCGGGACTGGTGGACGGGTGGATCAGCTCGCCGACCACCGCGTCCGCGCCGGCCTGCCCGCGCAACCAGCCGGCGACCAGCAGCGGCAACGGCAGCTCTCCCGTGCCGCCGCCGTCCAGGGAGGCGCCGAGACTGACGGGCACGTCCACTCCGTAACCGCGAAAGCTGCCGCGCGCACCGGACGGCAGCACGGTGGGACCGCTGCCGTCGACCCCGATCGCGTGCCAGCTGCCCGCCCCGAGGCGGCGTACCGCCTGCTGGCAGGCCGCGCGCAGATCGTCGACCTCGGCCACGGCCGTCCCGACGAGCTCGGGAACCAGCAGCGGTGGCTGCGGCACGGTGGCGATCGATCGGATCACACCGTGTGACGGTAGTGGCCGTTCAACCGGTTCGAGTACCGGAGTGGCCGCTGACCTGTTTGAATTCGGCGTCACGGGGGGACCTGGCCGGTCCCCGCCGAGCGCATGGCCCGAACCGCAGCGGACGGGCCACCCGCACCGCGTGCGGGTACGGACAGGGAAGGCCGGCGATGACGGACCAACCGACGATCCAGCAGCAGACGGACCACGGCGGCGAGCAGCTGACCCCCGGCGACAACGGGCTCGTCGACCCCGCCGCCACAGCACCCGGCGAGCCGGCGGCAGACGCGGCAGACGCACCGGCGAACACCGCGGCGGACGCGGCGGCAACCGAAGCCGCCCAGAGCGACCCCGAGGCGAGCGCGGAGGCCGAGAGCGATCCCGAGCCGAGCGCGGAGGCCGGGACCGCCGACCCCGCGGCGGGTCTGCCCGACAGCCCCGCCGACGCCGAGTCCGACGCAGCCCGGTCCGACGCAGCCCAGTCCGACGCAGCCCAGTCCGACACAGCCCAGTCCGACACAGCCCAGTCCGACACAGCCCAGTCCGATCCCGCAACCGGCCCGGTGCGCGCCACCGCGCCCGGCCCCGTACCCGATTCCGCCCCGGCCCCGGCCGCGGATCCAGCCGTCCCCGCCAGGGACGACGTCGACCGCTCGGCGACTTCCGTGGCCGAAGACGCGGCCGTGCCCGTAGCAGACCACCCGGCGGTGGCCGACGACCCGGCCCTGCCAACCATCCCCGTCACGGCCGAGGCCGAGCACCCGGCCCCGCCCATGGCAGACGCCACGCTGGCCGAGGACGCGGCCACCCCGGCCACGGACCACCCGGTAGCCACGGCCGAAGGCGGCCACCCCCCTACGGCAGACGCCGCGGCCGACCGTCCGGCACCGACCCCGTTGGAACAGCCGACGCCGGCTGCCGCGCGGACCCCGGCGGCGCCGCTGCCGGAGCACGCGCCGATTGTGCGGCCGGCGCTGGCGGACCCGGCCAAGTGGGGGCGCGTCGACGAGGATCGCACGGTCTACGTGCGCACCGCGGACGGCGAGCGCGCCGTCGGATCGTGGCAGGCGGGTGAGCCCGAGGAGGGCCTGGCGCACTTCGCCCGCAGGTTCGACGACCTGCTGACCGAGGTGGAGCTGATCGCCACCCGGCTCGACTCCGGCCACGGGGACCCCAAGCAGTCGCTCGCCACGATCAAGCAGCTGCGCGAAGGGCTGGACGAGGCGCACGTCGTCGGCGACGTGGTCGGCCTGGCCGCCAAGCTCGACTACCTGGTGGCCAGGGCCGAGCAGGCGGTCGAGGCGGCGAAGGCGGCCAGGGACGCCGCACGGGCCGAGGCGACCGCACGCAAGCGGGCACTGGTCGAGGAGGCGGAGAAGATCGCCACCGAGGCCACCCAGTGGAAGACGGCCGGCGACCGGCTGCGGGCGATCCTGGACGAATGGAAGACCGTCCGCGGTGTCGACCGCAAGACCGACGACGCGCTGTGGAAGCGCTTCGGCAAGGCGCGCGACGCGTTCAACCGGCGCCGCGGCTCGCACTTCGCCGAGATGGACCGGCAGCGCGGCGCGGCCAAGGTGCGCAAGGAGGAGATCGTCGCCGAGGCGGAGCGGCTCGCCGACTCCACCGAGTGGGGTGCAACGGCCGGCCGCTACAAGCAGCTGATGGCGGAGTGGAAGGCCGCCGGGCGCGCGCCCAAGGACGCCGACGACGCACTGTGGCAGCGGTTCCGTGCCGCGCAGGACGCGTTCTTCGCGCACCGCTCGTCGGCGTTCAACGAGCGCGACTCTGAGCTGACCGATAACGCCCGCCGCAAGGAGCAGCTGCTCGCCGAGGCCGAGCGCATCGACCCGTCCAGGGACCTCGAAGCGGCCCGCGCCCAGCTGCACCGGCTGCAGGAGCGCTGGGACGCCATCGGGCACGTGCCGCGCGAGCGGATGCGGGAGCTCGAGAGCCGGCTACGGGCGATCGAGGAGCGCGTCCGCGGCGCGCTGGACGCCCAGTGGCGCCGCAGCGATCCGGAGGCGCAGGCCAGGGTGGACCAGTTCCGCGAGCGCGTCGAGCAGTTCGAGGCGCAGGCGGCCAAGGCCCGCGCGGCCGGCGACGAGCGCCGCGCCAAGCGGGCCGACGAGCAGGCCGCCCAGTGGCGCGAGTGGCTTGCGGCGGCCGAGCAGGCCGTCGCCGACCGCTGACGCGGCTGACCAGCTCAGGGGCGGGACAGGGCCAGGCCGAGCCACTGCACGGCGAGCAGGATCATCGCCAGCAGCGCGAGTACCATGCCGGCGCCCGGTCCCGCCCCTTCCGAAGTTTGCCGCGACCACACGGCCCAGACGCCGTGGATCACGGAGAACGCGGAGCCGAACGCGCACAGCCAGGCCAGCCCCCAGCGCCGGCTGAACAGCGTGATCGCCGACAGCACCACGCCGACCAGCAGCGAGCTGGCGGCGAAGAGCCTGGGCAGCGGCCCGATCCGGTGCTCGCCGGTGACGTGGCCGAACAGCACCTGCCAGGCGCTGTTCGAGCCGACCCACGGCAGCAGGGCCGCGACCAGCAGGGCGAACACCCCGGCGGCGACCACGATCACCCACCGGCCGGGCTCGATGTGGCCGACCATGTCCCGCTCGACCTGGTCGATCTCGGCCCGCAGCTCCGCGAGCTGCTCGTCGGGGCGATCCGATTCGGTCACCGGCCCGCTCCGGCCCGGCAGCCCGAAGCCGAAGCCCCGGCAGCCGCAGCCCCGGCGGCCGGGCCAGCCGCAGCTCCAGCAGCCCCGACCGTGGCCCCGGCAGCCGAGCCAGCCGCACCGGGAGGCGGGTGGAGCGAGGGCAGCCCGAGCGACACCCCGCGCGTGCCGGGCCGCTGCCCGACCTCGTGGTGGTCGCCGGCCAGCGTGCGCCGGTGTGCCAGCAGCGGCGCGTCGGACACCAGGTGGTGCGGCGCGCCGTAGGTCACCCGGGCCCGCACCACGTCACCGGGCCGCACCAACCGGTCCACCGCGCCGCCGACCGGCGTGAAGTGCACGAGCCGGCCGTCCCGCGCCCGCCCGGACAGGCGCGCCGTCGCGGCGTCCTTGCGGCCCTCGCCCTCGGCGACCAGCAGCTCCACCTCGCGCCCGACGAACCCGCGGTTGAGGCTCCAGGAGATCTCCTCCTGTACCGCGACCAGCCGCTGGTAGCGCTCCGCGACCACGGCTGCCGGCACCGCTCCCGGCATGGACGCCGCCGGCGTACCGGGCCGCGGCGAGTACTGGAAGGTGAACGCGCCGGTGAACCGTGCGGCGCGCACCACGTCGAGCGTCGCATCGAAGTCCGCGTCGGTCTCACCCGGGAAGCCGACGATGATGTCGGTCGTGATGGCCGCGTCCGGCATCGCCTCCCGCACCCGGGAGATGATCGCCAGGTAGCGGTCCGCGCGGTAGGAGCGCCGCATGGCCCGCAGCACCGCGTCCGACCCGGACTGCAGCGGCATGTGCAGCTGGTGGCACACCGCGGGCGTCTCGGCCATCGCGTCGATCACGTCCTCGGTGAAGTCCCGCGGGTGCGGCGAGGTGAACCGCAGCCGCTCCAGCCCGTCGATCTCGCCGCAGGAACGCAGCAGCGACGAGAACGCCGACCGCGAGCCGAACGACACCCCGTAGGAGTTCACGTTCTGCCCGAGCAGCGTCACCTCCAGCACGCCGTCGGCCACCAGCGCCCGGACCTCGGCCAGGATGTCCCCCGGCCGGCGGTCCAACTGCCGGCCGCGCAGCGCGGGCACGATGCAGAACGTGCACGTGTTGTTGCAGCCGACGGAGATCGATACCCAGCCGGCGTATGCCGACTCGCGGCGCGCCGGCAGCGACGACGGGAAGACCTCCAGCGCCTCGCGGATCTCCACCTGGGCCGCCCGCTGCACCCGTGCGCGCTCCAGCAGCGCCGGCAGCGAGCCGAGGTTGTGCGTGCCGAACACCACGTCGACCCACGGCGCGCGCTTCACGATCTCGCCGCGGTCCTTCTGCGCCAGGCAGCCACCCACCGCGATCTGCATGCCGGGGTGCGCGGTCTTCACCGGCCGCAGGTGCCCGAGGTTGCCGTACAGCCGGTTGTCCGCGTTCTCCCGCACCGCACAGGTGTTGAACACGACCAGGTCGGGGGCCGCGTCACGGTCGGCCGGCACCCAGCCCGACTCCTCGAGCAGCCCGGCGAGCCGCTCCGAGTCGTGCACGTTCATCTGGCAGCCGTAGGTCCGGATCTGATAACTGCGGGTCACGTTCACCCCTTTCGGCGGTTCAAGGGTATGTCCCGCTAGGTACCGGTGCGGTCACAGCACCCGCGTGCCTCGTTACGGACCGCGCCATACGGATTATGGTGTCCGGCCATGAGCGCTTCGGCAGAGCCTGCGGGTGTGCCCCAGGACGGAACAGCGGGTTCACCGCCGCCGATGATCCGAATCACCAACGTCGACAAGCACTTCGGCCCGCTCCACGTGCTCAAGAACATCAACCTGGAGGTGGCCAAGGGCCAAGTCGTCATCGTGCTCGGGCCGTCCGGCTCCGGCAAGTCGACGCTGTGCCGCACCATCAACCGGCTGGAGCCGATCGACTCCGGGACGATCGAGGTGGACGGTGAGCTGCTGCCCGCCGAGGGCAAGAACCTCGCCAGGCTGCGCGCGGACGTGGGCATGGTGTTCCAGCAGTTCAACCTGTTCGCGCACAAGACCATCGTGGAAAACGTGATGCTGGGCCCGGTGAAGGTGCGCAAGGTGCCGACGTCGCAGGCCCGTGACAGGGCCATGGAGCTGCTGGAGCGGGTCGGCATCACCAACCAGGCGCAGAAGTACCCGGCACAGCTCTCCGGCGGTCAGCAGCAACGTGCCGCGATCGCCAGGGCGCTGGCCATGAAGCCCAAGGTGATGATGTTCGACGAGCCCACCTCCGCACTCGACCCGGAGATGGTTCAGGAGGTGCTCGACGTGATGATCACCCTGGCCCGTGACGGCATGACGATGTTCGTGGTCACCCATGAGATGGGCTTCGCCCGCCGCGCGGCCAACCGCGTGGTGTTCATGGACGAGGGCGAGATCGTCGAGGATTCGACCCCCGACGAGTTCTTCACCGCCCCCAGGACCAACCGTGCCAAGGACTTCCTTGGCAAGATCCTCACCCACTGAAGGAGATGACGATGAAGCTGCGCACCCTCGCGGTGGGCGTGCTGGTCGCCGGCCTTGCCCTGGCCGGATGCGGCAAGGAGGGAACGCCCGGCGGTGACGCAGGGGTCACCCAGACCACCGCGGCCAACGTCGAGGTCGCCGGTTCGGCGACGTTCGACAAGATGAAGCAGCGCGACAAGGTCGTGATCGGCGTCAAGGAGGACCAGCCGGGTCTCGGCCTGAAGGACCCGACCACCGGCAAGTTCTCCGGCTTCGACGTGGAGATCGCCCGGCTGCTCGCCGCCAAGCTCGGCTTCGACCCCGAGACCAAGATCGAGTACAAGCCGATCCCGACGGCGTCGCGCGAGCAGGCGATCGTCAACGGTGACATCGACTACTACGTCGGCACCTACTCGATCACCGACAAGCGCAAGGAGCAGATCTCCTTCGCCGGCCCGTACTTCCTCGCCGGCCAGGACCTGCTGGTCCGCAAGGACGAAGCCGCGATCACCGGCCCGGACACCCTCAAGGGCAAGAAGGTCTGCTCGGCGACGGGCTCCACGCCAATCCAGCGGGTGCGCGACCAGGGGCTGACCGAGCCCGAGAACATCGTCGAGTTCAAGACGTACTCGGAGTGCGTCACCAAGCTCGACCAGAAGGAAGTCGACGCGGTCACGACCGACGACGCGATCCTCAAGGGCTACGCCGCCCAGGAGCCGGAGAAGTTCAAGGTGGCCGGCAAGACCTTCTCCACCGAGAAGTACGGCATCGGCCTGCCGAAGGACGACAAGGCGCTGCGCGACAAGATCAACGACATCCTCCAGGAAGCCATCGACGGTGGTGAGTGGAAGACGATCTACGACGCGACGCTCGGCAAGTCGGGCTCCCCGGCCACCCCGCCGAAGCTCGAGCGCTACTGATTCCACCAAGCCTTCACCGCTGGTGCGGCACCCGCGTGGTGCCGCACCAGCGGTGAAGTGAGGCGAAGGACTGGCGGATGGGCACGCTGCAGGAGATCTGGGACGTCTTCGCGGGCAACACGGATCTGTTCCGCACCGGGTTCCTCAACACCATCAGGCTGTTCGTGATCTCAGCGATCGGCTCGCTGGTGCTCGGGACGGTGCTGGCCATGATGCGGGTCAGCCCGGTGCCGGTCCTGCGCTGGGTCGGCACCGCGTACGTGACCGTGCTGCGCAACACCCCGCTCACGCTGGTGCTGTTCTTCTTCGCGTTCGCATACCCCCTGCTGGACATCGTCCGAATCTCGTTCTTCACGGCCGCGGTCGTCGGCCTCACCGTCTACACCGCGGCGTTCGTCTGCGAGGTCGTGCGTTCCGGCATCAACACCGTGAACGTCGGCCAGGCCGAGGCGTCCAGGGCAATTGGCATGACGTTCAGCCAGACGCTCGGCACCGTCGTGCTGCCGCAGGCGCTGCGGTCGGTCGTGCCGCCGCTGACCAGCGTGCAGATCGCGCTGCTCAAGAACACCACGATCGCCGCCGGCTTCTCGGTGTTCGAGGCCGGCGCCATCCGGGACAACCTGTCCGAGCGCGGCGAGGACGTGCTGATCGGGCTGATCCTGGTGGCGATCGGCTTCATCATCCTGGTGGTCCCGCTGACGCTGCTGCAGCGCAGCCTGGAGAAGCGCTGGAGCGTGGCCAGATGAGC
>Ga0299913_10003677_pt1 | contig 12630 bp, 11 predicted proteins | sample RVTome_9_FD_201360 | JGI IMG/M metagenome (GOLD analysis project Ga0299913, IMG submission 201360) | Soil microbial communities from uranium-contaminated site in the Upper Colorado River Basin, Wyoming, United States - RVT155D38 (version 2) ... | reverse complement strand
GCTCGACCGGATCTCCAAGAAGGCCGCCGACGGCTATCCGCCCTACAACATCGAGCAGCTGGGCGACGACCGTCTCTGCATTACGCTGGCGGTCGCCGGCTTCGGCGAGGACGACCTGACGGTCGAGATCGTCGACAACCAGCTGCTCATCCAGGGCCGGCAGCGCGAGGACGACGCCGGGCGGGTTTACCTGCATCGTGGCATCGCCGCCCGCCAGTTCCAGCGAACCTTCATCCTCGCGGACGGCATCGTTGTGGAAGGGGCGCGGCTCGATAAAGGCTTGCTGCGTATCGATATAATACGCCCGAAGCCGGAATCCCGAGTGCGTACGGTTAAGATAACGTCGGCGAAATCCGGCAAAATTAAGGAATCGGCAACAAAATTGGACCTAGATTCCCGTTAGCGGCAACCCTGGGAAACAGTCCGGGAGAAACGGGAATGATCGATATCCGGAAGCTCCGCGAGATATCGCAAGCCGACCTTGCGCTGCTTGGCGCCGACGAGCTCGCCTACGTGCGCCGGATCGCCTCCGACGAAGAGACGGTCTTCGCCGTGAATACCGCCGACGGCCGGCAGATCGCCATCGCCGACGATTTCGAGACCGCGATCCTCGCGGCTCAGGAATACAGCTACTATACAGTCAGCGTGCACTGACCTCGCGCCGCCGCCTCAGGCGGCATGGCTGGTCGCCGTTTCCGTGAGCAGCGCATAGAGGGCGTCCGCCCTGTCCGATCCCCGCAGCTTTTCGCAGGTCGCTTTGTCGCGCAGCAGGCGCGACACCCGCGCCAGCGCCTTGAGATGGTCTGCACCGGCATTCTCGGGCGCAAGCAACATGAAAATCAGGTCGACGGGCTGCTCGTCGATGGCGTCGAAATCGATCGGCGTCTCGAGACGGGCGAACAGGCCGTAAAGCCGGTCGATGCCCGGCAGCTTGCCGTGCGGGATGGCGATGCCGTTGCCGACGCCCGTCGTGCCGAGTCGCTCGCGCTCGAGCAGGACGTCGAAGATCGTTCGCTCATGCAGCCCGGTCAGGGCCGCCGCGTGCTTCGCCAGCTCCTGCAGCGCCTGTTTCTTGGACGTCGCATGCAGCTTGGGGATGACCCCTTCCGGCGACAGCAGATTGAGAATATCCATCTCCACTCCTTCCGAGTCCGTGCCGTTCCCGGCCAGGCCTAGGAACCCTCGCCGCGAGGGTCGACCCACCCAATGTTTCCGTCGTTCCGCAAATAGACCATGTTCAGTCCGCCATGCGCGCTGTTGCGGAACATCAGCGCCGGCTGGTCGGCCAGATCCATCCGCATTACCGCCTCGCCGACCGACAGGGTTTCGATGTGCGTCTGCATCTCAGCAACGATGACCGGTTGATCCGGTTCCGCATGATCCTCGCCAAGCGTCTCGGCATCTTCCTCCGCCGCGAGGACATATTGCGCGGCTTGCAAGAGTCCTTCCTTCTGGCTCCGTGCGCGATGGTGGTCGCGCAGGCGGCGTTTGTAGCGCCGCAGGCGTTTCGCCATATGCTGCGCCGCTTCGTCGAACGACGCATAGGGATCGGGCGAGCGGCCCTGTCCCTGGACGATGATGCCCTTGCCGACATGCACGATGATGTCGCTGCGAAAGGTAGCGCCCTCTTTCGACACCGTGACATCCGCGTCGGTTGGGTTTGCAAAATACTTTTCGACAATCGCCGGGACTTCGCGCTCGATATAACCCCTGAAGGAATCCCCTATATCGAGCTGTTTGCCATTAACCGAAAGCTGCATCGTTTCCTGCGCCGGGCGTTACCGGCAACGTTGCGTATGCGCCAGCGTCTGATGCCTGCGTTTAAGGGCCGGGACCATAGTTATGCCCCCTTGCGGAGTCAATAGCCTCACCCGACCCCATGCCGCATCCTGAAGCTTTGCGCCCGTCGCTTCAACCCTTAGATTAAGTCCTTAGAAGCTTTGATTTTTTACACGCCGACGTTGAACTGAGGAGGGTATCCTCATCGCCTCGCGGTATTTGGCGACCGTGCGTCGCGCGATATCGATTCCCTCTTCGTTTAGGATTTCGACGATCCGGTCGTCGGACAGAATCTTCTTCGGAGACTCCTCGTCGATCAGGGCCTTGATGCGGAAACGGACCGCCTCCGCCGAATGGGCGGCGCCGCCGCCGGAGTTCGCGATGGCCGCGGAAAAGAAGTATTTCAGCTCGAACAAGCCGCGCGGGGTATGGACGAACTTGTTGGTCGTCACCCGGCTGACAGTGCTCTCGTGCATCTCGATCGCCTCGGCGATATCGCGCAGCACCAGCGGCTTCATGTGGCCGATGCCCTTGCGGAAGAAGGCGTCCTGCTGGCGCGCGATTTCGGTTGCGACCTTCAGGATCGTCGTGGCGCGCTGATGCAGTGACTTGACCAGCCAATTGGCCGATTGGAAGCAGTCGTTGACGTATTCGCGCTCCTTCTTGTCCCGCACCTCCGCCCGCACGCGCGCGAAGTAGTCGACGTTGACCAGGACCCGCGGCAGGGTCTCAGGGTTCAGCTCGACCGTCCAGCCGCCGTCCGGATGCGGGCGCATGATGATGTCCGGCGTCACCGTGAACGCGATCTCATGCTCGAAGGCCTGCGCGGGCTTGGGATTGAGCGCGCGGATCTCCGCCACCATGTCGGCGAGGTCTTCTTCGTCGACGCCGCAGACCTTCAGCAGGGCGACTTTGTCGTGCCGGGCAAGGAGCTCCAGGTGGTCCAGCATGGCCTGCATGGCCGGGTCGAGCCGGTCGCGGTCGCGCAGCTGCAGCGCCAGGCACTCCTTGAGGCTGCGCGCGAACAGGCCCGGCGGGTCGAAGCGCTGCATGGCCTCGAGCACGCGTTCGACGCGCGCAACGGGGCAGCTGAGCCGTTCGCTGATCTGCTGCGTGCTCTCCGACAGCCAGCCGGCATCGTCCAGTGCTTCGATCAGCTGCAGGCCGATGATGCGGTCGGCAGGGTCCGCAATATCGACAACGAGCTGCTCCATGAGGTGATCGCGCAAGGTGGGCTGGTCGCTGATCGTCGCTTCGAGATCGCTGCCCCGCTCGGAGAAATCGGTGCGGCCGCCGGCGCCGTTGCCGATGCGCTCGAAGCCCGAGAGGCTTGGCATGCCGGCGCCGTCGTCGCGTGCCGCGTCGCTCGGGCCGTCCTCGGTCCACACCGCCTCATGGTCCAGGTCGAGCGGCGAGTCCCGCTCCGAACGAAGCGCGTCGGTCGCCGTCGGCTCCGCCGTGCGCCGGCGGTCGGCGTCGCCCGCGAAGCTGTCGCCCGGGGATTCGACCTGTCCCGCGCCGGCCGCTTCATCCCCACCGTCCGGCGCGCTTTCGTCGCGCTCGAGCATGGGATTGCGCAGCAGCTCGTCTTCGACATAGGCGGAAAGCTCGATGTTGGAGAGCTGCAGCAGCTTGATCGCCTGCTGCAGCTGCGGCGTCATGACGAGCGATTGCGATTGCCGTAGATCCAGTCGCGGGAAGATGGCCATACGGGATCGCTCGTTCGCCTAGAGGCTGAAACGCTCGCCCAAGTAGACGCGCCGCACGTCCGAGTTCGAAACGATCTCCTCCGGTTTCCCCTCCATGAGAACCTGGCCATCGTGCAGGATATACGCGCGGTCGACGACGTCGAGCGTCTCCCGGACGTTGTGATCGGTGATCAGCACGCCGATCCCGCGGTCCTTGAGATGGATGACCAGCTCGCGGATATCGCGGACGGCGATCGGGTCGATGCCGGCCAGCGGCTCGTCGAGCAGGATGAAATGCGGATGGGACGCGAGCGCGCGGGCGATCTCGACGCGCCGCCGCTCGCCGCCGGACAGCGCCAGCGACGGCGTCCGCCGCAGATGCGTGATCGAGAATTCGGCAAGCAGTGCCTCGAGGATCGCCTCGCGGCGGTCGAAGTCCCGCTCGACGCATTCCAGCACGGCGCGGATATTCTGCTCGACGCTGAGCCCGCGAAAGATCGACGGCTCCTGAGGCAGGTAGCCGATGCCGATCCGGGCGCGCCGGTACATGGGCAGGGTCGTGATGTCGTTGCCGTCGAGAAAGACCGCGCCGTAATCGGCCGAGATCAGCCCGGTGATGATGTAGAAGCAGGTCGTCTTGCCGGCGCCGTTCGGCCCCAGCAGGCCGACCGCCTCGCCGCGCTGGACATTGAGGCTGACGTCGCGCAGCACCGGGCGCTTCTTGAACTGCTTGCCGAGGTTGTGCGCGTGCAGGCCGGTGTTCTCGGCGACGACGCGCAGGCCGCTCGTCTCGGCGGTCACCAGCTTGCCTTCTGACATGGTCATGCGATGCGCCCGTCCTGGTTTTCGATCCGCGACAACCGGCTGGCCGTTGCGGCGGCCATCAGCGGTCCTTCTTCTCGGGCTGGACCAGGCCCTTTGCGCGTCCGGTCAGCCTATAGATACCGGTAATGAGATTCACTTCCGCGCATTTGCCGTTCAATTGATTGTTTCCACTCGTAATTCGCACATTGCCGCATATCGTGGCAACCCCATTTGCCGGCGTGTAGACGCCGGTATCGCCGCGAACGATAGCGTTCTGGAGCGAGATATGCACGTTTCCAAAAGCGTCGACCTGGCGGATTTGACCGTTGTCTTCCGGTACCTTTCCCACCCCTGGCGCCGCAGCCTTTCCTTTAGCGCGTTTGTTCGCACCTTTGGGCGCGGCGGCGGGCTTCGCCGGGGCGGTCTCCTGGTCGGCCACATGCGCGGTCAGGACGTCCGCGCGGATGCGCTGGTCCTGCTGTACGACGACCGCATCGCCGCGGGCGACGGCCAGCCCCCGTTTTTCCCAATATTCCAGGCTGTCGCGTGCGGTCAGCGTGCCCTGCTTGGAGAGCAGGCGCAGGTTCTTGCCGACGAGGACGAACACCGCCTTGTCGACGTAGTAGACGGCCTTGTCGCCAAGCGCCTGCTGGTCGTCCGCATTGATGCGCACGTTGCCGTCGGCGTCGACGCGGAAGATCTCCTGGCCGGACTCGCCCGTCTCGTCGCGGTAGAAGGCGGTGAGCTTATCGGCCTTGATCGAGGCATTGTTGCGCGTCGCCGTGGCGTTGCCGCGGGCGACGTATTTCCGCTCGTCGCGCAGCCATTCGATGCCCTGGTCGGCGTTGATGGTGACGGGCAGGTCGCCGCCCTGCGACAGCAGGCCTTGCGCCCGGGCGGCGGTAAGGGCCGCCGCGACAGCGAGCAGCGGCAACAGGCCGGACAGCAGCGCGGCCCGCAGGGCTGGCCGCTTGCGCGCCCGGTTCATCCGCCCGGCGCCTGATTGGGATGCAGGATGAGAGTCGCCTTGCCCGTGAATTCGACGCGCTCGCCGCGATTGTGGACGACGAATCCCTCGGACTTGATATTGCCGAACGGTCCCTGGCCTTCGACCGGGTCGGTGCCGAACGCGTCGCCGGCCATCATGTCGACGGTCGCGGCGTTGGTCTGGAACTCGTAGCCGCTGTCGTGGAACAGGTTCACGGCGCCGCGCAGGTGAAGCAGCTTCTTGTCGCGGTCGTATGTGCCGTCGCGCGACGTGACGGCGACCCAGCTGCCGTTCTCCATCAGCAGGTCCGCCTTCGGCGCCATGAGGGCAACGAGCGACAGGCCGCTGTTCGACAGGCTTACGGTTTCCGCGGTCAGCGTGTAGGGCCTGCGCTTGTCGTCGATGCCGGTATAGACGCCGTTGATCATAGTCAATGTCTTTGCCGCCTCCGCCGCGATTTTCGCTGGCTTGATCGTGTAGCGCCGCTGCTGATCGGTCAGCATCGGCCACAGCGCGACGAGGATGAGCAGCGCCGTCGCTACCGTCGGCAGCAGGATGCGCATGATGCCGACGAAGCGGCCGTATGCGCGCGAGATATGCTGGGTGCGCCGTGCGGAAAACGGCAGGCTGTGCCGCCGCACCTTGACGGGGGTGTCGCTTCCTCGGGAGAGGTCAGCGTTCAAGGTCATGGGCCAAGCGCTTCCGCGGTGAAAACGGGGTGGAAGCATTGCTCAAGAACGCTGAAAGTATGCAGCGGTGAATCTCGATGGTCAATGAAATCAGGCTTTTCACGGCCCCCGCTCAGGTATGGGCGAAGATGTCGACGTCGCCGAATCCATCGAGGTCGAGGGCGGCGCGCGTCGGCAGGAACGCGAAGGCCGCCCGTGCCAGGTCCGACCGCCCTTCGCGCCGGAGCATGTCGTCAAGCGCGTCGCGTATCCGGTGCAGGTAGAGCACATCGCTTGCCGCGTATTCGAGCTGCTCCTTGCTCAGGCTGTCGCGGCCCCAGTCCGACGACTGCTGCTGCTTCGACAGGTCGACGCTGAGCAGCTCCTTGCAAAGGTCCTTGAGACCGTGCCGGTCGGTGTAGGTCCGCACCAGCTTCGATGCGATCTTCGTGCAGTAGACGGGCCGGCAGTCCACGCCGAGATAGCGGCGCAGCATCGCCAGGTCGAAGCGCGCGAAGTGGAACAGCTTGGTCACCGCGGGGTCCGTCAGCAGGCGCTTCAAGTTCGGCGCGTCGTATTCGCCTTGCGGGAACTGCACCAAGTGGCAATCGCCGTCGCCCGCTGACAACTGGATCAGGCACAGCCGGTCGCGATGCGGGTCGAGACCCATGGTTTCGGTGTCTACCGCGACACAGTCGCCGAAGGTAAGGCCGTCGGGAAGATCTCCGCGATGCAGATCGACGTTCACCCGGTCTCCCAGCTTCGTCTCCCAGCCGTTCGGCACCGCATCCGATGCGCGCCGCTCACGCTTGCCAACGGCGGCGCCCGCATGCGTCGTCCGATGGTGCCCAGGAGAAGACTCGAACTTCCACGAGGTTGCCCCCACAGGTACCTGAAACCTGCGCGTCTACCAATTCCGCCACCTGGGCTCAGAGACGGCAAATTGGTCATTGCCGTGTCGCTTGTCAACCGCGTTTACTTTGGGATTCCGTCCCTTCCGCGTCCTGTATATGGTTAGCCGTCCGGCGGGCTCGGTGACGGTTTCCGGCCGGATTCGAAGCACAGCGAGATTGGGGGATTCCATGGCAACGCGGCTGGTGACCGTATTCGGAGCGTCGGGATTTGTCGGCCGGCACGTGGTCCAGCGCCTCGCCGCCAGGGGCGCGCTCGTGCGCGCGGCCGTGCTCCACCCCGATAACGCCTTATATCTCAAGCCGATGGGCTATGTCGGCCAGATCACCCCGGTGCAGGCCAACATCCGCGATGCGGCATCCGTGCGGGCCGCGGTCGACGGCGCCGACGCCGTCGTGAACCTGGTCGGCATTCTCTACGAAACCGGCAAGCAGCGCTTCGACGCGGTTCAGGCGGCCGGGGCCGCCGCGGTGGCCAAGGCGGCGCAGGCGGCGGGCTGCACGTCGCTCGTCCAGATGTCGTCGCTCGGCGCCGCGCTGTCGTCGCCCTCCGCCTATGCGCGCTCGAAGGCGGCCGGCGAGAAGGCCGTGCGCGACGCCTTTCCGGACGCGGTGATCTTCCGTCCCAGCGTCTTGTTTGGTCCGCAGGACGGCTTTTTCAACCGCTTCGCCGCGATGGCGCAGGTTTCGCCCGCCCTGCCGGTGTTCGGCTGCCCTTTCCCCACGCTCAAGAACGGCAAGCTCGACCTCTATGGAAGCGGCGGCACGAAGTTCCAACCCGTCTATGTCGGCGACGTGGCCGAAGCGGTGATGAAGGGCATCGAGGATGCGGCGACCCGGGGAAAGACCTACGAGCTGGGCGGGCCGCGGGTCTACAGCTCCGTCGAGATCATGCGGATGGTCCTGGCGGAGACCGGGCGGCGCCGGCTGATCGTGCCGCTTCCCTTCTGGCTCGGCTCGATCCTGGGTTTCTTCGGCGGCCTGCTGCCGGTGCCACCGATCACCCGCGACCAGGTGGCGCTGCTCAAGTCCGACAACGTGGTGAGCGGCAAGCTGCCGGGGCTGCGCGATCTCGGCATCGATCCGACGGCGGCGGAAGTGATCGTGCCGACCTACCTCGACGTCTATCGGCGCGGCGGCCGGTTCGGCCGCGCCAGATTGGCGTAAGCGAGGCTCAGGAATAGACCCAGTAAAGCAGGCCGATGCCGAGGATCACGCGATAGACGACGAACGGCATGAAGGTCGCGTGCATCAGCCAGCGCATCATCACGGCGATCGCGATCAGCGCGGTCACGAAGGCCAGGCAGGCGGCGAGCACGGCGTCATACTGCAGCGCCAGGTCGCCTTCCTTGTAAATCTCGTAGCTCGCCAGCGTCGCAGCCGCGATGATCGTCGGGATCGACATCAGCATCGAGAAGCGCGCCGCGTCGCGCCGCTCCATGCCGAGGATACGGCAGGCGGTCATCGTGATGCCGGCGCGGCTCGTTCCCGGAATCAGGGACAGCACTTGCGCCAGGCCGACGAATAGCGCGCCGGCATAGTTCATGTGCTCGAGACGGCGCACCGTCATGCACAGCCTGTCGGTGATGCCCAGCAGGATGCCGAAGAGCAGCGTCGTCCAGGCGATCACCTCGACGCTGCGGAAGATCGTGCTGATGTAGCGCATGCCGAAATAGCCGACCACGACCACGGGCAGCGTGGCGACGATCAGAAACAGCACCATCCGCAGGCCGGAGCTCTGCCTGCCCGTGAGGGCACCGGCCGTGCCGGTCAGCATCTCCCACAGGTCGCGCCAGAAATAGGCGATCACGGCGAACAGCGTGCCGGCGTGGACGGCAATGTCGATCAGCAGGCCCTGATCCGGCCAGCCGAGCAGCTTCGAGGTGAGCACCAGATGGCCGGAAGAGCTGATCGGCAGGAACTCGGTTATGCCCTGCACGATGGCCAGGATCACGATCTGGAAGAGTGTCACGGATGCATCTCCGCGGCGCTGCGGCGTTTTTTTGGCTCCGGTCGGGCGTGCCGGCGGGCCGCACCCTATCACCTTCGCCGGCGCTTTGCAGCCGTTTAGGTAGTACCGGAATGGGACTAAAATTCACCAAAAAATAACGCGGGTAAGCGCATACAAGAGCCGATGCATCAGATTTGTGCAGACAAGGTCAATAAATCTGTCCTTACAGGCAGGAATTCTATGGCATGCCGGTGGTTTTCTGGGTAGTATCTTGGTTGACGCGATGATCGGCACAGCTCTGGGCCGGCGCGCGGGGATGGGGCGGAGGTTCCGGGCTCGGTCAAGCATCCGAGTGAGCTCGCGATCCACATCCGGGGAATGAGTTCTGGCGCGGATTCGTCGAGGGGCGGCTCGAGGGCCGTTGAGGGTGACGTCATGGGACGGCGCGCCCCGGCGACAGGCCGCGCGCGATGGAAAGGCCGATCTGAGTAATGCCCGAACATATGTTGAAATTCGTCGATACGCCGCAGCAGATGCCCGACAAGCGCGATGCCGAGGAACGGCGCGCCGACTTCCGGGAGATCTATGCGCGATTCGACCCGGCGCGCGCGGCGGTCCAGGCCAGCCGTTGCTCGCAATGCGGCATTCCCTTCTGCCAGCAGCACTGTCCGCTGCACAACAACATCCCCGACTGGCTGATGCTGACCGCCGAGGGGCGGCTCGAAGAGGCCTACGAGGTCGCATCGGCCACCAACACCTTTCCCGAGGTCTGCGGCCGGATCTGCCCGCAGGACCGCCTGTGCGAAGGCAACTGCGTCATCGAGCGCGCCGGGCATGGCACTGTCACGATCGGCACGGTGGAAAGCTACATCACCGAAACCGCCTGGGCGAACGGCTGGATCCGGCCGGTCCGGCCGCCGGCCGAGCGCGCCGAGTCCGTCGGCGTCATCGGCGCGGGGCCGGGCGGGCTGGCGGCGGCCGAGCGGCTGCGCCGGCTGGGCTACCAGGTCACGGTCTACGATCGCTACGACCGGGTCGGCGGGCTGATGATCTACGGCATTCCCAACTTCAAGCTGGACAAGCAAATCGTCGATCGCCGCACCCGCTGGCTGATCGACAGCGGCGTCGACTTCAAGCTCAATTTCGAAGCCGGCCGCGACGCGACCCTCGCCGAGCTTCGGGCGCAACACAGCGCCGTGCTGATCGCGACCGGGGTGTACAAATACCGCGAAATCGCCGCGCCCGGCGTCGGCCTCGGCAACATCATGCAGGCCATGGACTATCTTACGGCGAGCAACCGCCAAGGGCTGGGCGACGAGGTGCCGGCGTTCCGGGACGGCTCGCTGAATGCCGCGGGCAAGAGCGTCGTCGTCATCGGCGGCGGCGACACGGCAATGGACTGCGTCCGGACCGCCGTCCGCCAGGGCGCGCGCTCGGTCAAATGCCTCTACAGGCGCAACCGGGAGAACATGCCGGGCTCGGCGCGCGAGGTGAAGCACGCTGAGGAGGAAGGCGTCGAGTTCGTCTGGCTGTCCACGCCCGAGGCGTTCCTCGGCGACGGCGCCGTGCGCGGCGTGCGGGTGCAGCGCATGCGTCTCGGCCTGCCTGACGCGAGCGGCCGCCAGACGCCGCAGCCGATCGAAGGGTCGTCCGAGATCCACGACGCCGACCTGGTGGTCAAGGCGCTCGGCTTCGATCCGGAAGACCTGCCGACCCTGTTCGGCGAGCCGGCGCTGCCGGTCACCCGCTGGGGCACCGTCCGGGTCGACTGGCGCTCGATGATGACGGAGATGGACGGGGTCTTCGCTGCCGGCGACATCGTGCGCGGCGCCTCGCTGGTGGTATGGGCCATCCGCGACGGGCGCGACGCGGCGGCGGCAATTCACGACTACATCACGGTGCGGCAGCGCGGCGCGCTCGCGCTTGCCTCCTGAGCGAAGGGAGATTGCGCTCATGAACGATTTCGTCGAACGCTGGCAACGGAATGCGGCGCTGCTGCAGGCGGCGCACGCCTACGATCCTTCCCAGGAGCACGACGCCTGCGGCGTCGGCATGATCGTGGCGATCGACGGACAGGCGCGGCGCGATGTCGTGCTCAAGGGCATCGAGGCGCTCAAGTCGCTGTGGCACCGCGGTGCGGTCGATGCCGACGGCAAGACCGGCGACGGTGCGGGCATCCACGTGCAGATCCCGCAAGACTTCTTCAAAGAACATATCCGCCGCACCGGGCACGAGCCCGGCAGCGGCCGGCTGGCGGTCGGCATGATCTTCCTGCCGCGCACCGATCTCGGCGCGCAGGAGCGCTGCCGGCAGATCGTCGAGACCGAGATCCTGCGGTTCGGCCACCGCATCTACGGCTGGCGCCAGGTTCCGGTCAATGTCGACGTGATCGGCGAAAAGGCGAACGCCACGCGCCCCGAGATCGAGCAGGTGATGGTCGAAAACGCGCTCGGCGTGGGCGAAAGCCAGTTCCAGGTCGACCTCTACGTCATCCGCCGCCGGATCGAGAAAGCGGTCCAGGCCGAGAGCATCGCCGAATTCTATATCTGCTCGCTGAGCTGCCGCTCGGTGATCTACAAGGGGCTGTTCCTGGCCGAGCAGCTGACGGCCTTCTATCCCGACCTGCTGTCCGATCTGTTCGTCTCGAATTTCGCGATCTACCACCAGCGCTATTCGACCAACACCTTCCCGACCTGGCGGCTGGCGCAGCCCTTCCGCGTGCTCGCCCACAACGGCGAGATCAATACGCTGCTCGGCAACGTGAACTGGATGCGCAGCCACGAGACGCGCCTCGCCGACCGCCGCTTCGGCGACTACATCAACGACATCAAGCCGGTCGTGCAGGCCGGCAGCTCGGACTCGGCCGCCCTCGACGCGGTTTTCGAGCTCCTGGTGCGCACCGCGCGCGAGCTGCCCGAGGTGAAGTCGCTGCTGATTCCGGAGTCGTGGGAGCGCACGGAGACGCTGCCGCGCGCGCACCGCGATTTCTACGCCTACGGCAACTCGGTGATGGAGCCCTGGGACGGTCCGGCGGCGATTTGCGCCTATGGCGGTCGCTGGGTGCTCGCCGGCATGGACCGCAACGGCCTTCGCCCGATGCGCTACCTCGTCACCGACGACGGCCTGCTGATCGTCGGCTCCGAGGCCGGCATGGTGAAGGTGGACGAGACCACGATCGTCGAGAAGGGCCGCATCGGCCCGGGCGAGATGATCGGCGTGCAGCTCGCGGAAGGGCGCCTCTATCACGACCGCGAATTGAAGGACACGGTGGCCGGCCTCCGGCCGTTCGGCAAGTGGCTGAAGAAGGTGACGAAGCTGAGCGCCAGCACGGTCGCCAATGCGCGCAAGACGCCGCCCATGTCGCGCGACGAGCTGCGCCGCTGGCAGGTCACGGTCGGCTGGAGCATGGAGGATCTCGAAATGATCCTTCATCCGATGGCCGACGACGGCAAGGAAGCCATCGGTTCCATGGGCGACGACGCGCCGATCGCGGTCCTGTCGGAAAAATACCGTGGCCTGCACCATTTCTTCCGGCAGAACTTCAGTCAGGTCACGAATCCGCCGATCGACAGCCTGCGCGAGCGGCGGGTGATGAGCCTGACCACCCGGCTCGGCAACCTCGGCAACATCCTGGACGAGGACGAGAGCCAGCTCGCCTTCCTGCAGCTCGATTCGCCGATCCTGCTGACCGAGGAATACCGGGCGCTGCGCGAGAAGCTGGGCGAAATGGCGGCGGTCATCGACTGTACCTTCGCGCTCGACGGCGGACCGCACGCGCTCGGCGATGCCGTGAAGCGGATCCAGTCGGAGGCGGAGGACGCCGTGCGCGGCGGCCACACTC
>Ga0299913_10003676_pt1 | contig 12631 bp, 12 predicted proteins | sample RVTome_9_FD_201360 | JGI IMG/M metagenome (GOLD analysis project Ga0299913, IMG submission 201360) | Soil microbial communities from uranium-contaminated site in the Upper Colorado River Basin, Wyoming, United States - RVT155D38 (version 2) ... | reverse complement strand
CGGCCGAGCATCAGCATCAGCGCGCTCTCGGTGAGCTGGGCGACCTCGCCGACGGTTGCGATCCCCCAGTCGTGGAGCTTGTCGGCGGTCACCGGCCCGACGCCCCAGAGCCGCTCGACCGGAAGCGGGTGGAGAAAGGCCAGCTCGCGATCCGGCGGCACGACGAGCAGGCCGTCCGGCTTCGCCACGCCGCTCGCCACCTTGGCGAGGAACTTCGTCCTCGCCACCCCGACCGTGATCGGCAGGCCGACGTGCGCGAGGACGTCGCGCCGCAGGCGCACGGCGATCTCGGTGGGCGTGCCCGCGAGCCGCCTCAGGCCGCGGACGTCGAGGAACGCCTCGTCGATCGAAAGCCCCTCGACGAGCGGCGTCGTCTCCGCGAACACCCGGTAGACCGCCTTGCTCGCATCGGCGTACGCCGACATGCGCGGCTCGACCACGACCGCGTCCGGGCAGAGGCGGCGGGCGCGAGAGCCGCTCATCGCGGTACGGACACCGTGAGCCTTGGCCTCGTAGCTGGCCGCGAGCACGACCCCGGCGCCGACGATCACGGGGCGCCCGCGCAGGCGCGGATCGTCCCGCTGCTCGACCGACGCGTAGAAGGCGTCGAGGTCGGCGTGGAGGATCGTCGCCTCGCTCTCCACGAACACATGTTCGCATGGCGGCCACGGGGCCGCTACCCTGCGACGCGAGGGTACGGGCAACCGCACCCCGAGACGCATGGCCGCCGCACTGCGCGAAAGCCGAGACGGCGCGATCCTCGGGCCTGCGATGAGTCTCGAGGCTTCGACCAGTCTCTAGTGAAAGTCGGCAGCGACAGAAGGGGCACAGCGATGACGGAGCACAACGCAGGACCCGACAACGGACGGCGCGCGGCCCACGAACGCCTGGCGACCGGCGCGCTCGCGCGCTGGGCACGGGCCTGCGCGACGCATCCGTGGCGCGTCGTCTTCGGCTGGGTCGGCATCGTGGCCGTCCTGGTCGTCCTCGTCGGGACGGTCGGCGGCAGCCTGAAGGACGAGTTCGAGATCCCCGGCTCCGACACGCAGCGCGCGACCGACCTGATCGAGGCGGAGTTCGCCGAGGAGCAGGGCGGCGTGCTCAACCTCGTCTTCGCCGCGCCCCCGGGCGAGCGGCTCGACACGCCGGAGCGCGAGGCGGCGATCGACGGGGCCATCGCCAAGCTCCAGACCGACGAGTTCGCCCCGACCGAGGACGAGGCGGGCATCACGAGCGTCGGCGACCCGTTCGACGAGAGCACGTTCTCCGACAACGGCCGCATCGCGTACGCGGAGGCCCAGTTCGACCGGATCATCTTCGAGGAGGACCGCGAGGCCGTCCTGGCCGTCCAGGAGACGGTGCGCGAAGCGGTCGGGCCCTCCGGCGTCACCGCCGAGTTCAACGGCGACGCGGAGTTCCCGCCGATCGAGCAGGGCGCCCAGGAGCTGCTCGGCCTCCTGGCCGCGCTCATCGTGCTGATCGTCGTCTTCCGCACCTTCGTCGCGACGACGCTCCCGATCGCGCTCGCGCTGACGGCGGTCGCGACGGCGTTCATCCTCCTGTTCATCCTCGCCGGCCTGACCGACATCAACACGATCACGCCGCTGCTCGTGTCGATGATCGGGATCGGCGTCGGGATCGACTACTCGCTCTTCATCGTCACGCGCTTCCGGCAGCTGCTGCACGAGGGGCTGTCGCCGGCCGACGCCGCCGCCGAGGCGGGCGCCTCGGCGGGCCGGGCGGTGCTCTTCGCCGGTCTCACCGTCGCGATCTCGGTCACCGGGCTCGCGTTCTTCGGGCTCGACTTCGTGACAAAGCTCGGCATCGGCTCGGCGCTCGGCGTCCTGACGACGGTCCTGATCGCGAACTCGCTGCTGATCGCGGTGCTGCGGCTGCTCGGGCACAAGGTCGACCGGCTGAAGGTGCCGTTCCTGCGCCGGATCGACGACTCCGAGGCGGCCCGCGAGCGGACGCTGGTTGCGCGCTGGGGCCGGTTCGTGACCGCGAACGCGAAGGCCGTCTTCGTCGTCGTCTCGGTGCTCATCATCGGGCTCGCCGCGACGTCGGGGCTGGTCCGCCTCGGCGCGGCCGACCAGGGGACGCAGCCGAAGGACCAGACGGCACGCCGCGCCTACGACCTCCTGGCCGAGGGCTTCGGGCCCGGCTTCAACGGCCCGATCCCGATCGTCGTCGACGTGAACGGCGACGCGGAGGCGCCCCAGCGCCTGTTCGAGGCGGTGCAGGGGCTCGAAGGCGTCGCATCCGCGAGCGAGCCGCAGCTGAACGACGCCGAGACGGTCGCCATGGTCTTCGTCACCCCCGATTCCGCGCCGCAGGCCGAGGAGACCGACCTGCTCGTCGACCGGCTGCGGAACGACGTCGTCCCCGCCGCGACGGCGGGCGGCGACTCGGTCGTCTACGTCTCCGGCCTCACGGCCGCCTTCAAGGACATCGGCGACCGGATCCTCGAGCGTCTGCCCCTCTTCCTGCTGTACGTGGTCGGGGTGACGTTCCTCCTGCTCGCGATGGCCTTCCGCTCGGTCGTGATCTCCCTGACCGCGGGAGTCACGACGATCATCTCCGCCTTCGTCGGCTTCGGCGTGCTCACGCTGATCGTGCAGGAGGGCCACCTGCTCGGCCTGACCGGGCTCGACCGGACGGGGCCGATCGAGACGTTCGTGCCGCCGATCGCGTTCGCGATCCTCTTCGGCCTCTCGATGGACTACATGGTCTTCATCATGAGCCGCATCCGAGAGGAGCACGTGCACGGCCTGAGGACGCGGGAGGCGGTCGACCACGGCGTCGCCGCGATCGGCCGGGTCGTCGTCGCCGCGGCGGTGATCATGGGCACGGTCTTCGCGGCCTTCATCCTCACGCCCGACCGGATCTCGAAGGAGTTCGGAATCCTGCTCTCGTTCGCGATCCTCACCGACGCGCTGCTCGTGCGCATGACGCTCGTGCCCGCCTTCCTCACGATGCTGGGCGAGAAGGCCTGGTACATGCCGCGCTGGCTCGACCGGATCCTGCCGAACATCACGATCGAGCCGCCCCACGACGGCGAGACGCGAGTCGCGCCCGACGCCCCGCTTGCCGTAGAGGGCGCCGGCCGGCGCTGACGGTCGCCGGGCGGCGGAGCCCGCGAAGCTCCGCCGCCCGGATCCCACGGGGTCGCGCTACGCGGCCGCCGGCTGGTAGACGAGGATCGCGACCCCGTCGCCCACCACCTTCGAGTCGACGAGCCGCAGCGTCTTCTTGTCCGTCGTCTCGCCGAAGAGGCGCTTGCCGGTGCCGAGCACCACCGGGAACACCATCAGCCGGAGCTCGTCGACGAGGTCGTGCTCGAGTAGCGTCTGTACGAGCTGCGGGCTGCCGTGCACCACGATGTCGCCGTCGTGCTCCCGCTTCAGCCGCGCGGCTTCCTCCGCGACGTCGCCCGAAAGCACCGTGGTGTTGCTCCATTCCGGGTTCTCGAGGGTGGAGGAGACGACGTACTTGGGCATCGAGTTGAACTTGTCGGCGAACTCGCCTTCCCTGGACGGCCAGGCGCCGGCAAAGCCCTCGTAGGTGACGCGCCCGAGCAGCAGGGCCTCGGACGCGAGGGTCTCGTCGAGCTTGAACTTGTCGCCGTCGTCGCCGCGCGAGACCTCGAAGCTCCAGCCTCCGTGCCTGAAGTCCTCGCCGCCGCCCGGGGCCTCGACGACGCCGTCCAGCGACGCGAACTCCGTTACCACGATCCTTCCCACGCGATCCTCCCTCTCGTCGATCTCGCCGATCCGTCCTGAGACCTCGGTACCATACTCAAACAGAAGGTTGATAAACCTACAGGATGAATAACAGTTGGCGGCCGACCGGCTCACGAGCACGTTTGCGGCGCTCGCCGATCCCACCCGGCGGGCGATCCTCGCACGTCTCGCCGAGGGTGAGGCGACGGTGAACGAGCTGGCCGAGCCCTTCCCGATCAGCGTCCAGGCGGTCTCCAAGCACCTCAAGGTGCTCGAGCGCGCGGGCCTGATCACGCGCGGCCGCTCGGCTCAGCTTCGGCCGTCGCGGCTGCGCGGAACGCCCTTGCGGGACGCGGTCGACTGGCTCGAGGGCTACCGCGTGTTCTGGCAGGGGAGCTTCGACCGCCTCGACGAGCGCCTCCAGAAGGAGCCCGAGGACGGCTGAGCCGGCCGTCAGGGGCGGCGAAGCTGCGCCCGCGTCCCGATCGCGATGTGTGGATTCGCGCCCGGCCGCAGCCAGCGCAGCACCTGCCGCAGGTCGTTTCGCGGAAGGCTCACGCAGCCGTTGGTCGGCCCACCGGTCTGCGCATGCAGGAAGATGCCCGACCCGCGCCCCGGGACCACCGGGCGCATGTTGAACTCGACGACCGCGAGGTAGGGGTAGGCGCGCCGGTTCTCCCACATGCCGTCGCTCTTGATCGAGAAAGGCGGCCGGACGCGGCAGCCGACGCGCTGGAAGGTGTTGTACGTACGCGAAGAGGCGTCCTCGTTCCACCAGTCGCCGCAGCGGACGCGGACGTAACGGAAGCGCACGCCGGGATTCGCCTCGTTCCCGTACATCGTCCGGTGGATGCGGAACGTGCCCGCTGGCGTCGTGCCGTCGCCCTCGCGCCGGCTCGCCGAGAGGCCGTTCCGCCCCAGCCGCGCCGGGTAGGGCCCGCCGGCAGGCGCCCAGCAGGGCCCCGCCTTGCGCCACAGGCGGAGCGAGGCGCGGGTCGTTCGCGTCCTCGCGGCCTCGACCGTGATCAGCTGGGACGCGGATGGCTGCGGGCGCACGTCGTTCGCGAGGTTCGGCGGGCAGGCGGCTGCTGCGACGGTCGCGAGAAAGACGGCCAGCACGATCGATCCAGCGTACTCTGCGGCCGATGGTCATCGCGGCCCTCGTCGCCACGATCGGGATCGGCGCCGGCTCCCCCGCGGCGAGCGCGGCAGCGCCTGCCTTCAGCGCGAGCGTCTCGCCCGTGCGCTGGTCGGAGCTCCGCCACACGTACCGCGCCGGCTGTCCCGTCGGGCCGCAGCAGCTGCGAAGCGTGCGGGTGACCTACTGGGGGTTCGACGGCCGTGCGCATGCGGGACTGCTCGTCGTGAACCGACGGGTTAGCGGCAAGGTCGTCGCGGTCTTCCGCCGGCTCTACGCCGCGCGCTTTCCGATCCGCCGCATAGTCTCCGTCACCGCGTATCGCGGCGACGACGACGCGTCGATGGCGGCCGACAACACGTCGGGCTTCAACTGCAGGCGCGTCTACCCCGGCGGCCCGTGGTCGATGCACGCCTACGGGCTCGCGATCGACGTCAATCCCGTCGAGAACCCGTACGTGGCCCGCGGCACGGTGTCCCCGCCCGCCGGGCAGCGGTATCTCGACCGGCGGCGCCTGCGCGCCGGAATGGCGGTCGCCGGCGGCCCGCTGGTGCGGGCATTCGACGGCGTCGGCTGGAGGTGGGGAGGCCGCTGGACGAGCTCGCTCGACTACCAGCACTTCTCGACGAACGGGCGTTAGTCAGGCGGCAGGACGGCGCGGTCGGCGTCGGCCGTACGGAGGAACTGGTGGACGAGCTGGACAGCCATCGCCCCGTCGCCGACGGCCGAAGCGACCCGCTTCGTCGAGTCGCGGCGCACGTCGCCGGCCGCGAAGACGCCGGGCACGCAGGACTCGAGCAGGAAGGGATCGCGCTCGAGCGGCCACGTGCCGGCCCGGCCGTCGCCCTTGCGGACGTCCGACCCCGTGACGAGGAAGCCGCCCTCGTCGAGACGCAGCCAGCCCTCGAACCCGCCGGTCAGCGGCTCGCCGCCGATGAGGATGAAGAGCGCGTCGGCCGCGACGGTCGTCCGATCGCCGTCCCGCTGCGAGAGGACGAGCCGCTCGAGGCGGCCGTACCCTTCCGCTCGCACGACGTCCGTTCGCGTCAGGACGGTCACGTTCGGCGCCTGCTCGAGCCGATCGACGAGGTAGCGCGACATCTTCGACGCGAGCGAGTCGCCGCGCACGACGAGGGTGACACGCGCGGCATGATCGGCCAGGTGGAGCGCGGCCTGCCCCGCCGAGTTCGCGCCGCCGACGACGAAGACGTCGCCCTCCCCGTGGAACGCCGCGTCCTCGGGCGCGACGCCGTAGTACACGCCCGCGCCGAGCCGCTCCTCGACTCCTGGCGCGTCCAGCCGGACGTAGTGGACGCCCGTCGCGACGATCATGCTGCGGCTCTCGACGACCGCTCCGCTCGTCAGCTCGACGGCGAAGAGCCCCGGGGGACGGGGCTGACCGCCGGTGAGCTCGACGCCGACGAGGATCTCCGCCCCGAAGCGCAGGGCCTGCTCGTACGCCGCCCGAGCGAGGTCGGTCCCGCTGATGCCCGCAGGGAAGCCGAGGTAGTTCTCGATGCGAAAGCTCGTGCCGGCCTGACCCCCGGGGACATGCCGCTCGAGCACGACCGTCCGCAGTCCCTCCGAGGCCGCGTAGACGGCAGCGGTCAGACCCGCCGGGCCGGCACCGACGACCGCGAGGTCGTAGCGGCCCAGCGTCGGCCTCGTCTGGAGCCCCAGCTGCTCGGCGAGGCGGCACCGCCAGCGGGCGGCCTCCAGGTACCGCTCGTCGGCGCCGATGTGCGCGGGCGGCGTGGCGAACGCCTCCGCGTACGAGTCGGGGGCCTCCAGGACTTCGCCGCCGACGAGCACGGCCGGGAGGTGGAGGCGGCCGAGGGCCTCCGGCGAGCCGAGCAGCCCGACGAGCGGATCGCTCGCCACGTCGAACCAGCGGTACGCCACGCCGTTGCCGTCGAGGAAGCCGCGCAGCTCGGACATGCCGGCCTCACCTCGACGCCCCAGGACATAGGCCTCGCCCGGCACGACGAGGAGCCTAGCCCGGGGCGGCGCGGGCGGGCACGAAGGCCGCGCGCCCGACGCGCTGCGCGACCTAGACTCGCCACGTGGAACTGCACCCGCCGACCGCACTCGCCACGACGGTCGTCGGGAGCTATCCCCAGCCCGCCTGGCTGATCGACCGGGAGCGGCTCGCCGAGCGGCTGCCGCCGCGCGTGCGGGCACGCGAGCTCTGGCGGGTGCCGGAGCCGCTCCTCGAGGAGGCGCAGGACGACGCGACCCGGCTGGCCGTCCAGGACATGGAGCGGGCCGGAGTCGACGTGATCACCGACGGGGAGATGCGGCGGGAGAGCTACTCCAACCGGTTCGCGACCGCGCTCGAGGGGATCGACCTGGACGAGCCGGGAGTCGCCCTCGACCGCACCGGTCACGAGAACCCGGTCCCGCGGGTTGTCGGCCCGATCCGCCGGACGCGGCCGGTCGAGGTCCGCGACGTCGAGTTCCTCCGGTCGATCACCGACCGCCGGATCAAGATCACCGTCCCGGGGCCGTTTACGATGGCTCACCAGGCCCAGAACGACCACTACGCCGACGGTCGGAACCTCGCGCTCGCGTACGCCGAAGCCGTCAACGAGGAGCTGCGCGACCTCAAGGCGGCCGGAGCCGACGTCGTCCAGATCGACGAGCCGTACCTGCAGGCTCGGCCGGAGTCGGCGCGCGAGTACGCGATCGAGGCGATCGACCGCGCGCTCGACGGCATCGAGGGCGAGACCGCCCTCCACACGTGCTTCGGCTACGCGCACATCGTCAAGGAGCGGCTCACCGGCTACCCGTTCCTCCGCGAGCTGGACGGGTGCGCCGCGACGCACCTCTCACTCGAGGCGGCGCAGCCCGGGCTCGACCCGGAGGTGCTGCGCCAGGTCCCCGGCAAGACGATCGTCCTCGGCGTCCTCGACCTGGGCTCGGGCCAGGTCGAGACGCCTCAGGTCGTCGCGGACCGGATCCGGAAGGCCCTCGAGGTGGTGCCGCCGGAGCGGCTCGTCGTCGCGCCGGACTGCGGGATGAAGTACCTGCCGCGCGAGCGGGCCTTCGGCAAGCTCGCGGCGATGGTTGCCGGTGCGCGCCTCGTCCGGGGAGATCTCGCCGTCTGAACCCCGTCAGCCACATCAGCCGGGCCTATCCCGATCGGGTCGAGGTGCGCGGCCGCGACCTCGCGGGCGACCTGATGGGCAGGGTGAGCTTCACGGAGTACTTCCATCTGCTGCTGACCGGCCGCGAGCCGACCGACGACCAGCGCTTCTTCCTCGACCTGCTGCTCGTCTCGATCGCCGAGCACGGGCTGATGCCGACCAACGTCGCCGCGCGCATGACGCTGGCGGCCGACCCCGACTCCCTGCAAGGGGCCGTCGCCGCCGGCATCCTCGGCTGCGGCCCGGTCGTCCTCGGCACGTCCGAGGAGTGCGCGCGGCTGCTCGAGGAGGCGCAGGCCTCGGGCCGAGGCGCAGCGGAGATCGCGCGCGCGATCCACGAGGGCGGGGGCAAGGTGCCCGGGTTCGGCCATCCGGTACACAGGCCGGTGGACCCGCGCGCCGAGCGGATTCTCGAGCTCGCCGATGCGCGCGGCGTGAGCGGCCCTCACGTGCTGCTGGCGCGGAGCCTCCGCGACGCCGTCGCCGAGGTGTGGGGGAAGCCGCTGACGATGAACGTGTCCATGCCGATCGCGGCGGTGCTGCTCGACCTCGGCTTTCCGTCCTCGGCCGCGAAGGCCGTTCCGATCCTCGCCCGGACGGCCGGGCTGCTCGCGCATCTCGCCGAGGAGCAGGAGCAGCCGCTCGGCTTCCTCCTCGCCCGAGCCGCGGAGGAGGCGGTCGAGTACCGGAATGACTGATGTCGAGAGGCTGCCGTGGGCAGAGCAGCTCGACCTCGACGACGCGAGCTACCGCGCCCAGCTTGCGTACCTCTTCGAGCGCTCGGCCTTCTATCGCGAGAAGCTGACTGCGGCGGGATTCCCGTCGGCCGAGGCGGCGGGCGGGCTCGCGGAGATCGGGGCGCTGCCGCTCACCGAGAAGGACGAGCTCCGCGCGTCCCGCACGCCCGACGACCCGATCGGCGCCCATCTCTGCGCGACCCCGGACGAGGTCGTCCGGATCTACTCCACGAGCGGCACCACCGGCTCTCCCAGCTACGTCCCGCTCACCGCGGGCGATCTCGACAACTGGGTGACCGCGTCCGCCCGTAGCTATGCGGCCTCCGGCATCGCCCCCGGCCAGCGCATCGTCACCACCTACAACGCGGGCCCCTTCGTGGCCGGCGCGGCGCTGGCCGCCTTCGACCGCCTCGGCCTCTGCCACATCCCGGTCGGCACCGGCAACACGGAGCGCCTGATGCGCGCGGTCGAGCTCCTGCGGCCCGAGGCCGTTGTGCTGACGCCGTCCTACGCCGCGCATCTCGTCGAGTGGGCGGCCGAGCGGGAGCTCGACCTCCGCGGGTCGAGCGTCGAGCGCGTCCTGGTTGCCGGCGAGCCCGGCGGCGGCGAGCCGGCCTTCCGCGCCAAGCTCGAGGAGGGCTGGGGGGCGAAGGTGACCGAGGCGATGGGGATCGGCGACATCGGCGTCTCGCTGTGGGGCGAATGCGAGGAGCAGGACGGAATGCACCTGGGCGCGCGCGGCTTCGTCCATGCGGAGCTGATCGACCCCGAGACAGGCGCTGCCCTGGAGCTTGCCGACGGCGCCACCGGCGAGCTGGTCTTGACGCACCTCCGGCACCGCGCCGCGCCGCTCCTGCGCTTCCGGACGCGCGATCACGTCCACGTGGGGACGAGCTCGTGCAGGTGCGGCCGCACCGGGCCGCGCATCCGCTGCGTCGGCCGAACCGACGACATGCTCATCGTCCGCGGGGTCAACGTCTTTCCGTCGGCCGTCCGGGAGGTGGTGAGCTCGTTCGCTCCCGCCGTGAGCGGACACGTCCTCGTCAGGCCCCAGGCGGCCGGTGTGAAGCAGGACCCGCCGCTGCCGGTCGCGGTCGAGCTCGGCCGCGGCGCAACGGCGGACGCTCAGCTTGCCGACGCGATCCGCGAGCGGCTGCGCGACGTACTCGTCGTCCAGACGGCCGTCGAGCTCGTGCCGTGGGGGAGCTTGCAGCGCAGCGAATACAAGTCCAAACTCGTCGAGCGCTGATGCGGAAGCTCCAGACCCAGGGCGTCCACCACATCACGATCGTCGGGGCGGACCGGCGAACGTCGATCGACTTCTGGGAAGGTGTGCTCGGCATGCCGTTCGTGTTCGAGCAGCCGAACCTCGACAACGCGTCTGAGAGCCATCTCTACTTCGACCCCGGCGACGGTCGCCTCATCACGATCTTCACCAACGAGGATCGCGAGCGCGATGCCGGCCGGACGCCGACGGACATCGGCTGCGTGCACCACGTCGCGTTCTCCGTCTCGCAGTCCGTCTTCGCGCAGGCGGTGGAGCGGCTCGACGAACGGGAGGTCCGGCACAGCGGCGTCAAGGACCGCGGCTTCATGGACTCGATCTACTTCGAGGATCCGCTCGGCCTGCTGGTCGAGCTCTCCTCGTACCGATTCGAGCCGCCGCTCGGCTTCACGCACGCCGAGGTGCTGCTCGAGGCGCACAAGCTCCGGGTGGAGCGGGGCGACTACAACATCGCCCAGGGTCACCTGGCCGACGCGATCGAGACGCTCGTCGAGCGATCACGCGGGTCGCTCTCGGACGACCGGTCGCCCAAGAACCCCTACTAGCGGAGGAGCAAAATGGCTGCGAACACGCTGAACATCCTCAAGCCGAGCGTCAACAACCTGACCGTCCGGATCTTCGTCCGGGCGGCCGGGCTCGAGTTCGAGGAGCAGGACGTGTGGGGGAAGACGACGACCCCGGAGTACCTCGACAAGTATCCGGCGCACCTGACGCCGATGCTCGAGGAAGAGGGGCTGCCGCGGGGCGCGCTCGGAGAGAGCTGCGCGATCATGGCCTACCTCTGCAACAAGCACGGCCTGACACAGTTCTATCCCGAGGACCCCGGCGAGCGGGCGATGGTCGACAACGCGATGTTCTACTTGATCGGCACCTTCTATCCGCTCCTCACGCGGGCGACGTACCCGGCGCTCGGCTTCGCGCAGTACCCCGGCGAGGTCGCGACCTCCGACGCCGACGACGACATGAAGGCGAAGGCCCGGCAGGACGCCGAGGCGGCGCTCGCGGAGCCGCTCGAGGTCTTCCACTCGTTCTTCATGGACGGGAGGGACTTCATCGGCGGCGACCGTCCGTCGATCGCCGACTTCCGGCTCGCCGCGACGCTCGAGTTCCTGCGCGCGATCGACTACGAGTTCCCGGCCTGGGCGGAGGAGTACATGGAGCGGATGGAGTCGACCCTCGGGGACGCCTACTCGGAGCCGGCGGCGGACGTCCGCGGCTACATCGCCTCCCTGAAGTCGCAGTAGCGACGGCAGGCGGGCGGGAACGTGGCGAGCCGGGCCTTTCGTGGCCTGCTCCTCGTCTTCCTGCTCTCCTTCCTGAACCTGATCGGCCTGATCGTGACGGTGACCGCGTTCGGCGGCGTCGCCCCGTGGTCGCGCTGGCAGTTCGTCGGGGCATTCGGCGTCCTCGAGGCAGCCTCGGGGCTGGCGAACGTGATCTCGCCGAACATCTGGCAGTTGCCCGTCATGCAAGTCCAGACGAGCGAGCGCGCCGATATGAAGCTGGCGCGGTCGGCCTTGTTGCTTCCGCACTGGGGCGGTCTGGCCCGGTGCGGCGCCGGGCTCGTCTGTCTCGGCATCGCCGCCTGGCACGACGGCCTGGGTCCGGCTTCGGCCGCTCTCGTGCCGTTCCTGATTGCGCTGGCCTGGCTGATCCTCGCGATCTCGGCCGTCCTTGCCCGGGCCGGCGTGGCCCGTCCGGACATCGACGTCCTGCAGCTCGTGGTGCGCTGGGGCGGCGGGGAGAGAGAGATGCGTCCGATCAGCATCAGCGCGGCGGCGTTTCAGTTCCTGCTCAGCATCGCGACGATTCCGGCGGTGAAGCTCCTGCCGCCGTCCGTGCTGTACCGACCGGAGCTCGGCGTGTCCCTCAACGCGTTGCTGCTCGCGCTCGCGCTCTCGGCCGTGCTTCTGGCACTGGCCTACTGGGTGTGGTCAGGCCGCATCGCAGCCGACGCTCCGCCCGAGCAGCAACGGGAAGCCGAGGAGCACGCCTGAAGACAGCGACCGGCCGGTCCACTCCGGAGCCGGGGTGGGGTACAACGGACCTGATGGGGGACGTGGGCGAGCCACAGCCGGTAGCGCGCGCGGACCTCCCGAGCGGCACCGTCACGTTCCTCTTCACGGACGTCGAGGGATCGACGAAGCTCCTGCACGAGCTCGGCGCGGAGAGATACGCGAATGCGCTCGGCGAGCACCGGCGCAGGCCGGCGAGCGCTGCCAGGCCGTGCGACTCCGCGGCGTTAAGGTCGCCGAGCCGAAGCGCCAGCTCCGCGAAGCAGAGCTCCGCGCTGCCTCGACGGCCTCGCGCGCATCGCGGCGGACGCGGGAGACGTCGAGCGCACCTGGCGACTCCGCGGCGCCGCGGACGAGCTGCGCGAGATCCGCGGGCGGCGGCCAGCGCGAACGGACGTCCCGCTTCCGGCCGTCCCGGACTCTGCGCGCGAGAACGGACGCGCGCTGATCCTCGAGGATGTGGATCGGCGTCGCGCTCGACCGATGAGTTCTCGCGTCGTCGGCCGTCTACTCGAAGAGCACACTCCAACCGAAGGGACGGATCCATGCAGAAGATCACGCCATGCCTGTGGTTCGACACGGAGGCGG
>Ga0299913_10003673_pt1 | contig 12632 bp, 10 predicted proteins | sample RVTome_9_FD_201360 | JGI IMG/M metagenome (GOLD analysis project Ga0299913, IMG submission 201360) | Soil microbial communities from uranium-contaminated site in the Upper Colorado River Basin, Wyoming, United States - RVT155D38 (version 2) ... | reverse complement strand
CCCGTGTTCGAGGACGGCCACCTGACGCTGTTTGAATCCGGAGCCATTGTGCAGCACATCGCCGAACAATCAGCCAAGCTGATGCCTGAAGGTTCGAACGAACGCGCACGCGTCAAAGCATGGCTGTTCGCCGCAATGAACTCGGTGGAGCCGCGAATTTCGAATCTTGCCTCGATCGATCTCTTTCATCCGAATGAAGAATGGGCGAAGCTGCACCGGCCGGGTGCGGTCGAAGCCGTGCGTGACAGGCTTTCGAAGTTATGCGACTGGCTGGAGGGTCGCGACTACCTCGAGGATCGCTTCACCGTGGCCGACCTGCTCATGACGTCCGTGCTCCGCAACCTGCGGCATACGAATATTGTGGAGCAAATGCCCGTGCTGGAGGCATACCGCGAGCGCTGCATCGCGAGGCCGGCGTTTCAGAAGGCGCTGGCGGATCAGCTGGCGACGTTTGCGGAGAACGATGTCGCGGCGCGCGCGGCGGCGGGCGCGACGTAGACGTTTCGTCGTGGCGGGTCGCCCGCAATGGCGGGCTCCTACAGCCTGCTAACAGCGCTCATTGGCGGGAGGTGCCCGTCGTACGGGCGATCACCCGCTTTCTACCGGCGCACCTCCGCAGACTGGGACGGATGGCTGGTTAACCATAATAATGGTTGACTCTACCCCGGTACTCTATAGACTCGACCGGGCTTGAACGTGCGCTTCATATTTATGCCACCATTTCGAAGTTCTTCATTTGTGCCTCGTCCTGTAATTCATAAGTAACCAGCAACCCTTCCAAGCGATACCTGCCTTGTCGACCTGACGAGGCTTTGATTACTTTGATTTGACAGGATAAAGATATGTCTACAATTACCGGCACCGTGAAATGGTTCAACGATTCCAAGGGCTTCGGCTTCATCGAGCAGGAATCGGGTCCCGACGTTTTCGCCCATCACAACTCGATCGTTGGCGAGGGTCGCAAGACCCTGCACGAAGGCCAGAAGGTCCAGTTCACTGTTACGCAGGGCCAGAAAGGTCCGCAGGCGGATAATATCGTCGCTATCTGAACGACAGCGGTGTGAAAACAGGGGGCGGGATCCTTTGGGGTCCCGCCTTTTTTTTGGAGCGTTGGTGCGCTGAGAGGTGGGATCGCCCGCGGTGCGGGCTCCTACAGCCTGCTAATGAGCGCTGTTAGCGGGCTGTAGGAGGCGATGCCGCGCTTATTCGATGGCGAGCTGTAGCACGTCGCCGACTCGTTCGCGGGCAATGTCTTCGGCGTGAAACGGCAGTGCGAGCCACTCTTTTCTCGCGTACAGCGGTAACTGGTCGAAGGCATACGGCGACTGTTCGCGCGACGACTGTCCGTAGGTCATGATGGCCTCGGCCACCGGGCCGTGGTCGTCGAAGGTAACCGTCTGGATGTAGCTGCTGCCGAAGTTGATGCGGTACCCGCCGGCTTCCAGCGTGTGCGTGCCGAGGGTCTCGACCTTGTTCAGCACGCCTTCGAACTCCGGACCGCCGTGCAGCCCTATATCGCCGTTCTTCGTCCGGCGAACCTGAATCTCCCCCAGCGACGCATCGAGCGCGAATCCCGCGGCCTTTACCGTGGCGACAGCGTTCTCCAGCGCCATCAGCAACTCCGAACGCACGATGGACTTGTCGGTATTCAAACCGGCCGGAGTGTTCAGAGGATCGGCCGGGTCGAACGGCTGCCGCCACACCTCTTCGATCTGCTCTGCCGCCCTCCACCATTCGCGAAACAGGTGCGCGCCGCGCGATTCGAGATTGTTGCGCCGGTCCCAGGCGGCCAGCGCCCTGCATCCCGCGCGACTGTCCTCCGTCGGGGCTTGCTCACACAAGGGGAGGAAGTCGTCCAGCACGAGCTGCGCCGCATGGTTGCGATTGTCGAACAGCATCGCCTGCACTTCGTCCAGGCCGACTTTGCCGTGCGGCGCGAGACCGTCCGAAGCCGAAAGGCGTTGCCGGATTTCATAGAGCCCCGCGCGCGTGCGCAAACTCTGTTCCGCGTCGACGCCACCGATCAGCGGCGACAATGTCGGCCATACCACGTCCGGGTTGCTCAGCCAGAAACTGTCGTTGCTGTTCTGCACCCAGTCGCGACGCACGGTCACGGGCATGCGTTCGATGGGCAGCAGCCCCGGCACCGGCGAATCCGAATCCTCGCGCCAGTCGCAAGCCTGTCGCGAACCGTCGAGGACCACGAGGTCCGCGGCGGCAAAGAGTCCCGCGGCAGCGGCGGACGGAGAGCAGCGTTGCAGGTGTTCCGCGTCGACGTCCGGCACCACGCTCACATCGGCGTACATGGCGGCCCCAAAGCGGTCGGCCGCGATCGTGTTTACCCACGGCACGCCGAGCTCGGCGAGAGTGGCCCGTATGTCCGAAACGCTCTTTGCGCGGTTGAGCCCGAGCCAGATCTCCATCGAGCGCAGGTTCCGCGTGTTCGCATCCTTGATGGCGTAAGCAGTCGACCGGTTCCACGAGAGCCCGGCGTCCGGCACTTCTATGACGGGTCCGAACTCCGTGCTCCAGACGCTGTGCTCCTTGCTCTCGACATTGCCCTCGTCATCGACGACCTCGTAGGACACGCGCTTTTCCGTCATCGGCACCTGGCGGCCGTCGAGCACGTAACTGTACAGGTCCCCCTCGGCCAGTTGCAGTTCGTGCAAGGTGAAGCGCTGCCCCGTCGAAACGGTGTGCGTCCAGGCCACATCCCTGTTGAAACCGATCTGCACGACGGCATTGTGTCCGATGGACGCCCCCATGACGTCGAGCGTTCCCGGAATGGTGAGATGCATCTGCCAGAAGCGGTTGACGCCCGCCCAGGGGAAATGTGGATTGCCGAGGAGCACGCCGCGTCCGTTGGTCGTGACGTCGGAGCCGAATGCCCAGCCGTTCGAACCGAGCAGGGGCTCTTTCACATGAAAGCGCCGCAGTGCGGCCGCCGGCTGCGGCAGGCCGGGTGGCTCTTCTTCCGCGTCGCCTGCCTCCGGAGGACTCGCGGCAAACATGGCATCCGCCATCAATGCCACGCCGAGCTGCACCATGGTGAGTTCCTGCAGCCGCAGGTAGTCGGATTCGGACATCGGGTGCAGCCAGGGTTTGTCCCGGCACTCGTCGGGGAGGCGGGTCACGTGGTCGCGCAGGTAGCGGTTATAGCCGTCGATATAGCCGCGCGATATCGCGCGTGCCTCCGGGCTGACCGTCTCGAAAGCCTGCGCCAGCGCCGCATCGTCCATGTGTGCGCCGACGAATACGTCGATCTGTTCGTTCGACATCATCCGCAAACCCAGCAACGCCCGCTGGCCGGCGCCGAAGTAGCGCGAGCGCTCGCCGCGAATGGTGACGAGGTGGTTGGCGGTCTGACAAACGTTGTCTCCGGCGTGTGCGTAGGCGACGCCGTAGGCGAGGGATTCGTAGTCGGCAGCTTCGATATGTGCGATGCCGTGCGCGGTGCGCTGTATCTGGACACTGCGGCCGGGGGGTTCGGGGGCGGTGGCGCAGGCGGCGAGGACGGAAGCGAGGGCGGCGAGTAACGCGGGGCGTGGGATGCTTGTGATCATGGGTGTCTTTCTTACTTGGAAACTGTGGTTACTGCAAGGTGGGATCGCCCGCAGTGCGGGCTCCTACAGCCTGCTGCTTCGGGGGGGTGCCTGCGTTGGGGCGTGGGCGGCCTGCGATGCGGGTAATTCGCGGGCTGTAGGAGCCCGCACTGCGGGCGATCACCGTCACTAGATGCAGAAACCATATTCGCCGGCGCGCGCCCGTACAGGGATACTGCCCCCCGCCGCGTTTTGGTTAGAAATTCCAGACCAGTTCGAGACCGTAGGTTCGAGGCAGGCCGGGGAGTTTCGCGATGGTGCCGAAGAAGTCGCGCAATTCGTCCTGCGGGTCGGTCTCGTCCGTCAGGTTGCGTCCCCAGGCATAGACTTCCCAGGTTTCGTTGTCCGACATCAGGCCGATGCGCGCGTTGAGCTCCGTGCGCTCCTCGATCTGCCCGTAGGGAATCGTACCGGGGAATGCGCTGTTGTAGGACGTCTCGCTGACGTTGTCGGCGGTGGTGAAGAATTCTCCCGTGTGCGTGACGTCGCCGCGTACGAGCAGCGTGGACTGCAGCGCAGGCACCTCGCGATGCCAGATACCGGCGAGCGCGAAGCTGGTTTCCGGTGCGCTCGTGAGTTTGTTGCCGGATGCGTCGGCACCGGCGCTGCCGCCGCCGGGGAAGCTGTCGAATTCCGCTTCGAGCAGGCCGAGCGATGCCTGCAGCGTGAAGTCCTCCGTCACGCGGATGGTCGATTCGGCTTCGAAGCCCATGGTTTCGACTTTCGCGGCGTTGTTGATGCGAATTGACGTGCGGCCTCCGCCCAGGTCGACGAACTGGTTCACCTGGTAGTCGTCATAGTTGGCGATGAAGGCCGCGAGGTTCATCAGCAAACGACCATCGAAGTAACTTCCTTTTAAACCGAGCTCGAAGCTGTCGACCGTTTCCTTGTCGAACTCGAGACCCTGGTTTGCGGCCAGTTCGTTCTCATTGATGTAGTCCAGGTTGAAGCCGCCGCTCTTGTAGCCCGCGGCATAGCGGACGTACACATTCGACTCGTCGCTGAGCGCATAGCTCAGGCTCACCGCCGGGGCGAAGAAGTCGTCCGTTCGATCGTTGATCAGAGGCGAAGGATTCATCGGATCCGCGCCGGTCGAGCCGATGAAGAATATGCCGGAATTGCGCCCGTCGAGCAGCCAGTCGACTTCCTTGTCTTCGGTCGACCAGCGCGCGCCGAAGCCGAGTTTCCACCTGTCCGTCATCTGGTACGCGCCGTTGAAATATGCCGCGTAACTCGTCGTCTGCACTTCGCCCCGGTTGTATACCTTGGAAAGCGGCGGCCCGAAACCGATCAGTTGCGAGACGACCGCGTTCGGCAGGCCAGCGGGAATACCAAACGGCGCGAACGCGCCGGCAGCGTACAGCGGACCGACAAAATTGTCGGCGAAATCGTTCCCGAGGACTACGTCGCGATTGGTCGTGGCGTCCTGACGGTAATAGTAGAGTCCCGCGGTGTAATTGAACGCGCTTTCAGCAGAAGAGATGAACTGGAATTCCTGCGACAGTACGTCGTATTCGTCCGTGTATTCGATGGACACGATGTCGACCGGCGAGTAATCGGTGGCGTTGCTGTATATGGCATCGGTCGTCCGGTAACCGGTAATGCTTTTCACGGTATGTCCGCTGTCGAGATCGTACGCGAGATCGAGGTGACCGCCGTACACGTCCCGTTCGTCCGACGGGTCGAAGTTGAACGCGACCACGCCCAGTTCCGGCGCAAACTGCTCGGGTTGCATCCCCAGCATGTCGGTCAGGGGATCGCCAATCAGAATCAGGCTGTCGCTGTTCAGGCCGTCGAACGATGCGTTGATCTCGAAGCGGTCGCTCGCCTCGATCCTGAGCTGCGCGCGGTACGCCAGCACATCGCGCTCGTTGAGATCGTTGCCGGTGATGATGTTCGGTACGTAGCCGTCGCGATCCGTCTTCGCCACCGAAAACGCCGCGCTGACCCTGTCACTGACGGGCAGGTTTACGAACCCCTTGATCTCGCGGTAATTGAGATTGCCGACGTCGATGCTCGCCATGCCGCGCAGATCGTCGTCCGGTTTTCGCGTAATGAGGTTGATCGCGCCGGCGACCGTGTTCTTGCCGAACAGGGTACCCTGCGGGCCGCGAAGCACCTCGATGCGTTCGAGGTTCAGAAGTTCCTGGTTGATGGCTGGAGACATGCCGATATACACGCCGTCCAGGTAGACGCCGACGCGCGAGTCGAAGCCGATGTTGCGGCTCTGTGCCCCGACGCCGCGAATGGTCACGGTGGAACGGAAGTCGTTGCCTTCGGAAATCTGCAGGTTCGGTATGTAGTCGGCGACGTCCTTCAGTTCGCGAACGCCGGTCTGATCGATGGCACTGCTGTTGAACACCGAGATCGCGACCGGGACGTCGCGCAAGCGTTCGGTGCGCTTTTGCGCAGTGACCACGATCTCCTCGATGAGGAAACCTTCGGCCGGTTGCGCCTGCTGCTGGGCAAGCGCGCCCAAAGGCGAAACGAGAAGAGCCGCCATTATGGCGGCTCCCCTTGTCTGCCATCGGCAATGGCTCTTGCCTGTCCCTGGATGACCGTCCCTGTTGTTTGACGTCTGGTCTGACGTATCGCTCGCCATTGCCGTACTCCGCACCCATCGCTAGAATGGCAAAATGGTATGACCACTTGCGCCGGCTGTCAATCGGCTCTGGTGTCGGCGACGCGGATGAAGAAAAAAACCCTGGAGATCCGACCGGTACTCAAGAGAGAGGCCCTGCCCGAACAGATCGTTCGGCAGCTCGTGGCGCTGGTGCGAGAGGGCGAACTGAAGCCGGGCGACCAGTTGCCGGCGGAACGTGCGCTGGCCGAGAGCCTGGGCGTCGGCCGGCCTACCCTGCGGGAAGCGCTGCGCGCGTTGCAGTTGCTCGGGATACTTGACATAAAACACGGTGGCGGCGTGTTCGTGTCGGAACTCGAGCCCGATGCGCTGCTGGGTCCCCTGCACCTTTTCCTGAGCCTGGACCCGCAGAGCCTGGGCACCATCCTCGAGGCACGCAAGGTCATAGAAGGCGCGGTACTCGCTCTTGTTGCGAAAACCATCGACGACGACGTCATTGCGCAGCTGAAAGCGAACCTGACCGAATTCGAGCGGTTCGTCGAACGAACGCGTTCCGGGGACAAGGACCCTGCCCGGCTCAATGACCTGGCTCAGGAGTTTCGCGGCATCATCGAAAGCGCCGTCGACAACCCTATTCTGACGCGTGCCGTCAAAAGCCTGGACGTGCTGAGCGCGGCAACACGGCGACGCATCTCGGCACATGGCTCACTGGACCGCCTGCTCGAGAATCACAGGCGCATGGTTGATGCCCTGGTCAGGCACGAGCCCCTCGAGGCCCAACGGGCGCTCGAAGCCCATATCGACTATGTGAGCGAGGTCTGCGACGTGGAGCTCCTCGACCCGGCCGGTGCGTAAACTGACCCGGCGCGCGGCCATCGCGGGCGGCGCAGCGCTTGTGGCAGGCGGCGGGCTCTGGTGGTCGAGATCGGCCAAGGCCCCGCTCGGCATGGAAATACCTGAGGAGTTCCTGGCACGCGGCGCGGCGCTCATGGCCAACACCGTGAGCGTTGACGTTCACAGCCATCCAGGCAGGTCCTTTCTCGTCGGCGCCGATCCCGACAGCCTCATGATCCGGATGATGCGCGACGGTTTCGAGGCCGAGCGCATTGCCGACATGCGTAACGCAAAGGTCACGGCGAGCCTGTTCTCGGTCGTCGCCGATTTTGCACTGCTCGGTCTGGAAGGCGGCAGCCTGCGTGCGGCGCGGGAGTTCGAGCCGGAAGAAGCGCACACGGATTTCAACCGGCAGCTCGAACGGCTGCTGGCGACGATCGATGCCGGCCTGATCGGACTGGCTTTGTCTCCCGAGGACATACGCACGGCACAGAGGAGAGGAGAGCAAGTGGCGTTGCTTGCAAGCGAAGGCGGTGACTTCATCGAAGATCGGCTGGAGAGGCTGGAGGAAGCGTACGCGGCGGGATTGCGGTCGGTCACACTCGTTCACTACCACGTCAATCAGCTGGGCGATGTTCAGACGGAACCGGCCGTGCACGACGGGCTGACGCCTCTCGGGCGCGCCGTGGTGCAGGAAATGAATCGCCTCGGCATGATCGTCGACGTTGCACATGCCTCGTTTGCCACGTGCAAGGATGTCGTATCCGAATCGAAGGTGCCGGTGATGCTTTCGCACAGCAACCTGGACAGCGGCGCGACGCCATCTTCGCGCTTCATTTCGCACGAGCATGCACGCATGATCGCGGATGCCGGCGGCATAGTCGGTGCATGGCCCTCCGGCATCGCCAGCGAATCCCTTGCCGATTTCGTGGACCAGGTTCTGGCGCTGGTGAACGTCGTCGGCGCCGGGCACGTCGCGATCGGCACCGATATGGACGGCAACTACAAGCCTGTACTCGACGAATACGCGGATTTTCCGCTGCTGGCCGCGGGGTTGCTGTTCCGCGGCCTGAGCGAGCGGGACACCGCCTGCGTCCTGGGCGGCAACTTCCTGCGGCTCTTCGACGACGTCAGCACGCCGCCTCGGAATATGGCGCTGTAGGCGCTCTTTTTCGGGCGCAGGAGCCCCTGTTTGGGGGCGATCTGTGCCATTATGGTGCCGGGGTGGCCAGACGAAGATACTGAAGGGTCTTCGTCTCGATATAACTAGAATGTGCGCTACAGGGGCGAGAGTTCTGTCCGTTCCTTTCCACAAACAGACTCCGAATGAGATCACCAGGGACTCGCTCGTCAAGGTCCTCGAGATCATGCATCGGCTGGCCGCGCCCGAAGCGCTGGCAACGCTGTTGCATGAAATCATCGAAGTCGGCAAAGCGGCGATTGTCGCCGAAGAGGGTGTCCTGTGGTTGCGGGACGGACCGTCTGGCGAACTGACGATTGTCGTACCCGCCCCCGGCGAACAGGGCGAAGTGCGTTCGGGCCTGGCGCTTGCCCGCGACTGCGGGACGAGCCTCGGGATCATGAACATTCCGGACTGCCGCAATGACGATCGCTTCAAAGCCTCTCCAGTCGAAACAGGACATTTCGAGGTCCGGTCGCTTCTTAACGTCCCTGTTCTCGACCGCGACAGCTCACTGCTCGGCGTCATGCAGTGGCTCGGCTCGGAACCGGGCCAGTTCGACCGGCATGATGAATGGCTTGCGCCGGCGCTCGCGGCACAGGCCGCCATCGCGATACAGCATTCGCGCATGACCGATGAACTGCTCGCCAATGCGATCCTGCAACAGGAGGTCGCGGTGGCAAAAGAGATCCAGATGAGCACGCTGCCCGAGACGATGCCGGAAGTGCCGGGCTACGACGTCCACGGCCACTTTCTGCCGACAAGCCATACCGGCGGCGACCTCTTCGACCTGGCTCTGCTGAACGACAGGCTTTTCCTGCTGCTCGGCGACGCGACCGGTCATGGCTTCGGTCCGGCGCTTTCCGCGACGCAGATGCAGGCGATGCTGCGTGTGGCGTTTCGCTGCGGCACCGACCTCGGTCGCGCCTATATGCATGTCAACAATCAGCTGAACGAAGATCTTCCCGATGACCGTTTCATCACCGCATTCATCGGCTTTCTCGATCCGGTCCGTCACGAAGTCGAGTTTCACTCCGGCGGCCAGGGGCCGATTCTTCACTTTCACGCGGCCGACGGTAATTGCGAATGGCACAAGCCGACCAGCTTTCCGCTCGGCATCATGGAACTCGACGGCACCGTCCCGTCGCGCAAATTGTCGCTCGAGGCAGGTGATGTGCTCGCCCTCATCTCGGACGGGGTATACGAATTCGCAGCGCCGGACGGATCGCAATTCGGTGAGCAGGGGGTGGCGGCTCTGATACGGGACGGGCATGAGCTGCCGATGGCCGACCTCTGCCGGCGGCTGGTGGAAGTCTGTTTTGCATTCGGTAGCGGTACGCCGCAGGCCGACGACATTACGCTGGTCCTGGTGAGGCGGTTGCCTTAGTGCTCCGCTGCGTAATTACGGTAATGTTTCGGGCGTCGAGGCGCCCGGCTGGCAAGGCGCGAGGAGCGCCGCATATCTAGAAACGTTGCCGTAATTGCGTAGCGGAGCACTTAGTACCGCCGGAGTGGACTCATGGAGAAAAAGTTCGGGCGTCATCTGGGAGAACTGAAGAACATCGTCGCGTTCACCGATCGCTTTTTTGCCCGCGAAAACGCGGCCACCTCGGTTCGCTATATCGTCGACCTGTGTGTCGAGGAGCTGTTCGTGAACATGGTGACCTATAACACCGAAACGGCTGCGGACATCCTGATCGAGATGCATGCGAACGAACACGGCGTCGAGGTCAGCCTGACGGATTACGACGTCGAGCGCTTCGACCCTCGGGAGGCGGACAACCCCGACATCGACGCACCACTGGACGAACGGACACCGGGCGGGCTCGGGCTTTACCTCGTTCTGAAAATGGTCGACTCGATCCATTACGAATACCGCGATCGAATCAGCCGGATCACCTTTATTGCAGACCGGAAGCCGGACGATGTTCCAGATTAGTCTCGACGAGGCGGGCAAGGTAATAGTGGAAGGCCGCCTCGATGCGGCACAGGCCCCGCGCGCGCAGGAATTCCTGGACCGCCTGACCGGACCGTATGAGGTCGACATGGGCAAGCTGGAATACATCTCGAGCGCCGGGCTCGGCGTACTGCTCCGCAGCCACAAGCGGCTGATGGCGGCAGGCCGCGGCCTTAAGCTGGTCAATGTCAACCGGCATATCGGCGACGTATTTACCTATTCAGGATTCGACAAGCTGTTCGAGATCGAGCGCTCGAATGCTACTCAATAAGCGGACAGTTTCGGCCGGCGGTGCGGCGATGAGAAGCATTTCATGTTTTTCACCAACTTTTCTGCCGCTGCCCAGTATTAATGGATAAGGATCGGGAAACCGCGCTGGTCAGGGACTGCCAGCGAGGAGACAGGAAAGCACTGGACACCCTGGTGCGATACTTCCAAAAACCTGTCTACAACGCGGCGTACCGGATGTTGGGCAATGTGGACGAGGCGGCGGACGTAACTCAGACCGCCTTCATGAAGCTCTTCGAGAATATCGGACATTTCGACCCCAGCTACCGATTGTTCAGCTGGATATACCGGATCGCACTGAATGAAGCCATCAACCAGCTCAATCGTCGCAGAAAGCTCGAGCCGCTCGGAGAGCCGCCGTACCCGGACGGGGACGTGTTGCAGGAAAGCCTCGCGGCATCCCAGCTCAGCCACGAAGTTCAGGCGGTATTGATGGAGCTTCAAGAGGACCAGAGGACCGTGATCGTGTTGCGTTACTTCACCGAATGCAGTTATCGCCAGATCGGCGAGATCCTCGAGCTGCCGGAAAAAACGGTCAAGTCGCGGCTGTTCACGGCACGGCAGCAGTTGAAGGACCTTCTGCAACGACATGGGATGTTCGGCGAATGAGCAGCGAGCGCATTCTCGAGCTGGTGAGCGCCGCGGCGGACGGCACACTGACCGATGAAGAGCGCGTCGACCTGGATAGGCTGCTCGAGGAGTCGCCGGAGGCTCGCCGATTCCATGACGACCTCGGTCGCATCGACTCGATAATGCGGAAGCTGCCCGAACTGGTCCCTCCGGAAGCGCTGCACGACCGAATCATGGCCGGTACGTCATTGCCCTTGGCGAGACAGAGGCGGCCGATATTCGGCTGGCTTGACTCGCTGGCGCCCTTCGCTGTGCTGCGCTACGGCATGGCTACCGCCGCCGGCCTCGTACTGGCCGCGGTGTTCTACGAAAGTCAGCCAAAATTTGCCGAGACGGCGGACATCACGGAACTGGTCGGGACAATGGCTCCGGATCGGAACCGGGCCGCGGCAGATATTCTGGACACTTATGCGTTCCGTGCCGGAGGGGTCGAGAGCCGGGTATTACTCGAGCGTAGGCACGGCGCTCTCGTGCTCGACATCCAGGTCGACAGCGACGAGCCCGTCGACATCTCGGTGACCCTGGCTGCCGGCGGAGTTCGTCTCGACGCGCTGGCGCAGTCCGGCGACTCGCTCGAATCCATCGAAATCGCCGGCCAGACCCTGCGCATCCGGGCGCTTGGCCGGCGGCAATTGACCGCGCTTTTACACCGTGTCGACGACGCGGCGTTCGAAGGAAAGGAGAAGATCGAGCTTGAGTTTTCAAGCAATGGCAAGTTGCTGCAGCGAGGGTCGCTGACACCGGCTTGGTAATTAGAAGCATTTCCCTTCAGGGAGATGCATGGTTCCACAAGTAAGGAGCAGGGCGATGATGAGTCTTAACAAAAACAAGTCCCGAATGACGGCGATCGTAGCCGTATTTTCGGTAGTGATCGGGGTGGTCGCTTATTTCGGTGTGAAGTACCCCGTTCCGAGTGACGGAATGTCCGGCACGATTGCACCTGCCGAACGTTATCGTGGCGAACAGATATCCGCTGACGACGTGACCTTGGGCGACGAGAGCATAGCCCGGGTCATGCAGACGGACATCTACCAGCGGATCGTCAGCGACGCCGAATTTGCCGAAGCCCTGAGCGACCCCGCGTTTCTTCAAGCGTTCAACAATCCGGCGTTCAGTCTGGCGCTCAGCAATCCGGCGTTCAACCAGGCGCTCAGTAATCCGGCGTTCAACCAGGCGCTCAGAGATCCGGCGTTCAACCAAGCGCTCAGAGATCCGGCGTTCAACCAGGCGCTCAGCAATCCGGCGCTTCTTGCAGCATTCAATGACGCCTCGCTGCGGTTGGTGGTCAAAAACCAGGCTTTTCTCTCGGCATTAACCGGTGATGCTGCCAGAAGCGCGGCCACCCGCGGTCTGTCGCTGACTGATGTCATGGCGAGGGATGCGGCGTTGTCAAACGCGCTGGCAGCGGACGCGGCGTTAAGTCAAGCGTTCAAGGATCCAGCATTCCAGTCTGCGCTCAACAATCCGGCGTTCAATCAGGCGCTCAGCAACCCGGCGTTCAATCAGGCCCTCAGCAACCCGGCGTTCAATCAGGCCCTCAGCGACCCGGCGTTCAATCAG
>Ga0299913_10003672_pt1 | contig 12633 bp, 11 predicted proteins | sample RVTome_9_FD_201360 | JGI IMG/M metagenome (GOLD analysis project Ga0299913, IMG submission 201360) | Soil microbial communities from uranium-contaminated site in the Upper Colorado River Basin, Wyoming, United States - RVT155D38 (version 2) ... | reverse complement strand
GGCTGGGACTTCGAGCCCAAGGTCTACTTCGAGAGCCGGCCGGGCGCGGACGAGGTGCCGGAGGTCGAGTTCGACTTCGCGGAGTGATCCGCGCGGCGGGGGGCGGCCGCGTGCGAGCCACCGTCGGCGGCCGCCGGGGTGGCCTCACGGGCGCCGCCAGGCCTCCGCGGTGCGCCGGGCGGTCGCGGTGTCGCCGCGGCCGACCCGCCTCCGGGCCATGCCGTCAGGCCCAGGGGGACTCCCGCACCGAGAAACTGTCTGCGGTCCATCCGAAGCCTCCTTTCTGCGTCGTGCGCCCGGACGTCAGCGGCGCGGTCGCATCGGACCACGGGCGGGAGACCGCGTCTTGAGCGCGTTTGACCTCGGCGTTCGGCGTCGGCCGGCGCCCCCGAGGCTCAGTCCGCCGGAGCGGCGCCGAGCACCCCGACCGCCGTGCGGAACGCCCCGGGCGGCGACCCGACGAAGCGCTTCAACGCCCGGGTCAGGGCGGGCTGGTCGCTGAACCCCGCCTCCAGCGCGAGGTCGGCCAGCGGTGGGGGCTCGTCACCCACGAGCCGCGTCCAGGCGTGCTCCACCCGGAGCCGCTGGACGAAGGCCGTCGGCGAGCAACCGAGGTGGCGCCGGAAGGTCCGGCTCAGGTGTGCCGGGTGGGTGTCCGCGCCCGGCGGGCCCCAGCGCGCCAGCCGCTCGGCGTCGACCTCGATCGAGAGGATTCGTCCCCCCTCCGGGCCGTAGGCGTCACGGTGCTCGAGGGCCGGCGGGTGGTAGACGACCGACGGTACCCGGTGGTGGAGGCGGCGCGACCCGAGCCGCTCCTCGTAGGAGCCGGACAGGAGGAAGCTGAAGTACGCCGTCGGGTGGCCGTGCGGAGGCAGCCGGCGCGCGGCGTCCTGCCGCAGCAGAGTCACGGTCAACCCGGGGACCCGTAGCCGCGCGGCCACCGGGGAGTAGAAGCTGGAGGACGGGGAGAGGCTCATCGGCAACTCGAGGGTCGGCGCGTCCTTCATAGCAGAGTGGGGAGCTCGCGGCCAGCCGACCGGGCCGATGGCCGCCGGGCGGGCCGAAGACAAGAGCGGACCGGCGCGGGGCATCGCCTAGACTGGGCGTCTGCGACCGGAAATCGAGCGTCCGCCGCCGCTGTTGCGAGGAGCGGCAAGAACGTAAACGCCCTCCCGAACCGAAGCGTAGGAAGTAGCTGATGCCGTCTCCACAGCCCGCGCCGGCGCGGCCCGCCGCCCGAGCCCGGTGGAGGGCCGTGCTCCTCCTCGCCCCGCTCGCCGCGGCCGGGGTCGCCGCGGCCTGCCTCGGCGCCGGCGCCCAGACCGCCGGGCCCGGCGGAGACGCGGGGGCCGAGGCGGGCGAGCTCGTCGTGCGCCGCGGCGACCTGCGGCAGCGCCTGGTCCTCACCGGTGCCTTGCGCGCCGTGCGTGGGGTCGACCTCACCGTCCCGCCGGTGCCGACCTGGCGGGTCCAGGTTCGGTGGCTGGCGGAGGACGGCGCCGAGGTCGCCCCCGGCGACCCGCTGGTCGAGTTCGACGCCACCGAGTTCACCTCCGACCTCGAGGAGAAGCGCCTGGCGCTCGCCGAGCGGGTCAACGAGCTCGAGCGCACCCGCGCCCAGGGGCGGGTGACCGAGGCCGAGAAGCGGTTCGCCATCGAGCAGAAGCGGGCCGAGTTGGCCAAGGCCGACGAGAGGGCCGCGGTGCCCGAGGGGCTGCTCCCCGACCGCGAGCTCGAGGAGCGCCGGCTGGCGCTCGCACGCGCCCGGGTCGAGCTGGCCAAGGCCGAAGCGGACCTCGCGGCCACGGTCGAGGCGAACCGTGCCGAGCTGGAGATCAAGCGGCTCGACCTCGCCGCCGCCGGGCGTGAGATCGACCAGGCCGAGCGGGCGCAGTCGGCGATGACCCTGAGCGCCCCGGAGCGCGGGATCTTCGTCGTCGGCGACCACCCGTGGGAGGGGCGCAAGCTCCAGGAGGGCGACATGGTGTGGGTGGGGATGGCGGTCGGCCGGCTGCCCGACCTGACCTCGCTCGAGGTCGAGGCCGACCTGCCCGACGTCGACGACGGGCGGGTGCGGCCGGGGATGGCGGCGACCTGCACCCTCGACGCCTATCTCGACGTCGAGTACCCGTGCACGGTCGTCGACGTCGCGCCGGTGGCCAAGGAGGCCGGCCCGCGCTCGCTCCGCCGCCACTTCCGCACCCGCCTGTCGCTCGACCCGGCGGCCGCGGCGCGGGCGCGGCCGGGGATGTCGGTCAAGGCGGACGTGACGACCGAGGCGCGGGACGGCGTGCTGCTGGCCCCCCGGGCCGGGCTCGACCTCGGCGCCGACCCGCCGCGGGCGCAGCTCGCCGGCGGCCGCGAGGTCGAGGTGGAGCTCGGGCCGTGCGACGCGACCGAGTGCGTCGTCGAGGGCGGACTCGAGGAGGGAGCGCGGCTCGCGCTCCCCGCCGCGAGTGCCGAGGGTGCCCGGAGCGCCGAGGCCGCGCCCGCGGACGTCGTCGCGGCGAGCGCCGGGACGCGGGCCGGGGCGGGGGCCGCACCGTGACTCTCGGCGTCCTCCGCTCGCGCCGCGGGCTGGCCCTGGGCGCCGTCCTGGCCGCGGCGGCGGCGGCGGTCGCCTGGGCCGCGGCCGGCGGCCCGGCGCCGGGGGGCGGGGCGGGCGAGGGGTGGACGGTGCGCCGCGGCGACCTGCCGCTGACCGTCGAGGTCTCGGGTACTCTGCGCTCGACCGACTCGCAGCGGCTCGGCCCACCGCAGGTCTCCGGCATCTGGAACTACGAGATCTCCTGGCTGGCGCCGGAGGGCTCCGAGGTCGGCCCCGGGGCCCCGGTCGTGCGCTTCGACGCCAGCGAGCTCGAGCGCCGGCTGCTCGAGAAGGTCGCCGAGCGCGACTCCGCAGAGACCGAGCTCGGCAAGCAGCGGGTCGACCTCGAGCGGGCGGCCCAGGAGGCCGGCCTCCGGATCGCCGAGGCCGAGGCCAGGCTGCGCCGGGCCCGGCTCGCCGTCGACGTGCCGGAGGAGCTGACCTCGGCCAAGGAGCTCACCGAGGCGAGGATCGACCGCGAGATCGCCGAACGCGAGGTCGCCTCGCTCGCCGCTCGGCGCGATCTCGAGCAGGCGGCTGGCCGGGCCGAGCTCGCCGCCCTGCGCGGGAAGCGCGACCGGGCGGCGGCCCGGGTGCGCGAGATCGAGGAGCAGATCGCGAAGATGACGGTCGCCGCGCCCCGCGCCGGGACGGTCATCTACGTCGCCGAGCGCGGCGACGAAAAGCCGAAGGTCGGCGACAGCGTGTGGCAGATGCGGAAGGTCGTCGAGATCCCGGACCTCCGCCGGATGGAGGCCGAAGGGCGGGTCGACGAGGCGGACGTCGGCCGGATCGCCGTCGGCCAGGAGGTCGCCTTCCGCCTCGACGCCCATCCCGACCACCGCTACGCCGGGCGGGTGGCGCGGATCGCCAACGCGGTCGAGCGCCGCTGGCGGGGCAACCCGGTCAAGGAGGTCGACGTGGTGATCGCGCTCGAGTCGACCGACGCCGAGCGGATGCGACCGGGGATGCGCTTCCAGGGCGAGGTCGTCGTCGAGCGGGCCGAGGGCGTGCTGCTGGTGCCGCCGGAGGCGGTCGAGTCGACGCCGGACGGGCCGGTCGTCCGCCGCAGCGGGCTCTTCGGGAGCGAGCTGGTGCGGGTCTCGCTCGGGCGGGCCGGCGACGACGAGGTCGAGGTCCTCGCGGGACTCGAGGAGGGCGACCGGCTGCTCCCGGTCGGCCGCGGGGAGGGCGCACGGTGACCGGCGCTCCCCGCCGGCGGACGGAGCGGCGACCCCGGCGCTGGCCGCTGTGGGTCGCGGCGGCCGCGGCGGCCGTTCTCGCCACCGCCGCCCTCGTCGCCGGGCCGCTGGCCGGCGAACGGGGCGCGGCCGGCGGGGTGCCGACGGTGCGGGTCGACCGGGTCCGCCTCGTCCGCACCGCGCCGGCGGACGGGGCGCTCCGGGCGGTCGAGGCGACCCCGATCACGGTGCCCCAGACCCTGCGCCGGCCGATGCGGATCGGCTGGCTGGTCGAGGACGGGAGCCGGGTCGAGGCCGGCGACCCGGTGATCCGCTTCGACCCCACCGACCTCGCCAAGGAGTTGGTCGACGCCGAGGACGGGCTGCGCGCCTCCGAGCTCCGGACCGGCAAGGAGCGCAGCCAGCGCGGCGCCGACCTCGCGAACCTCGACCGCGACGCCGAGCTCGCCGCGCTGGAGCTGGCGCAGGCCCGCGAGTTCCAGAAGCAGGACGCGGAGATCTTCTCCCGCCACGAGATCCTCGAGTCGGCGATCGACGGCGAGCTCGCCGAGCACCGCCGCGAGCACGCCGCCGCCGCCCGCAGCACCCGCGAGCGGCTGTCGGACGCCGAGCTCGAGCTGCTGGCGATCGAGCGGCGGCAGAGCGGCCACGCGCTGGAGCAAGCGCGCCAGGCGCTCGACGAGCTCGAGGTCGCAGCCCCGCACGCCGGCATCGTGGTGCTCGCCCGTGGCCGCAACGACACCGTGCGGGTGGGCGACACCGTGTGGGCCGGGATGACGCTGGCCGAGATCCCCGACCTGTCCGCGATGGAGGCCGAGGTCTGGGTGCTCGAGGCCGACGCCGGCGGCCTCGCAGAGGGCGCCCCGGCCGAGGTCGTCCTCGAAGCCCACCCGGGGGTCGTCTACCCGGCGACGGTGGAGCGGGTCGACGCTCTCGCCAAACCGCGCCTGCGCGGCTCGCCGGTGCAGTACTTCGGCGCCGTCCTCGGGCTGCCCGGGCTGCCGCCGGCGCTGCGCAAGCCCGGCCAGCGGGTGCGGGCGACGATCCGCCTCGACGAGGTCGCCGAGGCGCTGGTCGTGCCGCGGCAGGCGGTCTTCGAGCACCGGGGCGAACGGGTCGTCTGGCGGCGAGCGGACGGCGGCGGCTTCGAGCCGGTGCCGGTCGAGCTCGGCCCTCCGACCCTCGGCCGCGTCGTCGTCGCCTCCGGGCTCGCCGAGGGCGACGAGATCGCCCTCGGCGACCCCACCGCCGAGCCCGCCGAGGCCGAGGAGGAGGAGGGCGGGGCCGGCGCCGGCGCCGCGCTCCCCTACGGCGCGGGCGGGGGAGACCCGGGATGAGCCCGGCCGAGGCCTTCGGCGCCGCCTGGGACAACCTGCGCGCCCACACGCTGCGCTCGGCCCTGACCATGCTCGGGATGGTCTTCGGGGTCGGCGCGGTGATCGCCATGCTGGCGATCGGCGCCGGGGCCGAGCGCCAGGCGATGGGGATGATCGAGAGCCTCGGCCTGCGCAACGTCCTCGTCCGCGCCGCCGACCTCGAGGAGGACGAGCTCGCCGAGGTGCGCGAGCGTTCGCCGGGGGTGGCGCCGCGCGACATCGCGGCGATCGAGGAGGCGGTCCCCGGGGTCGAGCTCGCGGCGCCGCGGGTCGAGGTCGACGCCTACAAGGTGATCTCGGCCGACGGCAAGAGCGACGCCAAGGTCTACGGCGTCTCCGCCGCGCACGCCGGCCTCGCCGGCCTCGAGCTCGCCGAGGGCCGCTTCCTCGACCCGCTCGACGAGCGCGACCACGCGCAGGTGGCGGTCGTCGGCGAGGAGGCCCGCCGCGATCTCTTCGGCTTCGCGCCGGCGCTGGGGCAGGACCTCAAGGTCAACGAGGTGTGGTTCGAGGTCGTCGGGGTGCTCACCGGCTCCGGGGCCGCGGCGGACAGCTTCCAGGGGGTCGCCCTCGGCGCCCCGGCGCGCGAGATCTACGTGCCGGTGACGACCGCGATGCGCAAGTTCGACACCAGCCCGCTGGCCTCGCCGCTGTCCGAGATCGTCGTCCGGCTCGACGAGGGGGTGCCGGCGCGGCGCGCGGCCGACGTCGTCGCCGACCTCCTCGACCGCCTCCACGCCGGGGCCGAGGACTTCGAGATCGTCGTCCCCGAGGCGCTCCTCGCCCAGAGCCGGCGCACCCAGCGGCTGTTCAACCTGGTGATGGGCGCGATCGCGGGGATCTCGCTCCTGGTCGGCGGCATCGGGATCATGAACATCATGCTCGCCACCGTCCTCGAGCGCACCCGGGAGATCGGCGTCCGCCGGGCGGTCGGCGCGCGCGAGCGCGACATCCGCTTCCAGTTCATCGTCGAGGCCTTCGCGATCAGCCTCCTCGGCGGTCTCGCCGGCGTGGTGATGGGCGTCGCGCTGGCCCGCGGCGTCGCCGCCTGGGCGGGCTGGGACACGGTGGTCACCCTGTCGTCGATCGCGCTCGCCACCGGCGTCGCCACCGCGGTCGGCCTCGCCTCGGGCATCTACCCGGCGGTCCGCGCCGCCCGCCTCGACCCGATCGAGGCGCTGCGGCACGAGTAACCGGCGGCCCGGGCGGGAGGGAATCGGGCTCTCGACCCGGGCGTAGGAGGGCACATGGAGACGAAGCGGCGGCGGGCGGCGAAGAGGGCGGCGGCCTGGGCGGTCGGGCTCGGGGTCGCGGCGCTGGCGGCCTGGTGGGCCTTCGACCTCTGGGCGGAGCGGCGGCTGGCGGAGGCCGCCGACTGGTACGCGGAGCCGCCGGAGGCGGCGGTGGAGCGCGCCGCCGGACCCGACCTCGGACGGTTGCAGGCGGAGGCGCCCGCCTTCGAGTGGTCGGCCGGGGAGCGGGAAGGTCTCGAGGCGCTGGCGGCGGCCGCAGGGAGACGGTGGACGCCCGAAGAGCGAGACGTCGCGCGCCGGCTCGTGGCCGCGCGGCAGGCCGAGCTCTCGGACCTCGTGCGGCGGCTCCGCGGGGATCGAGCGCCGACACCGCCCGGGCCGCGGCCCGCGGCCTCCCGCGCCGGCGCCGCCTCGGCGGGCGTACCGGAGAACGATCAGCACCTCCTCCGTGGCTCCAGGCTCCTCGCCACGGCGGCCCGGCTGGCGCTCGAGGACGGACGGCCCGAGCGCACGGTCGAGGGCGCGGAGGCGCTGGCCGCCCTGGCGAGAGCGTACGAGGGCCGGCCCGATCTCTATCACCAGATCCTCGCCAGCTCCTTCGAGATCCGCTTCCTCTCCCTGCTCGCCGATCTCCTCGCCTCCCCCGACGTCCGGCGGGGGCACCTGGAGCGGCTGGGCGATTCGCTGATCGCCCGGGACCCGGAGGACGCCGTGCGTCGGGCGGTGCGGGGCGAGGGCCGGATCGTCCTCGCCGCGCTCGAGGACCCCGACCCGGGGTGGGCCGGCGGCCGGGTCTCCGCCCCCTGCACCGAGCTCGAGGTCGCCAGGGTGCTCGACGGATACCGCGAGCTCGCGGAGACGCCGGGCACCGACCTCCACGAGCGGCCCGACGCTCGTGCTCGCAGCGGGCGCCGGGCCACCCTCTCGGCGATGCTGATACCGAACATTGTCGAAGCGGTGACGAAGATGCGGGCGACGGCCGCCAGCCGCCAGCTCGCCCGCCTCGCCCTCGCGCTCCGGCTCGCCGCGCTCGACGACGGTGCCTACCCGGCCCGCCTCGCGAGCCTCCCGGGAGCCGGCGAGCCCGACCCCTTCGCCGGCGGGCGGCCGCGCTGGGAGGTCGGCCCCGAGGGCGCCGTCCTGTCCAATCCGGCCGCCGACGCCTTGTGGGAACGCGTCGGCCGCCCCGCGGGCCCGCCGTTCACCTGGCGGCTCCCGGCATGAGGGTCGCATGCGCCGCAGCCGGACACGCGGCACGACGAAAGGAGCGACGATGACCGACGAGAAGCGCTCGATCGACGACGGCGACATCGAGACCGAGTTCCTGGAGACCCGGGGCGCGGCGCGGGCGTTCGACGACGACGTGGGGGACGACGACGCCGACGCCGCCGACGCGGACGCCATCGACGACAGCGACGACGCGGACGACAGCGACGACGCCGACAGCGCCGACGCGGACGCCGACAGCGACGCCCGCGACCCCGGCGGCCCGCGCGGGGTGTGACGGCGGCCGACCACGGCGCCGGCGAGCCCGGGGAGCGGCGTGTTCTTCTGCGCCGCTGAGTCCCGGCGCCGCGACGAGCCGCTGTTCGCCACCGCCTCGCGCGGCCTCGCCTGGGCGCTCCTCGAGGTGCCCCGGAGCTGGCGCTACGACGCGCTCGACCGCTGCGGCCTGCCGGAGCCGGTCGTCGCCCATCTCCGGGCGTTCGCCGGGCGCGGCGGCTGCCGGGTCGTCTTCCTGCGCCGGGGGTTCGCGCCGGTCGAGCGGCCGTCGCTGTGCCTGGCGGTCGTCCGCCGGGACGAGCCGTTCCTCAAAGGCTGGACCCTCGACGCATATGAGGACCTGCTCGCGGTCGACCTGGCCGCCGAGGCGCGCGACCCGGAGCGGAGCCCGGGGAGCCGCTCCACCGGGCCGCTGTTCCTCGTCTGCACCCACGGGCGGCACGACCCCTGCTGCGCCCGCTGGGGGCTGAGCCTCTACCGGGAGCTCTGCAAGCGGGCGCCGGCGGCGAGCTGGCAGGCGTCGCACGTCGGCGGCGACCGGTTCGCGGCGAACCTGCTGTGGCTGCCGTGGGGGGTCTTCTACGGCCGGCTCGTGGCGGGCGACCTCGACCGGCTGCTCGCGGCCGCCGACCGCGACGAGGTGCTCCTCGACCGCTTCCGCGGGCGGGGCTGCTACCCGTTCCCGGTCCAGGCGGCCGAGTACTTCGTACGCCGCGACAGCGGCGAGACGTCGGCGGTCGGGCCGCGCTACCTCGGTGCCCGGCGGGAAGGAGAGGGGCGATGGACGATGGGCTTCGCGGCACGGGGCGCGGTGTGGACGGCGCGGATCGAGCGGTGCCGGTCGGCGGAACGGGTGCGTTCCACCTGCAAGGCGGAGGGGACGTCGAGCGTCCCCGAGTACCGGCTGGTCGGGATGGAGCGGCGCGAGGAGGCGGGCGGATGACCGAGCTCGGCTTCGAGGAGCTGATCGCCCCGACGGGCGGCGAGGAGTTCTTCGACCGGTACTGGGAGCGCGAGCCGCTGCTCGTCCGCCGCGGCGACCCCGGCCACTACCGGCGGCTCCTGACCCTCGACGACCTCGACCGGCTGCTGGCCGAGGGCGGCCTCCAGCACCCGGCGCTGCGCCTGGTCCGCGACGGCGAGCAGGTGCCGGTGCGCTCGTACACCCGCGACCTCCCCTGGGGCGGCGCGAGCTTCGTCCGGGCGGTGGTCGTCGAGAGCGTGCTCGCCGCCCACCGCGACGGGGCGACGGTCGTCTTCCAGGCGCTCCACCGCAACCACGCCCCGCTCGCCCGCCTGTGCCGCGCGCTCGAGAGCCGCTTCGCCCACCGCTTCCAGACGAACGTGTACCTGACCCCGCCGGGCGAGCGCGGGCTGGGCGTCCACTTCGACCGCCACGACGTCTTCGTGCTCCAGGTCCACGGCACGAAGCGCTGGACGGTCTACCCGGCGGCGGCCGAGCGGCCGTCCCGCGGCGGGAGCTACGGCTTCGACCCGGCCGACCCCGGCGAGCCGCGCTTCGAGGTGGCGCTCGCGGCCGGCGACCTCCTCTACCTGCCGCGCGGCGTCCCGCACCGGGCAGCGGCGCTCGACGACGCGTCGGTCCACGTCGCGCTGGGGGTCGTCACCACGACCTGGGCGGACGTCTTCGCGCGCGCCCTCGACGCGGCGGGCGACGACCCGGAGCTGAGGCGGTCGCTCCCGGCCGGCGCCCTGCTCGACCCCGCGCGGTGGCCCGGGCTCGAGGAGGAGTTCCACCGGCTGGTCGACCGCTTCGCCGCCCGGGTCGAGCTGCCGCCGGTTCTCGACCGCCTCGCCGCGACCTTCGCCTCCGGCCGCCAGCCGCTCGCCCGCGGGAGGCTGGCCGCGCGGGACGACGCCGGCTGGGTGGAGCTCGACACGCTCTTGCGGCGGGCGCCGACGGTCGTCGCCTACCTGCGCGGTCCGTGGCCGGGCGGCGACCGGGCGGGCGGCGGCGGCGGGGACGGCGCCGTCCAGCTGGTCTTCCAGGGCAAGCGGGTGACCCTGCCGGCGGCCGCGGGGCCGGCGGTGGCACGGATGCAGGCCGGCCGGCCGTTCTCGGTCCGCGAGCTGCCCGGGCCGATCGACGACGCCTCGCGCCGGGTCGTCGCGCGGCGGCTGGTCCGCGAGGGGTATCTGGTAGCGGCGCCGGTCGGGGAGGGGACGGACGAGGCGGAGGCCGGCGGTCCGGCGCCGGGGGAGCCCACGGCGCAGCCGCCGGTATAATCGCGAGGTCCGTGCGCGGGCCGGCCGGCCCGCCACTCGCCGCCCGCAGCCGCACCCGGCGCCTCCCACGGCGCCTTCGGAAGGAGCCGTCGATGACCGTCAGAGAACCCGACACCGCGCCCGAGACCCCCGAGGTCGACGAGGCGGCCGCCGGCGCGTCCGCCCCGGTCCGCACGCCCGACGACGTCCCCGACCCGGACGACGTCTCCCACCGCAACGTCGCCTTCCGGGAGAACGCCCTCGCCCGGGCCGCCGCGGCCGAGCACCGCTGGCACGACGCCGAGGAGGCGGCGCAGCGCAAGCGCCCGTTCTGGACGGACGACTTCACCACGGTCTCCGGCATGGAGGTGCCGCATCTGGTCGGCCCGGTCGAGGTCGCCGACCTCGACCTGGTCGACGACGTCGGCGTCCCCGGCGAGTACCCCTACACCCGGGGCATCCACCCGACCGGCTACCGCGGCAAGCTGTGGACCATGCGGCAGTTCGCCGGTTTCGGCACCGCGGCCGACACGAACCGCCGGTTCAAGTACCTCCTCGACCACGGGCAGAGCGGGCTCTCGGTCGCCTTCCACCTGCCGACTCTCTACGGCTACGACTCCGACCACGAGATGTCGCTCGGCGAGGTCGGCAAGTGCGGCGTGGCGATCGACACCCTGGCCGACATGGAGACGCTGTTCGACGGCATCCCGCTCGACGAGGTGTCGACCTCGATGACGATCAACTCGACGGCGCCGATCCTCTTCGCGATGTACCTCGCCGTCGCCGAGAAGCAGGGCGTCGACCTCGCGCGCCACGTCACCGGCACGCTCCAGAACGACATCCTCAAGGAGTACATCGCCCAGAAGGAGTACATCTACCCGCCGCGCCCGTCGATGCGGCTGATCACCGACCAGTTCACCTTCGCCGCCCGCGAGGTGCCGCGCTGGAACACGATCTCGATCTCCGGCTACCACATCCGCGAGGCCGGCTCGACCGCGCTCCAGGAGCTCGCCTTCACCCTGCGCGACGGGATGGAGTACGTCCGGTACGGGATCGACGCCGGGCTCGACGTCGACGAGTTCGCCCCGCGGTTGTCCTTCTTCTTCAACAGCCACAACGACTTCTTCGAGGAGATCGCGAAGTTCCGCGCCGCCCGCAAGGTGTGGGCCACGGTGATGCGCGAGCGCTACGGGGCGAAGGACCCGCGCTCGTGGACCCTCCGCTTCCACACCCAGACCGCCGGCTGCTCGCTGACCGCCCAGCAGCCGATCAACAACGTCGTCCGCACCACCGTCCAGGCGCTCGCCGCGGTCCTCGGCGGCACCCAGTCGCTCCACACCAACGCCCTCGACGAGACCCTGGCGCTCCCCACCGAGGCGAACGCGCGCACCGCGCTCCGCACCCAGCAGCTCCTCGCCCACGAGTCGGGCGTCGTCAACACCGTCGACCCGCTCGGCGGCTCCTACTTCGTCGAGGAGATGACCCGCCGCATGGTCGACGGCACCTTGGACTACGTCCGCCGGATCGACGACCACGGCGGCATGGTCGAGGCGATCGAGGCCGGCTTCCCGCAGCGCGAGATCATCGACGCCGCCTACCGCTACCAGAAGGCCGTCGAGGAGGGGGAGAAGATCGTCGTCGGCCTCAACGCCTTCGAGGTCACCGACGAGGAGCCGATCGAGGTCCTCTACATCGGCGACGACCTCGCCGACCAGCAGATCGCCGAGCTCGACCGCGTCAGGTCCGGGCGCGACGCCGGCGCCGTCCGCCGCACTCTCGACGCCCTCCGGCAGGGCGCCGCCGGCGACGCCAACGCCATGCCGCTCATCCTCGACTGCGTGAAGGCCTACGCCACCGTCGGCGAGATCTCCGACGCCCTCCGCGACGTCTTCGGCACCTACGAAGAGCCGGCGGTGTTCTGAGGGTCCGCGTCATCCCGGTGCTGGGGATCCGCTCGCTCCGGCCTTCTCGTCAAGCCGAACTCGGCGAGCGCTTCGTCGAAAGGGCGTCCCGGAGCGCCGCGGCGGTCTCGCTCGACTGCCCCGAGCAGGCGGCGGGCGTTGGCGGGGGAGCGTAGGAGGTAGGCGGTTTCCTCCAGCGAGCGGTAGTCGTCTTCGGCCAGAACGACGACGTTCCCTCGCCTGGACCGATGAATCAGAACGGACTCGCGGTCCTCAATCACGCGCCGGATGAGGGATCCGAGTGTTCGACGTGCCTGGCCGTAGCTGATGCATCTCATGGTATCGCGTGCTCCAATGTTATCCTTAGCGTATGGAGAGTACGCACTTATGACACCCGACGAGAAGCGAAGGTTCGCGCAGGAACAGGTCCGGCGAGGAGGAAGCAAGGCGACTGCTCAGCAAGTGGAAGAAGAGCTGGACTTCATCCTGCGAGGCGAGTGGATCGAGTTCGAAGACGGCAAGACGCCGCTGCCGTTTCCGGACGGCAGATACGAGGTGCTCACTCGATTCCCGGGTGCGAGGTTG
>Ga0299913_10003671_pt1 | contig 12633 bp, 13 predicted proteins | sample RVTome_9_FD_201360 | JGI IMG/M metagenome (GOLD analysis project Ga0299913, IMG submission 201360) | Soil microbial communities from uranium-contaminated site in the Upper Colorado River Basin, Wyoming, United States - RVT155D38 (version 2) ... | reverse complement strand
GCATACACGCGCGCCTCCGGGGTGTCGGTGTCGCGATGACTCCCCTCGAAGATCACGTCGCCGAGCTTGAGCTCCACGTGTGCGGTGCACTTCAACGAGTCGTCCTGCACGACCCGCAGCCGATGGAAGACCACCCGCGGCGTCGTGCCCGAAGCGAGCTTTCGAGATTGCTTCTCCGGAGCCATCTCCTCCCGACCTGTCTCCTCCACCTCGGCGCCTTCCTTGAGCACCGCGATCGACACGATCCGGTGATCGATCGACAGATCGAACGCTGTCTTTAATAGGGTCTCGATGTTGCGGACGATCTGCTTCGGGGCCAGAGCTCCATCGCTCAGGACATGGATCTCCCGCAGCTCGTGGCCACTGTCGTCCGGGCGCACGCGCGCACGCACCACTCCCGTCAGCGTTTCCAGCAGGGTGTCTATTTGCGTCGGATCAAAGTCGGGCATGCGTCCCCTGACGGGGGGTGCTAGGTTGCCGCAGTATATGCGGGGCGGGCGTTTTCGAGCAAGCACGAGGCTTGCTCCGTCGCCCGCTTTCGCCGATCTTCATCGCGCTTCGAGGCATCGATCGCTCTCGAGCGACTCATACCGGAAGGGAGTGAATCCCGCTCTATGACGTACGTCATCACGCAGCCCTGCATCGGCCTCAAGGACGCGAGCTGTGTCGAGGTCTGCCCCGTGGATTGCATCTACGAGGGTGAGGACATGTACTACATCCATCCCGACGAGTGCATCGAGTGCGCGGCCTGCGAGCCGGAATGCCCCGTCGAGGCGATCTTCGCCGAAGAGGACGTCCCGCCCGAGTGGCGCCATTTCATCCAGGTCAACGCCGACTTCTTCGTCAACAAGTAGTTCGGTCGGGGTCCTGTTCATCTCCGCAGCACGTTCCTGAGTATGAACGCCACGTTCTCCTTTCGCTCCCGCAGGCGGCGGTAGAAGTACGGGAACCACTCTTCCCCGTACGGGACGTACACCCTCATGCAATATCCACGCCGAATCATGGCTTCCTGCGTCTCTCGCCGCACCCCATAGAGCATCTGAAACTCGAACCTGGCGGGGTCGATGCCCCGCTCGCGCGCGTAGGCGATCGCGTGCTCGATCCGCTCGTCGTCGTGGGTCGCCAGCGCGGGACGCTCCCCCTGATCGAGGAGCCTCTCGCCCAGGCGATCGAACGCCGAATTGACATCGCGCTTGTCCTGGTACGCGAGTGGAGCGGGCTCCTTGTAGGCGCCCTTTACCAGGCGCACGCGGGCGCCCTCGGCGATCAACCGGTCGATGTCGGCTTCGCTGCGCCTCAGCATCGACTGGATCACCACCCCCACGTTGCGGAAGCTGCGCCAAGCCTCGTAAAAGAGCTCGAGGGTGAGCTGCGTATATCTCGAGCCCTCCATGTCGATACGGACCCAGTTGTCGGTGTCTCGCGCGGCTTCGAGGATCGACACCAGGTGATCCCGCGCCAGAGCGGGGTCGATGTCCAAGCCGAGCATGGTGAGCTTGATCGATATGTTCGAGTCTACCCCGGCCTCGGCGATTCCCCGCAGCAGGCCCGTGTAGTCGTCGCGCGCCTTCTCCGCGGCCGCGCGCTCGGTGACGTTCTCGCCGAGCAGGTCCAGCGACGCCGCGATGCCGCAGTCGTTGAGCTCCCGGACGGCCGCGATCGCCGTGTCTTTCTCCTCCCCCGCCACGAAGCGGTTCGCGGGCCAGATCAGCATCCCGTGATGCCCGGCTCCGGCTTGCCGCGCTCCGGCGCCTCCGCTACCATTCCGGCCATGAATTCTTCCATCCTTTCCATCACGGTCCCCGCGCTTTCCCGGATCGAGGTTCGTGCTGCCGACCGGGCGGCGGGAATCGTGGCCTTCGCCCTGTTGACCGCGCTGGGCGCGTTCGTGCGCATTCCACTTCCGTTCACGCCCGTGCCGATCACGCTTCAGACGTTCTTCGTACTGGCCGCCGGAATCTACCTAGGTAGTCGTGATGCCGCGCTGTCCCAGACGGGCTATCTCGCGCTCGGGGCCGTGGGGCTTCCCGTGTTCGCGGGAGGCGGCGCGGGGATGGGCCACTTCCTGGGACCGACGGGTGGATACCTGATCGCGTTCCCGCTGGCAGCCGCGTTCGTCGGGGCCGCCCTCCGGCCGGCGGCGTCGGCCGCTCGCGCCACTGCCGTCTGCGCCAGCGCGACACTCCTGATCCTGGCGCTCGGCGCCGCCGGCGTCGCCGCCTTCCTGAATGTCGGCGCCGAGCACGCGATCGCCCTCGGGGTACTGCCGTTCCTGCCGGGTGGCGCGATCAAGGTCGCCGCCGCGGTGGGGCTCGTGGTCCGGGCGCCCCTGGCCCGCTAGCCCCACGGCGTCGCCGCGGGCGACCGCCGCCGCCCTACTGCCCCTCACGCTCCAGCTGCCCGGTCAGGTTTTCCGGTGACAGGATCTGCTCGAGCCGTTCCTTGCCCAGATCGGTCTCCTCCAGCGCCACCTCGGACACGCGACGATTCTCCTTGAGGGCCTTCTTCACGATTTCGGCCGCCCGCGCGTACCCGATCACCGGATTGAGGGCGGTCGCGAGCGAGGGGCTCTTGTGTGCGTAGTCCTCCATCCGCTCACGATCGGCGACGATCCCCTCGACGCAGCCCGTGCGAAACACCTCCAGGAAGTTCCTCAGGATCTCGATCGAGAACAGCAGCTCCCAGATCATGACCGGTTGCATGACATTGATCTCGAGCTGACCCGCCTGCGCCGCGAATGCGACGACGGTGTCCGCCCCGATCACATGGAACGCGATCTGGTTCAGGCACTCCGGCATCACCGGGTTGACCTTGCCCGGCATGATCGACGATCCCGGTTGGCGGGGCGGCAGCGTGATCTCCTTGAGGCCCGTCAGCGGCCCGGAATCGAGGAGCCGCAGGTCGTTGGCGATCCGGATCAGCTCGAGCGCCAGGTTCCGCAGCGCCGCCGACACCCCGGTGATCGGCTGGTGACTCTGCAGCCGCTCACGCGGATCGACCGCCTTGAGCAGCTCGAATCCGGTGAGGTCGGACAGCCGCCGGATGACCACCGAGCGGTATCCATCGGGTAGGTTGATGCCCGTACCGGCCGCGTTCCCGCCGATCGGCAGCTCCTCGAGCGCATGGGCCGCCGAGTCGATGGCCACCACCGACCGGTCGAGGGCGGCGCCGTAGGCGTGCATTTCCTGGCCGAGCGTCACCGGCACGGCGTCCTGCAGGTGGGTGCGGCCCGACTTGATCGCGTCGGCGAACTCTTCGCCTTTGGCGTGGAACGCGTCCGCCAGGGCCTCGAGGATGGGCTCGAAATCGCGCCACGCGAGGAGCAGCGATAGGTGCATGGCGGTCGGGAATGTATCGTTCGTCGACTGCGACATGTTGACGTGGTCGTTGGGGTGCAACCGCGTGTAGGAGGCCCGCGGCTCGCCAAGGATCTCGAGCGCGCGGTTGGCGAGAACCTCGTTCACGTTCATGTGGAACGAGACGCCGGCCCCGGCCTGGAACACGTCGACCACGAACTGGTCCCGCAGCTTTCCTGCGAGCACATCGTCGCAGGCCTTCACGATCGCCGCGCCGCGCTCCTGGTCGAGAACGCCGAGCTCCATGTGGGCCTGGGCGGCCGCCTTCTTGATGTAGATGTAGGCGTCGACTAGCCAGTCGTGCTCGCGCAGCCCGCTGACGGGGAAGTTCTCGATGGCGCGAAGCGTCTGGATCCCCCAGTAGGCGTCAGCCGGAACGTCTCTGGAGCCGAGGCTGTCCTTCTCGGTCCGGGTCGTCATGGCTCCTCCTGGCAGGACAGGTAAGGGGTGCGGCAGTCGGCGACGTCCGAGACGGAAGCGACCGAAGATACACCGCTTGTGCCGCTCGCGCAGACCCTCCCATATTGGGCTATGGCCAAGGTCCTCACGCCGCAAGACATCCATGCTCTCATCCATCTGCTGGGCGACGAGGACGCGTGGGTCAAGGAGCAGGCCCGCTCCACCCTCCGGGCCGCCGGCGACACGGCGACCCCGTACCTGGCGACCGCGCACTCGGCGAGCGAAGAGCCCGCGATCCGGACCGAATCCGCAACGCTCCTGGAAGACATCCACGTCGACGACATAGAGCGCGACTGGGTGGATCTGCAGGCGAGGGTCGACGGAGAGGCGCTGGAGGAGGGGGCGTTCCTGCTCGAGCGGATGATCCTGCCGGACTGCGCGGCCCGCATTGAAACCGCTCGTGGCGAGCTCCGCGAGTTGTCCGCCGGCGCGCTCGAAGCGGTCCCGGAGTACGGACCGCCCGAAGAGCGGGTCGAGGGGCTACGGCGCTACCTGCACGAGACCTGTGGCTTCCGCGGTAACACCGACGACTACTACGATCCGGACAACTCGTTCCTGTCGAGCGTGCTGATCCGCCGGACCGGCATCCCGATCACGCTCGCGCTCGTGTACCTGACGATCGGGCGGCGCATCGGGGTTCCGCTCGTGGGAATCGGTATGCCGATGCACTTCCTCGTCGGCTACCGCACGACCGCGAGCTACCGGTACCTGGATCCCTTCTTCGGCGGCCGCGAGGTTAGCCGCGGCGAGTGCCTGCTCCTGCTGGAGCGGGCGGGATTCGAGCCGGCGGAGAGCTACCTCCGTCCGGCACCGGTGGTGGGCATCCTCGAGCGAATGGCGCGGAACCTGACCGTGATCTACCAGAACGGCGCCCGCAACCGGGAGCTGCGCCTCGCGCGGCGGTTCGTGACCCTCCTCACGGGGGAAGTCGCGTAGCCCCGTAGCTCGAGCCGGAGGCGCTAGTATCGGCCGCGGGCGCGCTCCTTCATCGGCAGCACTTCCAGGCAGGTCGTCCACCAGCCCGTTTCGATCGTAACCATGAACTCCTCGGGCAGCCCCTCGTCGCGCATCTCGGCGGCCAGGGCGAGATGATCGTAGGTCACGCGGCGCCATTCGACTTCCGGCGGCCCGCCGTCTTCCGCGGCGATGAGAAGCGCGTAGATCACCCGGGGATCGCCGTCGTTCGCCGGGCGCCCGATCGCTCCCACGTTGACCACCCGCCTGCCGCCCGGGAGCTCCCGCGTCCAGGGCAGGCCCGTGTGAGTCACGCACAGCGCGTCGGCGCCGGTCTCGTCCAGCAGCCATCCCAGGAACGCGTCGGAACAGGTGCTCTCCCAGAGGAACTCGTTCGTGCGCCGCGGGCTGCCATGGCAGAGGAGCACCTCGCGGCCGTCGATCGAGATCCGGATCTCGGCCGGGAACTGGCGCATCCAGGCCCGATGCCCACGATCGGTATGGGCGAACGTGTAGCGGTAGGAGAGCGCGGCGTACTCGTTGTCGCGCGGGTCGGTGTACCCACAGCGGCAGTCGGGCAGGCCATGTCCGAGGGAGTGGTCGTAGTTCCCCTGCACGATCGGGATCCCGGCGCGGCGGAGGATCTCGCACGATCGGTCCGGGCGCGGACCGAACGCGCCCAGATCGCCCAGGCACACGGCCTGCTCCGCGCCCGCCGCGGCGGCGTCCGCCAGGGTGGCATCCAGCGCGAGGTGGTTGCTGTAGACGCCCCCGAACAGGGCCACGCGGCGAGCGGCGAACCAGATCACCGCGCCGCCTTCCGCGCGGGCGCCCCGACCTCGGGGGCGGCGGCCCCCGGGTTCTCGCAGATCGCCCCGTGCAGCCAGCAGGTGTGGCAGGCGGCATGGGCCAGCGCGAACGGGGTTCGTGCCGCCGGATCCAGGTCGTCGCCCAGGCGGCCGTCGGGGGAGTCCAGCAGGATCGGGCAGATCCAGATCCCGCGGTCGGTGACGACCCGCGAGTGCGCGCAGACCAGCTGATCGAGATCGTCTTCGGCCAGCATCCGGTTGGTGACCCGCTCCGACTCGCCGTATCCGCCGGCCCGTTTCTCTTCGGCCCCGATCCGGAACGCGGGCATCATCTTGACCCGGGGCTGGGCGCAGCCGCGTGCCCGCAGGGCGGCGATGAACCGGGCGTACACTTCGGGCTCTCTGTCCGGATCCCACGACCGGACGACCGTCACGATCGGGAGGAACCCGTGGGCCAGGAGCAGCGCGAATCCTTCGATCGCCCGCTCGAACGCCCCGGCTCCCCGCAAGCCATCGTTGGAGTCGGCGTCGAAGCCGTCCAGCGAGAGGCGGAACTCGAGTGACCAGCGGCTGGCCGCCGCGGCCGCAGCCAGCGGCTCCAGCTGCCGGGGCTTGAGCAAGGTCCCATTCGTAAGCACGGTGGTGGGGCCGTAGGACAGCGACAGCGAGAGGATCTCCACGATCCGCGGGTGGAGAAACGGCTCGCCGCCGGTGAAGTAGTACTCCCGAACTCCCAGCGCGACGCTCTCCTGCAGCCTGCGCTCCACCTCCTCCAGCGGCAGCAGCCCGAAGCTGTCGTTCTCCGGCGCGCACGAGATGAAGCAGTGGGAACACCGCAGGTTGCAGAGCGTCCCGGTGACCTGGAACCAGAGGGCGTCGAGATGACCGGCGTGAAGGACGGGCGCGGAGTCGGGGTCCCCATGCGGCTCGAGGCGGGGCCGGCTATGTTCGAACGCCATGCCGACCTCCGCGCGATCGCTTCGGACCCTCGGCGGCGTCTGCTTCGCCGCGCTGCTGGCCTGCGCCTCGGCTCCCGGCGATCCGGCAGCGGAGCCGCTGGTGGACGTCGGCGCGAGCGATCCCGAGCTCTTCCTCGACATCCGCTATGCCAGCGCGGACAACTTCCTGGGGCACGCCGTCTACGACGCTCCGCGCTGCCTGCTCGTGCGGGACGCCGCGGAGCGTCTGCGCGAGGCCGAGCGCCGGCTGCGCGCCGAGGGGTATGGCCTCGTCGTGTGGGACTGCTACCGCCCCCGGAGCGTCCAGTACGCGATGTGGGAGATCCTCCCCGACCCCGACTACGTCGCCGATCCCGATCGCGGCTCGCGACACAATCGCGGGGCGGCGGTAGACGTGGGGCTTCGTGCCCTCGATGGACACGAGCTCGTCCTCCCTACCGACCACGACGACTTCACGCCGCGCGCGCATCGCGACGCGACCGATCTGCCGGCCGAGGCGATCGAGACCCGCGAGCGGCTGGAGCGGGCGATGACGTCCGCGGGATGGATCCCGCTGCCGACGGAGTGGTGGCACTTCGATGCTCCCGGTTGGGAACGGTATCCATTGCGCGACGAGCCGCTGAGCTCCGCGGCCACGGGACCCGGCAGCTAGTCGAGGCGGTCCGTCAGGGATTCCGCGGCACATCGGCGCGAACCGCTTCGATCGCCTGCTCGACGTCCTCCACCCAGGTGAAGAGGTCCGTTCCGCCATCGAGGTACGGTCCGTCGGAAAGGCGCTCGAAGATCGGCTGCCAGGGCTCGCGCCATGCCACGAGCGGGCGCGGCCCGATCAGCCCTCTGCGCAGGTATTCCCATGCCAGCGCGACTTCCACCAGCGTCCCGTTTCCTCCCGGAAGCGCGACGTAGGCCGCGGCGTCCCGCACCAGAAGCTCGAGGCGGGCGAACAGGGTCGGGGCCTCGATGACCTCCGCCAGGTGGGAGTTGGGACCGGCGCGGAAGGTGAACTCCGCGCACGTGACTCCGATCGCTCTCCCTCCCGCCGCGCGGGCACCGGCCGCGGCGGCTTCCATCGTGCCCCCGTAGCCGCCGTTCAGCACGGCATAGCCCGCGCGCGCGAGGCCGGCACCCAGCCGGCGCGCCCGGTCCAGATCCGCCTCCGCCCCACTGCCGCTGCCGAAGACCGCTACGCGAGGCTGGCCGTCGCCGGCGAGGCGAGCCCCTGCCGTCGCATCCATGGCTCCAACCTACAGCCCCACCCCGCGCCTGGAAAACAAAACGGGCCCGCCGTGGCGGGCCCGCGTGGGCTCGGATGTTCGGCGCCTTGCTAGTGGATAAAGTACAGGAGTTGCTGCCCCGCAATGGACGCCACCCGGCGATCGATGTACGCGAACCCGTGGCTCTCGGACTCGATCTCGCTGACAAGCATGCCGAGCACCAGCGAGCGCAGCTGCTCGCGGGTCGCGCGCTGCCGCTCGAGCCGCTGCCGGTCGGCCTCGGAGGGTACGCCCGGGCCCGCGACCATTCCGGACGGGAGCGAGCGCCGGAACACGTCCATCGAAGGATCGTGATCGCTGGCCCGGTACGCGACCAGGATGTTCTCCATGTCCGCGAGATACGACTGGAGCCGCGCCTCGTTCTGGAGCTCGGCCTGAACGGTCTCCGCGACCTGGCCCCTGCGCTCGGCGGTCATCGCCCGGTCCGCGTCGGGTCGGGCCACACGCATCGCGACCGCCCCGAGGCCGAAGCCCAGCAGCAGCATGGCCGCCAGCCCGACCAGGCTGCGACCCCACCGGTCCCAGGCGCGGGATACGGGGCTGCCGTGGATCTGCCGCCACAGCCGCTCCTCGAAGTCATCCCAGATCTCGAGCGGTGGCTCCGGATCCGGCAGCGTGCGGCTCGCATCGAGCAGCTCCGCGACCGCGCGCCGTTCGTTCTGGCACAGGGTGCAGTTCGCCATGTGGTCGACCAGCGCCGGCGACAGGGGGACCGGCCCTGCGCTCGCGGCCCTCTCCCACAACGCTTCCTGAACGGTGTTACAGTGCAGTGGACTCATTCCGTATCACCTCGGGCTCTTCCGTCCGCAGAATCTGACGGAGTCTGCGTATCGCATGGAATCCGTTTGCCTTGACGGTCCCTTCCGCACATCCCAGAACCGCCGCCGTCTCCTTCACCGAGAGCTCCTCCCGATAGCGCAGCACGAACGTCGCGCGCTGCATCTCGGGAAGCATGTCTATCGCCTCGCTCAGCCGCTCCCCGATCTCCCCGCGGGAAACGTCGTCGAGCGGTGAGGCGGAGCCGCTCGGCGCATCCGGATAGGGCGTCTCCTCGATCGGCGTCACGACGCCGTAGCGCCGCTTCTCGCGCTTCTTCCAGCCCAGCGATTCGTTGACCGCGATGCGATAGAGCCACGACCAGAACGGAGCTCGCGGCTCCCAACGCTCGATGTTCTGATAGACCTTGATGAACACCAGCTGCAGCACGTCCCGCGCATCCTCGTAGTTGCCGACGAACCGGTACGTAACCCGCAGCAGGTCCTGCCGGTAGAAGCGCACCAGCTCGTTGAAGGCGACGGTATCGCCGCCCTGTGCGCGAGCAAGGATGTCGGGAGCTATCTCGGCCAATGGCCCATTCTCCTGACGCGAGGGCTGGTCTCGACTGGGAAACGACCGGCGCCTCGAGCGGGTTTAACCCTCCGCCGCCTCCCCCGAGCCGCGCAGCCCCAGAGCGGCCCGCCGCAGTCGGAGATTGTACGACACGACCCATGCGAGATAGGCGACCACGAGAGCGAACAGCACGATCTCGGAGTAAAAGTACACGGCGGCGATCAGGAGCGCCGCGCCGAGCATGAGCAGGTGGGGGGAGCGCGGATTGGTGAGGAACCGCTTCACGTTTGGGAACGGGATCCGGCTGATCATGAGGCCCGCCAGCGACAGCAGCGCCGCCGCCCAGATGACAGCCCAGTGCCACTCGGCAATGGGGGCCTTGAACAGATGGACGTGCACCGCGACCACCGCCGCGGAAGTCGGCGTGGGCATGCCGATGAAGGCGTCCCGGCGTGGCGTCACCTCCCCGGCGTCGTCGCTGGTCATGACGTTGAACCGCGCCAGCCGCAGCGAGGTCGCGGAGACGAAGGCGAACGCCGCGATCCAGACGAGGCGGCGGGCGTGCGGATAGCCGCCCGGCTCCAGGCCCCCCAGCCCCCATGCGACGGCCAGGACGGCGGGGGCGACCCCGAAGGTGACCACGTCCGCCAGCGAATCGAGCTGGACCCCGATCGGGGAGGATGTCGCGACCAGACGCGCCACCGCTCCGTCGAGCCCGTCCAGGACGATGCCCGCACCGATCGCGATCGCTGCCCGGTCGAAATCGCCGGTCAGGGTGGCGCTCACCGAGAAGAAACCGGCGAACAGGTTTCCCAGGGTGAAGAGGTGCGGTAGCAGGTGAACGCGCCTGCGAAACCGCTCGCGGCGCTGCTCGCGGCGGTGCCTCCGGGAACCGGTCCTCCGCGCCGCGCGGCTGTCCGCGTCCGACTCGTTCACGCGCGCGACTCGCTCAGGGATGGCGTCTCGGACCGCAGCCGCGCCCGGAACCGATCCTCGGCCCCGGCCCGCACGAGCGCGAAGACGGTATCGCCCGCGCCGCAGCGCAGCTCGACGTGGCAGACCAGGGCCCCCCCGTCACGCACGACGACGAGGGGCAGAATGTCGCTGTCTCCGAGCTGGGAGATCGAGCAGCCCGACCCTGCGGATTCGATCACCGCGCTCTGCACGCTCGCCCGGCGATCCGTGAGGTCGTGATTCCACCGCGTGACGTCGGTCTCCTCGGCGAACGCCACGTTCCCTCCGATTTCCTCGACCAGCGGCCCCCGCGGGCCACGATCGCGATCGATCAGCACCGGATGCACCTCAGGCACGTGGTACTCGTTCAACGCCAGCTGGCAGGCGAGGAAGTTGACCTCCTGGTTCGCCGTCACCGCGACCACCACGCCGGCGTCCTCGAGCTTGGCCTCGTCCAGAGCCGAGCGGTCGAGCACGTTGCCCACCATCGCCGGCAGTCCCAGTCTACGGGCCCGGCCGATGTTGGCCGGGTTGGCATCGAGCAGGAGCGGCTCCCATCCGTGGTCCCGCAACAGACCGGCGAGGGTACCGCCGAGCGCGTTGGCTCCGACCACCACGACGTAGCGGCTGGACTTGGCCGACACCCCGAGCAGGCGCGCGATCGGCTCGGCGGTGAGCCCCTGGACGACGACGGTGATGGCGATGGTCAGAAAGACGAGCGCCATGAGCGCCTGTCCGTCTTCCGGGCCGAGCCGGGCTCCGACGAGCTCGGGCGACCCGGACTCGAGCAGGATGGCGATGAACGAGGAGATCGAGATCGCCACCACGCCGCGCGGGCAGATCCACATCGTGAACAGTCGCTCGCGCCACGTCAGGTCCGTCCCCCAGGTGGAGATCAAGACGTTCAGCGGCCGCACCACCCACATCAGGAGGAGCACGGTCATGACGCCCGACCATCCGACCGCGGCGATCGTCGCCAGGGGCAGGTGGGCCGAGAGCAGGATGAATAGGATGGAGATGAACAGCACACTGAGCTCGCCCTTGAAGCGGCGGAGTTGATGCTGGCGTGGAATCGCTTCGCGCCGCACGGTCATTCCCGCGATCACTACGGCAGCCAGGCCCGATTCTCCGGCCAGGTGCTCGGAGATCGCGAACAGCCCGAGCACCCAGGCGAGGACGACCAGGTTCTCGATGTCGTCAGCGAGCAGCTGGCGCATGCTGAGGATGCGACCCAGCACCCAGCCTCCCGCCAGCCCGATCGCAGCCCCGAGACCCATGCGCATGACGAAATCCCGTAGCCCGGACCAGATGGAGGCATCGGACGTCACCACCAGCTCCAGCACCACCACGGCGAAGATCGCCCCGATGGGATCGATGACGATTCCCTCGCCGCGGAGCACGGTGTCGAGGCGCTTCTGGATCCGCACGCGGTCGAGCAGCGGATTGATGACGGTCGGGCCGGTGACGCTGACGATGGCGCCGAACAGCAAGGCCAGCGGCCACGGGAACCCGGTCACGTAATGCGCCGCGACCGTCGCCCCCGCCACCGTGACGACCGCCCCCATCGTCACCAGGTTCCGCACCGTGCGCCCGACGGCTGCCAGATCGACGTAGTGGAGCTGCAGGCCCCCCTCGAACAGGATCAGCGCCACCGCGATCGCCACCAGCGCTTCCAGGCCCCTGCCGAAGGCGCGCGTTTCTATCCACCCCAGCACGTCGGGCCCCACCAGGATGCCCATGACGAGGAGCACCACGATGCTCGGGAGGCGGGCCTTGTGGGCGATCACCTGGGCCAGAATTCCGGTCGCGATGGCGATCGCGATCATGACGACGAGCTCGTGTGCGGCCACCTGCATGGCGCGAAGCTAGGATCGCGCCGGCGGCGCGGCTACCGATCGGCGACGTTCTCGGCGTACCAGTCGCACCAGCGCGTCAGGGGACACGCCTCGCAGATCGGTCGCCGGGCCCGGCAGATGGCCCGGCCATGCGAGATTAGGCGATGATGGGTAGCCGCCCACTGCTCGCGGGGCAGCGTTTCCATCAGCTCCTCCTCGACCGCCCGCGGAGTGGCGCCGCGGGCGAGGCCCAGGCGGCGCGACACGCGGAAGACGTGCGTGTCGACGGCGATCGTCTGCCTCTCGTGGACGTTGGCCAGCACCACGTTGGCTGTCTTCCTCCCGACTCCCGGCAGGGACATGAGCGCTTCGCGCTCGTCCGGCACGACGCCCGCGTAGCGCTCCACCAGGCGGCGGCTGGCGGCCAGGATGTTGCGAGCCTTGTTCCGGTACAGGCCGCACGACCGGATGCGCGCTTCCAGCTCCGCCTGGGAAAGCGCCAGGATCGAGGCCGGATCGGGATGATCATGGAACAGGCGTGCCGTGACCTGATTCACGCGCTCGTCGGTGCACTGCGCCGACAGGATCGTGGCGATCAGGAGCTGATAGGGAGTGTCGTGGCGGAGGGCGGTTCGGGTCTCCGGATACGCCTTCTCGAGCCGGCGCAGGATGGCCCGGACGGATCGGGGGCTCTTCCGCCCCCG
>Ga0299913_10003670_pt1 | contig 12635 bp, 9 predicted proteins | sample RVTome_9_FD_201360 | JGI IMG/M metagenome (GOLD analysis project Ga0299913, IMG submission 201360) | Soil microbial communities from uranium-contaminated site in the Upper Colorado River Basin, Wyoming, United States - RVT155D38 (version 2) ... | reverse complement strand
GGTTGATGTGAAGTTAAGGAACGGCGCGATCATGGCGGTGGGGCTCGGACTTGCCCTGTCGCTGGCAGCATGCGGGGATGACGAAGGCGCCGAGGACGAGGGGAACGGCGGCGGCTCGGGGACCACGGACGGCAAGGTCGGCGTGATCCTGCCCGACACCGAGTCGTCGGTCCGCTGGGAGAGCGCCGACCGGCCGGCTCTCTCGGCGGCCTTCGAGGAGGCGGGCGTCGACTACGACATCCAGAACGCCGAGGGTGACGCCGAGCGGATGACGCAGATCGCCGACTCGATGATCAACGACGGCGCCACGGTGCTGGCGATCGTGAACCTGGACTCCGCCTCGGGCGCGGCGATCCAGGAGAAGGCTGCGTCGCAGGGCGTCGCCACCATCGACTACGACCGGCTGACCCTGGGCGGCTCGGCTGAGTACTACGTGTCCTTCGACAACACCGTCGTGGGTGAGCTGCAGGGCCAGGGCCTCGCCGACTGTCTCGGCGACAAGGAGGCGAACATCGTCTACCTGAACGGTTCGCCCACCGACAACAACGCCACGCTCTTCTCCGCGGGTGCCCACAGCGTGCTCGATGGGATGTCCAACTACAAGGTGGTCGGCGAGCAGGCGGTGCCGGACTGGGACAACGACGAGGCGGCCACCATCTTCCAGCAGCTCTACACCGCTGCGAACGGCAAGGTGGACGGCGTCCTCGCCGCGAACGACGGCCTCGCCGGCGCCACGATCTCGATCCTCGAGGGCGCGGGTCAGGCCGGCAAGGTCCCGGTGACCGGGCAGGACGCAACGGTCGAGGGGCTGCAGAACGTCCTCGCCGGCACCCAGTGCATGACGGTCTACAAGTCCGCGACGCTGGAGGCCAACGCGCTCGCCGAGGCGGCGATCGCCCTGGCAACCGGCGGGGAGGCCGAGACCACGGGCACCGTGGAGGACAGCGAGGGCGGCCGTGACGTCCCGTCGATCCTGCTCGAGCCGCAGTCGATCACCATCGACAACGTGCAGTCCGTGATCGACGACGGCGGCCAGAAGGCGGAGGACGTCTGCGCCGGCGAGTACGCCAAGCTCTGCCAGGAGAACGGGGTCGGCTGACCCATCCGAACCCGGGGCACCCGCGCCCGGCGCCCACAGGCCAAGGCGTGGGTGCCCCCAAGGTTCGTTGTTTCACACAACATTTCACCGCCCGGCATCGGGCGCTCGGACAGCAACATCTGGAGTGGATCATGAGCGAACACGGGGAGCAGCCCACCGGCACCCCGGCCACGGCCCCCTTGCTGGAGCTGCGGCAGGTCAACAAGAGCTTCGGCGTGGTCCACGTCTTGCACGACGTCGACTTCGCCGTCTATCCCGGCCAGGTCACCGCGCTGGTCGGCGACAACGGAGCCGGCAAGTCGACGCTGGTGAAGATCATCGCCGGCATCTACGGCCGCGACAGCGGGACCTATCTGTTCGACGGCGAGCCGGTGACGGTGCACGGGCCCCGGGATGTCGCCGCCATGGGCATCGAGGTCGTCTACCAGGACCTCGCCCTCTGCGACAACCTGGACGTCGTCGAGAACATGTTCCTCGGCCGCGAGCTGCGCAATCGGATGATCCTCGACGACGTAGCCATGGAGACGAAGGCGCGCGAGACGCTCGCCTCGCTCTCGGTGCGCACCCTGACGTCGGTGCGCCAGGGCGTCGCCAGCCTGTCCGGTGGCCAGCGGCAGACAGTGGCGATCGCGAAAGCGGTCCTCTGGAACTCGCGGATCGTGCTCCTCGACGAGCCCACGGCGGCCCTGGGTGTGGCGCAGACCCGCCAGGTGCTCGACCTGGTCCGACGACTCGCCGACCACGGTCTGGGCGTCGTGCTGATCTCGCACAACATGAACGACGTCTTGGAGGTCGCCGACCGGATCACGGCGCTGTACCTGGGCCGGGTTGCCGCAGACGTGCCCGCCAAGCAGGTCACCCACAACCAGGTCGTCGAGCTGATCACGGCCGGCCGATCGGGCGACCTCGGCATCCGCGACGCTGCCTCCGCGGCGATCTGAGGGGAGCGAGAGATGAGCATCAAGTCCGACAGCTCCGTGGCCGACGAGAGCAACCGCACGACGGAGAGCGGCTTCACGGTCGACACCCACCAGGCCGCCAGCCTGGGTGACGCGGCCCGCGACTACCTGAACCGGCTCCGCGGTGGCGACATGGGCTCCCTGCCCGCGCTGCTCGGCCTGGTCGTCCTGTTCATGGTCTTCACCGGTCTGCACGACCGGTTCCTCACGACGTACAACATGGCGAACCTGGTCGTCCAGGCGGCGTCGATCTGCGTGCTCGCGATGGGCCTGGTCTTCGTCCTCCTGCTCGGCGAGATCGACCTGTCCGCCGGCGTCGCCGGGGGCGCGTCCGCCACCATCACCGCTCTCTCGATCGTCGACAACGGCTGGCCGTGGTGGGTGGCGACGCTCGCCGGGATCGGCGTGGGCGCCCTCATCGGCCTGGCGATCGGGCTGCTGGTGGCGACGCTCGGTATCCCGTCGTTCGTGGTCACCCTCGCGTTCTTCCTCGCCCTCCAGGCGGTCCCGCTGAAGCTGATCGGCTCGGGCGGGTCGATCCGGTTCAACGACGAGGTGCTGCGCGGCCTCTCGATCAAGAACGTGCCGGTCACGGCCGGCTGGATCGCCGCGATCGTGATCGTCGTCGGGTTCGCCGCGCTGTCGCTGTGGCAGTTCCGGTCCCGGTCCGCGAAGGGCCTGGTGCACAAGCCGCTCGCCCTGGTGCTGCTCCAGATCGGCGTGCTCACCGGCATCGTGCTCGGCCTCACCATGCTCCTGAGTGCCAACCGGGCGCCCAACCCCAACCTGTTCAACATCAGCGGCCTTCCGTGGGTGGCACCGGTCGTGGTCGCACTGCTGTTGTTCTGGACCTTCATGCTGACCCGGACGCGGTTCGGCCGGCACCTCTACGCCGTCGGCGGCAACGCCGAGGCCGCTCGCCGGGCCGGCATCAACGTGACCCGGATCAAGGTGACCGCGTTCGTGATCTGCTCCAGCATGGCGGCGATCGCCGGCATCCTGAGCGCGTCGTACTCCGGCAAGGTCTCCCCGGGCTCCGGTGGCGGCAACGAGCTGCTCTACGCGGTGGGTGCTGCCGTGATCGGTGGCACCAGCCTGTTCGGCGGCCGGGGCCGGGCGATCGACGCCGTCGTCGGCGGCCTCGTGATCGCCACGATCCCGAACGGGCTCGGACTTCTCGACCAGGCGAGCTACATCAACTTCCTCGTCACGGGAGGCGTGCTGCTGCTGGCCGCGAGCGTGGACGCGATCTCGCGCCGCAGGCGCTCCGCCGCCGGGGTTTAGCAATGGCGACCGCGCGGCGCGTGGGCACGGGCACCAACCAGGAGGCCGTCCGCCGCCACAATCTCGGGACCCTGCTCCGGCACGTGCACCGCACCGGGGAGATCTCGCGCGCCGAGCTGACCAGCCTGATGCGACTCAACCGCAGCACGATCGCCGGGCTGGTGACCGAGCTGGAGACGCTGGGCCTCACCGAGCACGCGAGCCCGGCGGTCGGACGGCGCAGTGCGGGCCGGCCCTCGGCGGGCGTGCGGATCTCCGAGGACGGCCCGTACGTGATCGCCGTGGACCTCGGCGTCGACCGCGCCGTGGTCGCGAGGGTCGGGCTCGGCGGCAAGGTGTGGGAGCGCGGCCAGGCCGCGATCCCCGACGACACCGAGGCCTGGCAGGTGGGCGCCTCCGTGGCCGCCCTCATCCGCCACGTCGTCTCCTGGGCCCCACCCGATGCGCCGTTGCTCGGCATCGGCATCGGCGTCCCGGGTCTGGTACGACGCAGCGACGGCCTGGTGCGACAGGCACCGAACCTCGGCTGGAACGACGTGTCCTTCGGGTCGATCGTGCTGGCGGCGCTCTCGCTCGACGTACCGGTGAGCCTCGGCAACGACGCGGACCTCGGTGCGCTGGCCGAGAACCGGCGCGGCGTGGCCGTGGGAGTGGACGACCTCATCTACATCTCCGGCAACGTCGGCGTCGGTGCCGGCGTGATCACCGGTGGGGTGCGCCTCGAAGGAGCCGGCGGCTACGCGGGCGAGGTCGGCCACCTCAACTTCGACCCCGCCGGTCCGGACTGCCACTGCGGCAGCCGCGGCTGCTGGGAGACCATCGTCGGCGCGCACGCGATCGCCGCGAGCATCTCGTACCCGTCCGCCGACGTGGTCCGACTCCACGAGGCCCTCGACGGGTTCACCACGGCGCCGCGAGAGCTCCGGCCGGTCGCCGGGAACATCGGCCGGGGCCTCGCCGCGGTCGTCAACGCGTTCAACCCGAGCATGGTGATCCTCGGCGGATACTTCCGACCGATGTACCGGATGCTGCGCTCGGAGGTGCAAGCGGGCCTCGCCGAGCGGGCCCTCGCGCCCGCGCTCGAGTCGGTGCGCCTGGCGCTGCCCGGCCTCGGCACGGACTCAGTCCTGCTGGGAGCCGCGGAGATGGCCCTGGAGCCGGTCTTCGAGGACCCGGTGGCCAGCCTGGCCACGGCAGTGACCGACGCGCACGCCCGCCTGGCCGGCTGAGCCTCAGTCCAGCTCAAGACGCCCGTCGTACACCTCGCCCAGGGCGCGCTCCGCGGCGCCCAGCGCGGCGGACTCGGTGCCGAGCTCGCCGAGACGGAGGTCGGGGCGTCCCTGCACGGGCGCGGCCAGTGACGCGTCGAGGACCGCCCGTGCGGGAGCGAGTACGACGTCCGCGAGCGGCCCGAAGTAGCCGCCGAGCACGATCACGGCCGGGTCGAGCAGGCCGGTCAGAATCGCCAGGCCATGACCGAGATGGCCGCCGATCTCCTCCAACGCCGCCCGCACCGCCGGGTCGGTCGCCGCCAGCTCCGCCACCGCATGCGCGGTGTGCTCCGGGGTGTCGAGCTCGGGCAGACCCACTTTCGCGAGCACCGCGTGCAGGCCGATCGTGGCCTCCCAGCAACCTAGACGCCCGCACCCGCAGCGCGCCCCCGGCTCCCCGATCGGCAGGTGGCCGACCTCGCCGGCGAAGCCGCGCGCTCCCCGCACCAGGCGGCCGTCGTCGACGAACCCGGCTCCGATGCCGACGGTGCCGGTGAGGTAGAGCAGGTGACCACTCCCCCGGCCGGCGCCGTGATGGAGCTCGGCCAGCGCGGCGCAGTTGGCGTCGTTGCTCACCCTTGCCCGGTCCCGCCACTCGAAGGCGTCGTCCACCAGCGCGGCGACCGAGGTGCCGGTGATGCCGAGGTTCGGGGTCCAGGCGACGGTCCGGTCGTCCTCGGCGATCAGCCCCGGGACCGCGACGGTGGCGCCGACCGCGTGCAGTCCCTCGGCGCGCAGCAGGAGGGCGACCTCCCCGGCCAGCTTCGCCAGAACCGGCTCGACGCGCGCGACGTCGGGCACGGCGCGGGTGATCCGGTGCCGAACCGCGCCGGACAGGTCGATGACCACCGCCGCGACGTACTCCACGTTGGCCTCGAACCCGATCCCGACCGGCCGCCCGCCCGCCAGCGTCAGCCGGAGCCCGGGTCGGCCCCGGTCGCCGCTGCGCACCTGCTCGTAGTGGCGGACCACACCGGCCACCACCATGTCGGCCACGATCGCGCCCACCGTCGCCTTGGCGAGGCCGGTACGGCCGGCCAGCTCCGCGCGGCTGGCCGGGCCGTCGTGGCGCAGGGAACGGACGACCGCGGCGGCGTTCCGCCGGCGGAGGTCCGGCTCAGCCACGGACCCCGTACAGGTGCTCGAGCGCGAGCTGGTCCAGCCGCTCGAACCCGGCGCCACGGGCGGCGATCGCCTCGACGTCGGGCAGCGGCCACTCCAGCAGCTGCTGCCACGTCTCGCCCTCGCCCAGGGTGGGCCGCGCGAGCTCCGGCAGCCGGGCCGCGTCCAGCGCCTGCAGTACGTCGGGGTCGGCGCGGAAGGCCCGCACCTTCTCCCGCAGGATCAGGTAGTTGTCGATGCACGCCCTCGCCGACACCCACACGCCGTCGTCGTCCTCGGTGCGGGCCGGCTTGTAGTCGAAGTGGACCGGGCCGTCGTAGCCGCCGGCCAGCAGGGTGTCGACCACCCAGAACGCGCCCCGGGCGTTGCCGGCGCCGAACCGCAGGTCCTGGTCGTACTTCGGCCCGTTCTGGCCGTTGAGGTCGATGTGGAAGAGCTTGCCGTGCCACAGCGCCTGGGCGTACCCGGCCGCCGCGTTGAGGCCGGCCATCTCCTCGTGCCCCACCTCGGGATTGACACCCACCAGCTCCGGCCGGTCGAGGGTATCGATGAACGCCAGGGCGTGGCCGACCGTCGGGAGCAGGATGTCGCCGCGCGGCTCGTTGGGCTTGGGCTCGATCGCGAACCGCAGGTCGTAGCCGCGGTCGACGACGTACTCGCCGAGGAGGTTGAACGCCTCCTGGTAGCGGTCCAGCGCCGCCGCGACGTCCTTCGACGCGCCGTACTCACCACCCTCGCGGCCACCCCAGCAGACATACACCTTGGCGCCGAGCTCGGCCGCGAGGTCGATGTTGCGCATCACCTTCCGGATCGCGAACCGCCGCACGTCGCGGTCGTTGTTGGTGAAGCCGCCGTCCTTGAACACCGGATGGGTGAACAGGTTGGTGGTGGCGGTGGTGACGACCAGGCCCGTGTCGGCGAGGCCCTTCTTGAAGCGCTCGATGATCCCGTCGCGGGTGCTGTCGTCGCTGCCGAACGGGATCAGGTCGTCGTCATGGAAGTTCACGCCGTACGCACCGATGCCGGCGAGCCGCTCGAGAGCGTAGACCGGGTCCATCGGTGGGCGGGTGGCGTCGCCGAACGGGTCGCGGGCCTGCCAGCCCACGGTCCACATTCCGAAGGAGAACTTGTCCTCCGGGGTCGGCGCCGGGATGTCGGCCGGGGTCTGGGGGGTCATTGCTGCCTCTCTGTCGGTGGTGCGGGATGGTCGCGGAGGGCGGCGTACCGCTCGTGTACGCCGGGGGTCGGCTCGGCCTCGAGCGTCTCGGTGTCGGGCAGTGGCCAGTCCGGCGGCGCGGCGGCGCCGGAGCGCGCCCAGGCCGCCTGCCGGGCGGCGCCGCGGGCGACGTACTCCCCCGGCGGCGGCAGCACCACGGGCCGACCGAGGATCGCGGGGGCGAGGGCCCGGACGGCCGGGCTGCGGGTGGCGCCGCCGACCAGCAGGATCCGGCGCGGCACCTCGCCGGTCGCGGTCAGCAGGGCGTCGACCGCGTCGGCCAGTGAGCAGAGGAGCGCCTCGAACGCCGCGCGCGCCAGGTCGGCGCGGGTGGTGCGGGGCGTGAGACCGGCCCAGGTGCCGGCGGCATGCGGCCGGTTGGGAGTGCGCTCGCCGCCGTAGTAGGGCAGCAGGGTGACGCCGTTCGACCCGGGCGGCGCCTGCAGCGCTAGTGCGGCCAGCTCGTCGTGATCGACACCGAGCCAGCCGGCCTGGAGGTCGAGGATGCCGGCGGCGTTGATCGTGGTCACCATGGGCAGGAAGCCGCCGGTGGCGTCGGCGAACCCGGTGACGACACCGGTGCCGTCGGCGATCGGTTGGCGGCTGACCGTCGAGGCCACCCCGGACGTGCCGATCGACACCAGCACGTCACCGGGCCGCAGGTCGATCCCGAGCGCGGCGGCCATGTTGTCACCGGTGCCGACGCCGAGGGCCTGGCCGGCGGGGGTGTGGGCCGCGACATCGCCGGGCGGAACGACCCGTGGGAGTCGTGGCTCGTGACCCAGGGCTGCCTTCGCCAGGTCCGGGCGCCAGGCGCCGTCCCGGGTCGCGAAGTAGCCGGTGCCGGAGGCGTCTCCGCGGTCGGTGAAGGCCTCGGTGCCGGGACCGGACAGGTATCGCGCGACGTAGTCGTGCGGCAGCAGCACCTCGGCCACCCGCGCGGCCCGGTCCGGCTCGTGATCGCGCAGCCAGCGCAGCTTGGTGACCGTGAACGAAGCGACCAGCACGCTGCCGATCGCGTCGGCACACGCCTGAGGTCCGCCCAGCTCCTCGATCAGTGCGGCCGCCTCGGGCGCCGACCGCGTGTCGTTCCAGAGCAGCGCGTCGCGCACCGGCTCGCCGTCCTCGTCGAGGGCGACCATCCCGTGCTGCTGCCCCCCGACCGCGACCGCGTCGGCGCGCTCGAGCAGCCCGGCCGCGGCGTCGTCGACCGCACCCAGCCAGGCCCGCGGGTCGACCTCCGTGCCCGGCGGGTGCGGCGCCGTGCGCTCGCCGACCACGGAGCCGTCGTCGGCATCGACGAGCAGCGCCTTGGTGGACTGCGTCGAGGAGTCGACGCCCAGGACGAGGGGCATGCGTCCTATTTAGTACGACACCTGAACTAAAGTCAAGGCGTGCGATCTCAGTCGGCGACCCTGCCGGGCACCGGTGCTGCATACCGTCCAGGGTGACGCAACGGAGCGGCCCCACCTGAAACGCCGTAGCCTCCACCGAAGTAATGAGCTAAGCGGCGTTGATCCTTCGACACCTGGCGCAGAACAACCTGGCCACAGTGACTTCACTCATTACTTTGGCGGGTACACCCGTCGCGTCACTTCGCCACCTGTGGGCGCAGGAATCGACCGGATCTGGCACATCTCTGTGTCAAGACGCAGCTGGGAGCGCGGGCTTAGGCTTTGTGGTGACGGGTCCGGGAAGTGACTGATCCGAAGAGCCAGCATGCCGGGAATCCGGTGAATCCGGTGAATCCGGTGAATCAGATAACGCTCTCGTCGAAGTTGGTGCCTCCTGCTGGCGAGACGAAAGATCGGGTGCTCATCCGGATCAACGGTCCGCTGCTCGTACAGCAGTTCCCCGACAAGTTGTCAGCCCGAATCAAGCGCGAACTCAACGACCTTGCTTGGCCCCTTGAGGTGGAGTGGATTGTCGGGACTGTCTTCTCGTCGTGTAACCGCGTGCAAGCGGATCTTGTGCTCGCGCTGCGAGAGGAAACGGCAACTGCGATCAACCTCATCCGCAAGCACCACGACGAGGCGCAGGGACTTGCTGAGGGCAACGCGCATCGGGCCATCCGGACATGCCGCGATCCGCGCGGGCGAGAACATGCGTCCATCCGCCGCCAAGCGGCCCTCTCGGTCGGGTTCCGACCGCTTCAGCCGAGCAGCTCGTCCACGCACGCACCGAGGGCGGCGAGGTCAAGCGCGCTGATGCCGGAGGCCAAGCATTGAGTGGTGGCTTCGGGCTTGGTGAGGCCGTCGCTGTCGGTCGCATCCGGCGTGGTGGTCGGCGACGCGGTCGGCGCAGGAGGCGTGGAGTTCGCTTCGCGAGAACGGTCCGCCGGTGCCGCCGGGCGCTCGGCGGGCGAGCCCGCCGGTGTCGACTCGTCCATCGGCGCGGGCTCCTCGTCGACCGCGCCGGGACCTGCGTCCTCGTCCGTCACGACCGGCGCCAAGGTCTGCGAGATCGCGGTCCGCGCGGATGTGGGCGTCGGCTGCGCTGGCGCCGTACGAGGGGCGTCGGCGTCCTGCGCGACCCGACCGGCCGCCGTACCTGGGCCGGCAGATGAGGGCGACGCTGCCACGTCCCCGTTCCCCATCGCTGCCAGCCCCGCGACCGAGGCTGCGGACAGGATCGCCAGCGGTAGCAGCGCGAGGAGCTTCTCTCCCGAGCCGAGCGCGGTCAGGACAACCGGACGGCCATCTCCGTTCGCCACCCGACGCCCCGCCACCCGACCCCCACCCACGCGCGCGGGCGACGCCTTGCGTGCCTGGGGCGGCGCCTTCCGGGCACCAGGGGCCACCTTGTGGAATCCGGTGGTCGTTCGTCGATGCGCGGCAACATAGCCGGCGCTGTGGCGTCCCTTCGACATATGAGCAGCACCTCCGAGTCGGTCGGCCAAATGCCCCATGGCCGTTCCGCAAGCTGTCTAGACAGGTTGCGCCACTATGGCATGCCCTCGATCGCGAGGGCCATCGGGTCCAGCGCTCGGATGTGTCTACGCGAGGTTGACCGCGCGGGCGGCGACGGCGTCGATCGCCTGCTCGATCTCGGCCAGCACGTCGGCCGGGATCGGGGAGTCGACCGAGAGCGCGACCAGGGCGTGTCCGCCCTTGGCGTCGCGGGCCACCTGCATGCCGGCGATGTTGACCCCGGCGTCGCCGAGGATCTGGCCGACGGTGCCGACCATGCCGGGGCGGTCGCTGTAGTTGAAGAACGCCAGGTGGTCGGTGGGCTCGACGTCGATGTCGAAGCCGTTGACCTCGACGATCCGCTCGCGCTGGTTGATGCCGACCAGGGTGCCGCTGACCGAGACCTGCGCGCCGTCGGCGAGGGTGCCGCGGATGGTGATCAGGTTGCGGTGATCGGGGCTCTCCGCCTCCGTGACCAGGCGTACGGCGGTCCCGCGCTCGGCCGCGAGCAACGGGGCGTTCACGTACGAGACCTGGTCCTCGACGATGTCGCTGAAGACACCCTTGAGGGCGGCCAGCTCGAGCACCTTGACGTCGTACTCGGTGATCTCGCCGCGCACCTCGACGTCGAGCTGCTGGGCCACCTCGCCGGCGACGCCGGTGAAGATCCGTCCCAGCTTCTCGGTCAGCGGGATGCCCGGGCGCACGTCCTCGGCGATCACGCCGCCCTGGACGTTGACAGCGTCCGGCACCAGCTCGCCCGAAAGGGCGAGCCGCACCGACCGAGCCACCGCGACGCCGGCCTTCTCCTGGGCCTCGTCGGTCGACGCGCCGAGGTGCGGAGTCGCGACGACGTTCTCGAGCTCGAACAGCGGGCTGTCGGTGCACGGCTCCTTCGCGAAGACATCCAGTCCCGCGGCGGCGATCGCGCCGGTCTTCAGCGCGTCGTAGAGCGCGGTCTCGTCGACGATGCCACCACGGGCGGCGTTGACGAGCACCAGGGAGGGCTTGGCCTTGGCGAGCTCGTCCGCGCCGATCAGGCCGATCGTCTCAGGAGTCTTCGGCAGGTGCACCGACATGAAGTCGGCCTCGGCGAGCAGCGTGTCGAGGTCGACGAGACGGACGCCCATCTGCGCTGCCCGGCCGGCCTGGACGTAGGGGTCGAAGGCGATCACGTTCATGCCGAACGCGCTCAGCCGCTGGGCGACCAGGACGCCGATCCGGCCGAGGCCGACGATCCCGACGGTCTTCTCGTAGAGCTCGATGCCGGTGTACTTCGACCGCTTCCACTCCCCGTTCTTCAGCGCGGCATGCGCGGGAGACAGGTGCCGGGCCGCAGCGAGCATCAGCCCGACGGCGAGCTCGGCGGCGGAGACGATGTTGGAGGTCGGCGCGTTGACGACCATCACGCCGGACTGGGTGGCAGCCTTCACGTCGACGTTGTCGAGCCCGACTCCAGCACGGGCCACGACCTTCAGCCGGCTCGCGGCGGCGAGCGCCTCCGCGTCGACCTTGGTGGCCGAGCGGACCAGGATCGCGTCGACGTCGGCGATGGCGGGAAGCAGCTCGGCGCGGTCGGCGCCGTTGCAGTTGCGGATCTCGAAGTCCGGGCCGAGCGCCTCGACGGTGGCGGGGCTCAGCTCTTCGGCGATGAGTACGACGGGACGGTCGGTTGCGTCAGTCACAGCGCTTCCTCGGTAGGGATACGGGAGGTTTCGCACGACGCTGTGCCGGTTGCCAACCCTACCCGACCTCGGCGACCCATCTCGAAATCACCGATGCCCTGGACCCGGCCCCTTCCCCTACGATCCGACCATGGCGACCGACGAGCTGCGCCGCCTCGTGCTGAGGTCGAACGACGGCTCGGGTGTGCCCGTCGACACCAAGGTCCGGGTGGTGCCGGTGAGCGACGGACGGGTCGGCTGCCGAGCCGACGACGCGCTGGCGGAGCGGGTCGACAACGACCCACGCGTGAGCCTCGTCGAGGGCGAGGCGCCCGCCCGCGGGACCGCCGTGGTGGTCCGGTCGGGCCGGCTGTACGACGAGGTGCACGGCCGGCTCCGGCGCGCCCGTCATCTGCCGGTCCGCACCTCGAGCGGGCCGGTGCTGCTGATCCGGCTGGAGTGATCGGGGCCGGTCAGGCGAAGAGCGCCTGGCCGACGTACTCCCCCGGACCCACGCCGGGCGGCACCGCGAACAGGGCGGACCCGGTGACCTTGAGGTACTCCATCAGCGCGTCGCTCTTCGCCATCGCGTTCTGGATCGGGATGAAACCGGTCCGCGGGTCGCGGACGTAGCCGATGAAGAGCAGCCCGGCGTTCAGCCCGCCGATGGCGTCGGTGCCGTCGACGAAGTTGAACCCGCGGCGCAGTATCCGGGCACCGCCGTGGGAATCCGGGTGCACGACGCGGACGTGGGCATCGCGAGGGATGACCGGGCCGCCGCGGCCCGGCAGCTCGAAGTCCGGCTCGGTGAACTCGCCGCCCCCCGACAGCGGCGAGCCCTCACCCTTGGTCCGGCCGACGAACCGTTCCTGGTCGCCCAGGGGCTGCCGGTCCCAGACCTCGATCGTCATGTTGATCCGGCGGGTGACCAGGTAGGAGCCGCCGGCCAGCCAGCCGCCCGACCGGTCGTCGTCCGCCCCGACCCACACGTGGTCGTCGAGCGCCGGGCCCTCCTCGGCCTTGATGTTGGCGGTGCCGTCCTTGAACCCGAACAGGTTGCGGGGCGTGGACTGCTGGGTGGAGGTGCTTGAGGTGCGCCCGAACCCGAGCT
>Ga0299913_10003669_pt1 | contig 12635 bp, 5 predicted proteins | sample RVTome_9_FD_201360 | JGI IMG/M metagenome (GOLD analysis project Ga0299913, IMG submission 201360) | Soil microbial communities from uranium-contaminated site in the Upper Colorado River Basin, Wyoming, United States - RVT155D38 (version 2) ... | reverse complement strand
TTCCACGCGGGATAGGTGTTGTACGCGTCCCAATAGGCGAGGTCGAGGGCGAGCTCGGCACCATCCCCGGTGGCCCCCTTGCGCGACTGGACCGGGCCGACGAGTCCCGCCGGCATGTCGCGCTTGCGGGTGATCCCCCGCGACAGCTCCTCTTCGTAGATGTCGAGCGGCCACGGCCTCGTCCCGATCAACCCCATGTCGCCGCGCACGACGTTCCATAGCTGCGGGAGCTCGTCGAGGTACCAGCGCTGCAGCACCTTTCCGACCCGGGTCAGGTGATCGGCCTCGAGCGATTTGATGTGGGTCGGCCCCGGCCCCAGCTGCGCGAGCGCGGCCTTATCCAGCGTGCGGAACTTGATCAACCCGAACACCCGGCCGCGGGCGACCCGGTCCTCGATGAAGAACACCGGTCCCCGGGCCCGGGGGTCGATCAGCGCCTCGAGCTTGATCGCCACCGCACCCAGCACCAGCACGGGGGTCGCGGGCACGAGCAGCACCGCCGCGAGCACCCGCTCGCGGATCTCCTTGCCGCGCCGCCTCCGAGCCGGGGGGTCGGCGGGCCCGGCCGCGGTTACTCCGATTTTCATCAGCTCAGGCGTTCCATCAGCTCAGGCGTTCCATCAGCTCAGGCCTTCCATCAGCCCAGGCTACCGACGCCGCCCCCGCCGTTGGCCCACCGGCTGGGATGGCGCCAGGGATTTCTTTCCAGTAGGTCTTAAGGACTAGTCATGTGGTGCCGATAGATGCATCGAGGCACGAACCGCAGGAACCAGTGCCTCCAGCGACAAGAGCAAACCCGTCGTGAGACGGGGACGCAAAGCCAGGGGTCTCGAAGAGAGAGGTTCTCGGAGAGACAGCCCGGCTGCCGAACGGAGGAGATAGCAGATGGTGCAACTGGCCCACACAGCCCCGCTCTACGCAGTGTTCATCTCTTCACGGCCGTCGGCACCGATGATCGATACCGATACCGCTGACGACACGTGCCCGGCCGACGACGACGGGATGCCCTAGATCGACCGCCGGGAGACCCCTTCCCCCGGCCTTATGAGAAGGAGCGGCGGTCGCCCCCCGCCGCTTCTTCGCGTCACGGCGAAGTGAAGTACCACTCTCCTGCGTTCCACGCGGGGCCGGAGTTGGTGGGGTTGTGCTCCGGGCCCTGCAGCTCGGCGTCGTAGATCAAGAACGTCGGGTTCTGATACAGCGGCAACGCGGGCAGCGACTCGGCCATGAGCTCGTTGGCTCCGTTGTAGCGCGCAGTTCGCTCGGCCGGGTCGAGGATTGAGTCGATCCCTTCCAGGCTCTCGTCGACGGCGGCATCGCAATAGCTCAAGAAGTTCAGGCCGCCTTCGCACCCCCAGATCTGGGCCGAGCCCCCTGGGTCCCCACTAGAGGTCCACGCGAACGCGAACATGTCCCACTGGGTCGTCGGCAGCACGGTCGAGTACACGGTGTTCGGGTCCCCGAGCTCGGCTTTGACCGCGATGCCCGCCTGACGCAGCTGCTCTTGGATCACCTCGAAGACGAGCTCGCGCGTCGGGTCATCGCTCGCGGCCGTGTACGAGAACGAGAGCTCCTCACCGTCGCATCGGTAGATCTCACCGTCGCCGAGCCGGCACCCGTTCGACTCGAGGATCTCGCGGGCGCGGTCCGGATCGAAATCCCAACGCGAGAAGGCCGGCGAATAAGACGACTGGTTGGTGACGAAGATGAGGTCGTCGAGCACAGCGGCGTCCGGATGCAGCTTCCGGATCAGCTCGTCGACGATCTCGTCTCGGTCGATCGAATGAGCGATCGCTTCGCGGATGAATAGTTGCCCGATCAGAGGGTCGTCGTGCTGGAACGCGAGATGTTCCCAGTTCAGACCGAGGCCCGACTCGACGACGAGCCGATCGTCGTCGCGCAGCCGGACGAGTGACTGGCTCGGCCTCGGTGCGATGACGTCGACCTCATCTCCCCGCAACGCCTGCACCTGTGTGTTCGGGTCTTCGATGAAGCTGAACATCAACGAGTCGAGGTATGCCGGATGCTCTCCCCAGTACTCGTCGTTGCGTTCCAGGGTGATCTGGTTCCCTTCCCGGGATCCGAACCGGAACGGGCCGCTGGCTGCGGTGAGTTCGTTGTTCCACACCTTCTCGAAGTTCTCACCGGCGAGCTCGTGTTCCGGGAGCACGAAGAAGAACAGCTGCTTGAACGGGGCGAAGGGCTCACTGAACGTGAACTCGATCGTCTTGTCATCGATGATGTCGGCGCTCTCGATCAACGCGTAGCCGGTCCGGTCACCGATGTCGAGATCCGGGTCGACCGCGGTCTCCCACGTGAACCGGAAGTCCGTCGCCGACACCGGCGTGCCGTCATCCCATGTTGCTTCGGGCTTGATCGTGTAGGTCAGCCGGAAGGGGTCTTCCTCGACGACCGGATCGCCGACGATGAGGTCGGGGACATAGGTGGTGTCGGGGGTGAGGTGGTAGGCGCCGGCAAGGACCGGCTCGGCTACCGCGAACGTGCTGTTGTGAACCCCGGCGAGCAACATCGGATTCATGACCGGAGGCTCGGTCTCGATCGCGATCACAGCCGTCCCACCCGGCTGCGGCTCAGATGTTTCGCGAGCCTCAGGTCGAGGCGCGGGGGAGCACCCTGCGGTGATAAGCGCGATCGTCGCGACGGCGCCGAGGAGGCGCGTACTTTTACCGGTTGTCATCTCATCTTTCGTCCGTAGCCGGAGCCAAACGCTAGGTCCGGCTTCGCCGGCGCGCAATGGGGTTCTCCCTCTTGGATGCGCAGGAAGGGGTGGGCGTCGGGCCCACCCCTTCCTTGTCGCCGTGTCCTAGGCGCTCACATCCCGCCCGGGACCCCCCACGATCACCGTGTCCTTGCGGTTTCCGTACAGGTAGTCCGCTCCGCGGCCCCCCCGGAGCTGGTCCGCTCCGCGGCCTCCCCGGAGGGTGTCCCCGCCATCCCCTCCGTAGAGCAGGTCGTCACCTCGTCCACCGGTGATGGAGTCGTCACCGCCTCCGCCAGCGAGGCGATCGCTGTCTCCGCCTCCGACGATCGAGTCGGCTCCGGCTTCTCCGATCAGATGGTCCGAACTGCCATGAGAGGTCAAGCTGTCTTTACCTCTACCGCCTCGGACCACGTTGGCGAAAGTGCGTGTGCCGGCCGCGGAACTTGATACCCCGCCGGACACATTCACCACGTCATCGCCGGCCCCTAGATCGGCCACGTTCCCATCGCCGGTCAGGGTCAGATCATCATCACCGGCTCCGAGCTGGACGGCGTTGTCGGATCCTTCGACAGAGATCCTCGTGTCGCCGGAGTTGGCCCCGTTTATCTGGTTACCGTTACCGGTCACGGAGAGATCCGTGTTCTCGCCGCCAAGTTCGATGGTGTTGTTGTTCCCATCGACGGTGACGTCACGGTCGCCCTCGATGATCAATGTGTTGCCATCTCCGATCACATCCACCGGGTCTCCACTGCCCGGCACCTGGATCGTCGCGTTGTCCTGTTCGATCTTCCCTCCCGTGGGCGGCGCGGTGACGCTGGGCGAGGGACTCGCAGTCGGTGACGTAGTCGGTGTCGGAGACGCCGAAGTGGATGGCGTCGGCGATGGCTGCGTAACCGGTGGGTTCGATCCTCCGATGGACGGCGGTGGCGACGAAGAAGGGGTCGGCTCCGGCTCGAGGGCCGCTTGTCTGATCGCCATCTCTGGGCTCGAGTAGGAGAAGTCGTCCAGCGTCACACGCACACCCGAAAGCGCACCGCTCGAAGCCGACTCCGCGATCGGCGTCATGCTGTCGCTGGCATCACCTTTGGTCACGTCTACCGCGAAGTCCTCGGACGTCAGAGCGGCCACTTCTTCTTCGGTGAGTCCGAACTCCTCGATCAGAAGATCGGTCGGGAGGAAGGCGGAGAAGAACCCATCGTAGAGCTCACCGTTGTGATCGAGATGAGCTGCAGCAAGCGAGAACCTGAAAGCCCCTTCGTCTGCCACCGGTCGTGTCCATGCTTGGGCGTTCGTTGAGACCCAGCTTCCCCGAACCCGGTCCAGATAGGCCTCGAACCCTGCTAGGTCCTCCCCCGTCACTCCGGGTGCTGGGGCCTCTGAGATGATCTGGGCACCGATCGCGCCCTGGAATCCTCGCCGAGCGAGGGTCGTGTCGTCTCCACAGTCGTCGATCTGACAACCGTTGGGCAGGAACTCGTCCGGCTCGACGAGTTCCAGGGGCCGGGCCTTCAGCCTGAGCTCGACGGTGTTGCCCGTCTCGTCGCTCCCGAAGATGACCTGGGAGACGCCGGCGACCTGTGCAACCTCACCCGTGGTGAACATCATCGTCGGATCGATGTCACCCAAGGCAAGGGTGACCGTGACGACACTGTTAGCGGTAAGCGGAGCCGTGTCGGCGATCACGTCCCGGTCCCCGAATGTGTCGCTGGAGTTTCCTCGTTCGTACAACACGTTGATGGCGATCCAAGCGCTCTTCTCCCAGTCGTCCTGGTATTGCTCCATACGGACGTCTGCAGTCATCTTTTCCAACTGCTCTTGGGTTGCTGTGGGATCGGCGTTCGTGAACGAGAAATCTTGGACACAGAGTGTCTCCTGGGTCTCACTGCAGAGCGGCCATGGGACGGCGGGTAGCACGGTGGCCTCGACATCCGAGTGGATATTGTCTCGCTCACCGAGGTCGGATTCACTTTGGGAGACCTCGCCGTCGTTCGCGAGGTTGTCCTCGGTGGTGACGACTGCCGTTATCGATCGGTCGTTGTAGAACACGGTGTCCGTTCCGTCATCTCCGAAGACATCGTCCGAACCGTCGCGGTTGACGTTCTGCACGATCTGATCGTTGCCGGCTCCACCGTGGATCTCGTCCGTGCCGTCATAGCCGTTGAGAACGTCGTCGCCGCCACCGCCCTCTATGTGGTCGGGTCCTCCGAAGCCTTCAAGCCTGTTCGCTCGGTCGTCTCCGACGATGACGTCCTCCTTGTCAGGGTCGTCAGCCTCCGATGGGTTCTCGAGACAGCTTTGCGGGTGACACCCTGAGCCGCGCACATCCTCGACGGTGTACACGCCGTCGACCTGGGCAACGACATCTTCGGTTCCGTGGCCATCCTGGAACACCCCGGTCGCGAGGTTGATCGTGACTCCTGCGGGACTGTTCATGTAGTTCAGAGCATCAACTCCGGGTCCACCGTCTAGGTTGTCGGCACCCGCGAGGCCCGCGAGGAAGTCACCACCTCCGGCTCCCGACAGCGTGTCTGCGTCGGGGCCACCCTCGAGCCAGTTAGAGCTCGCGTTCCCGGTGAGGTTGTTGACTCCGTTGGCCGAGCCACTGACGTTCTCGATCGTGGTTAGCCCACCTGAGTTAACACCGAACGTGTCGCCTTCGGCCCAGCCACCTGAGGCGGTCCCGGACGTTAGGTTCACCGTGACACCGGCTGGCGAATCCACGTAATAGGCGAGGTCCTCGCCACCGTCGCCGTTCATCTGCTCCGCGCCTGCCGTAGCGAAGAAGACATCGAAGCCCTCGCCGCCGTTGAGGACGCTCGATCCGGCTCCACCTCCGAGATGGTCGCCACCATCACCACCGTTGATGATGAGGTCGGCCGCAAGGCCGGTCAACGAGAAGCGATCGTCGCCACCGGCGCCATCGATCTGCACGTCTTCGACCCCGGACAGGGTGGCGTCCGCGTCCCCGTCCCTACCGATGTCGAGCGATGAGCTCGAGGCGGCGGAGATCGGATCGGCCGCAGGTGTTCCGATGATCACGAGCTTGTCCTCCGTGCCGTCACCGAGATCCAGGCTGAATTCGACCTCGCTGAGCGAGTCACCCTCGGATGGAGTCCCTGGGATGAACGCGCCGTTTGTGAAATCCAACGTGGCCACAGTGGACTGCTCGGCAACGGGATCGGTTATCTCGATCGATGAAGTGTTCGTGACCGTCGGTGCTGTGGAACCACAACCGACCTCATCTGTCCCGTCATCCACGAGGATAGTGCCCCCCGAGGTGCGTGAGAGAGAAAGCTCCCCCGAGGTCCCTGCCGTGATAGTCAACTCGCCCGTACCGGAGTCGAACGAGCAGGTCGCAGGTTCATCCGTCGCCTCTGATGCGACGGCTTCGACAGCACAGTCTCCGGCGCCTGCTGGACTGTAGTTCTCGATGCCACTTACATTGTCTAGCTCACCGGGTTCGCCGTCATCGGCTGTGTCGTTGTTGGATATCGAGACTTCGACCGAACGATCGCAATACAGAACGGAGTCGGTGCCTTCGCCGCCTTGCAGCGTGTCCGAACCGTTGTCCACTCCACCCTGCGTGAAGACGTCGTTCCCCGCGTCGCCGAACTCGAAGTCATCCCCGAAGTCTCCGCCGATCGTATCGTTGCCTTCGCCACCGGTGATGAGGTTCGTCCCCGCGTCACCGAACAGGAAGTCATCGAAGCGGCTTCCGTGGATGTTCTCGATCTCTTGGAGGGTGTCCCCTTCGGCCTGACCACCGAGGCCTTCGCCGACCCCAGTCTCGTCATCGAGATCCAGGTCCACCGTTATCCCCTCGGTTTCCAGTGAAGTGCTGTAGTTGGCGGTGTCCGTGCCGTTGCCGCCGATCATGGCGTCTGCTCCAGCACCACCGAGGATGTCACTGATACCGGTGTAAGCGGTGCCTGTGCCCCCCCCTCCGCCGAGGGACAGGACGTCATCTCCTGCCATCCCTTCGAGGATCAGGTACTTGATGTTGGTGAAGGCGAGCTGGACGATGTCTTCTTCCCCTAGATCGTCTGCGTCAAGGTCTGCCAAAGACCACCCCGGGTCGGTCCCTGCACCTACTTTTACGTGGTCCGGGGTCAGTTCCTCGTTGACTCCGATGATCGTTAGATGGTCGGCATCGGGTTCGACTTCGTCGACGTCACCGGTATCACCCAGGTCGATGTCGGTCGGCAGATCGAGGCCATTCAAGTCCTCCATCCCACCTCCGCCCAGCCAGAGTGCGACATATTGGGTGTCGCTTCCCACGCCATCGGCGGCGGCCTCATCTACGACGATGCTGAGCAGTTGGATGTCGGTCAACGGGGGCTCAGGAGATGAGCAGGCCAACGTGTCGACCTCGTTTCCAGTCGAGTTAGCGCTTGCTTGGATGAGCAAGCCGTCCGCGCCGCTCTGCTGCACGTTCAACTGGGTGTCGTCGAGGATGAGCCTGACAGTGACGACCCCTGTCCCTTCGTCATAGCTGCACGTCGCCGCAGGAGGGTGCTCGGTCGCCATCGCTGATCCTGGCAACAGAAGTGATAGCAGCGCTATCGTGCAGACCACAGCAGTTGACGCGCGACGCGAAACGGTTCTCGATGCCATATGAAGCCCTCCCCACTTTGTCCGCCGCCCGAAGGACGCACGGATCCGCCTTTTGTCCGTCTTCGTCGAGATTGATTCATCGCTCGCGTTGGAGGAATGGCCCGGCACGGTCACTTCGTTCGTTGTGTGCGTCATGCGATTCCTCCTCATTGGAACTAGTCCGACCGATGGAACTTGACTGTTTGCGAGTAGCGATCCATCTCGACTACCTCCCAGTCGGAAAAAAGCCATGCGCGTGCATGGACGGTGCGGGCGCTATTGGTCCACCAGAATGGGAAGCGAGCGTGGGGTGGTAGCGGTTCGCCGAGGACTTGCTCGAGGTCCTTCAGGGTCAGATCGACGCGCTGAGTTCCGGGTGGGATGGCGGCGAAATAGGCCGCCAACCGGATGTACGTGCGCTTCTTCCTCCGCATCCGCTTCCTCCTTACGGAAGAAGCTAGAAAGCGGCGCTTACAGATCGCTTACGCGCGTGCGGAGGTCCAGCCCAAGTCTTCGAACGATCTCGATACGGCAGCCTGCGCGATCCAGTCCGGATACATCTGCGCTGGTATGTGCTGCGCCATCTCGCGGACGCGATGGGCTACCGCCATCCCGATCGGCGTATCCCACAGGTCTCCGGCAAGGGCCGCACGGGCGCCCACCATCGGCGCGCCGATGTCGAGCGCTACCTGAGCGGCCTCGATAGCAAGTTCGGGCTTCGCTTCCTTCGTGGCACGTAGCGAAAGGGCCTCGGCCAGCGGGATCAACCGCCTGGTTGACCGGAGCTCCTCCGTGAGCGCTTCGGCTTGGGCTAGCGGCCACTTTCCACCCTCGCTCGCGATCACAGCCAGGTCCTGCATGCGACAGCGCACCAGGAAGTGCCAGTCATCGGTGGTTGCCAACGCCAAAGTGACTGCGTTCTCATATTCGTCGCGGGCTTCCGTGATCCGCCCGAGTCCCAACAGGGCGATCGAACGATGGAGACGAGGGTCGTATTCGTAGCGAGGCGCCATAGAGAGCGTGAGCTCGAGCTCGTCGTCGGCCCATGCGAGCGCATCCGCGTAGAGCCCGCAGGTCTCCAAGCCCCATGCGGTGTTCGACATGGAGGTGAATAGGATCCCCGAACCGATGCGGTGGGCAAGACGCGCCGCTTCTTCGCACAACGCCAGCCCTTCGTCGACGCGCCCCATGAAGAAGAGGTCTCGTGCCAACCAGGGGATCGTGTCGGTAAGGGCGGAATCGCCCATCGAGCGCCCCGTCTCCACGGCCACGCGCCACGCGGCCTCGGACGCGCGGACGTCGTATTCCCACGCGGGGACCGTCGCGATCCACCACTGGTGCTGGAAGAGCTGATGTGGTGCCAGATGTTTTTCGAACGCCGCGGCCTTGCTGATCAAAGCGCGCGGTTCGTCGACGAAACCCATCCCCGATAAGTAGAACGCTTGTTGTCCCATCGACAGCGCAATCAGAGCCGGGTCACCACCCCGGATCGCCTCGCCGACTGCGAGTGCCGCCGTGACCTCCGCGAGGTGTAATCGGCCGTTGTCGCCGGCGACGTAAGCGGCGGTGGTTAGCGACTCGACCGTGACCCGATGGTCGACGCCCTCCGCAGATTTCAGGTCTTCCAGCGCGCTGTCGAACAGAGACATGTAGTCGAAGGCCATAGCGCGCTTCCTAAGCAAGCGTGCTTCGAGTTCAGGTTTGGGTCCCGCCCGCGATATCGCGCCGAGCGCAGCATCGAGAACCGGGAGGGCATCGGATTGTGACCCAGTGTCGATCAAGGCTATGCCCGCCTCGGCAAGCAACGGGATCGCTTCCTCGTCGAAACCTGCATCGATGAGATAGGCGCCGGCGAGCGCCATCCCTGCAGTCCCCGCCTCAGCCGCACGTTCCGCGAACGCGCGAAGTGCGGCGGCAGCGAAGGTCTTGTCTACCTGAGCGATCACCTCGTCGGCTGCGAGATCGTGCACCGGCATCAAGCCTTCAGGCGTCAGCGTAACGAGCGATCGCACACCGTCGCCGCTCATGATCCGTGTCGCAACGTCGGGATCGATCCCGGCGGCTTTGCTGGCAAGCTCGATCTCTACCGGTGCTCGGGCCAGGCAGACGACTTCCACCAGGCGGCGCTCTTCGTGGGTGATCTCGGTCAGCGACCGGGTGGCGTTGGTTGCCAGATGCTCGGGTATGACGCCGGAGATGTGGACCTGACCGTTCACGAAAGTCGCGATGCCGGCATCGACGATATGACCGACCGCCCGTTGGAGCTCGAACGGGATGCCGCGCGAGGCTTTGATCAATGACTCCGCGACAGACATGGGTTCGTCGCCGGCGATAAGAGGCGCGAGGTCATGAGGTCGAAGGGGCCTTAACCTCATCGTGAGCTGCTCTCCGTCTGGTCCGGCACCTGCGATCACCCTGTCGATGGTTGCTCGCTGTAGGCCAGCGACCGGGCGGTGAGCGAGCACCATGAGCACGCTCGCCTCCCTCGGGCCCGAGGAGATGGCTACACCGAGCACCCCCTGAGAGGCGGTGTCGGCCCATTGAAGATCATCGACGACCACGACCGCCACTCCATCGCTCTCCGATGGAGGGTTGGTGCCAAGGGACAGTCGTCCTGCGAGATCACCGGGGGAGCTGCCACGGGCCCTGAATGCAGAAGCCCTCCGCAGGTCGAGTCCCGTGAGGTCGAGCCCCCCCAGCCATTCCTCCAACAACCTGGTCTTGCCGTGGCCGGCCGGGCCTTCGAGCGCGACGACGACGCGCCGGCCCTGCGTGGCGAGACGAAGAGCGTCATCGAGAGCCGCGATCTCGGTCTCTCGACCGAGCATCGGCAGGGAACCGGTGGTCGGGTCGATCACGAGTGGGCCCGTAGATCGTGCTCCAGTGAGGTCCAGCGCGGCATCCTGACGCAGGACCATGTCGTGGAGTGACTTCAGTTCGGTACTTGGCTCGACTCCGAGCTCGTTCACCATCAAGTTGCGGACGACCTGATACGACTGCAGGGCGTCCGCTTGACGTCCAGAGCGATACAACGCGAGAACGAGCTGAGAGTGAAAGCGCTCGCGGAAGAGGTGCTCGGCACAGAGGGTACGGAGCTCCCCGACCAGCTCTGCGTGCTTACCGAGCTGCAGGTCCGCGTCGATGCGATGCTCGAGCACTGCGAGGCGAGCGTCTTCCCAGCGTGCCGACTCACCCTCGACATAGGGCTCGTAGACAAGATCGTCGAGGAGCCGTCCTCGCCACAGAGCGAGGGCTTCGTCCAACTTGGGGGCCGCGATCGCTGGAGCCCCTTCGGCCATCGCCGCGGCCCCTTCGTCGGCAAGGGTCTGGAATCGCTCCGAGTCCAAGGCTCCCGGCTCGATGCGGATCATGTAGCCGGGTCGCCTTGTCAGTAGGACCTCATCATCATGGTTCGGCGTTGCGAGCTGCTTGCGCAGCCTCGACACGTGCACCTGCAGGGCGTTCCGCGCCGACGGCGGTGGGTCTTTCCATAGGAGTTCAACAAGCTGGTCGGCCGACAGCACGTGGTTCGCGTTCAACAGGAGAGCTGCCAGCAGCAGCCTCGGGGTGTGACCCGCCGGCGTGATGGGACCGTCCCCATCGGTAACCTCGAGCGGGCCGAGGATCGAGAAGCTCAGTCCGCCCATGTCCGCTCCGGTCCCTAGACCTCCGCGGATGCTACGTACCGCCCACCCCTTTGGGAAGGGGGCTACCGCAGAACTACAAGTTTTTGATAGGAAGGTGCTTGCGGCAATTCGAACGGATCAAAAACCTTCCCGCGCGAGACCCTCGATTAGTGGTGACAGTGGTACAGGTACCGACACCACTGTCGCCACTCAATGACTGGGCCCTGGAAAGGGAAGCCTTCGAGAAGGGCTAACCGGTGCCCAGGGATTCCCGGATGCGGCGGACGAGGGTGTCGTCCTGGCCCGGGAGCACGGTGCGGAGGTCGAGCAGCACCCGGTCGTCCTCGACGAGAGCTACCACCGCCGGGGTGCCGAAGCGCAACGCCCGTTCGATCTCGGCCGCGCTGCGCGTTGCGTGGGTGATGGCGACGGCCCACGAACCAAGCTCGGCCCCCGGCACCGAACCACCGCCGGCGACGGCGCCGTGCGCGACCGCCTCGACCTTCACGGTGTCGTCAACAGCAGAGTCGCCGAGCTCGGACGCGAGCCGCGCGACGAGACCGGTAGCGCGCGCTTCGAGCTCATCGGATGCAACAGAAGTCATCGCCCACAGAGGCAGCTCCTTCGGAGCGACCCCCTCGAGGTAGATCCGCAATGTCTCTTCGAGCGCGGCCAGGGTCATCTTGTCGACGCGCAGCGCGCGCATCAACGGATGGCACGCGATCTTGTCGACCTGTTCGGCCCGGCCCACGATCACACCCGCTTGCGGTCCCCCCAGCAGCTTGTCGCCCGAGAACGTCACGACGTCGGCACCATCGTCGAGTGCGTCGTGCACGGTCGGTTCCGATGCCCAGTCACTTCCCGGCGACACGAGTCCCGAACCGATGTCGTGGATGAACGAGATCTTGCGTCCGCGCGCGAGCCGGGCGACATCGCGCGCGCCGACCTCGGCGGTGAACCCGACGACGCGGTAGTTCGAGGGATGGACCTTGAGGATCGCCGCGGTGTCGGCCGTGATCGCGCGCTCGTAGTCGGCGAGGTGCGTCCGGTTCGTGGTGCCGACCTCGACGAGCCGCGCGCCCGAGATCTCCATGATGTCGGGGATGCGGAACTCGCCGCCGATCTCGATCAGCTCGCCGCGCGAGATGATCACCTCGCGGCCCGCCGCGAGCGCTGCCAGGGTCACCAGCACGGCGGCCGCGTTGTTGTTCGTTACAACCGCAGCTTCGGCCCCCGTCAGCGCGGTGAGAAGCGCTCGGGCGTGCGTGTAGCGGCTGCCCCGGCGCCCGGCCCCGAGGTCGTATTCGAGGTTCGAGTAGCCCTGCGCCACCCGGGCCACGGCGTCGAGCTGGCGCTCGCCCAGGGGGGCCCGGCCCAGGTTCGTGTGCAGCATGACCCCGGTCGCGTTGATCACCGGGACGAGCAGAGACCGGTCGTGCTCGGCCAGCAAGGAGCGTGCCTCGGCGATCACCGCGTCCTCGTCGCTACCCCCCTCGCCGGCCCGGATCCGCGCCCGGGCCGCATCGATCGCGCGCCGCGCTATCCCGACGAGCACCTCGTGCGAATGTGCCGAGCCGAGCCCAAGATCGATGAGCGCGGCGCGCACGCGCTCGACCGAAGGAAGCGTGGAGAAGTCATCGTGCCCGCCGGACTGCACGTCGCCCGACTGCCCGCCCGATCGCGCGGCCACGGGC
>Ga0299913_10003668_pt1 | contig 12636 bp, 2 predicted proteins | sample RVTome_9_FD_201360 | JGI IMG/M metagenome (GOLD analysis project Ga0299913, IMG submission 201360) | Soil microbial communities from uranium-contaminated site in the Upper Colorado River Basin, Wyoming, United States - RVT155D38 (version 2) ... | reverse complement strand
CCGTCGAGCGGCGCGGCGAGGAGGGGGAGGAGCACATCGGCCTGGGCCGGATTGTAGCGTCGGATGCGAAGCCGCCGCGGAGGCATGCCCCGCACTCCGCAGCGGGCCGGGGGGGCGTCGCGCCTCAACCGTCGCCGTGCAGGAACCGCGCGAGCGCCGCGGCCAGCGCGCCCACGTTCTGCTCGTCGAAGAACTCCCCGTGCGCGCCCGGGAGCCACTCGACGCGAGGGACAACGCGGAACGGATCGCTCCAGCCGGGCTCTCCCCAGCGGAAGGCGCGGTGGAGCTCGAGGTGACTCTCCCGTCCGTAGAGCAGGAGCAGCGGCCCCGGCTCGGCGTAGAGAGCGGGCTCGAAGTGCTCCATGAGGCAGAGCCTCTCGACGGCCGCTCCACGCTCGCGCAGGAGTGCCGCCAGCGCCATCGCCACCCGTGCCCCGGCGCAGTTGCCACCCAGGCGGTACGGGCCCTCGGGCTGGATCGAGAGCACCTGCTCCAGGTAGTGGCCGGCCAGCATTCGCGCGGTCGCGGCCTGCCAGTCGAGCACGCCGACGCCGGAAAGCATCGCGTAGAGGGGCTGATCGTCGTCCAGGCGCCCGGCCAGCCGGATGGGCTCGTAACTGGGGACGTTGAAGCACCAGAAGAGCGGAGGCCGTGAGCCGCGGCGATGGAACTCCGCCATCAGCGAGCCCGGAGCGAGAGGAACCAGCTCGGAGGCCGCCATTGCCGCGAGCAGGTCGCGGACCTCGGCGGCGGAGAGGGAGGAGCGGCCCGGCGCGCTCGTCTCGTCCGGGGCCGTCTCGCCCTCCCGCAGGAGGGTCGCCATGCTCTCCACGGTCGAGAACCGGAAGAGCGAGCGCAGCGGCACCCGCCGGCCGAGCCGCTTCTCGACCTCGGAGACCAGGCGCACGCCGAGCAGCGAGTGGCCGCCGAGGTCGAAGAAGTCGTCGCGCGTTCCGATGCCCTTGCGGCCGATGACCGCCTCCCAGACCTCGACCAGCTGCGCCTCGAGCTCGTCGCGGGGCGGCACGAAGCGCTCGCCGATCCTCTCGAGGCCGGGGTCCGGCGCGGGCAGCGCCTTGCGGTCGACCTTGCCGGTCGGCCCGATCGGCAGCCGCGCCAGGGGGATGAAGCTCGAGGGCACCAGCGCCGCGGGCAGCCGGGCGGCGAGGAAGGCTCGCAGGCGAGGGGCCAGGTCGTCGCTCGCGGGGCGGACGAACGGGGTGTTGGCGAGCGCGCCGCCGGAAGCGGGGCCGTGCCGTGCTGTGGGGACCCCCGGCAGGATCATGCGGGGAGCGGGCCCGCCGGAGAACGGCGGGTGGAAGACGGCGTCGAAGTGGCCGCGGGCGCCGGGTCCAGACCAGGCCAGCTCGACGTCGCGGCCGTGCTCGCGGGCGATGGCCCGCAGCCGCTCGGGGGTCGGCGCGCCGGACGGCAGGGTCGCGAGCTCGGCGTCGAGCTCGGCAACCCGCCGGCCACGCTCCGCGCCGTCGATGCGGTCGAGGGCCGCCAGGTCGCGCGCCAGACGGGGGTCGGCGAGCTCGCGGACCCCGAGCGCTCCCTGCGGCCGCGCCGCCAGCTCGGCGCGTAGCCGCTCCTCGGTCCACTCGTGGGCGCCGCGGTCACGCCAGACGATCGCCAGCTCGCCGGCGGGAGCGTGGCCGACGTGCAGGACCACGTCGTAGCGGTAGGTGGCGAGCTCGTTGACGTGACGCCCCCGCTTGGGGCGGATCTCGACGGCCGCGATGCGGGGGAATCGGTCGGGCAGGCGGGCGAAGAAGACGGGGTCGAGGAGGAGCTCCGGCTCGCGCTCGATCCTCTCGCCGGCGCGCGCCGCGACCTCCTCGAGGAGCTCGTGCGGCTCGGCCTTGTGCAGCGCCACCGAGGCGTGGAACGCGCGCAGGAGCGCGAGGTCGCGGACGTCGCCGACGAAGATCACGCCGCCGTCGACCGTCGCCGCGACGGATCGCTCCAGGACCGTCAGCAGGTAGTCGGCGTGCGGGAAGTACTGGACGATCGAGTTCAGCACGATCGTGTCCACCGTGCCCTCGCCGATCCCCTCGAAGTCCTCGGCCGTGCGCTGTGCCAGGCGGACGTGCTCGAGCCCGCCGTCCAAGGAGGCGAGCTGGGTGTGGAGGCGGTCGAGGGCGGCACGCGAGAAGTCGGTCCCCAGGTAGTCGGCGCAGCTGCGGGCCAGGCGCAGCAGCAGCAGGCCCGTGCCGCAGCCGATCTCGAGCACCCGTCGCGGCCGGAAGGCGGCGATGCGCGTCACCGTCTCGTCGACCCACTCGGCCATCTCCTCCGCCGGGATCGGCTCCCCGGTGTAGCTGCTGTTCCAGCCGGCGAAGTCGGCTCCGACCGCGGACGGCGGCGGCTCGCGATAGGTCTCCTCGAACAGCTCGCGCCAGCGCGCCACCTGCTCGTCGGGCCCCTCCGGGAGGGCCTCGGCGCCGGCCCGCCTGGGCACGTACCAGGCGACGAGGCGATGGCCCTGGTCGGGGTCGGGGTGGGCGGTGACGGCGGCGCTCTCGATGCCGGGATGGGCGAGGAGGGCGGACTCGATCTCGGCGGGCTCGACGCGGATGCCGCGAACCTTGACCTGCAGGTCGCGGCGGCCGTGAAACTCGAGGGTGCCGTCGTGTCGCCAGCGCACCAGGTCGCCGGTCAGGTAGAGCCGCGCCCCGGGTTCGACGGCGAAGGGGTCGGGCACGAAGCGCTCGGCCGTCGCCTCGGGCCGGCCCCGGTAGCCGCGCGCCAGCCCGTCGCCGCCGATGGCGAGCTCGCCGACGGCGCCGAGCGGCGCGAGGCGCCGGTGCTCGTCGAGCACGTAGACACGGGTATCGGCGATCGGGCGGCCGATGGGGACCGTGGTCCCCACGGACTCCGCGCCCTCCATGCGGTGGCAGCAGGTGATGACGGCACCCTCGGTGGGCCCGTAGGCGTTGAGGAGCGGGCAGCTGGGCAGACCCCGCAGAAAACGCCGGGCGTGGTCGGGCGAGAGGACGTCGCCGCCGGTGAGCAGCAGGCGCAGGCCCGCGAGGCCCTCCAGGTTCTCGTCGACCATCTGGTGGAAGAGCGGCGTGGTGAGCAGGGCGACGGTGACGCCGTGCCGCCGGATGGCCTCGCCGAGCGCCGGGAAGGAGAGATCCTCCTGGGGGAAGACGACGAGGCGCGCGCCGTGAAGCAGGGCCGCCCAGATCTCGAAGATCGAGGCGTCGAAGGCCAGCGGGCCGACCTGGAGGACGGCGTCGCCGGGGCCGACCGTCAGGAAGTCCGTGCCGCAGACGAGCCGCACGACGGCGCGGTGGGGGACCTCGACGCCCTTGGGCGCGCCGGTCGAGCCCGAGGTGTACATCACGTAGGCGATGTCCGCGGCGGCCACCGCGACCTCCAGGGGCGCGGCGGAGAGGGCGTCGAGGTTCACGCTCTCCTCGTCGAGCGCGAGCGGGCGGACGCGCAGGCCGGCCAGCCGGCGGGCGAGGTCGCGCCGAGTGAGGATCCACTCGAGCCCGGCGTCGGCCACCGTCCATTCGAGCCGCTTGCGTGGCCAGTCCGGATCGACCGGAAGGTAGGCGGCGCCGGCCTTGAGGACTGCGAGCTGGGCGAGCACGGCCTCGGTGGAGCGCTCGAGGCAGAGGCCGACGAGGGAGCCGGGGCCGACTCCCAGGGCGTGCAGGCGGCGGGCCAGCCGGTTGGCGCGCTCGTCGAGCTGGCGGTAGGAGAGCCCCTCGTCGCGGCAGCGCAGGGCCTCGGCCGCCGGGGCCTCGCGGACGCGACGCTCGAAGAGGCCGTGGAGGGTCGCGTCGCGGGGATAGTCGGTGACCGTGCCGTTCCAGTCGACGAGGAGTGTCCGGATCTCCGCCTCCTCGAGGAGCTCCAGACGCGAGAGGGGGAGATCGGGGTCGGCGACGACGGCCGCGAGCAGACGGCGGTAGCGCCGCGCCAGGCGCTCCATGGTCGCCGCCTCGAACAGGTCGCTGGCGTAGAGCAGGTGGCCCGAGAGCCGCCCCTCCCGTGTCCAGAGATGGCACTCGAGATCGAAGCGGACCGTCGTCTCCTCGAGCTCGAGGGGCTCGACCTCCAGGCCGGGGAGCGCGAGCGCGGGCGTGGGCACGTCCTGGAGGGCGAAGGCGACCTGGAAGAGAGGATGGCGGCTCGCTTCCCGTCCCGGCCGCAACTCCTCGACGAGACGCTCGAAGGGCAGCTCCTGGTGCTCGTAGGCGCCGAGACAGGTTTCGCGAACGCGTCCGAGCAGCTGGCGGAAGGTCGGGTCTCCCGCGAGATCCACCCGCAACGCCAGGGCGTTGACGAAAAAGCCGATGAGCTCCTCCATCTCGCGACGCAGGCGGTGGGCGATCGGCGCTCCCACCACCAGATCGTCGGCGCCGGTCTGTCGATGGAGGAGGGCGAAGAAGCCGGCCAGGACGGTCATGAAGAGGGTCGCGCCCTCGCCGCGACCGAGGGCGCCGAGGGCCGCGGTGAGGTCGCGCGAGAGTGAGAGCGGCACGCGGGCGCCGCGGAAGGAGGGGACGGCCGGAGCCTCCCGGTCGAGCGGCAGGCGCAGGTCGGGGGCGCCCTCGAGGCGTCCCCGCCAGTAGTCGAGCTGCTCGCGGAACCGCTCGCCGCGGAGACGCTCGCGCTCCCAGACGGCGACGTCGGGCAACTGGATGTCGAGCGGCTCGAGCGCCGCCGGCTCGCCGGCGAGGCTCGCCGCGTAGAGGACGGCGAGGTCGCGGAAGAGCACTCCCATCGACCAACCGTCGGAAATCACGTGGTGGAGGCTCAGCAGCAGGACGTGGCGACGCTCCGCCAGCCGCACGAGGCGCGCCCGGAAGAGCGGTCCCGCCGCCAGGTCGAACGGCCGCTCGACGGCGTCGCGCGCCGACCGCTCCACCTCCGACTGGTGCTCGGCCTCGGGCCGCGGCGCGAGGTCGACCACCTCGAGGTCGACCGACCCCTGGGCGGCCACCACCTGCATCGGCTCGCCGTCGACCTCGCGGAAGGTGGTGCGCAGGGACTCGTGCCGGGCAACCAGGGCGTCCAGGGCGTGGCGCAGGGCGTCGACGTCGAGCCGTCCCCGCAGCCGGAAGGAGCCGGCGTGGGCGATCGTGTAGGCCGACCCGGAGCCCAGCCGATCGAGAAACCAGAGCCGTCGCTGGGCGAACGAGGTCGGGAAAAGGAAGACCTCGTCCTCCCCGACGGCCGGGCCGGGCTGCGGTTCGCCGGTGCGGTCGAGGGGATGCGTCATCGCGCGGTCTGCCGCCCCGCGGGCGGCAGCTCGTCACTGCGCAGGCGGTAGAGCGAGCGATCGAGACGCGCCAGCCGTGGCTCCGGGCGCTCCGCCGCCGGCATGGCCGGCAGCACCAGGCTCAGCATCCGGTCGCCCTCGCGGAAGAGGAGGTCGTGGTCGGCGAGCCGGGCGACTTGACGTTCGATGTCACGGTCGGACGGCGCCTCCAGGCGCCGGGCCAGCCGCTCGAGGTCGCTAGGCGTTGCCAGCGCGTCGAGGATCCGCCGTCCGGCGACGCCGACGTCGATGCGCTCCTCACGGCCGCTGCGGCTGTCGAGGAGGTGTCCGCCCTCCGCGGGGTCGAGGAAGCGGAGGACCGGCGGGGCCTCGGCGGCCCAGCGCCGCTGCCAGCGCTCGACGGCCCCCCGCAGGGGATCCATCCAACGCAGGACGGTCGTCAGGTACTCGGCGTCGAGGGCGTGGTCCATGAAGTAGTAGGCGAGGTTCGCCAGCGCCTCCCGCGGGAAGGGGAACACCAGCTCGTAGAAGTCGTAGGGGCGCAGCTCGAGGCCGTAGGACTCGGCGCGGGCATGGTACGGGCTGAAGCGGTCGAAGCGGACCGTGTAGACCCCCGTCGGCGGCGGCAGGTGGACGAGCCGGTCGGCATCGGCCACCGCCCGCCGGTAGACCTCCTCGTCCTCGCCGGGGAAGCCGACCAGCAGGTTCCACACCGCCTCGACGCCGAAGCGCAGGCAGCTCATCAGGAAGGAGACGTTCTGGAAGCTCGTCGTCCCCTTCTGCATCAGCTCGAGGGTGCTCGTAGCCAGCGACTCGATGCCCGCCTGCATGCGGCGCACCCCGGCGCGGGCGAGCATCTCCATCTGCTCGGGCGTCAGGCTTGCCTTGACCTCGTAGAAGATCCTGGCGCCCTCCGGCGGGGCGAGACGCGGGAAGACGTCGCGCAGGTAGCTGTGCGGCATCAGGTTGTCGACGCACTCGAAGTAGTCGCATCGCGGCCAGTTGCGGAAGAGGTCCTCGAACTGGGCCAGCGCTCGCTCCGGGCTCATGGCGCGGTGGGCCATCGTCGAGCCGTTCAGGCCGCAGAAGGTGCAGTGGGCCTTGGCCCCCCACCAGCAGCCGCGGGAGGTCTCGAACAGCAGGTGGGGCCGGATGGCCTCGCCGGGGAAGGCCCCCTCGAGGTCGGCGAGGAACGAGTCGTAGTCGAGGGCCACGCCGGCGTCGAGGGGCAGCTCCTCCCCGAGCGGCGCCGGGGGCGTGCCGCCCGTCAGGTTGCGGCGTGAGAAGACCCCCGGGACCGCGTGGCACGCCTCCTCGTCGCCCGCGAGCAGGTGGCGCACGAGCCGGGGAAAGGCGACGAGGCTCGGTCCCGAGACGACGAAGTCCAGGCAGTCGACCCGGCGGGCGAGCTCCTCGCCCATCGGGCTCTCGCAGTTGGCGCCGCCGAGCACGGTGACGAGCCGCGGCGAGAGCTCCTTGAGGCGCCGCGCCAGGGCGATCGAGGCCGTCGTCTGGAAGAACATGGAGCTCATGCCGACCACCTGCGCGCGGTCGAGCCGGCGCTCCTCGACCCACTCGGCGAGGCGCTGCTCCAGGCGGTCGCGCAGCCCCAGCGCCGACTCGCGGAAGGCCGCCATGCCCTCCCGGCGCGGCGGGAAGTAGCGCCGGAAGTACTCCTCGTCGGTGTCGGTGGCGGCGGGGAACGCGGCGCGCCGGAAGATCCACTCGCCCAGCCCGGCGCTCTGCCCCTGGCCGGCGGTGGCGTAGAGCTCGTAGAGCTCCCGGCCCACGAGCCGGGCGATCTCGAGGTTCAGGTAGTGGATCTCGACCCGGACGCGACCGCCGAGCTCGCGCTCGAGCACCGAGCGCAGCTGGGTGAGTGCCAGGGACGGCGTCTGGACGGCCGCGAAGGGCGGGTTGACTAGGCAGACGCGGAGCATGGCGTCAGCTCTCCTCGGCCGGTTCAGGCGATGCGGTGGCCGCACGGCGCGGCCGGCGGGCGATCGGCGCCGGCCGGTCGCCCGCGGCCGATCCTTCCACGACGCGGGCGAGGGCGGCCACCGTCGGGGCGTCGAAGATTCGCTGCAGGGACACCGTGACGCCGAGCCGCTCCTCGATGCGGGCGGCCACCTGCATGGCGAGCAGGGAGTGGCCGCCGAGGTCGAAAAAGTCGTCGCGGGTCCCGATGCCGGTGCGGCCGAGCACGAGCTCCCAGATCTCCACGAGGGCGGACTCGAGCTCGTTGCGCGGCATCGTCGGCGCGTGCACGTCCACCCTCGCCGCCTCCGGCGGCGGCAGCGAGGCGTAGTCGGTCTTGCCTCCGGACGTCATCGGCAGGTGATCGAGGAAGGTGAATTCCGAAGGGGTCATCCAGGCCGCCAGGCGGCTCGCCAGAGCCGCGCGCAGGTCCGCGACGTGGACCTTCCCGTCGGCGACGACGAAGGCGTGAAGGCGGTGACCGCCGGCCGGCTCCTCGGGCGTGGTCACGGCGGCGTCCCGGACGTCGGGCAGCGAGGCGATCGCGGTCTCGACCTCGGCCGGCTCGACGCGGTAGCCCCGCACCTTGACCTGGCGATCGATCCGGCCGAGGAATTCGAGCTGGCCGTCGGCGCGCCAGCGGACGCGATCGCCGGTCCGGTAGAGCCGGCCCCCGCGGTCGCTCCACGGATCGGGCAGGAAGCGCCGTGCCGTCAGATCGGGCGCGTTCACGTACCCGTGCGCGACGCCGTCGCCGCCGATGTAGAGCTCCCCGGGCAGGCCGATCGGAGCCGGCTCGAGCCGGTCGTCGAGCACGTAGGCCGTCGTGTTGGCGATCGGGCGGCCGATCGGGATCGGCCCCTCGGAGACCGGTCCGGGCGGCACGACGTAGCAGCAGGAGAACGTCGTCGCCTCCGTGGGCCCGTAGCCGTTGACGATGCGCAGATCGGGAACGGCCTGGCGCACGCGCGCGACGTCGTCCGGCTGCAGCACGTCGCCGCCCGCCAGCAGTTGGCGCAGGCCGCCGAGCGCCCGGAGGTCGGTGCGCACGACGGCGTGCAGGAGGCTCGCCGTCAGCCACAGCGTCGTGACCCCATGCCGCTCGACCACCCGCCCCAGCGCGCCGAGATCGATCTCGCGGTGAGGCCAGAGCACGAGCGTCGCACCGTTCGCGAGCGCGCCCCAGATCTCGAACGTCGACGCGTCGAAGGTCAGCGGCGCCATCTGGAGCAGGACTTCCCCGGGGCCGAGCGTGGCGTAGTCCGTGCCGCGCACGAGCCGCACGACGTTGCGATGGGTGACGAGGACCCCCTTGGGAGGGCCCGTGGAGCCCGACGTGAACATCACGTAGGCGGCATCCGGAGTGCGGAGGGTCGGGCCCGGCCCGGCGGGCGGGGTTTCGCAGCCGGCCTCGCCGCACACGAGGTCGAGCGACGCTTCGCGCGCGAGCAGCGCGCGCCGGTCGGGCGGATCGCCCGGATCGAGGGGAACGTAGGCGGCTCCGGCCTTGAGTGTGCCGAGGATGGCCGCGATGGCATCGGGTGAGCGCTCGAGACAGAGACCGACGCGCGCCCCGGCCCCGACTCCCTCTTCCGCCAGCGAGGCTGCAAACCGATCCGCCCGCCGGTCGAGCTCGCGATAGGTGATCATCCGATCGCCCGCGACGAGCGCGGGATGCTCCGGGGTGCGCCGCGCGACGTCCTCGAACAGCCCGTGGAGCGTCGCGTCGCGCGGGTACTCCGTCGCCGTCCGGTTCCAGGCGACGAGCACCTGTTCGCGCTCGGCCGGCGACATCAGGGGCAGCGCATGGAGCGGTCGCGAGGGCTCTTGCAGCGCCGCCTCCAGCAGAGTCACGAACCAGGCGCTCCAGCGCTTGATCGTCCCGCGCTCGAACAGGTCCGTGCTGTACTCCCAGATCATCTCGATCGAACGCGACGGCCGGGCCGTCGAGGCGCCGTCCGGGCCGTTCGGCGGCGTGGTCGGCATGGCCGCGACGATGACGTTGAGATCGAACTTGGCCGATCCGTTGTTGAGACCGACCGACGGCTCGACCCGGAGGCCGCGCCGCCGGAGCTCCGGCAGCGGCCCGTCGTAGGAGCTGAAGAACACCTGACAGAGCGGCGAGCGGCCTGGGGATCGTTCGGGATCGACGGCCGCGACGACGCGATCGAACGGGATGTCCTGGTGGTCGATCGCCGCGACCGCCGTATCGCGCACGCGTGCGAGCAGCGTCTCCAGATCCGGCGTGCCCGACAGGTCCGCGGGCAGGGCGACGTTGTTGAGCACCATCCCTACCACCGATTCGAGCGCCGGCGTGCGGCGATTCGCCACACCGCTGCCGACGACGAACCGCTCGCGGCCCGTGAGCCGGTGCACCAGCGCCTCGAAGAGAGCCCGCAGCGTCATGTGCGGGGTGGCCCGGCGCCGGCGGCTGAACGCCTCGATGCGCGCGCACAGCTCGTCGTCGAGCCGGATCCGCACCGCGTCGCCGCGAAAGCTCTCGACGGCGGGTCGCGGCCGATCGGCCGGGAGCTCGAGGACCTTGGGCAACCCCGCCAGGGTCTCGGTCCAGAACGCCAGCTGCCGCCGCGCGGCATCGGTCCCGATCCACCGCCGTTCGTGCAACGCGACGTCCGACGGATGCCAGCGCACGGGCGGCAGAGGACTCGGCTCTCCCGACGCGAACGCGTCGTAGAGGGTCAGCAGCTCGCGCAGCAGCAGCGCGAACGACCAGCCGTCGTGCAGCAGGTGGTGCTCGATGTGGACGAGCAGATGGCGCCTCGGCGCCAGGCGGAAGAGGTGCCAGCGGACCAGAGGCAGCCTGTCGAGGTCGAACGGGCGCGCCGACTCTTCCCGGATCCAGGCCTCCGCCTCGGCGGCCGAGGCGTCCTCCGCGGAGATCTCCACCGGCCACGCCGCATGCACCCGTTGCCGCGGGCTTCCGTCGACGTTCGCGAAAGTCGTCCTCAATACCTCGTGGCGGCGGACCAGCTCGTCGAGCGCGCGCTCCAGGGCGTCGACGTCCAGCTCTCCGTGCAGGGTCAGCGTCGCGACGAAGTGGTAGGCGACGGACTCCGGATGCAGCTGCTGGACGAACCACGCGCGTTCCTGCGCGAACGTCAGCGGCGCCGGCCCCTCGGGCCGAGCCGGCGGCGACTCGTCGGCGGCCTGACCTCGGGCTACCGCGATCGAGCCGCCGGACCGCTCGACCGCGTCCGCGAGCGAGGCGACGGTCGTGCACTGGAACGCCGTGCAGAGCGGCAGCGGAGCGCCGAATCGATCCTGAACGCGGAGCATCACCTGCACGGCCGACAGGGAGTTGCCTCCGAGCTCGAAGAACTGATCGTCGGCGCCGATCCGGCCGATCCCGAGCACCTCCGACCAGATGAGCGCGATCTCGGCTTCGACGGGCGTCGACGGCGGCACGAGCTCCCCCTCGCCGCCGGGACGCTCGTCGCCCGGGGCCGGGAGCGCTTGCCGGTCGAGCTTTCCGTTCGGCGTGCGCGGCAGCTCGGCGAGGGTCAGGATCCGCGCCGGGACCATGTGCTCGGGCAGGCGCGCAGCCAGCCGCCGGCGCAGATCGGGCTCGACCGGGCTGGCACCCGGCGCGGCGACGACGTAGGCGACGAGCCGTCGCTCGCCCGCGTGCTCGAGGGCGACGACGACGGCCTGGTGGATCCGCGCGTCCTCGAGCAGGGCGGCCTCCACCTCCCCCGGCTCGATGCGGAAGCCGCGGATCTTGACCTGCGAGTCGGTGCGGCCGAGGACCTCGAGCTCGCCGTCGGGCAGGACGCGCGCCAGGTCGCCGGAGCGGTAGAAGCGTTCGCCCGGTCGATCGGCGAGGGTGACGAACCTCTCGGCATCGAGCTCGGGGCGATGGAGGTAGCCGCGGGCGACGCCGGCTCCGCCGACGTAGATCTCGCCCGCGAGACCGGGCGGCACGGGACGGCCGTCCGGATCGCGGAGCGTCACGATCCAGCCGGGCAGCGGACGGCCGATCGGGCTGCGCCCGCGGGCCCTCTCGACGTCACGTCGCGTCATTCGGCGGAAGGTGACGTGGACCGTCGTCTCCGTGATGCCGAACATATTGACGAGCTCCGGATCGGCGTCGCCATGGCGATCGATCCAGGACGACAGCGCTTCGGGCCTGAGCGCCTCGCCGCCGAAGACGATGGTGCGCAGCGACAGCGGCAGCGGCGAGGACATGCGCGCTTCCCAGTCGCTCAACGCCGAAAAGGCCGACGGCGTCTGACTGAGCACCGTGACCCGCTCGTCGTGGAGCAACCGATGGAACGCCTCCGGTGACCGGGTCGTGGCGTGCGGCACCACGACGAGACGGCCACCGAACGTCAGGGCACCGAAGATCTCCCACACGGAGAAGTCGAAGGCGACCGAGTGGAACATCGTCCATACGTCGCGGTCGGAGAAACGGAAGGTGCGCGCGGCCGCGTCGAGAAGGGCCGTCAGGTTTCCGTGGGTCACGACGACGCCCTTCGGGGTGCCCGTCGAGCCCGAGGTGTAGATCACGTACGCGGCGTCCCCGGGATCGAGGTCGAGCTCCGGCGCGACGGGCAGCCGGGCGTCGATCGCCTGCCGCTCGTCGTCGATACGGACGACGGAACAGCCGTCACCGACCGGCTGAGCGCCTGCGAGCGCGCTCGTCGTCACCAGCAGCGACGCCCCGCTGTCGCGCAGCATCAGCGCCAGCCGCTGGCGCGGAGTCGCCGGATCGAGCGGCAGGTACGCGGCGCCGGTCTCGAGAACGGCGAGGATCGCGACGACCAGCTCGGGCGATCGCTCGAGCGCGACGGCGACGACGACACCGCGCCCGGCGCCACGTTCCAGAAGATGGTGGGCGAGCCGATTCGCCCGCGCCTCGAGCTCGCCGTACGAGATCCGCGATCCCTCGCCCGAGACCGCGACGGCGTCCGGACGTCGTGCGGCATGCGCGGCGATCGCGGGCAGAGGAGCGACGCGTTGCCGCGGCTCGGACTCCGCCGGTACCGGCTCGATTGTCGTCGCTTCACCCGGCAGCAGCACCTCCAGCTCGTCGAGGCGAGCCGCGCCCGCCATCACTTGACGAATGAGCTGCACGAAGCGGGGGAGGAACCGCAGGCCTGGGAACCGGTCGGCTGGGAAGTCCAGCGCGAGGTGCAGGCCGTCGGGCGTCAGCGACGGCGCCAGGTGCACCTCGTCGTCGCCGTATCCGTCGTACGTGTGCAGTCGGCGCCGTCGACCGAGCAGATCGACCGACTCGAACAGATAGAAATTGAAGAAGCACTTGAGTGATTCGGGGGGCAACAGGCGGCCGAGGGCGAGCATGGAGATGTCGCGGTAGGGCTCGGCGTGTCGCCTGTGCGCGGCCATCGCGGCGATCAGATCGCCGATCGACGCGTCCCCGCGGCTTCGCTCGG